>OBCQ01000033.1_pt1 | contig 37691 bp, 65 predicted proteins | sample 1517991 | NCBI WGS metagenome assembly OBCQ01 (sample SAMN03418263, study PRJEB22391) | human gut metagenome | biome: human-gut; feature: organic feature; material: feces | host: Homo sapiens | place: Tanzania | collected 2013-01
AATACAAGGGAAAAACGCCTTACAATATCTCCATCTTGCCCCCCCAGGCTGTCCTAAAAGTCCTCGCGAGACTAAAATGCTCCGTACCTCTATACAAGGCCAAAGCGGATTTTCGATTCTCACTGGGGAATGTTTGACTTTTCAGACAGTCTCCCCCTAATTTTGTCGAAAATGCTCGGTTCATAATTATATGCCTTTTCAATCTCGGCGAAAATGTCAATAACATTATCCGTTTGTCCGAAATTGTTTTGGATGTCATAGTCCTCGGCAGGAATACCAAGTTTAATAAACTCGTTCTTGAAAGTTCCGCTTTGCTCGAATAGGCAATGCGCGCGATTTATTCGAACTGCCATGGCTATTCCTCCCATCTGATTTGAATTGTGTCCACGACATAATCCGGACGCTCTGTCAACGCCTGCTCACGTGTCGGGTGGATAACACCACCCACGAGAGAGAAATGTTTGTCGTCTCCATACTTGCAGACGTTCATCCAGCCTACTTTTTTAACTTTCGGTTCCGGCGCGAAGAATAAATCACATGGGCACGGCCCCTCATCCATCCAAAAGTATTCGCCATTTTCACTGAACTTCATTACTGCTTCACCTTCTTCATTCCGCACAAGAGCAACAATTGGTTCATCCTCATCGTCTCTATCCGTGCAAATAATCCTTACACTGTTGCCGTCTCTCGTGACAATCGGTCTGGTGGGGTTCTTGAGATATTCTGCCAAACTGAATTGTTCCATAACTATTCCTCCATTGCTTTTTGGAAATCTTCTATCATCTGTTCATCATCATACCAACAATTGTCATGCATTGAACTATCCTCATAGTAGTTCTGGGCATTCTCCTTTAACCACTTTACTGCCTTTTCAATCATCCATTTTGCTCCCTGAACAAAACCACTTTCATACAATCCATAACCTTCTTGCCATTCATGCGGTTCAAAAGGGCTAGAGGTGTTTGCTTTTTCTTCTATTGTCATATTATTCCTCCATTGCTTTTCTAAACCTATTCTCGTAATCTTCAAACCAAGATATTCCTATCTCTTCCTTTTGACGCTTGAACCACTCGACAGCTTTTTCTATCAATTCTGATTTCATCCACTGTGCACCATCAATAAAAGCATCTTCGAGGTCACCTTCATCGACATCTCGATAGACTCCGAAGTATATTGACCTTTCATTCCTGTAATCTTTTGCTTTTGCACTGATTTTCATAATTATTCCTCCCATTCTATCTTGATCGTGTCAAGAAGCCCTACGCCGCTGTAACCCGCAATCGCTTCTTCCTTTGTCGGATAGACCGCGCCCGTGTAGGTGATTTCCCCAGCGTTGCCTTGTGCTATCCGGCTGACATTAATCCAGCCTGTTTTCTTCTCCGGAGCAAAGAACAAATCCCTTGAGGATGGGGCATCGTCGCCAAAATATTGGCCTTCTTTTGTATAACAGTTCACAGCAGCTGCTTCCCCTACGAGTGCCACTATGGGGTAATCAGGATTTCTGTCAGTGCAAATTATTCGTGCGCTTTCCCCGTCACTTGTTACAATCTTTTTTTGGGGATTCTTAAGATATTCTTGTAAGTCAAATTGTTTCATAATCTCTATTCTTCAGGTTCAACTAATAAAATGTCGTCGTGACTGACGCGATAGTAATGTCTGACTGCATCGGCAGCATCTTCCGCAGACTCCGCCTCGACATAAGTTGTCGTTACATTGTCAAATCCGCTCTTTCTGAATGTTACTTTGTAGTTCATTTTTCTTTAGATTTTTCGATTATTTCGATTGTTTGCCACGTCATCCAGACGAGCGTCGGAATGCCGAACACCTTTTCAAGCTGCGCTGCGTATGCGGGAGTTATTTCCCTTTTGCCCGTGCACAGCGCATTGAACGTCGGAGGACATATCTTCGCCTCATTAGCTGCCTGCACCTGTGTCTTCCCGCTGAAGATGATGGCTTTCTGCAGAAAATCATTTAGTTTCATTGCCATAATCTATTCCTCCTCCTTGTATTCGTCCGTCGTGCCTAAGAGTTTCCACGTGTGCTCGTTGAGTGGAACGCACTGGCTATATACTGCGGAAAAGCAAACATACGGATAGATTTCCCCTTCGTTGTAGAAACAAAACTTGTCGAAGAGCCAAAACTTACCCTCGTCTCTCACCAGCACCTTGTCACCCTTCTTGAACGGGCATTTCTCCTTTTCCTGCTCAGCGAGTAATTGCTGCTCGTAGTCCGTGAGGATGAGTTTGAAATCATCTACAAGTGTGTCGATTGGCAACGTTAAAACTTGGAAGTTTTTTAATAGAAACACTACCTCACCCAGTTTCGCGGCAATCACGTAAACAAGTTCTGGGTCAAGCGCACAGCAGACGCGGTCACCCACCTTCCAGTCGGTGTAAGTCTCTGGATTGCGAGGAACTATTTCCAGATCGTGCTTCTCCGCCCATACGCTAAAATCTTCTATGGTTCCGCAACGCTCGTAGCTTCTTGTTACAATTTGGAGACTGCTATTAAAAGATTCATTTTCATCAGTGAAGACATACACCACACATCCTTCTCCTTCTTTCGCAACTTTTAGATAGCCTGTCATTACTTCGCCCTCGTCACCTTTCGCCTTGAATTGCAAGTTGTTGCATTTTGAAAAATCGTATTTCATAATTTTCTAATCTTTTTCGTTGATTTGTTTAATTCTGAACCAGTCAATGTCGTGTTCGCGCAACCCGAACCATTCAATCACGTCCTCTTTGGTTGCGTCCGGCTTGTCGTAGGTTCTGGTCATAACCCTGCCGTGCTCCGAGAATGTCGCTTCAAACTTCATGTACCTTCTTAAATTTTACTAACATTTTTGTTACTTTCTATTGTCGTTGTTGCTGTCAAGCGGAAGCGAATACAACGTCAGCGCTACCGCTATGAGCACAATTATAATTGCAGTATTCATTTACTCTCTAAAATCAAATTTTGATATGTCCTCGTCACTGAACCGAGTTCCTTTCTTGAGCCTCTTCAGGCCTCTGAAGACCTTCTCCATGCCGCCTTCCACCTCGCCCCTGTCAACGCAGAGCATGAGCATCTGGATGATTTCGGCGGAGCTGTGGTTGAAGTCGTCAGAAGCCTTGACTCCATAGCTCTCAAGCGTGCAGTCTGTGATGAACTTCTGAAGGTCGCGCTCAAACCAGTACATCGCCGCCTTGACCTTCTCGCTGTAGTTCTTCATGCCCCTGATGATGTCCCCGTCGGCATTCGTCGTGGAGCACTTGAGGCCCATCGAGCGAATCTCCGCACGGATGTCCCTGTCGATATGCTCTATCAGAATCTCGAGGGCATTCGCCGTGACCATCCCGAGTTTCACGAGGTCGGGAATCTTGGAGCCCGACACCTTCTGCCAGGCCTTCTTGCGGAGGTCCTTTCGGAACTCCTCCACGTTCTTCTTCGCCTGCTCCTTTGTGATTGATTTTTTTTGCAACATTTCCATTTTGCTTTTATAGTCCCATATTCAGCGCATCTTTATCGAAGAGGGTAATTGTACCGGTCTCGGCGTTCCGTTCCCGTGTGGCGGACTTATGAGCCCTTCTCGCGCCTTTCTTGAGTGTCATGGACATCCGGTCTGTCAAATTCGTCAGCCGGTTGTCCCTGAGCCCCAGCCTCCGGATCCTTTCGATGCAGCTTCTCATCTCTTCATGTTCGCGCGCTGTCAGCGTTATGCTAGAAAGGGAGGTCGTCTGACGGGTTGTCATAAATCGAGTCTTGTTCTGTCCGCGCCGGCATTCCTGGCCGTGCCGTCTCCGGCCGCTGCCCTGAGGCTTCGGAGCGTCCGCCCAGCATCTGGATCCTGTCCACAAGGATTTCCGTCCTGTAGGCCTTCTGCCCGTTTACCTCCCAGGAGCGCGTCCTGAGCCTTCCTTCGACGTAGAGGGACGAGCCTTTCCTGATGTACTTCTCCGCGATGTCCGCAAGCCCCCTCCATGCAACGATGTTGTGCCACTCGGTCTGCTCTTGTACGCTTCCGTCCTTCGCTTTGTACCTCTCGCTTGTCGCTAGGGTGAACAGCGCGACCTTCGGGTGTTCCGGTGTCTCGAGGTACCGGATTTCCGGGTCCTTTCCCACGTTGCCAATCAGCATTACTTTGTTCAATGCCATAATTTTTCCTGTTTTTTTGTTTGTCAATATTTTCTAAACTGAAGCGTCTGGCTGCCCTGCAGCCACTTCTTCAGCAGCGCCGCCTCAGCATCTGCGCGTCCTGCGCCCATCAGCCAGGCATGTGTCTCCTCGCCGATTTTCAGAGCAGGCACACTCCCGGATAGGTCTACTGCGACCTTGTCGGAGAGCATCTGTGCTCTTACATCTGCCGGAGCCTTCTGCGCCAACTCCCACCAGGCCTCTGCGAACCGGTCCGGAAACCTCTTGCCAGGCTTCTCCGGCTTCCACTGCCTGGCTTTTGCCAGCCGCTTTGCGTCCGTGTCTAGAGCTGCGCCCTTTTCGAGTACCCAGCCGCTGGCCTCATAAAAGTCCAGGAACTTCCTCGTCTCCGCTTCTGCGCCGTTGACGTTGCGTTTCCAAAATGTCGGAAAGAAGAAATTAAAATCTGTGTGTGGTGCTGGTGGTGTGCTCGCGCGCGCCTGCGCGCTATTAACACACACACTATGTGTTACATAATCATAATCATTATCATAATCAGCTTGATTTGCTTCCTCTTGTTGCGTTTGCTTAGCATCGTTAGCATTTGCTTGTTTTGCTTGGCGTTGCTTAGCATTGCTTGCATTTGCATTTCTAGCCGCCGCACCTTTCTTTCCGCTCTCGCTTCGACTTGCCACCATGTCCTGATAGCGCTGGAAATCCCTGTCCATGTCTCTTTTCACAAACTCGAAGGCTACTTTTGCCAAAGGTTTCAGTTCAGGGGTGACCCCCGTGCGAGCATACCCAATAATGCCGCCGCGCACCTCCTCCCTGACCTCCTCTGGCAAGTTGTCCAATACTTCCTCCCAGTTGAGATGATAGACGAATGAATCTCTCTTGACGGGCATAGGCTAGCGAATAGTGAGCGTGTCGCTCGTTGTCCTCGTTACTCCAGCCGGCATGATGTCGTTGCCCTTCGTGAAATCCGAAATCCCTTTCTTGCTGATTTTCAGCTCGACGGAAATGTAGTCAGGCAAACCTTCCGAGAACTTCATCATCTTAGACCTGAACGGCTCAAGCACTTCTTCCTCGTTCACCTCTATGCCATCTTTCTTCGTGAGTGTCGCAGTATAGATGTCGCCTTTGATTTTCGTGAGCCCGAATGCCGACATGGTCGTCTTCACATATTCGCGGATGCGCTTGTTTGCATTCTCGACCGCCTTTTTCTTTGCCTGCAGCGATTTGATTGTCTGGTCGAGCTGGTCCTTCCTCGCATCGAGGAAGTCGAGATAGCCCTTGTATGCGTCAATCTTACGAGGTATCTCTGTCTCGGTCGTCGCGAGCGCCTGCTCGATTTCCGGAGTCAATTCTCCTCCGCTTTCCTCAAGTTCAAGCTCTGTCTGAAATGCAAGGGCCTGAAGGTCATACAGAGACATGCTCTTTGTTGTTGTGTCTTGTGTCATAATGCTTTTTATTTAGAATTTGGTTTATAGTCTCGTTGTGCCTGCTCCAGCATTGCCAGCGCCTCGCCGGAAAAGACCATACCGCTTTTGAGCGCCTTGTCGATAGTGTCGAGCTGCCCCTTGTTGATTCTTGCGATCAGCTTCATGTAGGTGTCGTCGCCAGCTTGTATCACTCGCACTTGCATCGGTTGCTGTCTGCCTCGCGCCGGAGCCGGAACTGGTGCCTGTGGAATGACCGGAGCCGGCTGCGGCTGCGGCCGTGGTGCCGGTGCTGGTGCCGGCGGCATCTGAACGTTCACCGGCATGGCTTCCGTGATAGGCAGCTCATCGACATCGTCCTCGTCCGTGGCGATGTGGAAGAACTTGAGCAGGAAGTATCTCTCGCCGTATGTCAGCGCGCTTCCCAGTCCTTTATCCCATCCGTTCTGTCCGAATGCGATAAATTCGTTCTCGTCACGCTCGCCCGTGTCGACGTCTATCCAGGTGAAGCGCATCTTCAGCGCTGTGAACATCTCCGACCTGTGGCCGTAGGCGGTGGTGTAATCTATCCGCTCGTGCGACTCTTCCACAATCTCCTGCTTCAGGATGATTCCCAGCTGGTCCATTTTCGGGCGCAGATACCCCAGCAGTTTAGATCCGGAAACGAACCTGTACGAGTTCTTGTCTCCTCCTCCGGCGGCATTGGGCATCAGTGCCCTGACTACCCTCTGAAGTTCCAGAATCTTCCGGTACACTCCAGTTTGCGTCTTTGTGTCTGTCTTGTTCTCCATACACTTGTTTTTTTTGTTTGTTGTTGGAGCCCCTGAAAGGTATCACCCTCGCAAGGGCTTGTCGCAGAGCTTTGGAAACTTGTACAACAACATCACAGATTTATAGGTTGCCCTGCGCCGCGCATCGCTGCGCGTTATTATGTTAACATTGGTATTCCTCCGATGGCAGCTACGCCGGTCTTGCGCTATTCTCATGAACCAGCATCCGCCTGCCGTTTTCCAGCCTCGCTATCATGTAGCCTAAACCGAAGCTGTCGTATTCCAGGACCTCACCCCTGGCGGTGCCGTTGGCCGCTTCCCACTCGATTACGTCGCCCGGACTGAATCGAGGACCTTCCGCATTAGAATTCATGACATCTCTCCCTTATTCTTTCGTCCTCAAACCTGTCGTCGTCATAGTCCGACATCCGACGCTCCTCCGCATCTTCATCCGTCTCCTCCCTCGCCGGATCTCCAGCAGCTCGCACGGAGTTGCGAAACAGATAATTAAGTATTGCCTTGTTGCTCATGATTGACCTCCTTTTATGCTTTTCAAAATCAAACCTGCGTTTTCCTTTTCTGCCGCCTTCAGGCAGTCCAGCCGGTGTCGGCTGTAAATCTTTTTGTTCCCGCGTCTTACGAATTCCACGAGCCCCCTGTCGAGTTTGTCGTTCAGCCATCTTGTTCCGTAGGCCTTCCGGGCCTCGTTCTCGCTCATCTCGTCTGCAACCGGATTGGTCCTTCTGAGAATCGCGTCGGCAATGAGTTGACTCACCTGCTCGTAGTCGCGAGCGATAGAATCAATGCTACTCATGACGTGTCACCTTATACTGTCCAACTCCGATTTTATTCACAGAATAGACCTGTCCATATTCTTCCTTCAGTCGCGAGCAGAGTGTCGCGAGGTATGTCCGTCTGGATTCTGCCCTGCTGAAAACAAGTTCCTCTCCGACGTTCATGGCTTTCAAAGCCCCGCTAATGTTTCTTTTTACTTCCATCTTTTTCCTCCTGTTTTGGAGGGGAAGAGGGGTCTCGAACCCTCTCTTGCCGCAGCACCATTTCCGATTTTGGTCGCCAGCATCGCGCCACCCGCGAAACTTCCCCTGACACTAAAACTATGTTAAACACACAAACGCATCGCTGCGTGGCCGGAGGGGAGAGGAATCGAACCTCCCTGTGGACCTGGGCTTCTCTGAGCGAGACCTTTAATGCTTCTCCGAGAACCCTGTGCGGCACTCCATATCCGCACCTTCCTCCGTTGTGACCGCCAAGCGCCTATCCAGGTCCATCCTGGCGGTCTAGCGCCGCGCCTGCTTTCGCGGCATAATCAGATAATAATAAATATGTTAGTTGACGCCCTTGCCTTCACAGGTTCGTGCGGCATTGTCATTAGTCGTCTTCAATGATTTTCAATCCTGCGCCAAGACAGACGCACATCGCCAGGAATCTGGCAGCGTCACAATGCTGGCTGCCGAAAAACAGGTAAGCCATGCCGGCGGCGATGATTATGCCGCCCAAGACTTTTGATATGACGTCCTTCGACGCCGCTTTAGTTTCCTTTCTCATATGTTTGTTTTTTGTCGCTATTTGTATAACTTTGTTGTTAACTAACTTTGTTACATGCAAAGGTAAGTAATGTAACTTACATTTGCAAGTAATGACTTACTTTTTTTGAAAAACCTTTTTACTTTGTTTATAAATGGTTGATTTACATGCTTTTAGAAAAGTAAATAAATTAAAACAAGAAGACTTGGCGAAGTATTTGAACACGACTCGCGCCTTTATTTCAATGGTTGAAACTGGCGCGAGTAAGTTACCCCCAGAAAAGTTAAGCTTACTTCTTAATAATACGCAGGGATGGGATACGAAGATGCTTGTCGATAACGGCGGCATTTACGCCGGAAATAACAACGCCGGCGATGTGAATGTACAGATAGGTCAGAACAGGGCGGGCAATCGCCCGAAAGATGGCGACGCAGTTACGCAGATGGCGGTGCTGGAGAAGGAGAACGAGATGCTGAGGGAACAGCTGAAGGACAAGGAGGCGCAGATAGATTTTCTCCGCGCGCTAGTGAAGAATAATTAATAACCAATAAATACATATCTTTATGGAAGAAACAACGAGCAAGGCTTCCGCAAGACAGGAAAGCGTAAATATCAACCTCTTTGCCGAGAAAACTCTGCAGAATGCGGCATCGGCCGTTCTGGTTCTCGGTATAAGTGTAGCCGTATTATGCCTCATCTTTGGAATCAGTGAAATTCTAAACGGAGATTCATTTTCCATGGTGCTTATATTGTGCGGCGTTTCTGTCCTGATACTGTCCCTGCTGATATATTCAGGGATTAAGGTGTTCGCGGATATGTCCGTCACACTCAAGGAGATTAACGCGAAACTGAAGTAGGCGCGGATTCCGTGTTGTCAAGAATTGACAATAATAGTCGCCAAACGGCAATAATTTGGCGTAAACCTCTTATAACATAAAACTATGGATGATTCAGATCATGACCATGACACGAAGTCTGGTATCAAGCGCGACGCGCGCGGTTACGAAAGTGGTGTAAAAATTTTTCTCGAAATGCTGGAGCGGTCGGAGGCTAGAATTGACAGAACCAGCCGAATTACCGAAGAACTGACAAGGGCGTGCAAATCGGTGGAGACCGCATACACCTCACACGTCAGCAGCCTGCAATTTTCCCGCGATACGTCGCAGAAGAACAACGCTAAACTCATTTCCCTGCTTGACAGGTTGACAAGTTCCTTCACGAAGGAAAGCGAGGACAAGCAGCGCAGAATCGAGATGCTGGAGGCGGACAAAAACGCGCTTCGGGCACAGCTTCACAGTGCGACCGACAGATATTGGAAGCTGCAGGAAGATTACAGAAGGCTGGCGGAAAGCCTAACTGGCAGCCGCAACACATACACTATCGGCTGCAACAACGGAGGCTCCGCGGACTCGAAATTGAAAGTATAAAAGTATAATATTATGCGAAAACTAATTATAACCCTATTCACTCTCCTTGCTTCACTTGCCTGCTTTGCGCAGAATGACAATGACTATAATTTTTCGGTTCATGAGGGCGAAATCATTTGGCAGCGAGTATTCCAGGATTCCAGGCCTTTCGACGAACTCTGCGACGTTGCAAAAGCGTCAAAGGCGTTTGAAAACGTTGTCATAAACGGCAGTAAAATTGAAGGCTCGCTAACGCCTGAAAGGGCAGACATAAGAGGAGCAGGGTACAGCAATATGTCCGCGACCTTCCTCGTATCAAATTCGTACCTCGCTGCAAATTTTGTCTTGCAATGGAAGGAGGGCAGATACAGAGTGACGCTGATGGACATCAAATTTGTAGGCGCTGGCATGATGGGTATATCGATGAGTGGGATGTTTGCTTCAGGCATCGCGCCCGGAGAAAAAATAAACATCGAAACCTTCCTTCGCAAGAACGGCAAAATAAAGGAGACATTTTACTCTTCAGACACCGCCGAAATCCTTGATTACACCTTCACCTCGATTTTTATGCTGCAATCTAAAATGGATGTCGTGCTGGATTCGGATTTTTAGATGTTTGACCAGTCAAAGAGGCTCAGGACCTTCTCGTTTGCCTTCCACATGACCTCCCAGTCCTTTGCGATATAGATGTCAGTCACTCGCATGCTGCTGTCGACATGACAGAGACAGTCGTTAATAACAGCCTTGTCTATGCCTGCCGAATATGCAAGCGTGGCCCAGGTGTGCCTTGCGCTGTAGAATGTCAGAGGCTCCGTAATCTTCATGATCTTACATGCCCTTCGTAAACCGGTCGAAAGTTCGGAGACGAAAATTGGCGATGTCGTCTTGAGGTGTATGCGGAGGGCTCGCTCGCCCGTCGGATCTCTCCATCTGTCAAAAAGCGGCTTGATTTCCTCTGGGATGCGCACGTGCATCTCTGCCTTGTCAGCCCTTGCCCGGCAGGTCTTGGTCCTGTTGTAGATGAGGATGCCATTTTGCGGCGGCAGACACGAGTGCAAGTCTATCGCGTTCATTCCCATCAGCGCAAATGAGAGCAGGAACATGTCTGCTGCCCTTATGTCAAGTTTCTTGACGAGCAGGCCGCGTCTGTCGATGAATGCCTGAATGGTCTCCCTGCTCACGTTCCTATGAGCCGCCTGGATTGTTCTTGCAGGGTGAAAATAGGCAAATGGATTTCTTATATAGATCTCGCCCGTCTCCTCGTTGTTGTATCTGAGCCGCGCCTGGGCATGGATGTGTCCGATACTTGCAGGGTAGGAACCGGTCGCGCGTGCACCTCTGCCATGCTTGTTGACCAGCCAGGCCTCAAAGTTCCTCATCATTGAAGATGTTACTTCAGATATGTCCAGAGTGTCCCTTCCTACGAAGCTCTTTAGCGCATTGACCGCGTTGATATAATAGTTCTTCGTGTTTCTCGTAGTTTTTGAAGCAATTACCTCGTCTGCGAACTTGAAGAAGTCAAGTCTGAAGGACCCCTCCTGATTCGAGCTTATAAATCTGACGATGTCGTCGAGCGACATTTGCGTGACGGCAAAGGTGTCTATCCTCGCAGCTGCTGCCCTCATCTTTGCTATCAGCGCATCCGTCTTGTCGAGGACAGCCCTGTCACGTATATTTCCGGAGCGCGTGAGCTGTGACGAATCAACCGCAATGTTCGTCGAAATATACTTGACCTTCCGGTTCGCCGTGACGCGGATCCTGATAGTTTGAGTCCCGTCGCTCTTCCGGTATGGTGACAGAACAGCCTTGAAAGTGATTGTACCCATTTCCCTTTTTGTTAAACAATTTGTAAACAAATCAAGGGCAAATGTACACGAAAATCTCGTACAAACAAAAATAACTCCCTAGCGGACAAGCGCTGGAGAGTTATCTATGCGATATTTTTAAGAATCTACACTGCGTGTGGTGTGTTCATTATTTAATATATCTTGTAAGTTAGTGATATTCACTAATATATATTAATTCGAAATCTAGCGATTGTTAAACAATTTGTAAATTTTAGCATCTAATCTATCTCCAACGCACAAAAGCTAGTCTCGTCAAGCGCTGCAAAGATATGCAATTTTCCTGAATTTAATCACTATTGTTGCACAAGTCTGCAGGTGTTGCAAAAGCGAGGTCCAGGACCTTGCCCCTGGAGATGCCTAGCGTCGCAGCTTGCTCGTTGATGGCATTCAGCGTCTCTTGAGTTACCATCGCGCTGAATGGGACTCTTTTCTTTTCTGACGGCGGCCTTCCGGAGCCCGGTCGTGAACCGCCGTAATTTGGATTCCAATTTTTGTTCATACTACAATTCTTCACAGAACTGGTCAAACTCTTCATCATACTCCCCAGCGCTGAAATCCGGCAGGGTGTCATCATCGAACAGCCAGCGGTAGAAGTTCGGGTCACTTTGAGCTTCGAGCTTCACCCACTCCGCGAACCCGCAGGTCTCGCCTTTTTTTCGTTTATGCACGTCAGATTACAGCCCGAAATACTTTCTCACCGAGAATACCTTGTCGCGGTCCTCCAGCCTCGCCTGTGCGAGTTCGGCGCAGACGCGCGGCTCCTGGTCCTGTGCGATGTAGTTGTGCATGACACCCCATTCGTCCGACCAGACCATGTTCAGGACGGCGAAGAAAGCCCACCTGTTGTATTCCCCGTCCTCCTCGTATCTGATTCCGAGTGATTCCAGGACCCTGAACGTCTCGTCCGGATCTTCCCAGTGCCCGCCTCTAGAGCCGTCGAAGTTGACGAAGTTCCTGACGATTTCCTGAGCCTCGTCTTCCGACAGGTACTCCCTGAACCTCACGAGGTCCTCGCATTCGTCGGCAAGGGCCTTCGCGTTGTCCTCGCTCATCGACGCGACCATCTTGAGGACGATGGCGCGTCCGCTTTCACTCTCTATCCTATCGCGGAGAAGTCCGATGAACCTTTCCGCAGTCATATTCCTTTCCATGATTTCTGTTTTTAGAATTGTCAGAACATGACAATTAATTGCACTTATCGCCTGAAGAAATAAGCCGCGACAGCATCTGCTTGACTTCGTTCATAGACGATTCAATTTTGCTGAAGCGCTGTTCCGTCTCCTGCTTTTCCCGGAAGGCCGGATTCAGTTCCGCCAGGAGCCCCGTCGATTTCTCGACTATCCGTCTCTGGTGTTCGACTGACGCGAGCGCCTGCTCTGCAGATGTCTTCATAGATTCCACTTCTCCTGCAAGCCCCTGTCTATCGACCGAAAGCACGAGGTTGCCCGCGTAGGTAACGGAGAGGGTTTCAGGAATGACGTAGTTAGCCGTCTTGCCGTCAGCCTCTATCGAGACATCAACGACCATTCCGGACTTCCCTGCCGTAGGGTTCAATTCCATGCGCGGAAATCCTACTGAGACCACCTTTCCTTGCGTCAGTGTGAGATTCTGCTTGTCGAGAATGAAAACCGGATAGTTTTGTTTCAAATCCTTGAAATACATACGCTATTAAATTACGAGCGGAGGGCATTGTCACCCTCCACTCTGTGAAACATCAGGCGTTTACGCCGTTGTCGCTGCAGGTTTGAGAGCTGCAATGAGTTCCGCATTCTGTTTCTGCTGTGAGAGTTCAAGACGTGCGTCATTGTACCTCTGCTGGAGGTCTGCCTGCCAGTGACTATTGAGAGTGTCAATAATGCGCTGAGTGTTGTCCTGACCAGCCCTCACGATGTCGCACTTGTCCTGCTGCATCTGGAAGCCGATGCCGGAGAAGCCACGCTCCACGCTCCTGTTCACGAAGTCCAGTCCAGTCTGTATCTTGTACTCGATGTCCTTCTGGCCGAGCTGGTTCTCGTAGCCCATCCGGAGGATGTTCTGCTGTGTGTTGCAGCAGCAGTCCTTGATTGCCTGGATGACGTTGCAGTCGCCCATGTTGACCGCGTTGATTACGCGCTCAGCTGAGAAACCGACCTGTCCGCCCACCTGCTCGATAGCCGAGCGCACGGCGCAGATTCCGCCCTGCAGCTGGTTGAAGTCGCAGTTAAGGTTCGCCGCGAGCGTCGTGATGGCGTCGTTGTTGCCCTTGATTGCTGACATCAGAAGGTCGCTGTTGTGGTTGTCTGCCATCTGGGTTCTGAGGGAGTCAATCTGACTCTGGATTTCAGTGCCCTGAAGGTTTCCGTTTCCGAGTCCGAATCTGTTTCCGCCGAAAAGGGCGAGAAAGATAAGGTACATCCAAGGATTGTTCATCCAGTTGTTCGCTCCGCCGTTCATTGCGGCCATCATCGCCATCGGGTCAGTGTCGCGCTTTCCGAGCATCGCAGCCGCGAGGATGTCATTGTTGCCCCTGTCGCAACAATAGATTTTGTCAACCATTTCGCTCATGATGAAATTTGTTGTTAGTGTTATCCGCCTCTTGCGCCTTCGGCGGTCTTGGCACGTTGCGCATCGCACTACAAACTTATCATTATGAATGTTGATTTTCAGATGGTTAGTTCCCGCCTGGTTCCCTTTCCGTTCCCTTTTGATTCAGCCACGTCGCGGACAGCCTCAGGAACGAGAGCCGCAGCCCAGTGGAGCCTTCTAGACGCGCCTCGAAGCCCGCTTGCGCCTTCCTCACGGCACGTTGCGACATCCGCATCCTCTCCGCTATCATGCGAGGGTAGAAGCCGTTTCTATAAAGAAGATAGATGACAAGGTAGCGGGCGTCCACGACCTCCTCCAACTTGCTTTCAGACAATATCCGGTCGCTGCCGATTTCAGTCTCCGCGGAGACGTCAGCGAGCACTGAGGCAAAAATTTCTGACTTTTTCATTTCTTTTTCAGTTTTTATTAGTTATCTTCGCCTCAGCCAACAACGAAAGAAAAACCACAACCCACAACATTAACTGAGGCAGTTAGCCCCCGTTTGCTGTTGTGGGTTTTTTCTTTTTAGTTGGCGCTAAATATAAATCTTGCTCTGCAAGTCGGGGGCTTTTTATGCCCCTCTTTTTCTCACGAAATCAATTTTGCGAATAAACCGAGAATCGGTCTCCGAAATTTCAAGAATCCGATGGCGGCTACGATCGCTGCGAGAATCCAGAATACGTTAAGCCTGAAGCGCTGCCAGGCAGTCAGCTCCTTCTCCACCTTTACTTCTTTCTCTCTATCAATATAGACAGAATCAATCTTGCTCCTGTAGAGCGTGTCCCTGACGATTCTGTATCTCTCGCGGATTTTTTCTTTGTAAATATAGATAGTGTCGCCTTTCTCTTTGACAAAGACCGAATCGCGCTTGAATGTCGAATCGACGCGAGTATTCGTGATGTATGTCGTGTCGCGCTGATAGACCGTCTGGATTTGTGTCCTGACAGCCCCGCACGACGCGAGCATTAGCACCGCACATATCATTGATAGCACGTGTCTCATAGCTTCTTTCCTTTTGCGTCGAGATACCTGTAATTGTAGAGTATCTGTCCTCTCTGAGCGCCCTCAAGCCTATGCGAGAAATGCACAAATGTCGGGTAGAGAATCATCTGATCGTAAGGAAGATTGAGTCTCTTTGCTAGCCTTGCAAGTTCCGTGACGACCTTAATATCTCCAGTGCCGTTGCGACCGAAAGGGCAGATGTCAGCGGCCTCTCCTTTGAGGTGCTGGCTTGTCTTCACTCCGCCTGCCGCGGCATTGACCGCCGGACACCTGTAGCCGCTGTTAATCGCAAGGGGCTTGCCCCACGCATCGCGTAGCGGCTGCAGGACATTCTCTGTTAAGGCAAGGATGCTATCGCGCACGTCGATTGACGTGATGACATTGCAGATGCCCTTCCTGTCTGCAATGTCGCTTTTTTCAAATTCGCGGTAACTGAAATCTTTTGTTATTGTTCCCATTTTTTTACTCACTTTTCCCAATGCCGTGCTTCGGCTGTTCTTTAATCATTGCTATAATCTTCTGCGCTGTCTCACTATCAACACAAGATATAATTTCCTCGACAGCATCTACCACTTTACCTGCCGCACTCTGTTTCTTCTTCGAGTTCTCAATAACAGAACGTCCCTCAATCAGCAGTACGCCTAAAGTCGCCAAAATGGCGCAATAAGGCAAATTATACCAGACGAATACCGCGCCCAAGATGTCTATTAGCAGAAAGAAAAACACGATGCGCAGGTAGTCTATAATCTTGCGGATAGTCTTCCGCAAGCCGTGGCTCATAATCTTCTCCTTGTTAGCGCGTGCCGCGTCAATGCCCGTCCACATATCTATAAGCGCCGCTGCGCAGACGAGCACGCACAGAAGGAAGGCAATCATCGTCCCCCTTGCCAGACCTTCCGGAAGGTTGAATGTTGTTATAATCTCCTGCATATTCCTACCAGATTACGAGATAAGACCATATAGCAATCTGCATCGCAAGTGCTCCGGCCGTTGTCGCCGCGAAGTCAAGAACCTCGACGCTGCCGTTGCCCCTGCTGTCGAAGAACTCCTTGAGCATTCCGGCGACCACTCCGGCCACCCACGCATACGGCGCAAATCCCTTGATAAATGCGCACAATGCGACGATGAGCGCACCCGCAATGAAGTGCAGCAACTTGTCCTGCGGAATGCTTCCCAAAGCGCCTGAAATCTTAGCGAGAATCCTATTCATGATGCACCTCCTCTTCTATCTCCTTGAACCACTTTGCGCTCTTTTCCTTGACGATGACTTCGGCGAAAGTGTCGCCGTTGCGCGTGTCGATTATTCCGTTAGGTGAGGAGAGCCTTACATAGCCCTCCCTCACTCCTTCAATGTTCATCCTGTTCATAATTATTCCGTTGTTTCGTTGGTTACTGATTCCGTTGCCTTCGCTTCAAGTGCTCCGACCTTGCCAGCCAGCTCGTTGATTGCTGAAACGAGGTCAGTCTTGCTTGCGGTGTTCAGGCTCGACAATGTGCCGATGTTCGTCTTGTTTGCCTTGATCGTGTTGTAGGCATCGATAGGATAGACAATATCAGCACGCAGAGGAGTTGATGTCTTGCCTTCGGTGATTATCGCCTCCTCCGTTCCGCCTTCCGAAACCTGTTCAGTGAGGTTCAGTTCGTCGTAGGCGAATTCTTCGCTTTCTTCTACCTCATAACATATCTCAATAGGGTTGTTCCCAAGCCATGTCCTAAGCTCTTGAACGTTAGCCGCTGTGCTCGCTTTGAGTCTAAAGTAACATACTTTAAATTTATTAGGGAAATACCCTTCAGAAGTAGTCTCTGATATAAGTGTAGTTTGTTTATTAAATTTGTCGCATATAAACCCCATGTTGTCACTTATGCCAGACAAATTAGGAAGGGATACATAGAAGTTGTTAATACCATAACTGTTTGTACTTTGAAAGCGCCAATCTTCAGTCGCTGCGCCCGTTAGGCGCATATGTCTAAGACGCCTCACCGCCTGCGTTGGCGTAATCTCGTCATATACTAAACCTGCAGACTTCAGTCCGTCAGGGAAGTATTTCTTCAGCGTCTCGCTCCACTTCCTCTCGGAGACCTTTCCCTCAGTGTCGGTTGTCTTGATTCCCTCCGCGAATGACGACACGATTTCCCCCTCGTTGTAAGGAATGTAAGGCACATCGTCAATGCTTGAATAGCCGAGTCGCTTTGCGAAGTCGTCGGGTGTCGTTGGCTCGTTGCCGGAGCCGAACATCTGCGTGAGGTCGATTATTTGCACTTTTTCCAAAGAAATTATGCAATCGTTACAAGAAATATAGACTTTACTATTGTCTCCCCCTTTTGCGTGAGCTATCCCCGAGACTAAAATTGTGTCACCAAATGGCGCTTCGAAGCCTATCCTGTTCCCAAAAAAAGTTAGTGTTGGTTGAGATGGTTCAAATTCCCCAACATCTAATCTCTTCGATATTCTCGTATATAATATTCTGTAATAATAAACATTTGTGTTCGCTTTTCGATTGCTTAGCGATACCCAGCCAGAACTCCAATTGACAGACCCCGGAGAGCCGGGATTTTGAGTCGGCGTGTATGTGATTTTATCGCCTTCAACAACTTTATCAATTGTCTCGTCCTTAAAGTTGTAATTTTTATCAAAAATCTGATTCTTCACCACGCTGTACCCCTTTATCCTCTTGATGCTCGCGCTTCCGTCCTCTATCTGATTGTCTCCTCCTGCCCTGCGCGACATGATGACCTCCTCCGTAGCATCACCCTTTGACGTGAGGTTGTCAGCCGTGCCGACACGCATTGACTCGTAGTATCCGTCCGCGAATGACTTGAGGTCCACCTTCTTCCGCAGGTTGTTGATTTGGGTGGCGATTGAAGCCTTCGTTCCGTAGCGGCGCACAAGCAGCGTCGCAGCCTCCGGCACGTCGGCACGATAGCAGACAAGCACATCCGAGTATGCCTCCATTGCCTCAAAGCAGACATATCCGCTCGTAGGAATGTCAGTGCTCATTGCCGAGAACAGCGGCACGTATTCAATCCTTTCCGTGCCGGATGTCGTCGTGGTCTTGATTCGTGCGACGAAGAGAGCCACGCCCAGCTTCATCTTGTCGGCGCTTGACATATACAGCTCGTAGGTGTTGCCTACCACCACCGCACCTATAGCAGCGATATTGAAGTCCGCATCTTTCACGAACTCCCCGTCAGCATTGATGTACTTGCCTGCGGTCTCCGCCGTCATTGCCACTGACGGAAGTTCCGCATACTGGCCGAGGTCGCGCTCAAGCGCCGCGACGCCGGAGGACACTTCTTTAGCCTCCTCTGCTGCATCTGTGGCGTTCTTTGTTGCAGTCTCTGATTCAGTCTTTAGGCGAGCGAACTCTGCCACACGTGCTGATTCGGCGGCTACTCTTCTTTTTTCCGCTTCCGCGCGGCCAGCCTCTGCCGATGTCCTTGCGCTCTCGTTCTTCTTCCGCTGCTCCTCGTTTGCAGCTCTGGTCGCTTCGGCATTGGCTCTTGCGCTTTCCGTCTTCACCCTTGCAGATTCCGCATTGACACGCCCAGTTTCGGCGGTCACACGAGACTGCTCGCCGGCGGCTCTCTGTGTCTCTGCTTCCGCCCTTTTGGCTTCTGAACTGGCGCGGTTGCCCTCTGCTGAGGCTCTTGCCGCCTCGGCAGAGGAACGTGCCAGTTCAGCCTCTTTTCGTGCGTTTTCGGCATTGACTCGCTGTTCCTCTGCCTTTGCGATGCCAGTGTTCGTCGCTCCTGCCGCCTGTGCTGCCGCATTGGCCTTTTCCGCAGCATCTTTGGCTGCTTTTGCTTTCGCATCCGCATTGCCGGCTGACTTGTTAGCTGCCGCTGCCGCATCGGTGGCCGCTTTCGTTGCAGCCTCAATCTTGGCGATCGCTTCTGACAATGAATAGAAGCGCATTGTGCCGTCAATGTCCAGAACGACCGCGCCAGTATCCGCGTCAGCCTCTTCCGTCGTGCGCACTATCTCAAACGCGGGCACGTCCAGCGACGATGCGAATGATGTCCCGTCCGCAAACTCGATGATGAGGCGAAAGGCACCGATATAATTCTGGTCTTTCGCCGCGTAGGTGCAGCGCAGGCTCTTGCCCTCAGACCTGAAGGCCATTTCCGCAACCGGCTGGCCCTGGACGTCGGAGAAGGCGAACACGTGCCTTATGTCCGTGTCGCTCCATGTCACCGGATTTCCGGAAATGTTGACGGATAGCATCGTGATGATGTCCGTGCCGATTCTGATTTTCCTAAGATTTCCCATATTTCTATATTTTAATTCTCTTGAGATTGAGCATCCCACAAGTCCTCATAAAACTGATACTGCCTCAGCCTTGCGCCTGTCATGATTCCTGAGACGAAGTCGTAAACGCCGCTCTGCAGAAGGAAAAATGTCCCCTTGTATATGATCGCGCGGTTGAAGTCCCAGGACTTCCTGCTTTCAGGCATGCAGTCACCCTCCAGCAGCTGCATAGGGAGGTGATGGTACATTAAGATCTGACGATGACGGAGGAGCGGCAAAGGCTCGCCGGCAGAGCCGTCATCCCAGGACATATTGTAGCCTACAGGGACCACAAGCCTGTCTTCATTCTCGTAATAGATAGCATTCGAATAGTTCTGAGGTGTATGCCATTCAACATTGCGGCTCAGAGCGCCGACGGAGCTCTCGATGTTGTCCGTGACATTGTAGCTCTCATCATTGATAGTTGTAACGACGTCAGAGTCAAGTTTGGCATTCGGGTTCGATGCTTCGAGGGTTATGCCCTTGAGGCCAAGATAAACTCCTAAATAGTTGCTGTATTTTATCTCTGGTTGTTTGACGAATACGATGTCGTCAAAGAGCAATGACAATTCGCCGCCTTTCGGAATAGAGGATAAATTGTCGGGAAGCGAAAAGTCCACTTCTATGCTATCAGTCACAGCGACACTATTATATATTGTTTGTCCGCTAGGCAATGTACTGTATTTAAGAATTGCGATACTGCTTCCCCATTTTGAGCCATCCCAATAGTACGATGTGCTGCCGACCTGGTACTTTAGAGCATAGTCGATTGACTTCAGAAAAGCGGGTAAAGGCCTGCAATCTATCGTCATTGTGCCTTTGATAATGTGAAGCGCCCACCGGCAAATGTCAAGCGTAAGTTTGCCGGCAGGGATGTTGACAATTCCTATCTTATAAATCTGCGTGATTTTAGTGTCGCTATTAGCGCACAAGAAGGCTGTATTTTTATTTGTTATGCCTAAGATTGACTCCGCGTCTGAACCAATTTTATATTCAGATGCGTCGTGAAATCCGGATGATATTTGCCAGCCTTCGCCGGAATTTTCGACGACGGTATATTTCGGCATAGAGCCTTTTTCCTGTAGCAGATCAGCGCCGGCGCTCGCATTGTCGAACCACCTCATCGAATGCAAAGTGTAATTATACGTGTCTATTGTGCTATCGAAATCAAGCCCTTTTGTTACATCATAAGCTATCTCGGAGTTGTAATCAAACTTGATAGTGTCTATGATCTTCTTGTATGCAGGCGCTAACGTCCTTGTGCCTCCGCCGATAAACTTGACCGTCTGATATGCAAGAGCCGCCACCCCCTGATTGTCAAGAAGCGGAAGGTAGCGCAGATATGTGAGCACAAACTTGCCGTCGCCTACGAAGCGAAGGCAGAGCCCCAGGGATGTCAGAATATCCTCGAGAGCGTCGTACCAAGACTTGCCTTCGAAGGCGCTCACGTTGAAGCGGAATGACGACAACGGAGCTTCGTCATAGACGATTGCCTTGTAATCAGAATTGCTCATTGTTGTAAGCCTCGAGTCCAGCGTCATTGGAAAGTCTATCTTTGCCATTGCCGCGTTGACTATTTCCATGAGCGTTGCCGTGCCCGACTGGCTTGCCGGCATGTCAAAATCGAAGTCCTGAAGGTGCCCGATATTGTCGCGTGCGGTGATTGTTATTTTTCCTCGATATTCGAGCGACTCCTGCCAGTTGTCCGGTGTGACATATCCGCTCCAGAACACCTTGCCGTTGCGCGAAATGACCACCTTGTACATCGTGCTGTCAGGGGTGTAGAATTCCTGCCAATTCCCGAACTTATAGAAGAACGAATCTTTCATGTCTGAAGCGTCAACCATCGAGAAGGTCGCTATCGTTTTCTGGATAGGAGAGACAGGATCATCGTCCCCGTCAATTTCAAGCGTCAGCCCTTTCCAGGTCCCTATCTCTTGAGGCGTAGCTCTCAGATAGCCTTTCTGATAAATTTCAAGCTTAAAACTTTCGCCGCCTGCTTCCTGCATGCTGCGAAAATTCTTGTAATATTTGAGTCCGTAAAGAGCCATTTTTTCTACCTTCCGTAATATTTCTTTGCGTTGTCTCCGGAAATGAGAATGTCCTTTCCGGAGATTTTTCCTTTCACGTAAATCGTCATCTCCGTCGATATTGTCGTGTCGGAGTTGGCGTTTGATGTTGCGCTGCTTCCGCTAGACATCGCGCTTGAACCGCCCGAGGAGCCAAGGGCCTTGATTCCGCTAGACAGAGCAGCACCGAGTGCTACGAGTGCGACACCGGCGGCTATTGCAACGGGACCATCCAGCGACGCCATTGATTCCTTGAAGGCTTCAATGCCCGATCCCTCTAAAATGAGCATTTCCCCGAGCTGCGTTAACGTGTTCGCAAACGGCTGCAGGAGCGCCCCAAGAACGTCTGAGGCGTCCGCATCGCTCAGTCCGAAAAGCATATCCGTAAACGCCTGCATGCTGTCAGATATACTGCTAGTGATAGCTTTTGCTAGCATGTTATTCAACTCGTCCGCCTTCTGGATTCGCTCTTCCAAACTCTCCATTGCCGTGTCAGCCGCATCTTGTGCGATATCCATCGACTCCTGCTCCGATATCGCGTAATTATACGCAGCGAGAGCCGCCTGCGCGTATGATTCCTGAGCGAGTTCTGCGAATGTCCGCTGTTTGTCGTTCATTCTGTCGAGCACATCCGCGTGTGTCCGCTCGAATTCCTCCAGCGGATCCGCCATGTGATGAAACTCCTCGTCAGCGGCTATCACTTCCGCTTCTTCTGCGACCTGAGCGCGAAAATCTGACATCGCGTCCTGCACCTTGTCATTGGAGAGCGCCTTCTTGAACGCCTCGAGAAGCGCATCCGCAGTCTCTGTGCCGCCATCCCCTGCAGTGTTGACGGCATCTGTGACAGCATCGTTTGCAATCTGGTCGGCAACGGCGGCATACGCTGCCTTCATTCCTTCCAGCTGTTCCTGCGCGTCCTTCAGCTTCCTTTTTGCAGCCCTCGCCGCGGCGGTCGGCGTCGATTCGAACGGGCTGACCGTCTCCTGGCTGAGAGCTTGCAGCTCTGCAACCTTGTCCTGCTTCGCTTTCAGCTGATTCTGCATGTAAGTCTCGGCCTCTTCTTTGCCTCCGCCCTTGTAGACGTTTGTAGCCGCATCGGCATACGTCTTCTGATAATTCTGCACGCGAGTGCCACGGAAAAGCCCAGCCGCCTTCTCTAGTGTCCTTGTCAATATGTCCAGAACGCTCTTGATGACGCCCTTGCTGTTCTTCATGCCTAATATAAGCCCTTCCCATGCAGACTTCAGCAGGGACACAGAGCCGCTGATGTTGTCTATCTGCGCCTGTGCCTTCGCATCCACGGCGCCATTCACATCGTCAAGCGCGGAGCGCAGCTCCCTCGCTGATGCAGTGCCGTCTATCAATGTGTTGAACGCTGAAACGGCCCTCTTGTCCGTCAGCTCCAGGGCCTCGCCCACCGATATTCCCTGCGACTTCAGTTTGTCCAGTCCGTCCAGAAGGTCTGGAAGCGTCTTGACCGGCTTGCCTATCGCCTTCGACAGGTTGCTGGAGCTGTCCGCGAGGTAGAGGAATATGTTTCGCAGGGCGGTGGCCGCGCTGGATGCGTCGAAGCCGGAGTTCGCCAGTACGCCGAGCAGCGTGGACGTGTCGCGGAGCGAGAAGCCCAGGGACTTCGCCACAGGGCCGACGATTGGCATGGCTGTACTAAGTGCCGAGAACCCGAGCGCGGACTTGTCTGCGGCCACTGCCAGGACATTCAGCGCGTCCTCCGCGTCGCTGGCCTTCAGCCCGAACGTGCGCAGCGTCGCACCGGTGAATGACGCCGCCTCCGAGAGGTCGACGCCCAGGGCTGTGGCAAAATTGAGGACAGCCTTCTGCATCGACATTATCTGCCCCTCGCCGAAGCCGAGCTTAGCAAGCTCCGTCTGCAGGCCTGTCACCTGGGTGGCGGAGAACGCCGTGGAGCGTCCGAGCATCTCCGCAGAATCCGACAGAGCCTTTATTTCAGCGACAGTCTTGCCGAGGACTCCTGCAAGCACTGAGTTGGCTTTCTCAAAGTCCGCAATGATTGCGACTCCTTTTGAGAACGCCTTTATCGCCGCAGTCGCAGCCGCTATCCCTGCCGTGACCTTCAGCCAGTTTTTCTTCACCCATTCGCTGAAGCTGGCGGTGTCCTGCCTTGCCTGTTCGAGTCCCTTCTTGTATTCGTCAGCCTTGAGTTTCAACTTCACCCAGAGGTCGCCTATCTTTCCCATCTTATCTTGAATTTATAAAATCTTCGAGCATCTTGTTCAGTTCCTTGCTTTCGTCAGCCGTGACGCTCCAATCTCCGTCCTTTGCCCTTGCGGCCTCCGCTTCCTTCTCCCAGCCGAAAGGCACCCAGAGCGCGGGTGTCGAAGGCTTCTGTTTCACGTAAGGATTCATCCTCATAGAGAGGAACATCTGCCATCTCGCCCTCTCCCATCGCCTCCGTTCCTCGTTTTCCGCAGCCTCCCTGAGCAGGAGGAATTCCCTCATCGTTGTCCTTCCGGCTTCTTCTTCCGTCTTCCGGCAATGCCCGACCAGAAACGCCTCAATGCCGTCGTAATCGAGCCAAAGCGAAATTTTTTTTTTGATTCCTTCTTCTCTTTCTCGGCTTCCGCGAGCTCGACCAGGCTCTTGCCTGAAAGCAGCTTGATTGCCTTTGCGACTATGCGCCCGAATTCCTCCTGATGCTCTGTCGCCCAGGCGTGGAAGTCGATTCGCTTGTATTCGAAGTCGTCAGCATCCTTGCCGGACAACTCCCACCAGTTCAGTGCTCCGCAAAAGAGCACATCCGCGTAGAGCGCCATGACGGCGGGGATGCTCTCCCCGTCAGCCTCGAGTGTGACACCCTCACGCCCTTTGTATATGAAAAGGCGCGGCGTAATCAAGATGTTCACCGCCACGCCTTCCCTGATTTCAATTTTGAACTCCGCCGTCATTCGCTATTCTTTTGTAATTGTTGGATAATGAGTTGGTTCTCCTGTGACCGTCAGGTCTATTGAGCGAGACGCGACAGATCCATAGTCGCTGGTGTCGGAGATTCCGGTAATGATAGCCTCAAACATATCCCCCTCGGTAGGTGTCTTGCTGCCGGTATCTCCTGAAAGTTCGCCTATGAATGCGTAAATAGATTGGCCATTGTGAAGCGAACTGATAATTTCATGTTGAGGCTCGCTTGCCGTGTCATCAGTGAAGACAGTCACCGATGCGGTCGCGCCCTTTTTGCCTGAAATAAACTGTGCCCAGTCGTTTGACTTGTCGCTCACCTCGATAGCCTCAGCTGATCGATTGAAGCCGTTGTTCTGCTCGCCCTTCAGCCAGGTGAAGGGTCCAGCAGCAGTTTTGCTTGTCGTGAGGTAGAACTTCCTCACATTACCTAATTTTGGCATGTTACTTTTTTGTTAGATAAAATGTTAAATTATTAGTCACCCTGTAGAAGACCACCTGCGTGTCAGACATGTCCTCTCTTGCCGTCGTATTGCCTTCCGTAACTCCCAGAATCTGATAACTCGAAGTAGAATCATCAGCGTCCTTAATCCTGTCAAGGTTGTTCTGATTAATCTCGAAGGCCTCGCCGAGCCCCTTGTTGGACATCGAGTCAATCGTCACGAGGACCTGCCGCACTTCGCCGCCCTTGTCAAGGACGCTCTGCTCGTTGACAGAGACGATTTCGGCACGTGGATAACCTGCCGAACCTCCGACGATGACGCCGGACCTTCGCATTGCTTGCATCAGATGCTGAAATAACTCGTCACATGCTTGTGTATGATTGTCAATCTCTATCATTTGCCTTTTTTGATTATACGTTTAGCCGCATTCTGCAGCTCATCGAGTATTGCCTTCTTTTGCGATTCGACCGCAGGTGCGAAATAAGGTTGTGCCTTTGTTCCTTTCTTCGCAATCTTCATCGCGATTGCGAAGGCAATCCGCTCAGCGTCTTTCTCCTTCCGCACCCGGAGCTTTTTCCGCACCCAGGCCGTCAGGATTTTCGGAGGAGGCATGCCGCCGCTCTTCCTGCCATATTCGACATACTCCGCGTAGCCCTTGCCTTCCTGAGCGAAGAACCCCGCCTCATACTCGCCGTCTGAGAGCTTCTCTGCCCTTCCGCTGTTGCTCAGCAGCCCCGTCGTGTTCGTGCCGTTGTCCCTCAGGTTCCTCTGAGCTTCCGCCACAATCTTCATCGAGCCTCTTGACAGCGCCTCGTCACATGCCTTCTGCATCATCCGGTTGTTCGCTTCAAACGCCCGCTTGAGTTCGTCGAAGTTCTCGACTATGAAGCCATCTACCTGCATACTTTCAAGGATTGTCAATCTGATAATAACCTGAAATTCGCATGATCCTGTTGCGGTTGCCTACATTCTCCGGGCTTGCGAAAGCAATGTCATGCCCTTGCCATCTGATGCAGTTGAACGCGGCTGGCGTCCAGCGCATCTCTATGTCGACTCCGACAATGTTTGCCTGCTGGAATGTCAGCATCGCCTTCGAGGAACTCATCTGCGTAACGGAAGCAAAAGCCTTCAGGACCACTTTCGGTTCTCCGAGGCTCGCATGTCCGTAGCCGTCAGTCTGAGGCTCCCTGAACATCAACTCTACAGGTTGCGAGTATCGCCTCGCATTGCGCGGTTCCCTCAGCATTGTGCAAGAACTTTGACGAGTTCATCCGTCTGCCCGTCATAGAGTGCCGTGGCATATTGGAACACAAGCGGCAAAAGCCGCCCATATTCGGCTTCTTTCGGCGCGGTGGCATAGTTTATCACCAGTGACGGGTAAACTCCCGCTGTGCGCACGTTCCGCCCGTCTATGGTGTAATCTACGTCTGTCCCGTCAGCAGCCTTCACGGACAACACCTCCGACGGCGTCTGGTACAATCTGACTTCGCTATCAGTGTTGTTCTCGATTCTAAGCTCGAATTGACACGGCAGGACGCTCACGTCCGCGTGCGCCTGGACCTCAAGCGCCGCAGTCGTAAGCATGTGCTGCAGGATAGCATCCTGCGAATCGTCAACTGCTCCCACGTATCGTTTGAGCACGGGGAGCAGATATGACCGCTTGTCGTCTATGATTCTGATGACAGATAAACTCATGATTGCTTACTGAATGACTTTCCAAAATCCTTCCTTGAGCATGTATCTCACTGCCTCGCTCACGATCACCTTGCGCCTTTCCCCGGCGGGGATGCCGTCGTGCGGCTTCACCACCTCACACACGACGACTTCGCCGATTTTTGGCGCACGGGATGCACGCTCGGGCTTACGCATCTCAGCCGGCATGGTTTACGCCGCCGGTGCAAGCGCTGCTATCGCGGTGGTTGTGTTAGCAACGTAGATGACGCCCTTCTTCTCTGAGGTAGGAACCTGAATCTGGAAGGACTTCCTTAGCCAAACTCTCCATCCGTCCTTTCCTGCCAGTCTCTCGAGCTCCATCTCGTATTCCCCCTTGTCGATGATTGCAACGCATGACGTATCAGCGACGACGATCTCGGTTGCTGAGAGCTGGTCGGTGAGGACAATCTTCACCTGTCCGAGCATTCCGGTAATCTGATTGAAGAGGTAGTTTCCGTTCTTGTCCTTCAGTCCTCTGATCTGAGCCTCGATGGCTGTCGGAACGATGGCAACATTCGGAGAGAAGCCGCTGGCCTTTGCCTGAGCGATGGCGTCGAGGATGACGTCCGCGATGTTCGCATTCTCGTACTTCGCGCCGGTAGCCGCGTATGCTGTGCTGCCGGAAGTCTTGAGGCCATAGACGTGATTCGGCTTCGTAGTGTCAGCGCCGTCACCGCTCCAGATGAGATTGTCCGCCTTGCGGAGAACACGAGCGATACCGCGAGTTCTTGCCCACTGGTAAACGGCATTGAACCAGTCCTCGATTTCCTGAGAGACCTCGATGAATGTCGCAACTTTCGCGAAACGTCTTGTCTTGCCGGCGAGCTCATAAGTATTGCCCGTCTTCGGCTCCTCAAGTTCACCTACATAACCGGTGTTGTCGGTGTCTGAACCTTCAAGCCATTCTATTGAGTTTCCGGTCCTGGTGATGTGCGGGAATGTCGAAAGGAAGGCGTTTGCCGCGAGCCTCTCTGCATAGATGTTCTGGTCCAGCTGCACGCCGAGCGAGCTGTTGGTGATGTTCGATGTCGCAAACTTGAATGACGCCGTGCCGTAGGTTTTGCTTTCGATGAACTTCACCATCGCGTCCTTGTTCTCCTCCATGAATTCGCGGAGAACGATGTCGAAGGACTTTCCATTCTTTTCTTTTAGTTTCTTGCTCAGTTCTTCGATAGCCTTCTGCTGCGCCTGGACAGTCTTGTCAAGGTTCTCCCCCTCTTTCTTCCTCTCCTCCAGCGCCTCTTCGGCCTTTGTCAGTTTAGAGGCGGCTGAAGAGGCCACCTCTTTCGCGGCCTTCGCCTCCTTTGCGGCCTCCTCGGCCTTCTTTTCTGCATCCTCCATTTTTTTCTGGAGATCAAGAGCCTTCTGCTCTAATGTTAATTCTGGCATAGTAATTAAAGTTTTGTGATGATCCTTTTTGCGATTTCTTCCTTGACGGCACACTGAAGGCTTACGAGCTGGGAGTCAGACATTGCAGACAGCTGCCCGGCCATATCCTCGGCCTTCATGTCGGTCAGGGTTGCGAGCGGGTTTGCCGCCCTGGTGACCGGCGAGACTTCGACGATGCTGATTTCCTCGAGATAGCGCACCTCGTTGCCGTCAACCTTGCCGTATGTCCAGGATTCGGCATAGTAGCCGATTGAGAACTCCTTTATTGCGCCTGCCTGCATCAGAATCTGAACGTCCTTGCCCTGCTGGGTAGGAAGGATGTCGGCTTCTATCCAGAGCCCCTTGTCGTCAACGCCCTTTGCGGTGATTACGCCGATGACGTTGTGAATGTCATGCTGATAGCAGAGTGCGCAGCGGCTACTGTCGTCAGAAAGCAGCCACTTGTCGCAAGCGCCCGTCTTGATTATGTCCCCGTAGCTGTCGATGTTTCCGAAGGCTAGGGCATAGGCGCGAATTGACAATGCGCCGTCGTCCTTCTCCTTCTTTACCTCGATGCTGCCGGAGTGGTTTTTGAATTGAATTTCCATTTTGCGATAACGTTACGCGATGAAATTAATTCAATGAAAGGCAAAGACTTAAACAGGCATATATACACGTTTATGTTTAACAAAAAGGGGAGCCCCGAGCTGTGAACTCGAGACTCCCGCAACAAACAAAAAAAACACAAAAACTGATTATGGAAGTTGAATTATGTAGGTCTTCTGATTGCGGTGCAGGCGCAGTTGATTATCTCTCCAGCCTCTGCACCGAGGCTGATGTCATGCGGATATAGGAGATAGCTCCTTCCGACCTTGAAAGGCTCCTCCTGCCCGACTATCGTGCCGTCAACCTCAATGTGCGTCTCGCGCGTGTTGCCCAGGCCGCTGATGCTCCACTGCTTCGTGAACTTCACATCCAGTGTCCGCGCAGCCATGTCGCCGGCCTTCCCGAGACCTATCATCGTTTCAGTCTGAATGATTCGCCGGACCTGCCACAGCTCAAGTTCCTTGTAGCCGGCGAACACGTCGAGCGTGAGCTTCTCGATTCCCGTCACCTCGTCAGCCATCTTTGCCTGAAGGATTTTCACGAGGTCATCCTTGAGCGTCCCGGTAACGGAGACAATCATGTCTCCTACCCTTTCATTCGCATATTGTTCGATTCCGCTCAGCCACATGCTCTCCAGCACCTCGCTGACCTCTGCCTTCGCCTTGTTCATGTCGCGCACGACGCTCTTTGCGTGCGGTAGTCCTACCGCCTTGAGAAGGCCGCTCTCGATAGTCTGAAGGTAGGGTTCCGCAAGGCTGCTATCTATCACGCCCGCCCATTCAGCAGGATCGTAATCCCTGCACAGGCTGAGGACCCTCCTCACCTCTGCACGGCGGAAGCGCCGCAACCGCGCCTCGTAAATCTTTGCGGCCTTCAGCGCCTTCAGACGGAGATAGTCCTGATGTCTCCGTACCGCCGGATCTATCCGCCTACGCATTGCCGAGCTCGTTTATGTCAATGCCGCTCTCGTTGCCGAACTGGACCCCGAGCGGAATCATGGGCTGGTCCGCCCAGGCTTCCGCGATTGGCTCGTAGCCCATCACCTCGCGCTTCTCGTTCACCGAGGCGTTCATCTTGTCGAGCGCGTCAAGCGCATCCGCCGGCTTCTCCTGCAGCACGTCTATCCTCTGAGTGTCCACCTCGAGCGAGAACTCCTGCGACAGGCCGCAGTAATTGAGCAGGTCTTCTGCAAACTCATTCGCCATCGGTACGGCATTCATCTCGAAGATGGTCTTCTTTGCCTCTTTCGCATTCTCATACTTGCTCTGTCCGTAGTAGAGGTCAACCGGCAGATTGTACGCGAAACAGACCGCCGTCACGGCTTCCTTGTGGCTTTCGAGGATGTTCAAGTCCACAGGCGCATTTCCGAGCGTCTTCACGTCGATAGGGAAGCGGAGGACCTTTGTCTTGCCGATGTTCTTCTGAGCGTTGAACTCCCGCTCGAGCTCGTCACCCTCTGCAGGGCGCGTGATGCCCGTGAGCTTGTCCTGCGGAGGTGTCACTATGTTGGTCACACCTCCGTTCTTGAGAGCCGTGTCTTCACGCAGAATGCCGCTCTGCATCATCGAAAGATACATGGCAGCAGAGGCAAGCCTCGACGTTCCGAAGGCGCTCTGGTCGTCAAGGTTGTAGTCGAAACTCTCGAACACGTCAGAGAAGCGGATGGTCGTGTCGCCGGCCAGCCCCTGGAGCCTCACGCCTTCCAGAACCGAGCCTTCACCCCATTGTGCGCCTATGCGCCACGAAGGGATGACGTACATTTCCTTGATCTCGCCGAGGTTGCGGCCTACAGCCTTCGGGGCATACACCCATGCGTCGCCGTACAGCAGTTTGTTCACCGCCCACGCCGTGCCGAATTTGCGAAGCGTGAAGCGGTCGTTAGGCCGCGCCAGCAGGTCCACGAGCCAATGTTTCTGCACCGGCGTGTCGTCGGATTTGCGAGTCAGAAGCAGATACTGCATGACCTCTCCGACATTGCGCGCTATGTAGTTCACAACTCCCTGAACCGGGGCGCTCTGCCTGTAGTATCGCTGAATCTCCATCCGGTCCAGCTCCTTGAACGGAGGCAGCTCGAGCCCTTTCGTGCAGCCCGCTATCGCTGACAGATACACGTTGCCGGAGTTGTTGCTCCTGTCGTCATAGAAGCCTTTTATTTCGCTTCTGAGCGCTTGAATTTCCTTTGTTGATATGAGACTGAGACCGAACATATAATTTCAATTTTGCCCCAAAATAGCCCCGGTGGGGCTATTGTCATATTTTTGCATATATTCATCTTTGTGCTCCTTGCTTTTAATGGAACGGAATCAGTTGCATTTTTTCTTGAATATTTTTCTTTTTTTCTTGCATAATAAACATAAGTTTATTATCTTTGTATTGTTAAAAAGAAAAGGCAATGAAAAGAAAAACAAAAGAAAGAATCAAACTCGAGAAAGAGTTGCTCTTTTACTTAGAGCTCTACGGAGAGATCCGAGGTCGCAATGAAACACAAAGGTTTTTGGCTGAGTTGGATTTCAAAATTGACGAACTGGTAGAAGTGCTGAAACATTAACAAATCCCCACCGCAAGGTGGGGGACAAAACTTAAATATATGATAGATAAAACTTATATGGACGACCTGAAGAACAGGTTTGTCAATGCTAAGACTGAGAGCGAACGGGAGCGTGTCAGAGCAGAGATGAGCGCGGCCTGCGCAGAGGACCCGAAAGCAGTAGGCGAAGTCATGTCTGTGCAACTTGATGAGACTATTGCAGAGGCGAAGGACATGACCATCCGCGAGAAACTCGCAAACGTGCTCCCCGCTGTTTCGATGTCTTATGTTGCAAAGAAATACTTTGGCAAGTCTCGTTCGTGGCTTTGTCAGAGAATTAACGGGCTTGCAGTCAACGGAAAGAAAGCGATGTTTACGGAGTCTGAGAAAGATACGCTTAAATACGCTCTGAAAGATATAGCAGGCTCACTATTGAACGTCCGCCTGTAAGGCTGGGTGGGCGCCTTTTCTTTTTAACAGCTTAGCCTTGTGCCCTGCTCCTCGGAGTGGGGCTTTTATTATCTTTCCCCGATGAGGTTTGTCTGCCCCAGATAACGGAGCTTTGTGACGCATGCGTAGTTGATTGCATCCATGAGGTGGTCGTTGCCGTCCTGCGGTATGTTTAGATAGCGGCTCCGGTCTTTCGGGTCCGGCTTCCAGGAGTAGCGGTCGGCCTCCGATTTTATGTGCTCGCCGGCATATCTGACCGCGAAATACTGAAGGTAGGCGATTCTCCCTTCCTTGTTGCGGTTGTCAGCCGGCATGGCGCACAGGTTGTTCATCCGCAGCTCTCCGATGTGCTCAGGGCGTGCAGGGTCGCAGTATATGTCCGCCTCTTTGCTCACTCCCCACGCCTCCATGTCCTCGTAAATTATGCGCGAAATGTGCCCGGCGAGAAGCCCCTTCTGATAGCACACCTCGCGCAGGTAGATAGTCTTTGTTTCGATGTCGTAGGCGCAGCAGACGACGGCCGTTGGGTTGTTAGAATAGCCCCAGTCAATGCCGTAGAAGCAGGGGAGATGCCGGGGAAAGTCTGACAGGCTGATTTGCTTCCAGTCCTTGTAGATGATACCCTCCGACAATGTCGCCCATTCTCCGAGCCAGATGTTGCTGTACTTGGCATAATCAGCGAGGCGCATCTTCTCCGCCTGTCGGAGCAGTGACGGGTCGAGATTTTGCTTGTTGCCGAGGTATGTTGTGGATATGTAGCGGACATCGTCAATTACGCCATTAAAGCCTTCAGGCACATTCTTGTAAAACCGCTCGTATATCCATGAATGGACATCCGTAGGATTGAAGGACAAAATAATTTGGTTAGGTGCTTCGCGAGTTCGGACGGAGAAGTCAATAGCGTCGAAAAGACTAGAGTCGGTCAGTTCCTGAGCCTCGTCTAGCACCCATGTCTTTACGCCATGCAGTGATTTCAGTTTTGCGACCTGATTGCCGGATGATGCCATCAGACCTCGGAAGATGATTTTTGCGCCGGTTGACAAATTGACGATGTCTGTCGCCCTTGTCCTGAAGTGCTCCTCTATTTGCAGCGCTGTAACCTTGTCTCTGAATTCAGGGATGATAGAATCTTCCGCCGATGTCATTGTGTAGCGCGTGAACAGGATGTTCAACGGGTCGCGATATGTGCTCAGGCAAAGAGCAGTATTGACAGCATACGACTTGCCGGAACCTCGGCCACCCTTCACGAGTGTATAGCGAGTGTCCGGCATTGCGCGAAACAATGGTTTGTATTTTGGCGAGAACAGCATTATTCCTCCTGCTCTATCTCATCATCTTCTTCGCCGAAGTAGATGGCCGGCGGCTGCGCGTCTCGGAGCGTAGTCTCAGCCTGCACCTTCTGCGTGGCCTTTCCATCGAGCCGGTCGATGATTGCCTCGATGGTGAGGCTCTTTCCGGCTTGTATTTCCTTAATCAGAGCAGAGAGGTATCCGACGGCCATTATCGGAAGTTCCGGGTTCTTCAGCATCTCCTGTGCCTCCTGCTTGTTCGCCATGATGATGTTTTCGAGCAGTCCGGTTATGTCCTCGTGGCTCAGCCCGATTGCCTTCAGTTTCTTCAGGATGCTCGGCTTCCTGCCTTTCTTCCGAGGCTGGTTCGTGCTGCTGAACTGAGTTGCTATCCCTTTCTTGTAGAGTTCCTTGTCGCCTGCCATAAGCCCCTCCGTTTAACCACCGATTGCGGTGGTGTGACTGATTTCGATTGCGAATCTGATTCTCTCGATAGTGTCGTAGCGCACGGGAATCTCGTTTGCGACCTTCCTGATGGTCCTCCAGTCGAGGCCCGTGAGCTTCGCTATCTCATAGTATGACATGCCGCACCCCCGGACCTCGTCCGCGAGTTGCCGCAACCGCTCGTCGCAATGCGCGATGAACTGGTCTTCCGTAATGTTCAGTCTTTGATTCATAATCACCCCTTTGCTATTGTCCTAATTCCGTCAAAGTATTATACTTTTCTTTTATTCAATTTTTTCTGCTTTCATGCCTGTAAACTTCTCCCATCGTGCTATTATGACGTCGCAATAGTGCGGGTCAAACTCCATCGTATAATTCTTCCGCCCGAGCTGCTCGCAAGCCATCATCGTGCTTCCGGAACCGCCGAACAAGTCAAGGACTATCTGACCTGGTCGAGAACTGTTGTGGATGAGTTGCCCGCAAAGCTCCAGCGGCTTCATCGTCGGATGCAGGTCATTCCTTAGCGGCTTGTCGGCATCTATGACATCTGTCGGCACCGGTGATGCAAGCATGTTCTTCAGCATCTCCTTCAGTTCATCCTTCTTCAGTTTGTCGACGTCAACATTGTCTTCAATGACTGTCGGATGGTTGAATTCGTCTCTGAACCAATGTCCTGCTCCTTGTTTCCACCCATACAGGCAAGGCTCGTGCTTCCACTTGTAGTCCTGCCTGCCGAAAGTAAAACCATTCTTGTTCCAGATCAGCGTTTGCTTGACTTCGAGACTTCCTGTCTTGGCGACCGCCTCCCTGAAGTTAAGTTCTTCGCTATGCGAATACCAGATGTAGAAGGCTCCACCTGGCTTGAGAGCATTGGCGGCATTATTCATTGCGCCTGAAAGGAATTTCCTGAAGTCCTCCTTGGCCATGTTGTCATTCTGAATGGTCATTCCCTGCGAGTTGGAAACGTTGACATTATACGGCGGGTCAGTGAGCATCAGGTCAGCCTTTATTCCACCCCCCCCCATCAACTTTCTTACATCCTCTTCTGAGGTAGAATCCCCACACATGAGCGTATGCTCGCCGAGCTGCCAAAGGTCGCATTTCGCACAGCGTGCCGGAATTTCCTCTTTCTCCTCATCAAAGTCATCTTCCTTTGCCTTTTCTTCAGCCTCCTTGATGCTGTCCTGCCACTCCGGAGGTATCGGCACACCCCAGCCTTCCAAGTCCATGTCGCTCCATTCATTCGCCAGCGCGTCAAAATCCCAGTCACCCATCGAGACGTTATCCTTCGCCACGATCTGCTTCTTCTTCAGGATGGAGGTTCCCTCCGGCACGACATAGCACGGCAGCTCGGACATGCCCAGAGCCTTGCACGCCGCATAGCGCATGTTTCCGCCGAGGCAGACATACTTGCCCTCGTGGTAGTCGACGATGCAGCCGCGCGCCTCCAGCAGCTCCGGAGTCTCCTCGATGGATGCCTTCAGATTGTCGAGCTGCGCCTTGGTCCACTGCCTAGGGTTGGACGGCAGTCCGGCAATCTGTCCAGTATTCATCTCTATCAGATCAATGGCTATTCTTTGGTGTCCTGTTTTCATTTTTTGGTCGATTTCTTGGTTAATAATTACAAAGTTAACAAAAAGTAAGTAAAGTAAGTTAATTGAAGCTTAACCGTTTACGATAAGATAGTCCTTTATTGTCTCGCGGAACTGGTCGAAAGAACGAATGACCACATACCTGTACCCTTGTTCTTCGACGCGCTTCTGGTAGTCCTTCTGACTGTCCTGCTGCCGCCCCGTGCGCGTCTTCAGCTCGAGCATGAGCGCATGGTAGCCTTTCGCCGCAACCAGCAGTATCAGGTCCGGAAAGCCTGCCTGTGTCCCCATCTGCTTGAACCTGGCGCCTTCGCGTGCGTCACGCCGTCCGCCGTTGGGGGAGTGGTGCAGGAGCCTTGCGAGCTTCGGGAACTGAAGACGGAACCATCGCACGCACTGCATCTGAAGGTCATCCTCGTCATGCCCCTGGCGCTTCCGCGTTTTGCCGGTGACACCTTGCTGCCACGCAGCAAGAGCTTTCAATGCCTCGTCATAGCCCATCCTTCTACCTCTTGTTTCTCTTTTCATGATATTTCAATTATTCTTTTAATAATTCGACAATCAGGCACATGGCAACCAGCATCACCATGCAGATAATGACGGACGCCGCCATGCCGCGTGCAGATTTTCTTATACAATCCTTTGTTTTAGGATCATCATCCATCGTGCAGCCCACGACAACGACAATTGCGACGAATCCGGCGCATACTGACACGATTTTCATCAAGTCCTCACAAAGCTGAATCATAGTGCCTCAAATTTCAAAAATGTTTCCAATGATTTTGGCGGGAGCATTCAACCGAAGAAAGAATATTGCGCTGTCCTTGTCGTGGTATGTGCGATTTCCGCTGAAATTTAGCCACCAAAACAACACTCTGTATTGTGGGATATAGATTGTCTCACCAAGGCTGTTTTCTGCCTTTATAACTCTATATTTCATCATGATAATTGTCTGATTCGTATTTAAGTATTAGGCACCATGATGATGCTAGTGCCACATTGTTAAAAACATTCGTCCAGTCCTTGCTTATCACACAAGTTACGGCGGATATTACATTCATTACAATTACAAGAATGCAAATTGTTTTCATTTGAGTTTTATTTATCATCTTCCAACGCTTTTTTGAAGGCGGCAAGACTGCCGCTTACTGATATTATCTCTCCGCCAGTCTTGTCGCTCGACACTTCGTTTAGCAAACGCTTAAACTGCCTCAGTTTTCGCTCGTAGAGAGCAAGCGCCCGTTCATTGGCCTTTCTCCTGCCTTGCTCGAAACATTTAACCCTGAAGCAGGCGTTTTTGTCCAATTTGTGCACTTCATATCCGCACCAGTCGATGTTGCAAAAATCACAAGCTGTCATGATATTTTCGATTTTAAGGCAGGGCAAGCGCCCCGCCGTTGTTAGTAAAGGTAAAGAATGACCGGAACGGTCAAACTCGTCTCGTCAAAGCTGCTGCCGTAGGCAAAACCACCGCAGCCACCCGCAACCCAACTGCCGCTCTCGCTGATTCGGGAACAAGACCAAATGATGCCGGGGATGTCTCGGAGCAGGTCCGCTCCCTCGATTGTCTCCGCCAGTTTGTCGATGTCGTTCTTCTGGTTTTGGATTTCCAGAGCTGCCAGCAAGGTCGGCAATCCAAAGATGCTGTGTTTGTCAGAGCGGAAATTGCTGACATATTCAGCCGCAGGACTTCCGCACTTCAAGAGCGCTCCGGTTGCCCATTGATTGTCTTTCTTCTTCAGAGCCTCAATCTCGCTGGTTGCCTTTGCATCCCAAGACTTTATCTTATCATCAGGAAGCATCACCTCTTCCGCGTACTTCGGATAGATGAGCGCCTTCTGCCCGTTCAACATGTCGATTTCAATGCCCTCGATACATTCGAGGCGGTTCTGGCCTTCAAGGCCCTTCTTGTAAATGATTCTTGCCATAATGATTATAATTCTACGTTGTTTGCCAATTCCGTATATCCCCCAAGCCGCAAGAGCTGCTGCAGCTCGTGCACATAGTGAACGTTTGCGCTTGGACCAGTTGGTGGATTAAATATCCTGATTGCGATGATGTAGCCATCTTCTCCGTCCTCATCGAGGATGCTGTTTCTTTCAGTCCAGTAGAGGATGTCTTCGTCAAAGTCGTTTTTCTTGAAGAACTCATCCGTCAGGAGAATAGGGCACGGACTACACTCCTTGTCTTCAAACTCCATCCAGTCGTAGTCGTTTTCATCGTTTTTTTCGGCATAGGCGTAGGTATAGCCGACGGATATGACCTGCATAGGGAATCCGTTCTCATCGGCAATCCAGTCGCCGACCATTAGTTCATTGCATTTCATAATTTTTCAAAATAAAATTTACCATCCCATTTTTGCTCCGTCAGAATCCCGAACTTGAGCGCCAGCCGTGCTGCAAATGTTCGCTTGTAGTCAAGTTCCTTTGCAAGTCTCTTCCGGAATTGCTCGATCGTTGACATCCCCTTATAGAAGTTGCACATGCGGCAGGACGGGTTGTAATTCTCGATGCTGTCCTCTCCCACACCACCCAAGTGCCTTTCCGCCGTTGTCTCGTTGTTTCGGCACTTGGGCTTGATGTGGTCAACCTGCATATCCTTGTAGTCAATCTCGCAGCCACAATATGCGCAATGCCCGTTGTACTTCGCATAGACCGCTTGGCGGATAAAACCATTACTAACTTTCTTCGTCATTAGTCAAACAATGTATATTTTCCTAAGTTTTGCGGTACGCCCAAAATAAAGTCATATATAAAGTTCCTTGCGTAATCGCTTGAAATCATCGACCTTTCTTCTGAACATATCCCCGCCTTTATTCCGCTTTTCGCTGAATAGATGGTCTTTGGGTCTTTATCATCTTGCAATGTAAAGCCGTGTTTCGGTTCAAAGTTCACGAACCAAAATCCGGTAGGCTTCACGAAATAATCTCCACGTAATAGCCTGTTCTTGTCAATAATGGTCGGATTCTCGACAAAATTATTCGGCAGATAAGTAAGACCGCTCATTGGATTCTCAAATACCATCCTTATCCCTCTTTCCTTGACAACCGCAAATAACTTGATTGCAAGTCTATAAAAATGCTCTCTATTCGCAGAACGTTCAAGAATCTTATCCGTTTTTTCGTGGATGCTTAATTTTTGATAATTTTTATTGTTCCACGAAAACAAAATCATGCTATTCTGACAAAAGTAAATACAAGGGAAAAACGCCTTACAATATCTCCATCTTGCCCCCCCCAGGCTGTCCTAAAAGTCCTCGCGAGACTAAAATGCTCCGTACCTCTA
>OBCQ01000037.1_pt1 | contig 35282 bp, 26 predicted proteins | sample 1517991 | NCBI WGS metagenome assembly OBCQ01 (sample SAMN03418263, study PRJEB22391) | human gut metagenome | biome: human-gut; feature: organic feature; material: feces | host: Homo sapiens | place: Tanzania | collected 2013-01
TTAAGCTCACGAAGACCGTGTCTGCCCATAAACCTGCTCTTGTCTACATATCCTCTTACGCCATCAATGTATCCCTTTCCGGTATACTGCCACAATATATAGTCTTTGTCGTCAGCCAATATCGGCTCATTGGCAGAATATTGGGCAATCATCAGTTTATAACCATCCAACAGTCCGACAAGATTTTTGTTATAGAAGTTGGTGCCGGTATATATAAGCGGCTTCTGATGATAAGTTTCTTCAATCATATCAAGAAACTTTGCCACCGAATCGCGGAAAGCTTCCGTACTCATGCCCTGCTTTACCTCAATATCAATCATCGGAATCAAATCCTGCTGACCAGGACGACACTGTGTCTTGAAGTTTTCCAGCTGCTTTGAGAGTTCTGTTTTCGGTCTAAAGAAATGATAGGAGCCAACCTTTAAACCATACTTATGAGCCAGTTCTATATTCTGCTCATACATATGGTCGATGCGGTCGCCGCCCTCAGTCGCCTTCAGGTACACGTACGCCATTTTTGAGTTGTTGCCTATCGCCTCCCAAAACACTTCGCCTTGATAATGACTCAAGTCAATACCATGCACATGAGTGCAAGTATCTTCGCATTGTACAAGGTTGTCTTGAGAGAATGCAGGAGTACAGAAAAACAGTCCTGCCAATATTATATATATGTGTATGTAAAAATATCTTTTCATACATGCAAAGTTACAGCAAAATAGATAAAAAGGCAAATAATCAATGTTTTTTTAAAATGTATTAATACAACGCAAAAGACCGTTCTTGTGCAAGAAGCGCACAAGAACGGTCTTTGATGTAAAAAACAATAATCGATTATTCTTCTTCCTCAGCCTCTGCTGCGTGTTCTTCGATAAGTTTCTGCTGCAGATCGTTCGGTACAAGCTCGTAGCTTGCGAACTTGGTTGTGAACGAAGCTCGGCCACCAGTCAAGCTGCTCAATGAGATTGAGTAGTTGCTGAGTTCCTTCAATGGTATCTTAGCCTGAAGTTTCTGATAACCAGCCTCGCTATCCATACCCATGATGAGAGCGCGGCGTCCCTGGAGATCAGACATCACATCACCCATGTAGTCGCTCGGTACGTAAACCTCGAGATCGTAGATCGGCTCCAGGATCTTCGGTCCTGCTTCCTTGAACGCTGCAGAGAACGCATTGCGTGCAGCCAGCATGAACGAAAGTTCGTTAGAGTCAACCGGGTGCATCTTTCCGTCATAAACGATAACACGCACATCACGTGCATAGCTACCGGTCAACGGTCCGTGCTCCATGCGGTCCATGATACCCTTAAGGATAGCAGGCATGAAGCGTGCGTCGATAGCACCACCGACAACAGAGTTGATGAATACGAGTTTGCCGCCCCATTCCAAGTTAATCTCTTCGCGACCCTTGACATTTATCTTAAACTCCTGTCCGTTAATCTTGTATGATGTAGGATCGGGCATACCTTCAGCGTACGGCTCAATGATGAGATGAACCTCACCGAACTGGCCAGCACCGCCCGACTGCTTTTTGTGACGATACTCAGCGCGCGCCATCTTTGTGATGGTCTCGCGATAAGGTATGCGTGTCGGCTCAAACTTGATAGCGAGCTTCTCGTTGTTCTCGAGACGCCACTTCAATGTGCGGAGGTGGAACTCGCCCTGACCACGTACGATGGTCTGACGCAACTCCTTGCTCTGCTCAACGAGCCATGTCGGATCTTCCTGATGCATGCGCAGCAAAGCCGACATAAGTTTTTCTGTTTCTGCTGTGTTGACAGCCTTGATTGCACGTGAGAACTTAGGGTTAGGGTATTTGATAAAGTCAAAGCGCCATTCGCAATCTTTACCATTGAGGGTGTTTCCTGTCTTTACATCTTTCAACTTAACTGTGCAACCTATATCGCCGGCAACGAGTTCGTCCACTGGTATTCTGTTAGCACCAGCGCAAGCAAATATCTGACCGATACGCTCCTTTGAGCCACGATCTGCGTTTGTCAAGTCATCGCCCGACTTGATCTTACCGCTCATAACCTTGAAGTAGCTTACCTCACCGATATGCGGCTCCAAACCTGTCTTGAAGAAATAAACAGACTCCGGTCCGTTCGAATCAGCTACAATCTCCTCACCACGTGTATTGTGGAGCTTCGGCATTTCGCTTACGAAAGGCACGACATTGCCCAAGAACTCCATCAAGCGGCGAACGCCCATATCCTTGCCTGCACAAACGCAGAACACCGGGAAGATAGAACGTGTAACGAGACCCTTGCGGATACCTTCACGCAACTCGTCCTCAGAAAGAGCCTCTTCTTCGAAGAACTTCTCCATAAGAGTTTCGTCGTTTTCGGCAGCAGCCTCAACGAGAGTCTTGTGAAGTTCCATAGCCTTGTCCATCTCCTCTGCAGGGATATCAACGATAGTAGGCATACCACCGTCAGATCCCCATGTGTACATCTTCATCAGTAGCACGTCGACGATAGCGTTGAAGCCAGGACCAGTGCTAACCGGATACTGAATCTGAACACACTTAGAGCCGTAGATAGCGTTCATGTTTGCTATGACATTATCAAAATCGCACTTATCAGAATCCAACTGGTTGATAAGGAAGATAACCGGCTTGTGAAGTTTTTCGGTATAACGGAAGTTGTTCTGTGTACCAACCTCAGGACCGTACTGACCGTTAATAAGGATAACAGCCTGATCGGTTACGTTGAGGGCTGTGATTGCGCCACCGATGAAGTCATCAGAGCCCGGGCAATCGATAATGTTAAGCTTTTTGTTGTTCCACTCTACATGGAACACAGTCGGGAACACCGAGTAGCCATACTCATGTTCTACCGGGAAGTAGTCACTCACCGTGTTCTTTGCTTCCACCGTACCACGGCGCTTGATAATACCACTACCATAAATCATAGACTCGGCAAGGGTGGTCTTGCCGCTACCCGCACTGCCTAAAAGGGCAATGTTCTTAATCTCATTTGTTTGATAGACCCTCATATTCTTCAGGTTTTAAATGGTTAATAATAAATTCAGGCGGATTGACTTTGGGGCGGGTGTCTATCCGCTTACTAAATTAAACATTTATGCGGTATTTCCAAAAGAAATGCACAAAAACTAATCAAAATTTTAAACTTATTAGTAATTTTGCACGCACTAAACGAGGTGTCAGACAGCATACACCTTATTATATAGCGAATGAAAGCAGGATTATACATTCATATACCATTTTGCGAAAGCCGCTGTATCTATTGCGGCTTTTATAGTACGACAGCAAAAGACTGGCGTACACGCTACGTGGACGCACTTTTGAAGGAAATGCACATGCGTAGCAGTGAGCTTAAAGCGCTCTATCCCGACCATGAATGTACGATTGATACTGTTTACATTGGCGGCGGCACGCCCTCCACACTCTCCATCGACGACCTCTCACGAATCATCAACACGATAAAGGCGGTTTTCCCTTGCAAAACCCGCGAGATAACGATAGAGATGAACCCCGATGATGTCACCACAGAACTTATTTCCGCTGTGCGCAACCTCGGCGTGAACCGCATCAGTCTTGGCGTGCAGACATTCAGCGACGAACGTCTGCGCTTTATACGCCGTCGCCACAATGCTGCACAAGCCGCCAAAGCCGTCGAAACAATACGCCGTGCCGGCATAGACAACATAAGTATCGACCTTATGTTCGGTTTCCCTCACGAGACATTGAACGACTGGCAGAACGATTTGGACGCAGCCTTGAAGCTTCGCCCCAATCATATTTCTGCCTACAGCCTTATGTACGAGGAAGGCACCCCACTCTACCTTATGCTTCAGAACGACAAGGTGCAACAGACCGACGACGACACTTGCCTGGCTATGTATACCATGCTTATGGACACGCTTTCGGCTAACGGTTACGAGCATTACGAGATAAGCAACTTCTGCCTTCCGGGCTATCGCGCCATACATAACAGCAGCTACTGGAGCGACACCCCGTACTTAGGTTTCGGAGCCGCCGCCCATTCGTATAACTTGCTGACACGCAGCTGGAACGTAGCCGATATTAAAGAATACGTTAGTGCAATAGAAAGCGGCAACCTGCCGTCTGAAAGCGAACGTATTGACGACGACACTCACTACGACGACATCATCACAACTGCCATGCGTACATGCGAAGGTGTAGACCTTAAGCGTCTGAAACCGGAGTATCGCGGCTATGCTCTGCGTTCAGCCAAGAACGACATCGACGGCGGACTTCTTGAACTCGCCGACGACCATCTGCGACTCACACGCAAAGGACTTTTTGTGAGCGATATGGTGATGAGCAACCTTATGAAAGTCTGATAAAAGTAAAAGAGTAAAAGAGTAAAAAGAAATACAAATCATAAAGATATAAGGATATAAAGATATAAATCATACATTAAACATAATCAACAAACAAGAACATGGAAAAGAAACTTCGCACCGCTTCACTTTGTGTGCAGGGCGGTTATGAACCAAAGAACGGCGAACCTATCGAGGTACCTATCATACAGAGTACGACATTCAAGTACGACAACTCAGAGGAGATGGCTATGCTCTTCGACTTGAAGAAGAAGGGCTATTTCTACACACGCTTGCAGAACCCGACCAACGACGCTGTTGCAAAGAAGATTGCGCAGCTCGAAGGTGGTGTTGGCGCTGTGCTCACCAGCTCTGGTCAGGCTGCCAATTTCTACGCTGTATTCAACATCTGCGAGGCTGGCGACCATATCGTAACTTCCAACGAGATTTACGGTGGAACATACAATCTCTTCGGCGTTACACTGAAGAAGCTCGGCATCGAGTGCACTTACGTTAATCCGAACGCTTCTGAGGAGGAGATACAGAAGGCATTCCGTCCGAACACAAAGGTAGTGTTCGGCGAAACAATCAGCAACCCTGGTTGCGCTGTGCTCGACATCGAGAAGTTTGCACGCATCGCCCACAAGAACGGTGTGCCTCTCATTGTCGACAACACCTTCGCCACACCTATCAACTGCCGCCCGTTTGAGTGGGGCGCAGACATCGTCACACACAGCACTACCAAGTACATGGACGGCACAGCGAGCCAGGTTGGTGGCGTGGTTGTAGACAGCGGCAACTTCGACTGGATGGCTAACGCCGAGAAGTTCCCTGGTCTCTGCACTCCCGACGAGAGCTACCACGGACTCACCTACGTCAAGGCTTTCGGCAAGATGGGCTACATCACAAAGCTCGTGGCTCAGCTCATGCGCGACCTCGGTTCTATCCCTGCTCCGATGAACTCGTTCATCCTCAACCTCGGCTTGCAGTCGCTCCACCTGCGCATGAAGCAGCATTGCGAGAACGCACAGCGCGTTGCCGAGTTCCTAAAGGCTGACGAGCGCGTGGCATGGGTACACTACTGCGGTCTGCCGGGCGACGAGTATTACGAACTCGCACAGAAGTATCTGCCAAACGGCTCTTGCGGCGTAATAGCATTCGGACTGAAGGGCGACCGCGAGACAGCAATCCGCTTCATGGACTCGCTCGACATGATTAACATCGTGACCCACGTGGCTGACGCCCGCACCTGCGTGCTCCACCCTGCAAGCCACACCCACCGTCAGCTCTCCGACGAGCAGTTGCGCGAGGCAGGTATCGCGCCCGACCTTATCCGTCTCTCTGTAGGCATTGAGGATGCAGAAGACATTCTTGACGATATCAAGCAGGCTCTCAACAAGATTTAAACCGACATGAGCATGACAAACAACGAAGACAAGGAGCTGCTTTTCCGCGACGACCTCCATCAGTTTCTGCTCTCTGTAGACATGATTGACGAGCGTCTGCCCGAAGCTCCCGACCTCGAAGAGTTGTGGCAGCCGATAGCTCAGAGCTACATGCCCGACGCCATACGCGAGTTCAACGGCGAATATCCGCGTGTGGCGTTCGGCTGGATAATGTACGTGGGCATGGCGCTCGCAAAGTATTGGGATGTGGAATGGACTACCTACTCTAAGGTGACCGACCTCTACGCCTACCTACGCGACCGCATCGACTTCGACCACATGGACGATTATATCTGCGAGAAGGTGCTTTGCCTCGACGCAAAAGAGCACGAAGTGGTGAACAACGTGGTGGGCGAATGCGCTGCACGCACCTACAACAAGCTCTGCCGCATGCGCCTTGAGGCTGGCTCAAAGGAGGCGTTCCGCACGTTTGTAGCGGCGCTACACCAGATGTATCTGATGGGCATTGCCGTAGAATTGCGCAGCCTTGGCTATCACATGACAAAAGTACAATAGCATGACTGACAAGGAATTTGAAACTTACTGGAAAGAAAATCGCATGACGATACTCGAGAAAAACGACGAGTATCGCCATGCGAAAGAGAATTTCAAGATACACTCCGGCGCCGACCTCATTCTGTTTGGCATACCCGTGGTGGCAGGCATCGTGTCGATAAACAACGTGCCGCTGCAGAACGAGCTACTCAAATGGGTGGTGAGTGCGGTTATCACCATTGTCTGCTTCGCCCTCAGCGTGTGGGTGAAGAGTCTGATAACCGGCACGGTGTCGCCCGACGAAGTGGAACAACGCCTTAAGGAGGCAAAGAAACGCGAGTTGGTGGAATAGTGCTTACTTTCCACCACCTTCTGCGCTCTTAACGTCGTCGTTAGAGATAGATCGCACCACCTTCTTAACGCCCGACGACAATTCGCCGATGCGCCAGCTCACGTTTATGCCGACGCGCCACGGATTATACGACGAGTCGCTATGCGTTATGAAGTTCGCACCTGTGACCGTCGATTTATAATGGCGCTTTGCATCAAGGAAATTACTTGCATACAAGTTGAAGTTGAGCCTATCCTTGAGGAACGACTTCTGCACATTCAAGTTATAGTTGTACATGCCCTCCGTCTTCGATTGAAGATTGGGATTGCTCGTACAACCATAGAAACCAACATTCACTCTCCAACTCTTAGGCAACGTCTGTTGCACACCCACATACGCCGAACCGTAATAGCCATAGTTGTGCAGCTGCTGACGGTCGTTGTAGTCGGAATAGTCGCCCCACAGATTCATGGTCAGGCGTGTGTTCTTGAAGATGTTCCAATTGACATAGCTCGACAGCGACGCAGTCTGTGTGCGTCCGATGTTGCGGTACGTAGTGTAGCTTACGAGCTTGCCCGTCGGGTTCTTCACGCTCTCGATAGTGTTGTCCTCCACGAGCGACGTAACGCTTGAAATATTGTTGTTCGTGAAGCTGTAGCGCATGGTGCAGCTCACGGAGAACTTAGCCGCAAAATAACTGTACGTCAGTTGTACGTTGTGGTTCTTCTCGCTCACCAGATTAGGGTTACCCTGCTGTAGCGCTTCGGGGTTAGTCTGGTTGAGATACGGATTGAGCGACCAGATGCCCGGTCGGTATATACGCATATTGTAGCCGAATCGCAGATTGTTCTCGTCGTTTATGCGGTAGCCGAGACTTGCCGACGGTACCACATCGTCGAACCCGGTGGAGAAGTTCTCGCCCTCGCCTAACTCATACTTTATCTTCTGGAACGTGTGCTCGTAGCGTGCGCCAAGTCGTCCCGACAGATTGCCTAATCTTAAGCCGTAACCCAAATAAGCGGCGAGGATGTCGTTCTCGTGACGATAGTGCGACGAATACTGTTCGTCGAACGTGTATTCTCCGTCGGTTCCGTTCTGACGCACATAGCGGTCGTCGTCCGAACGGTTGTCGCGCAATATGTATTTTGCACCCACCTCCACGTTGTGTACCTTGCCGATAGGCGTAGTATAGTCTACCTGCAACGTGTGCTCCATGCTTCGTCCGTTGCTTTCGGTATGCTCGTCAGACAAGCGCTTCACGAACGGCAGCCACTCGTCGGTAGCTTCTGCCACATCGTAAGACGAATAGTTGTCGCCACCATTGGTGCCTCCGCTTATCTTGTAGGAGAACGTAAGCATACGCCCCTTCCGCTTGAAGAGGCGCTGATAGTCGACATTGCCGTAGAGATACGTATTATCCGAGACACCTCGTCCGCCGTCGCTATACGAATAGAGCGTTGCGCCCGACAGCGGCGACGTAGCATTTCTTCTTGCCAGGCTGTGCGAATGTGACCGATTAGTCCAGATGCCGAACGAGGCTGTCACGAGTCGCAGCGTGTCCACATCGTAGCTCGCTTCGAAGTTGCCCGAGTGCGAGTGGTTATACGAACGGCTGTCGCTCGTAGCGTATCGGTTGGACGCAGAGGGCGTAGACGGGTCGCCCGTGAACAGACTGCTGTAGTCGCCATGCGAGTTGCGTCCGTCGTAGTAGTTGTACGAGTAGGTTCCGCTGACGGTGAGCTTACCCTGCTTCACCGTAGCATACATGCCCGCATCAACATCGGCATTCGACACTCCGCCGTTAGTGGTCACGGTGTAACCCTCAATGCCCTTGCCCACGGTCACGATGTTTAGGATGCCGCCCACGCCCTCCGCATCGTACTTCGGACCAGGGTTTGTAATCACCTCTACCTTCTTTATCGACGACGCAGGCATGCTCTTCAGCACCTCCTTCGGGTTGTTCGACATCATACTGTTAGGTCGTCCGTTGACGTACACCTTGAAGCCCGAGCTGCCGTTCACCTTTATATTGCCGTCGCCGTCTACCGTCACCATCGGCACCTTGCGCAGCATCTCCAGTATGTTGTTGGTCTTCGAGTCGGGGTCTTCCTCTATGTCGTACGTAATCTTGTCGATGTCGGCTTTCACGAGCGGTTTCTGCGCCACTATTTCCACGGCACCCAGCACGTGCGAAGTCTCCTTTATATATAATGTGTCGAGCGCGGCTACGGGCTTGCTGTCAGACACGACGAAGTTGCGCACGATGGGCTGCTTGCCCATTGCGTTCACGTAGAGGCGATAGCTGCCCGCCTTCTTCAGAGTCATGTTGAAAGAGCCATCAGCCTCCGATACAGCAAGTGCGGCGGTGGATGTAGAATCGGTTTGCGATGTGATTTTCATGGTGGCGTACTGCTCGCCTTCTTTCGTCGTAGCGTCGGCTACCACGCCCTTCACCACAAAACGCTTTGCTGTCTGGGCTGTTGCCTCGGTCGCTGCAAACAAGGGCGGAGCAACGAGGACGGCAGTAAGCAAAAACTGTTTTTTTAAACAAGTCATATACTATAAGATTATTTGGTTCATAATTACATTAAAACGCAGAGGACTTACGTCACTCTGCGCCATTAAGAATTCAAAGTTAGTTATTATGTATAAACCAAGAGTTGTTTCGTGCGTTCTTTTAACAATTCTTACACTAACCGCACCTCACATTGCGGAGGCGGAACATCTCCGCAACACTTAATTGTCACTAATGCTACTAACGGCGGCTTCCGAACGAGTGCTTCTCATACCGGTCGTCCTTATCGTATTTACGATACTTGTCGTGCTTATGGTGTTTGTCATGCTTATGGTGTTTGTCATGCTTATGGTGTTTGTCATGCTTGTAACACTTATGGTGCTTGCATGGCTTGCACGACTTGTAGTGCTTATGGTGCTTACAGGGTTTCGACTCGTGTACAACAACCACTCTGTTCGGATATTTTGCATAGATATTATGCACATAAGCGTTGCTGCGCCAGCTGATAGGCTGATAGAAGTAATAAGACTCCTTGTAGCGTTTCCATTGGCGGTCGCTCATCATTCTGCGCAACTCCTTGTTGCGGTGCTTCCATGCCTTGCCGTTTATGTCGCGATAGCTGTTGATGGCATCGAGATAGCTGAGGTTGAGCTGCATGATGTTGTTGCGCTGCACGTTTGAGAGTCCAAGTTCGAGAACCATCTTGTCGGTTATAAAACGTGCCTCCACCTGAATATTGGCGAGTCGCTGTGCGCTTGCTGAGAGTGCCGTTACGAGAGCTACGGCGAGTGTCAATACTAATCTTTTCATAATCGTAAGCTATTAAGTTATTAACTGTTGTTTTTTGATGTTGCAAAGTTACGCCAAAGAAAACACAAAAGCAAAGGAATTTTCATATTAGAGCGTAGGATTTACCCTATAAGTGCTTAGTGGTTTCCCCCCTGAAGTCTTAAGAAAAGTCATCGTGCAGCGAACGGAATCCGATCGGGTGGCGAACGGAATCTGATCGGGCGGCGTACGGAATCTGATCGGGCGGCGTACGGAATCTGATCGGGCGGCGTACGGAGCACGACGAGAGAAACCGAAGAAACGACAAATAAACTTAATTATTTTACGCAACAAAACAACAATGTATAAAAAACTTGCACGCATGAATTATTCTGTATAATTTCGCAGCGAGTTTCCCGAAGCCTTGGCGCAAACGCTCCAAAAGGGCTGCAACAGGAGACCAATAGCACACACATTATTATATATGTATATGAGAAAACTGATTTTAGCACTTATACTCGGCATCGCAACCGCCAACGGCGCCACAGCACAAACCCGTTCAGACCTGCGCGACAGCCTCTCGGCAGCGGTGCAGGTGCTGGCATTCCACCCCGACTCGCTCGAGCTGCGCATGAAGAAGGCGGCTTGGAACATCGAACTGGAGCAATGGCGCTACGCCCAGGAGGAGTACGACTTCGTGCTGCGCTGCGACGAGAAGAACATCGCCGCGCTGTTCTACCGCGCATACGTCAACGAGCGACAGGGCAGATACAAGTTTGCACGTCTCGACTACGAGAACCTGCTGCGCATTGTGCCTGGTCACTTCGAGGCGATGCTGGGTCTGGCGCTACTCAACCAGAAGGACAACCGACCCACCGAGGCGTTCAACCAGATAAACACACTGGTGGCGCAGCACCCGAACAACGCCGTGGCATACGCCGCGCGAGGCGGAATAGAGGTGGAGCGCAAGATGTACACGCCGGCGGAGTACGACTTTACACGCGCCATAGAGCTCGACCCTAAAAACACCGACTACCGTCTGAACCGTGCCAACGTGCGCCTGCTCACGGGCCGCAAGAAGGAGGCGCGCGAAGACCTCGACGCCATGGTAGGGCAAGGAGTGCCGCGCGCAAACCTCGTAGAATGGTACAAAAAGTGCAGATAAAGCGGTGTTCGCTTTGCCATTTACGTAAATTGTTGTAATTTTGCCCGATATTTGAAATACAACAACATTTAGAAATGGCAGAATATTTAAGTTCAAGTAAGAAAAAAGTAACTGCACCCCTGTTTTTTGAAATGAAGAAATGTGGTGAGAAGATCTCATGGCTCACAGCCTACGACTACACCACAGCATCGATTCTCGACCAAGCTGGCATCGACACAATACTCGTTGGCGACTCTGCATCGAACGTGATGCACGGCAACGCCACGACACTACCCATCACCGTTGACGAGATGATTTTCCACGCGCGCGCCGTGGCTCGCGCTACAGAGCACGCCTTCGTGGTGTGCGACATGCCCTTCGGCAGCTACCAGATATCAGAAGAGGACGGCATACGCAACGCCGTACGCATCATGAAGGAAGCTGGCGTCGACGGCGTGAAGCTCGAAGGCGGAGCAGAGATAGCTCCGATGATCAAAAAGATAGTGGCTGCGGGCATACCCGTATGCGGACACCTCGGACTCACTCCGCAGAGCGTTCACCAGTTCGGCGGATACGGCTTGCGCGCCAAGGAGGAGGCTGAAGCAGAGAAGCTAATAGCCGACGCAAAGGCGCTCGAAGCGGCAGGATGCTGCAGCATTGTGCTCGAAAAGATACCGGCAGACCTCGCCGAAAAGGTTACGGCAGCCGTAAACTGCCCCACCATCGGCATCGGTGCCGGCAACAAATGCGACGGACAAGTGCTCGTATATGCCGACATGCTCGGCATGAACAAGGGCTTCAAGCCGAAGTTCCTGCGCCAGTACGCCGACCTCCACTCTATCATAACCGACGCCGTAGGCAGATACGTTGCAGACGTAAAGTCGGCGGACTTCCCTAACGAGAACGAGTCATACTAAGACATGGACACTCAATACACACCCACTTACAACCGATTGTGGAACCGCGAGTTCACACTCCTCACAATAGCCGAACTGCTGTTGTGCATATCGTGCTACATGACCATACCGCTGCTGCCGTTGCGCCTCACAACCGAGGACCACGCAAGCAGTTTTTTGGCATGCATCGCAATCGTCATATTCATCGTAGGCGTTTGTATATCAGGCTTTTTCGGCAGTTGGCTAATACAAAACTACCGCCGCAACAAGGTATTCTTCATTTCGGCGATATGCCTCGGCGCAACCATCCTCGGACTCTCAGCGTTCGAGTTCAGGGAGCAGCCGATTGTGCGCGAGATAGAAGAATACACGCTCCTGGCAGTATGCTTCGCGAGCGGCGCCGTGTTCGGCACAGCCAAGCGCGTACTCTCGTGCACGCTGCTCATAGACAAGACCGAATCGTGCCACCGCACCGATGCCAACTATACGGCAATATGGATATCAAGACTGACGGTGATAATAGGCCCGATATTGGCGCTGCTACTGCGCGACGAGCTGCATGGGTCGCTGTTCTACATAGCTGGAGCAGCCATGTCGCTCGCTTCAGCCGTGCTCGTGATGTGCGTGAAGTTCCCGTTCCGCGCCCCTGAGGAGGGTGTGCATCTGGTTTCGATAGACCGTTTCTTCCTGCCGCGCGGCGCAACGATAGCACTCGTGATAGCGCTCATCACAGCGGCGCTCGGCATAATGATGACAACACGCATGACGGTGGAGTTCTGCTCGTCGGTGATGGCGGGCTTCGTAGTGGCGGCGCTTGCGCTGCACATACCAGCCGTAAAGAACGCACGCTTCGCCTCAGCCGTAGGAAACGCACTGGCGATAATAGCCATTCTCGCAATGTTCGCACACGACGACATATTCGACGCTACCCTGAAGCCGATGCTCTTCGGATTCGGCATAGCGCTCAGCTCGTCAGAACAGCTCTACAAGCTGCTCAACAGCTGCGACCACTGCCAGCGTTCGACAGCCGAGAGCACCTACTTCCTCTCGAGCGACGGCGGACTCTTCCTCGGCATCGCCGCAGGATGGCAGCTTACGACGGCGGTGAAGTCGGCAGAACAGGTGGCGCTGGCGCTGCTCGTTGTGGCTACGATAATATGCTCGCTGAACGTGCTCTTAAAGAAAAAACAGGCGAAACATCACGCCTAAAAGATTCATATTTAAAACAAGGAGGCATAATATGATTATCGATTTTGAGAAAACAGAAGAAAAAGTAGTGGAGAACTTCAAGGGCGGCAACGGCAAGCTCATCATGCGCGCAGCCGACGACGGCAAGGTGAAGATAATGCGCAACATACTGACACCCGGAAGCTCTATAGGTATGCACACACACGAAGGCAACTGCGAGGTGATGTATATAATAAAAGGTGAGATAACCTTCGTATGCGACGGAAAAGAAGAGACCGTGCGCGCCGGAGAGGTTCACTACTGCCCGTGCGGACACACACATTGCGCTGAAAACCGCACCGCAGAAGACGCCGAATTCTTCGCCATTGTGCCGGAAATGAAGTAGAACTTACGGCACGCGAAAGCCCTTTCCCGACCTACCCGATGCTTAACAACGTGAAAATTAATGAGTTCGGAGGGCAAATATTGCGCAACAACTCAAAAAAGTTATCAAGAAATTTTCGTATAACACGAAAAACTCGTATCTTTGCACGTCCTTAGTAAAAGGTAATAACAAAAGAAATAATAATATAATACATTCAAATGACTAAAGCAGATATCATCAACAAGATTGCAGAAAGCACCGGATTACAGAAGAAAGACGTATCAGTAGTCGTAGAAAGCTTCATGGAGAATATCAAAAACAGTTTGTTGACAAAGAAAGAGAATGTGTACCTGCGTGGATTTGGAAGTTTCATCGTTAAGCATCGCGCCGCTAAGACAGCGAGAAACATACTCAAGAAGACAACAATGAAAATCGGCGCGCACGATCAGCCAAGCTTCAAGCCGGCCAAGTGCTTCATTGAGGAGATGAAGAATGCCACAATGGAGAAGTAAACCCCAACCCGCATTCATTTGAACAAGGAAAGAAAACATCATTAATATTAATATTAAACAACAAAAAATTTAAAGCTATGCCAAACGGAAAGAAAAAAAAGGGACACAAGATGGCTACTCACAAGCGTAAAAAGAGATTACGCAAGAACAGACATAAGAGCAAGTAAGAAAGCCTGCCCATAAGGGTCAGTTCCGATATGGGGGCGCGTCAAACACAATGCATCCGCAATGAGCTTTGGCGCGCCCCTATGCTTTTTATTCATACGAGTTTTTAATCAGATTAATCTAAATAAGAACAGAAAGAGAAATGACCAGCGAAGTTATTATCGACGTTCAACAGAATGAAATATCCATCGCTCTCTTGGAAGACAAGCGACTGGTGGAATACCAGACAGAACCAAGTTCCGCCTCATTCTCTGTTGGCAATATCTATGTAGCGAAAGTTAAAAAACTAATGCCCGGACTGAACGCCAGTTTCGTGGACGTTGGCTACGAGCGCGACGCCTTTCTCCACTATCTTGATTTAGGCAACCAATTCAATTCTTACGAAAAGTACCTCAAACAGGTACAAAGCGACAGAAAGAAACTTTATCCTTTTGCCAAGGCTACAAAGCTGCCCGACCTCAGAAAGGACGGAAGCGTACAGAGCACACTCACCGTGGGACAGGAGGTATTGGTTCAGATTGTGAAAGAACCGATATCTACAAAAGGTCCGCGCCTTACGGGCGAACTAAGCTTCGCAGGACGCTACCTCGTACTCATGCCTTTCGGCGATAAAGTTTCGGTATCGACAAAAATCAAAAGCGGAGAAGAGCGCGCGCGACTGAAACAACTCATCAACAGCATCAAGCCGAAGAATTGCGGCGTCATTGTGAGAACTGTAGCTGAGGGCAAACGCGTAGCAGAGCTGGATGCAGAACTAAAGGTTCTGACAAAGAGATGGGAAGACGCACTCGTAAAGGTGCAGAAAACCCAGAAACGTCCACAGTTGATCTTCGAAGAGACAGGTAGAGCTGTAGCATTATTAAGGGATTTGTTCAATCCCACCTATGAAAACATATACGTCAACGACGAGAATGTTTTCCACGAAGTTAAAAACTATGTTTCACTCATCGCCCCAGAGAAAGCAAACATCGTTAAGTTGTATACAGGAACAGTTCCCATCTTCGACAATTTCAACATTACTAAGCAGATTAAATCCAGCTTCGGCAAAACCGTCAACTACAAGCACGGCGCTTATCTTATCATCGAGCACACGGAGGCCCTGCACGTGGTAGACGTGAACAGCGGCAACCGTTCGCACTCGGACAACGGACAAGAGGCTAACGCACTGGACGTGAACCTCGGAGCCGCAGACGAGCTGGCAAGACAGCTGCGACTGCGCGACATGGGAGGCATCATCGTTGTCGACTTCATCGACATGAACCTCGCCGAAGACCGACAGCTGCTCTACGAACGCATGTGCAAGAACATGCAGAAAGACCGCGCCCGCCACAACATTCTACCTCTGAGCAAGTTCGGACTCATGCAGATTACACGTCAACGCGTACGTCCGGCTATGGATGTGAATGTGGAAGAGGTATGCCCCACCTGCTTCGGCAAGGGAAAGATAAAGTCGAGCATCATCTTCACCGACCAGCTTGAAAGTAAGATTGACAGGCTTGTCAACAAGATTGGAATAAAGACATTCTATCTGCACGTACACCCATACGTGGCTGCCTACATCAACAAGGGTATCTTCTCGCTGAAGAGAAAGTGGCAGATGAAATACGGGCTGGGAGTACACATCGTTCCGTCACAGAAACTCGCTTTCCTGCAGTACGAATTCTACGACAGCAAGCGACAGTTCATCGACATGAAGGAAGAGATAGAAACAAAGTAAAGAAGAAAGGATATATAGCCTTATTTTGTATGATGGGCTATGTATCCTTTTTTCTTGTAAAAACAAGACGGTATTCTTGCAAAATGAAGGATATTATTGTGAAAACAAAGCAGCATTTACATAAAAACAAGCCAAACTCGCTCTATTACAAGAAAATAAATAGAAAAATATTTCGGCGTTCGAAATAAACTTAGTACCTTTGCAGCCGCTATTACGAGATAGTAGCATAATTCAAACCACAAATTAAAATTAAATTTTAAACAATGGCAACAAAGATCAGACTTCAGCGCGGCGGTCGTAAGAGCTACGCTTTTTATCGTATCGTAATCGCTGACGCAAGAGCACCACGTGATGGTAGATTTACTGAGAAGATTGGTACTTACAACCCTAACACCAATCCTGCTACTGTAGATTTGGATTTCGACCGTGCACTCTACTGGGTAGAGACAGGCGCACAGCCGACAGCAACAGCTCACAACATCCTCAAGGGCGAGGGCGTTTATCTTATGAAGCACCTCCGCGGTGGCGTTAAGAAGGGCGCATTCGACGAGGCTACAGCACAGAAGAAGTTCGACGCATGGAAGGCAGACAAGCAGAAGGGCTTGGACACCGTACGCGAGAACGAGGCTAAGGCTAAGGCAGAGGCTGCTGCTAAGGAGCTCGAGGCAGAGAAGAAGCTCAACGAGGCTATCGCTAAGAAGGTAGCTGAGAAGAAGGCTGCTGAGGCTGCTGCAAAGGCAGAGGCAGAAGCTGCTGCTAACGCAGAGGCTACAGAGGAAGCTCCGGCAGAGGCTTAATCAAAGAAAATCCGTCACTAAGACACATATAAATCCTGAGAACGAGAACGTTCTCGGGATTTATTGTTTTTATACCACTTATCATCATACAGCACACTATTCCCAAACCCGTACCCCACCCGATATATTCTTAATACGCACTATCTTTCTTCTAAAAACACAACTTATTGTGCAATAATTTCTTAATAAGAAAGAATTACATTAAAAAAACAAACCCATAAACGGGGTAAAACGAACAAAACAAGCGTTTTCTGAGATTTTTTTTGTAACTTTGCATTTGTGCATGCACGTATGCTTGAGCCAACGAGGCCCGAAACAACGCGACTTTCGCACATATTAAATATCAAAGCATGGCAAAGAAAGTACTTTTTATCAATCAGGAGATTGCTCCGTATGTTCCCGAAACAGCACTCTCAATCATGGGTAGAGACCTTCCGACAAAAATGCAGGAAGAAGGTTTCGAAATTCGCACGTTCATGCCCAAATGGGGCAATATCAACGAGCGCAGAGGACAACTTCATGAGGTAATACGCCTTTCAGGAATGAATCTCGTCATCGACGATACCGATCATCCACTGATAATCAAGGTAGCATCCATTCCGCAGACACGCCTTCAGGTGTACTTCATCGACAACGACGACTACTTCATGAAGCGCAAGATGGCTGTGGACGAAAATGGCGAAGAATACGACGACAACGGCGAAAGAGCTATTTTCTTCGCACGTGGCGTATTGGAAACAGTGAAGAAGCTCAGATGGTCGTCTGAAATAATCCACTGCCAAGGCTGGATGTCGTACATCGTGCCGCTCTTCATCAAGGCTGCATACAACGACGAACCGACATTCAACGACACAAAAATCGTAACGTCAATTTTCAAGGACGGCTTATCAAAGGACATCGGCAACAACTTCAAGAACTGTCTTGAGTTTAAGGACATCACCGTTGACAGTCTCAGCGCATACAAGGACGACTTCGACTTCATGGAGTTCTGCAAACTGGCTATCGACAATAGCGACGCTGTAATCGAGGCTGAGGAGAACGCTAATCCGGAGTTGCTGGCATACGCTGAGAGCAAGGGCTTGCCTATCCTGAAATATCCTGGAGAAAACTACACAGAGGCCTACAAGGAATTCTACGAGAAACTGTAGGGCTGACAATCAAAATCAATACATTTTGAATATGAAGCTAAAGTTTTTGGCGGGTTTAGCACTTGCCACTTTTATATTCACGTCATGCGACGATACCACTGGCGACATCGGCAGTGGTACGCTCATTGACGGCAGCGACGGCCTGAATATAGTCACAGATACCTTCGAGATAAAAACACGCTCAATCGTCGCCGACTCGGTTTTGGCAAGAACATACACCGGCTACATCGGCAAGGTGCGCGATCCGGAGACGGGCGCTTACCTCAGCAGCGACTTCATGACGCAGTTCTATCTGCCCGAAGGATTCGAGTTTCCTGAAAAGGACAGCATCAAGAGCCTCGTAAACGGCAAAATCGTTGCAGACTCTTGCGACATCCGGCTCTACTACAAAGAGTATTACGGCGATTCGCTGGCACCAATGAAGCTCACGGCTTACGAGCTGTCGAAGCCTATACCGGAAAAGACGTACTACTCTAACTTCAATCCCGAGAAAGAAGGTTTCGTGAACAAGAGCAACGGTGTAAACAAAGTGTACACTCTCGTAGACCTTAATGTTGACGCTGCTACTCGCAACAGTTCCGACTACATCAAGTCGATACGCATACCGCTCGACGCTTCGTTCGGTACAGACATCATGCGCCACTTCTACGACAAGAAGGAGGACTTCAAGAACGCCTATACCTTTATTAATAAGGTTACACCGGGCTTCTACTTCAAGACCCGAAGCGGACTGGGAGCTATGGCACATGTATATCTCAGCCAGTTGAACGTATACTTCAAGCATAAGACAACCACGACGACCACGGATGGCACAAAGAAAGACACCATCATCGTCTCTACAGCTGCGTTTCCTGGTACAGAAGAAGTGCTGCAGACAACTAATATCATCAACGACAAGGCCGCCATCAAGCGACTCGCCGAAGATAACTCTTGCACTTACATAAAGTCGCCTGCAGGAATCTTTACAGAGATGACAATTCCGGTTGAGCAGATTATGAGAGGTCACGAGAACGACACAATCAATACTGCAAAGGTTAGTCTGTCGCGCATCAATTCAACTGTAAACAGCGATTATGCGCTCAATATCCCCACCACTCTGCTGATGATTCCGAAGGCTGAGATGTACTCGTTCTTCGAGAACAAGCAGGTAGCCAACTACAAGACATCGTTCCTTGCTACATACAGCAGCACGACGAACCAGTACACGTTCAACAACATCGGAAGTCTGGTACGCTACATGAACGAGAACAAGCAGAACAAGGATTGGGATAAGGTGGTTATCATTCCGGTCACTCCGACTTACAACACGTCAGGCGAAATGACAAACCTCACACACGATATGTCTATCTCAGGCACAAAACTGGTTGGCGGAAGCGAGAATCAGAATGGTGCCATCAACATCACTGTCATATACAGCAAATTCAAATAAGCAGATTTATGGCAGACAACTTTCTTGAACGCCAACGACGCGACTACGAGGAGCGCAAGCAACAGTGGCAGCGATCTACTAAGAAAGCTGCAAGCGTGTCAGAGATACTAAGAAAGGCGCGCGAGAAATTCAATAACGACTAATTTGAAGAAAAATAATTCAATACCATAAGATTGAATGACGTTTAATTCAATAGCAAATAAAGACAAAGAGCCGTTCCATCATTGTATGGAGCGGCTTTTTGTTTGTATAGACTATTACAAGAATGCTATAAACCGAGGCTTAACAGCTTTTAAAATAAATTATTCAGAAAAGTTTTGACGGAGAATTTATTTTGCTTAACTTTGCGGAATAACTAATAACTATAAAAACAAATAATTCTAACCTATTAAAACTTTATGGCAACAGAAAAAAGAAACCTCCTAAAAGGAGACTTTAGCAAGAAAAACGCCCTACTCTTTGCTTTAGCGGTTCTTGTCACAATAGTGCTCTGGAACCTACCTACAAGCAGTTTCGGAATTGAAGGACTAACCGTTATCCAGCAACGCATTATCGCAGTGTTCGCACTGGCAACAATCCTGTGGGTAACAGAAGCCATTTCGCCTTGGGCAACATCCGTATCGCTTATCGGCTTGTTGCTGTTCACAACATCCGACAATGCGTTCCACTTCTTCCGTTCAGGCATTGAAAAGGAAGAACTGCTCGACCATAGCGCTCTTATGGCTACATTCGCCGACCCAATCATCATTCTCTTCCTCGGCGGTTTCATCCTCGCTATCGCAGCAACAAAGTCTGGACTTGACGTGCTTTTGGCACGCACTCTGCTTAAGCCTTTCGGCAACAAGAGCGAGAATGTGCTCCTCGGCTTCATCCTCATCACCGGCGTATTCTCAATGTTCGTCAGCAACACCGCTACAGCTGCGATGATGCTCACATTCCTTGCGCCAGTATTCAAGGCTCTCCCGCCTGAAGGCAAAGGCCGCGTAGCCCTCACACTGTCTATCCCCGTTGCTGCCAACATCGGCGGTATGGGAACACCTATCGGCACACCTCCTAACGCAATCGCGCTGAAATACCTAAACTCACCAACAGGCTTGAACCTCGGTATCGGTTTCGGCGAATGGATGATGTACATGCTTCCGCTTACAATCGTTTTGCTCCTTATCGGTTGGTTCTTGCTCAAGAAGTTCTTCCCGTTCAAGAAGAAGACCATCGAGCTTGAGATTGAAGGCGAAGTGCAGCACAACTGGCGCACAATGGTAGTTGCCGGAACATTCATCGTAACTGTATTGCTGTGGATCTGCGACCGCTGGACTGGTGTAGGTGCAAACACTGTAGCCATGGTGCCAATCGTTGTGTTCGCATTCACTGGCGTAATCAAAGCACGCGACTTGGAGGAAATCAACTGGAGTGTTATCTGGATGGTAGCCGGTGGTTTCGCACTCGGACTTGCCCTTAACGAGTCGGGGCTCGCAGAGAACGTAATCAAGAGCATTCCGTTCAGCTCATGGTCGCCGGTAGTTATCCTGCTTGCTTCAGGTCTCATCTGCTACATTCTCTCAAACTTCATCTCTAACACCGCAACAGCAGCACTCCTCGTGCCAATTCTTGCCGTTGTATGTAAGGGTATGGGCGACTCGCTTGAGAGCATCGGCGGCACGCCTACCGTACTTATCGGTATCGCTGTAGCAGCATCAGTAGCAATGACTCTGCCTATCTCTACACCTCCAAATGCCATTGCTCACTCAACAGGCTTAGTAAAACAGAACGAGATGATGAAGATTGGTTTGACAATGGGTATCATAGGTTTGGTGCTCGGCTACTCTCTGCTCTTCTTCCTCGGCGAGATGCACGCATGGCAGTAATACATGCATGTTGAATAGTGCGTGCAATAATATCATAAAACATATTATTGCACGCATAATAATATAAGGATATTAAGAACGCACATGTCTTTTTCACAGGAAACACTTTACGCTATAGCATTAACACGCATTAGCTATTTCAATACAGCCACCTGCTTGCAACTATACCGCAAGCTCGGTTCGGCAACAGCTATTATGGAGAACCGCAATAACATCAAGGACGTTATCAGCGACGCTTCTCCACGCCTTATTAATGCGCTGAGCGATGTTTCCGAAGCCCTGCATCGTGCAGAAGCTGAATTAGAATTTGATAACGCGCATGCCATCCGTCCATTGACGATGGCATGCGACGATTATCCAGAACGAATGCGCAACTGCGACGATGCTCCAATCGTACTTTTCTATCGTGGCAATGCCGACCTCAACCAGCGTCGCATCGTGTCTGTTGTTGGCACACGCCATTGCACAGCCTACGGACAAGATATCATCAACAACTTCTGCCGGTCGCTTAAAGAGCTTTGCCCAGATGTGCTCATCGTGAGCGGTTTAGCGTATGGAGTGGATATCTGCGCACACCGTAACGCTCTGAAGAACGGGTTCGACACCGTAGGCGTATTGGCTCACGGCTTGGACATGCTTTATCCTTCCGCCCATCGTGACACAGCAAAAGAGATGCTCTCGCACGGCGGACTTCTGACGGAATTTCTTACGAACACAAACCCCGACAAGATGAACTTCGTGAGACGCAACCGCATCGTAGCAGGCATTTCCGACGCCACAATCGTGGTGGAGAGTGCGGCACGCGGCGGCAGCCTGATAACAGCCGACATCGCACAAAGCTACGCCCGCGACGTTTTCACCTTTCCAGGCAACGTGAATTCGCCATACAGCGAAGGTTGCAACAAACTCATACGCGACAACAAGGCAGCCTTGATAACCTGCGCCGAAGACTTTGTAAACGCAATGGGATGGGAGCAGGACAACAAAGTGAAGGCAGCTCGGGCTAAAGGCATCGAACGCCAACTTTTTCCCGAACTGACAGCCGAAGAAACGCGCATAGTAGAACTGCTGCAAAAGAACAACGACCTGCAACTGAACATCATCGCCGTGCAGACCGGACTGCCTATTGGCAACATCTCAGCACTCTTGTTCAGCCTCGAATTGAAAGGTGTTATCAAGCTATACGCAGGAGGAGTGTACCATTTACTTGGCTAATATTAGAATTTTAGGTATAAAAATTTTGCACTTATTTCTAATTGTCGTAACTTTGCATAATACTCAAAGAAATAATATAACAATAAACAAATACGCAAATGCCAGAAATCTCAACACGAGGACTTGAAATGCCCGAATCGCCGATTCGCAAATTAGCGCCTTTGGCAGTTGACGCCAAAAAGCGTGGTGTGAAAGTCTACCACCTCAATATCGGACAGCCAGACCTGCCCACTCCACAAGTAGGACTCGACGCATTGAAGCACATCGACCGCAGTGTGCTCGAATATTCGCCGTCACAGGGCTATCTCTCATACCGCGAGCGACTGACCGGTTATTACAAGCGCTTTAATATTAATGTGTCGGCAGACGACATCATCATTACAGCCGGTGGTTCTGAAGCGGTGCTTTTCGCGTTCATGTCGTGCCTTAACCCGGGCGACGAAATCATCATCCCTGAGCCAGCTTACGCCAACTATATGGCCTTTGCTATTTCGGCGGGCGCAAAGATCCGCACAATCGCCACAACCATAGAGGAAGGCTTCTCGCTGCCTAAGGTAGAGAAGTTCGAGGAGCTCATCAACGAGCGCACGCGTGCCATTCTGATTTGCAATCCGAACAACCCTACCGGCTATCTCTACACACGTCGCGAGATGAACCAGATTCGCGACTTGGTGAAGAAGTACGACCTTTATCTGTTCTCGGACGAGGTATATCGCGAGTACATCTACACCGGTTCGCCTTACATCTCAGCCTGCCATCTCGAAGGAATCGAGGACAACGTGATACTTATCGACTCCGTTTCAAAGCGCTACAGCGAGTGCGGCATCCGCATCGGAGCCTTGATTACGAAGAATCCGCAGGTGCGTGCAGCCGTAATGAAGCTGTGCCAGGCGCGCCTCTCTCCTCCTCTGCTTGGTCAGATAGTAGCCGAGGCATCGCTTGATGCACCCGAGGACTACTACCGCGACGTTTACGAGGAATACGTAGAGCGCCGCAAGTGTCTCATCGATGGTCTCAACCGCATACCGGGCGTTTACTCGCCGATACCTATGGGCGCCTTCTACACCGTAGCCAAGTTGCCTGTAGACGACAGCGAGAAGTTCTGCCGCTGGTGTCTTGAGGAGTTCCAGTACGAGGGCGAGACCGTCATGATGGCTCCTGCCGCAGGCTTCTACACCACACCGGGTGCAGGCATCAATCAGGTGCGCATCGCCTACGTGCTGAAGAAGGAAGACCTTGAGCGTGCACTCATCGTTCTGCGCAAGGCTCTTGAGGCATATCCAGGCAGAGTGGACAGCAACGATTAATACATTCAGATTAATCGGAGCATCAAGAAGATGAAGATATTAAAACATTCAGATATTAAGACAATAGAACATAAAGATTGAGGAGTTAAGAAGTTAAGCCCAACGTTTTTACGGCAGATACAACAAGCCATAACAACGGCTCAACTTCTTAGCTCCTTATTTTTTAACTACCAAACAGAAGACTATGAACTTTCCGCTTTTCGTAGCTCGCCGCATATACTCCAACCAGATAAGCGACCGCCAAAAGGTGTCGAAGCCCGCTATACGCATAGCCACGATGGGCGTAGCAATCGGACTGGCTGTGATGATTATCAGCGTGTGCGTAGTGCTTGGCTTCAAGCATACCATACGCGACAAGGTTGTAGGCTTCGGCAGTCATATACAGATAGCCAACTTCTATGCGTTGCAGACATCAGCCACCGACCAGCCTATCGTTATCAACGACTCGATGGTAAATGTGCTAAAACATATTGACGGCGTGAGCCATGTGCAGCGCTTCGCCATGAAGCAAGGCATACTGAAGACCGACAACGACTTCCTTGGAGTTGCATTCAAGGGCGTTGACGAAGCCTTCGACACCACGTTCATCCACAGCAACATGGTTGAAGGCTACATACCGCAGTTCTCAGGCGAGAAGAGCGGCAACAAGATTCTCATATCGAAGTCGATGGCAGACAAGCTGCAGACAAAGTGCGGCGACCGTATCTTCGCCTACTTCATCGACGAGAACGGAGTGAGAGCCCGCCGCTTCACCATCACGGGCGTCTACCAGACCAACCTCTCGCAGTACGACAACACAATCTGCTTCTGCGACTTGTATACAGCCGTGAAACTGAACAACTTCAGTCCCGGTCAGGTGTCGGGAGCCGAACTTACCGTAGCCGACTTCAGCAAGCTCGACGACACGGAGCACATCATCGTGAAGAAAGTGAACCGCACAATGGACTGCAACGGCGCCACCTACTCGTCGAAAACGATACGCGAGTTGTCGCCACAGATATTCTCATGGCTCGACCTTCTCGACCTCAACGTGTGGATAATCCTCGCCATCATGACTGCCGTTGCGGTTGTCACAATGATATCCGGTCTGCTCATCATCATACTTGAGCGCACAACGATGATCGGCATACTCAAGGCGCTCGGTGCACGCAACAAGACGGTGCGCCACACGTTCCTTTGGTTCGCCGCCTTCATCATCGGCAAGGGTCTGCTTTGGGGCAACTTGTTAGGCTTGGGTCTCGTCATACTGCAACACTTCACCGGCTTTGCTAAGCTCGACCCCGCAACCTACTACGTCGACACCGTTCCGGTGGAGATAAACTGGCTGTTCGTCGTGGCGCTCAACGTAGCCACAATGCTAATAGCCATCGTGGTGCTCATAGCTCCGAGCTACCTCATCTCGCACATCCACCCCGCACGTTCAATGCGTTACGAATAATACACACGACGCAGACAATGCAATACGAATAACAATTCATTCACTAAAAAACGAAACAACATAGAATATGGATATAAAGAAATCAGAATTCACGATATCGGCTGCCACCGTGAGCCAGTGTCCTAAAGACACAAAGCCCGAGTTCGCGTTCATCGGACGCTCTAACGTAGGCAAGTCGAGTCTTATCAATATGCTCTGCAACCACAAGGGCCTTGCAAAGACATCTGCCACACCGGGCAAGACTCTGCTCATCAATCACTTCATCATCAACAACGACTGGTATCTGGTAGACCTTCCGGGCTACGGTTTTGCAAAGCGTTCGAAGACGGTACAGAAGAAGCTCGACCAGATGATTACATCGTACATTCTGCAACGCCAACAGTTGGTGAACACCTTCGTGCTTATCGACATCCGCCACGACCCGATGAAGATAGACACCGACTTCATCAACTGGCTCGGCGAAAGCTCGGTGCCCTTCTCCATCATCTTCACAAAGGCCGACAAGCTCGGACCTGTACGTGCCAAGCAGAACGCAGCGAAGTGGATGAACTCGCTGAAGGAGCAGTGGGAGGAGCTGCCGCCCTACTTCATCACCAGTTCGGAGAAGAAGACCGGTCGCGACGAGGTGCTCGACTACATTGGAAACATACTGAACGAAATTAAAGACGCAGAATAAATGACTCCATTACTTGACGTTCAAAACATATCGAAAGCGTTCGGTGCGCACGTTCTGTTCGAGAACATCTCGTTCTCTATAGCCGAGGGCCAGCACGTAGGTCTGATAGCCAAGAACGGCACGGGCAAGTCTACACTGCTCTCGCTGCTCTCGGGCAAGGAGAGTGTCGACTCGGGCAGCATCATCTTCCGCCGCGACATCAAGGTTGGCTTTCTTGAACAGCAGCCAAAGTTCGACCCCGAAGAGTCGGTGCTCGACGCTTGCTTCAACCATCAGGGCGACCCCGACCGCATATTGAAGGCAAAGCAGATTCTGACGCAGCTGCACATCACCGACCTCACGCAGCCTATGGGACAGCTCAGCGGAGGACAGCAGAAGCGCATCGCGCTCGCCAACGTGCTCATCACCGAGCCCGACCTGCTCATCCTCGACGAGCCTACAAACCACCTCGACCTCGAGATGATAGAATGGCTTGAGGGCTATCTGCAGCGCGGCAACAAGACGCTGCTCATGGTGACGCACGACCGCTACTTCCTCGACCGTGTCTGCAATATCATTCTCGAACTCGACAACCATACCGTCTATTCATACCGCGGCAACTTCCAGTATTACATGGAGAAGCGTCAGGAGCGCATCGACGCCACACGCGCCGAGATAGAGCGCGCCAACAACCTCTACCGCCGCGAACTCGAGTGGATGCGCCGCCAGCCGCAGGCACGCGGACACAAGGCACGCTACCGCGAGGAGGCGTTCTACGACCTCGAGAGCAAGGCGAAGCAGCGCATCGAGGAACGACAGATGCGTCTGAAGTCGAAGAACGTGTACATCGGTTCGAAGATATTCGAGTGCCAGTACGTCTCGAAAGCGTTCGACGAGAAGGTGATACTGAAGGACTTCTACTACAACTTCCAGCGCTTCGAGAAGATGGGCATCGTGGGCAACAACGGCACGGGCAAGTCTACATTCATAAAGATGTTGCTCGGCGAAGTGGCGCCCGACAGCGGACGCTTCGACGTGGGCGACACCGTGCGCTTCGGCTACTTCTCGCAGGACGGCATGAAGTTCCGCGACGACCAGCGCGTCATTGACGTGATAGCCGACATCGCCGACTACATAGACTACGGCGGCGGCAAACACATCACCGCAACACAGCTTCTGCAGCACTTCCTCTTCACGCCCGAGCAGCAGTACGACTACGTCTACAAACTCTCCGGCGGCGAGCGTCGCAAGCTCTATCTGTGCACGGTGCTGATGCGCAACCCCAACTTCCTCGTGCTCGACGAGCCTACCAACGACCTCGACATACAGACGCTCGAGGTGCTCGAAGAGTATCTGCAAGACTTCCCCGGCTGCGTGATAATCGTGTCGCACGACCGCTTCTTCATGGACAAGATTGTAGACCACCTGCTCGTGTTCCGCGGCGAAGGCGAGATAAAGGACTTCCCCGGCAACTACACACAGTTCCGCGAGTGGGAATCGTTGAAACCGAAGGAACAAGCCGACGCGAAGAACAACGCTTCCTATAACGAGAAGAAGGAGAAGCGCGAATTCGTAGGCGAACAACGCCGCAAGAAGACATACAAGGAGAAGTGCGAGTTCGAACGCCTTGAGAAGGAGATTGCTGCGCTCGAAGAGGAGCAGAAGACCATCGAAGAGGCGCTATGCAGCGGCACGCTCTCCATCGATGAACTGACAGAAAAGAGCAAGCGCCTGCCGCTCGTGAAGGACGAGCTGGAGGAGAAAGAGATGCGCTGGCTCGAACTCTCGGAGATTGACGGATAAATAGGAGGCTACGGCATACCTGCCGTAACTCTTTCATTTTATTGGCATACTTTTTGCCAAGACGATATTTGCACGTTTTAACCGCTCAGGAGTGCCCGCAAAATCAAAAACAAAATACATTGTCGGTTTTTCGCGAGTTTTGAGCGTGCAGCCGTAAGCACATGGTTTACAACGCCTTGCGGCGACAAACGCTAAAGTGTGCAATTTTTTCTTATGTAAAACCAAACTTATCGTGAGACTTTACCATGTAAAAGCTATGCTTTTACCGGGTAAAGTCTCACGTTTTATATTGTAAAGTCTCACGAAAAGTTTGCAAAACCTATCGTTTTAGGTTGAAAAGTCTCGGTTTTTGCAGATTTTTCGCTGCGCCGAACCACAAAAACGCTCATTTTACGCTTCCGTTTTCTCCAGAATGAGTTTTTTCGCGGAAGTTTTCAAAACAATATTTGCATGTAAAAGTAAAAAGATGAAAAGCTAAAAACATTTAAAAATGCACATATCCGTAGCGTACTCAGATATGTAAAATTCTGAAAGCAATGACAACTTTTGGCACACTTCACACTAAAAACTGTCTGTATAGCCCTGGTTTGCCCATAATTTGAGCCTTTCTGTCGCAATGGCACACTATTTGTAATAAGAGTTTATGATTATAAATCAGAAAAACAAAACTTAAAAGTAAAAATACAAATTCATACTATGGCACAGAAAGGCAATATTGGAGTAACGACAGAGAACATTTTCCCTGTCATCAAGAAGTTTCTTTATTCAGACCATGAGATTTTCCTCCGCGAGATGGTGTCTAACGCCGTCGACGCTACACAGAAGCTGAAGACGCTTGCCGAACGCGGCGACTTCAAGGGCGAATTGGGCGACCTCACCGTGCGCGTAAGCCTCGACACCGAGAAAGGCACGCTGACCATCAGCGACCGAGGCATCGGCATGACCGAGGAGGAGATTAACAAATATATCAACCAGATCGCTTTCTCTGGCGTTACCGACTTCCTCGACAAGTACAAGGACAACGCCAATGCTATCATCGGACACTTCGGCCTCGGCTTCTACTCGTCGTTCATGGTGAGCAAGAAGGTGGACATCATCACACGCAGCTACAAAGAGGGCGCAAAGGCCGTGAAGTGGAGCTGCGACGGCAGCCCTGAGTTCGAGATTGAGGACGTAGAAAAGGCAGACCGCGGTTCGGACATCGTACTGCACATAGACGACGACTGCAAGGAGTTCCTCGAGAAGCAGAAGATTGAGGAGCTGCTGAACAAGTACTGCAAGTTCATGGCTGTGCCCGTTGCATTCGGCAAGAAGACCGAGTGGAAGGACGGCAAGCAGCAGGAGACTGACGAGGACAACATCATCAACAACGTTGAGCCGCTTTGGACAAAGGCGCCGAGCACGCTGAAGGACGAAGACTACAAGTCGTTCTACCGCACACTCTACCCGATGCAGGACGAGCCGCTGTTCTGGATTCACCTCAACGTCGACTATCCGTTCAACCTCACCGGCATTCTCTACTTCCCGCGCATCAAGTCGAACATCGAGCTGCAGCGCAACAAGATTCAGCTCTACTGCAACCAGGTATTCGTAACCGACCAGGTGGAAGGCATCGTGCCCGAGTTCCTCACCCTGCTCCACGGCGTTATCGACTCGCCGGACATTCCGCTGAACGTGAGCCGTTCTTATCTGCAGAGCGACGCCAACGTGAAGAAGATCTCTAAATACATCACAAAGAAGGTGGCAGACCGTCTCGCAGCTATCTTCAAGGAGAACCGCAAGGACTACGAGGAGAAGTGGGACGACCTGAAGATATTCATCAACTATGGTATGCTCTCGCAGGAAGACTTCTACGACCGCGCTAAGGACTTCGCGCTGCTGAAGGACGTAGACGGCAAATACTTCACATACGACGAGTACAAGACGCTCATCAAGGACAACCAGACCGACAAGGAAGGCAACCTCATCTATCTCTACGCCAACGACAAGGAGGGCGAGTACAGCTACATCGAGGCTGCCAAGGCTAAGGGCTACAGCGTGTTGCTGCTCGACGGACAGCTCGACAACCCGATGGTTTCGATGCTCGAGCAGAAGCTTGAGAAGACTCGCTTCTCGCGTGTGGACGCCGACATCGTAGACCGCCTCATTCAGAAAGAGGACAAGAAGGAGAGCGAACTCTCTAAGGACGAGCGTACCAACCTTGAGCAGGCGTTCCGCTCACAGCTGCCGAAGATGGAGAAGACCGAGTTCTACGTAGACGTGCAGGCTCTCGGCGAGCAGACGCTGCCGGTGCTCATCACACAGAGCGAGTATATGCGCCGTATGAAGGAGGCAAGCAAGTTCCAGGCTGGCATGGCGTTCTACGCACAGATGCCTGATGCGTTCAACCTCGTGCTCAACAGCGATCACCCGCTCATCAAGCAGGTGCTCGAGGACGGCAAGACTGCATGCGCAGCAGAGCTGCAGCCGGTAGAGAGCGAACTGAAGGGTCTCGAAGCACGCCTCGCTGCTTTGCACCAGAGTCAGAACGGCAAGAAGCCTGAGGAAATCTCGCAGGAGGAGAAGGACGACCTTAAGAACACGGAGCAGTCTATTGAGGAGCAGAGCACAAAGAAGAACGGCATCATCGCCGCATACGCTGCCGGCAACAAGGTAGTTCATCAGCTCATCGACCTCGCATTGCTGCAAAACGGCATGCTGAAGGGTGCGGCACTCGACTCGTTCCTGAAGCGTTCGGTTGACCTTATCAAGTAAGATTGGCAACAATTCGGCAAATCTTATTTAGCAAATCATGTGGCAAGTCTGTAGCGGAGCCTTAAGGACTCCGCTACACAAACAATAAAAAGCCCGACAACACGGAGTGTCTGCTCCATGTTGTCGGGCTTTATCTTTATATAATAATATGTAGTGCTTATTCCTCTCCCCGCAGCACGGGCAGCGAGATGTGATACTTCACGGCGAGGATGCGTATGACTACGATGAGAAGGAAGGCGATGATGACGGAGATTGTCATGTCGCAACCAAGCTCTACGAGCGCCCAATAAGCAAGTCCGCCGATGATGCTCGCCATAGCGTATATCTCCTTCTGAAAGATTACGGGCACGTTGTTCAGCAGCACGTCACGTATCACGCCACCGGCAGAACCGGTGATTGTGCCCATGATGATTGCCACCCAGAAAGCATGACCGCAGTCGAGCGTCTTCTGCAAGCCTGCCACGGTGAATAGCGCAAGGCCGAGCGTGTCGAAGAAGAACCACGTGTTGTCGAGTCGCTTCAACGATCGCGCGAAGACGATGACGAACATCTGCGCCATGAACGTACAGATGAGGTATATAGATGATGTCATCCAGAACGGCGTTACGCCGAGCATTATGTCGCGTAGCGTACCGCCGCCGATAGCTACGGCAACGCCACAGACGAAGCCGCCGAACCAGTCGAAGCGCTTGGCTGCGGCATGGCGGATGCCGGAGATGGCGAATGCGAAGGTACCGAGAAACTCGATGACATTGAGCAAGGGCTGGTAGATATCTTCTGTAGGCATCATTCTTAGTTTACAACGTTAGTGGGTGATCCTGCGAGGAACGACTTGATGTTGCATACGGCGATGTCCATCAAGCGCAGACGAGCCTCGAGCGTAGCCCAAGCCACGTGCGGCGTGATGAATGCGTTCGGCACACCGATAAGCGGGTTAGACGCCGATGGCGGTTCGCTTGAGAGCACATCGGCACAGTAGGCGCCGAGCTTGCCCGAAGCAAGTGCGTCGGCAACATCAGCCTCGTTCACAAGCGGTCCGCGACCGGTGTTGATGAGTATCGCGCCGTCGCGCATCTTCTCGATAGAAGCGCTTTTCATCAACTCGCGCGTTGTGTCTGTAAGCGGACAATGCAGCGACACGACATCAGAAGCGCCAAGGAGTCCGTCGAGCGTAGTCTTGCGAATCCATTCGGGCAGCTGGTCAGGACTCTTGCTTGTATAGGCAAGCACGTTCATGCCGAACGCCTGCGCTATCTGCGCCACCTTCATACCGATATGTCCGAGTCCGACAATGCCGAGAGTCTTGCCGGCAAGCTCGAAGAGCGGTGTGTTCCAGTAGCAGAAGTCGGGACAACGGCTCCATACGCCGTTGCGCGTCTCCTCAGCATAGTGGTCTACATGGTTAGAGACATTGAGCAAGTGGGCGAACACCATCTGTGCTACGCTGTCCGTGCTGTACGCCGGAATGTTCGTCACAACGATGCCACGCTCGCGTGCCGCCTTTGTGTCTACCACGTTGTAGCCAGTAGCAAGCACACCGATATACTTCGTGTTCTTGAGCTGGGCTATGATGTTGGCGTCGAACACCGTCTTGTTAGTAAGTGCAATCTCTGCGTCGCCCACATGCTGCAGCACTTCTTCTGGCGCTGTGCGCGGATAAACGGTAAGTTCGCCGAGTTCTTCAATTCTATTCCAAGAGATATCGCCAGGGTTGACGCCCTGACCGTCTAATACTACAATCTTCATATTCCTGTAAATTTATTGGTTTCTATATTTGTCGCCCCAACATTGGAGCATGTGCTGATACTGACGCTCCTCGATGGGCGAATGTTGCGGTTGCCAAATGCGCGTGTCCTTAAGCGCGTCGGGCATGTATTGCTGCGGCGCGAAGTGGTTGGGATAGTCGTGCGAGTACTTGTAGCCGTCGCTGTAGCCAAGGTCCTTCATCAACTTCGTCGGAGCATTGCGCAGATGGAGCGGAACGGGCTGGTTGCCAGTCTGACGCACAATCTCCAAGGCGTGATTGATGCCGAGATACGCCGAATTGCTCTTCGGACTCGTAGCGAGATACACCACAGCCTCAGCCAAAGGTATGCGTCCTTCGGGCCAACCTATCTTCATTACCGCATCGAAGGCGGCGTTGGCAAGCAGAAGTGCATTCGGGTTGGCAAGTCCGATGTCCTCCGCCGCACTAATAACAAGGCGACGGGCTATGAACTGCGGGTCTTCCCCACCCTCTATCATGCGCGCCATCCAGTAGAGTGCGCCGTCAGGGTCGCTTCCGCGTATACTCTTGATGAACGCCGATATAATGTCGTAGTGCATCTCGCCTTCCTTATCATATGCAAGCGGATTCTGCTGCAGACACGCCACAACCATCTCGTCGTCTATCACTATCTGGTCGCCGGGACACGACTCTACAACAAGCTGCAGAATGTTCAGCAACTTGCGGGCGTCGCCACCGCTATAGCGCAGCAAAGCGTCGGTCTGCTTCAACTGGATGTTGAGTTTCGAGAGTTCAACGTCGGTTGTAACGGCGCGGTTGAGCAGCTGCAGCAGGTCTTCCTTCTCCAAAGGTTTCAGAACATACAGCTGACAGCGCGAGAGCAGCGGGCGTATCACCTCGAACGACGGGTTCTCTGTAGTGGCACCTATGAGCGTAACGATGCCCCGCTCCACAGCACCGAGCAGCGAATCCTGCTGCGACTTGCTGAAGCGGTGAATCTCGTCGATGAAGAGAATTGGCGAAGCCGAATTGAAGAAGCGTCCGCTCTTGGCACGCTCTATCACATCGCGCACATCCTTAACGCCACTCGTCACGGCACTAAGCGTGTAGAACGGTGTTTCAAGACGATGCGAGATAATCTGTGCGAGAGTAGTTTTGCCCACTCCGGGCGGTCCCCACAATATAAAGGAGGACACGCGTCCGCTCTCAATCATCTTGCGCAAGACGGCATCCTTGCCCACTAAATGCTGCTGTCCGACATAATCGTCGAACGAGCGCGGGCGCATTCTTTCAGCTAATGGTTCACTCATAAGTACAAAATTAGTTATTATATGCGAAATAGCAAAGATTTGCCGCCCATTTATTCACTTCGTTTCAACGAATTAACAAAGAAACGCCTCAACATATTAACAAAAAAAATGCCCATTAGTCAGACATCGAAGTCTGATTAATGGGCATTGATAATTATAGAATATATGATTTAATCCTCTGCAAGCTTCAGCTGCTCTGCAACCTCGTCGCAGATGCGCTTTGCAAACTCTTCCTTAGTCATGGTAGCCTGCTCGCCACCACCCTGCTTACGCATAGAAACGAGACCCTCTGCAGCCTCCTTCTCGCCAACTACAACCATGTACGGAACACGCTTGAGCTCGTTGTCGCGAATCTTGCGGCCGATCTTTTCGTTGCGGTCGTCGATGAGAGCGCGTACGCCAGCCTTGTCGAAGAATGTCTTCACCTCGCGAGCGTAGTCGTTGTACTTCTCCGAAATCGGGAGGATAGCCACCTGATCAGGGATGAGCCACAATGGGAAGTGGCCTGCTGTGTGCTCAATGAGAACGGCTGTGAAGCGTTCGAGCGAACCGAACGGAGCACGGTGAACCATAACCGGTGTCTGCTTTGAGTTGTCCTCTGCAGTATACTCGAGCTTGAAGCGCTGCGGCAAGTTGTAGTCAACCTGGATTGTACCAAGCTGCCAACGTCTGCCGATAGCGTCCTTCACCATGAAGTCGAGCTTCGGACCGTAGAACGCAGCCTCGCCTACCTCCTCGTGAGTCTCAAGACCCTTCTCGCGGCAAGCCTCGCGGATAGCGTTCTCGCTCTCTGCCCAAATCTCCTCGCTACCGATGTACTTCTCTGTATCCTTCGGGTCGTGAAGTGAAATCTGTGCCTCGTAGTTCTCGAAACCAAAGATGCGGAACACCTTAAGAATGATATCGATGATGTTCTCGAACTCCTGCTTTACCTGCTCTGGGCGCACGAAGATGTGAGCATCGTCCTGAGTGAAGGTACGAACACGTGTCAAGCCGTGAAGCTCGCCACTCTTCTCGTAACGGAATACGGTACCGAACTCCGCGATACGCAACGGCAGATCCTTGTACGAACGCGGTTTGCGTGCGAACACCTCGCAGTGGTGAGGACAGTTCATAGGCTTGAGCATATACTCCTCGTCCTCCTCCGGTGTGTGGATAGGCTGGAAAGCGTCCTTGCCGTAGTGAGCGTAGTGGCCCGATGTTACGTAAAGGCTCTTGCCGCCGATACCCGGAGTGATAACCTCCTCGTAGTTGTACGGCTTAAGCATCTTGCGGAGCAACTCCTGCAAGCGCAGACGCAACTGTGTACCCTTAGCAAGCCAGATAGGCAGACCTTTACCTACACGGTCAGAGAACATGAAGAGTTCCATCTCCTTACCAATCTTGCGGTGGTCGCGCTTCTTAGCCTCCTCAAGCATGAGGAGATACTCGTCGAGCATCGACTTCTTCGGGAACGAGATACCGTAGATACGAGTCATCTGGTCGCGCTTTGCATCGCCACGCCAGAACGCACCGGCTACGCTTGTAATCTTCACAGCCTTGATAGCACCTGTGTTCATCAAGTGCGGACCACGGCAAAGGTCGGTGAAGTTGCCCTGTGTGTATGTAGAAATTGAGCCATCCTCAAGATCCTGCTCAATGTGCTCACACTTGTAAGCCTGACCATCAGCCTTGAACTCTGCGAGAGCCTCAGCCTTTGACACTTCGCGACGAACGACAGCTTCGTTCTTCTTAGCGAGTTCCTTCATCTTAGCCTCAATCTTGGGGAAGTCGTTCTCACTGATAACATCGCCCTGCTTCGGCATAACGTCGTAGAAGAAGCCGTTCTCCACAGCCGGACCAAAGCCGAACTGAATACCAGGATAGAGTTCCTTCAGCGCCTCAGCCAAGAGGTGGGCAGAAGTGTGCCAGAAAGTGTGTTTGCCTTCCTCGTCCTCAAACTTGTAAAGAGCGATAGTAGCATCCTCGTTGATAGGACGGTTGAGTTCAACGG
>OBCQ01000048.1_pt1 | contig 30677 bp, 15 predicted proteins | sample 1517991 | NCBI WGS metagenome assembly OBCQ01 (sample SAMN03418263, study PRJEB22391) | human gut metagenome | biome: human-gut; feature: organic feature; material: feces | host: Homo sapiens | place: Tanzania | collected 2013-01
ACTGGGCTATCATCCTGTACCGGATTATACCAGTACCGTGAGTCTTGAATCCTGGGGCCCGCTGATGGACGGCTCATTGCAATATCAGTATTACGATGACAGGCTTTCAATCGGAGGCGCAAAAAATGAAGATGGTGATTTCCAGAGGACTGCGACTCCGTTCGTCAGTCGCGGCGACTGGTTCAAGGATTATTTCAGGACGGCTTACGTGGTCAGCAATTCACTGTCGGTTTCCGGAAAAATCAGCGGAAAGAACTCCATCCGCGCGACATTCAGCGATACCCGTGGAGACATGATGGTTCCCAATACCGATTACAGCAAACAGTATGTTTCGCTCAGGACAAGCAACAAATTGTCCAACTGGATGACCGCCGAAACTTCCATAACTTACAAGAGGCAGCAGTGTGACAATATCCCTACGTCTTCCGGTTATGGTTCTACCTCCGTGATGTACAGCCTTTGGACTTATGCGCCTAACGTGGATATGTCGTGGGTGAAGAATTATTGGCTTCCGGGAATGGAAAACCTCAAGCAGGACAATAGCCTTTCCGGCGGAAAGAACAATGCATACTTCGTTGCAAACGAGTGTGTCAACACACAGTTGCGCAACAGGGTATATGGAAATGCCAAGTTCGACATGACCCTCTGCAAAGGCCTTACCCTCATGCTCCGTGGCGGCCTCGACATGAACCTGGACTTCCGTACGCAGCAGCAGGCGACCTCCACCCAGGCCAATCCGGACGGATGGTACCGTGAGCAGAATATTTCTTCAGTACAGCTTACGGGCGATTTTCTCCTGAAATATGACAGGGAGCTCGGCGCGAATTTCCATTTTACCGGAAACTTCGGAGGAAATATCATTAACCAGAATTATCGCCGTCAGGCACAGACTGCGGACAAACTCAAGCAGGCGGCGGTATACTCTCTTGCCAACTCTCTTGGCGAAATCAAAGTGGACAATTACGGGTATAAGACCCAGACGAATTCACTCTACGCCCTTCTGCAGTTCTCATGGAAAAATGCCATTTTCCTGGATTTGACAGGGCGTAATGACTGGTCCAGCACGTTGCCTTCAGAGAACAGGTCATATTTCTATCCGTCCGTGTCCACCAGCGTTGCCCTTAATGACCTGCTGGATTTCGGCCGCACCAACGGATTGGTCAACTTGATGAAAATCAGGGCGTCATGGGCGCAGGTCGGACATGACACGTCGGCGTACCGAATCGAGGATTACCTCGCAAGTACCAAATTCCCTGGCGGAGTGTCTCTTCCTACGGCGAAGTCAAACGGCCACCTGAAGCCGGAAATCGTCACTTCATGGGAAGTCGGCGCGGATATCAGGATGTTCAAGAACCGCCTGAGCCTGGATGTGGCGTACTATGACGGCAATTCGAAAAACCTCATCGCCAACATGCCGGTGTCCTATGCTACCGGAGCGACCAGCGTTTATACCAATGCCGGTACTATCCGGAACTGGGGCGTGGAACTTACTGCCAATGGAACTTTGTGGAAAACCAGTTCAATGCAGCTGGACCTCGGTTTCAACTGGTCGCTCAACAGGAACAAGGTCCTGTCCCTTGGTGACGGCATCGACTCATGGATTGTCGCAAGATACTCTTCACATGCATTGATGACTGCTTATGAAGGCAGTTCTCTTACGTCAATGTACGGTAAAGGTTACAAGCGCGCACCTGAAGGCTCATATGTGATCAATGCTGACGGCACGATGCAGGACGTCTCAGGTATGGTAGTCCTCGACAAGCAGGGCAAGCCGCAGACAAACGAGGACTTGCAGTACATCGGTGACTGCAGCCCCAAGTGGAGAGGCGGGTTCAATCTGTCGTTCCGTTGGAAAGATCTGAAAGCTTCCGTAAGCTTCGACGGCCAGTTCGGCGGACATGTGTTCTCTTATACGAATTGGATGCTGAATTACAGGGGAAAAGGTGTCGGCACTCTTGCCGGTCGTGAAGGCGGAATGATTGCCGAAGGCGTGGTCCTCCTGGATGACGGCAACTATAAGATCAATGATTATGCGATACCGCGCAATGATATCTCAGAATACTACCATTCTGCTTACAGCAATACCAATGCGGAGGCAAACTTCGTAAGCACCCAGTTCCTGAAACTCCGTGACGCAAGGATTGAATACGCATTGCCGAAGAAACTTCTCGCCAAGACGAAGGTGGTCCGCGGACTGTCCATAGCTGTCTATGGCAATAACCTTGTCTGCTGGAGCAAGTTCCCGGGATGGGATCCGGAAGGCGTCTCCATGAGAGGCAGCGCGATTATTCCGGGCTTCGAGATTCTTCAGATGCCATCGGGCTCGCAATATGGCGCAAGCCTGAAAATAACATTCTAATTGACTGTGAACATGAATAGAATTTTCAGATATGTTGCAGCGGCTGCAATACTTCTTACAGCTTGCTCCAAATTCGACGACATGAACAAGAATCCGTATGCGCTCTACGACGCCCCTGCGGAATCCTTTGTCCAACCTATCCTGTACAATACGGAATATACTCTGGTCTCCAGGTCATATGACCTCCTGTCGGAACTCATGCAATACAGCGTCAATTACAATACCGAGGTGACTTCCCAGATGAATTACAATTATTCCATTACGGAGTCTGTGGACGCTTCCATCTGGCTCGGACTTTATCCTCAGGCCGGCAATGCAGAATACATGTTGCATCAGGCGGAGAAGGAAGACAACCCGGCGATGAAAGGAGTTGCATTGATACTCAAGACATTGGTGATGTCCAATATTGTGGACGCCTACGGCAATGTCCCTTATTTCGATGCCCTCAAAATCGCTCTCCAGAAGGACACCCTGAACTTTACGACCAGATATGATGACATGAAACTCATCTATGCCGACATGTTCGCACTGCTGGAAGATGCCAATGCCGCATTCGTGAAAGCGGAAGAGCTCAAGAATTCCGGTGAGATTTCGCAGACTGACTTCAGCGCACTATGTGACTATATGTATGAAGGCAATGTGGAAAAATGGCGTCGTCTCGGCAATTCCCTCTATCTGCGTCTGCTTATGCGTGCGGCAATGAAAGTTGAGGAAGACGGCGGCGTGATGGACATGAGCGGAACGGAACATCCTGACTTCAGCATTGTCAACAAGATAGCGGAACTTTACGATTGCTTCAATTCCGGCAGCGGGGATTATCCTCTTATGCGTGACCGGAAAGATGCTGCCGTGGTAGGGTTCAGCAAGAACAACTCTGCACTCTATACGCCGTTCTATGCTGTCACATCAGGAAACTGGAACAGCGTAATCGCTTGTGAGACATTGGTCAACGAGATGTACAACACGAAGAAGGGACTTGCTGACCCTCGTTACTATTATTATTTCACGAAGCCGCTTGGCGCTCCGACGCAGCTGTTCAAGAGCAATCTGGACGCTTTTCTGGCGAAGAACGTTTCTGCTGCCGGAAACTCCAAGGTCGGAAGATATCCGAACGGCAATTCGGGCCAGATCGGAAATCTCAAGAATGCTGACCGTTATGCACTTATGAATTATTCCGAGCTTCTGTTCATTTTCGCGGAAGCCGGTCAGAGAGGTTGGCTGAATATCAGTTATCCGGTCGTGAAGAAGATTTACCTTGAAGCCGTTACCGAATCGGCCCTCGAATGGAACACGACGGAATCTGCCGGAAGCGAGGATATGACGAAATTCATAGGAATCCTGTCCGATGAAATCGAAGCGGACAATGCCCTGGAGAAGATTCTTACACAAAAGTGGGTTTCAATGTTCTGGGTAGGCATCGAGTCATGGTGCGACTACAGACGTACCGGATATCCTGTCCTCAAGACCAATGGCGAGGCAGCGGACAACAATTACATCCTGCCTACCCGCCTGAGATATCCTGCCGACGAGAAATACCGTAATCCTGTTACATATCAGGAGTCTCTGGACAACTGGCTCGGCGGTACCAACAATATGCGTACGGATGTCTGGTGGGCATCGACCGCTGAAAGCCGCAATACCAGGTTGCGTGGTAGAAAATAATTGAAAAACATGAGATTTATGAAACAATATATTAGACTGTTGCCGCTGCTGTTGTCGGTTTTCATTGCCGGTTGTTCTGAAGAACAGCCTGATGACACTGGCGCGGAAGTGAAGAGTATAGAAGTCAGCTACTCTTATGACGGCGCGGAAGTGAAAGCTCTTCCGTTCAATTCTTCAAGCCGTAGCGTGCGTGTAGATGTGAAGGTGAACAATCAGGACATTTGGTGGAATGTCGAATCTGACGCCAGCTGGTGCAAGGTGTTTGATGAGCAGCATCGCGGAGACGGCGGATTCACATTGAACATATTGGCAAACGATGACTATTCTGACCGTGAGCCGGCTACGCTTACGTTCGTTTCCGGTCAGTTCCGGGGATATACGATGCAGGTTTTACAGACGGGCAATGTGTTCATTGTGAACAAGTTGTTTGCAGTGGGCCCGCGCTCTGCCGGAACCGAAGAAGTCGAGGTCTCGGTGAAGGAAGGAGTCGAATGGGACATTGTCAACAGTGATTGGATTACTGCTGTCAAGGAAGGTGATCCGGTATCGGAAGGCGGCGTGACCAAGACGCGCGTTTCCGTAAGGTGGAATGAAAACACCTCTGCAGCCCGTTTCGGTTCCATAGGATTCAGAAGGTCTTCTTTCAAGGAGGCTGATTCCCAGTTCAGCGTGTTCCAGTTCGGAAATGAATTGACCTATGATGAATCGGGCGACATCATGCTTCCTGCAAAGGAATGTCCGGCTGTTGCCGTCAAGGTCCCGTCTTCCGGTGTCAATGGCGTGGTCCTGCCGGAATGGATAACTTATACTACCGAAGCCAATGCCGACAATACCATAACGTACAATCTTACATTTGAGGACAATCCTAGTGATACCAGGACCATCCGTAATTCGAATGTGTCTTTCGATATTGCAGACAAGGATTCGGATGTGGTCCTTCCTGTCATCAGGCAGGACTACTATACCGTGCATGGCATCACTACTGCAGACGGATTGAAATTGTTCGCCGAGACAGTGAACGAAGGCGGAGATGTCAGCGAGTGGCAGAAAGACGGAAAGACGATATTGCTGAACAACATTGACATGTCGGCATTGACGGGAGAATGGACTCCGATAGGAACTGCTGACAAGCCTTTTGCCGGTATTTTCGACGGCCGTTACAGGAAGATTCTGAATATGAAGTCTTCTTCGCCGTTGTTCGGAACTTGCGTGGGCGCGGAATTGTCCAATATCATCATTGACGAGTCTTCTGAGTTCAAGGTTCAGGGCGAATATTTGACGGAATGCGTGGCTGCCCCTCTGGCCGGAAAACTTACGGATTGTAAAGTCTCCGAGTGTACCAACAATGCTTCCGTCCTTATGGAAGCGTCCTCTCTCAATGAGGCGACTGTGGCTTATGTCTCAGGGCTCGTAGGTGTGGTAGCCGGTAATACAACTGTCTATAAATCAGAGAATAACGGTAGTGTTACTGCCTCTGACAAATGCAGGACGGCCAAGGCCCAAGGTAAATTCTACGTCGGAGGTATTGTCGCCATGAACGGGGGAACCGTTGATGAATGTACCAATAACGGTGCCGTATCTGATGCGGCCGTTTCTTACAATCATTCTCTTGCAGGAGTCGCTGCCGCCAATTCCGGAACTGTCCAGTCTTCCAAAAACTGCGGACGGATTTCCGTGGCTGCCGTGCGTGTCGTGGATTCGCAGAACGATGTTTCCCGCTATATCAACATGGGAGGTATAACAGGATACAATATGGAAGGCGGAAAGATTGCAGGGTGTACCAATGACGCTGCCCTGGCTTCGGCTTCCGATGTGAAATTGCAGCGTGTCGGCGGCGTGGCCGGATATCTTGAGAGTGCCCAGGTTTCCAAGAATATCAATACTGCCAATGGAAAATGTGACATAACTGGAACTTCTACTGAACTCAGAGGTGCCCGTCAGCTTTCTCTCGGCGGTTTGTATGGCGAAATGACATGTGGTGCCGCGCTCGATTTTTCCGGAGACGGGAAATGCTCTGCAGGACCGTTGACCGTTTCCAATTATGAAGCGTCCGCTGATTATGTCTTCATCTATGTCGGAGGCATGGTCGGACATGCGGGTCTGGCTGATGATGTCTCAATCTTGCATCCTGAATGGAATGGGACCATTACGATGAACTTGAAAAACAACAAGTTCGCCGGCTATGTCCTCGGTGTGGGCGGTGTGATCGGCGGTGTCGGAGTGTTTGAAAAAGAGAGAGCCACGGGAGGTCACCTTACGGTGGATGATGCTTCCGTGGGCGGAATCGTAAACATCATGGCAAATCAGAAGAATGCGATGAGCCATAAATTCGCAGGAATCGGCGGCGTGTCAGGTTTAGTTTCTAAAGGTGGAGTTTCGTTCCGGAGATGCACGAGTGAGACCAAGATTCTCCAGCCGGATTATTGCGGCAAATCCAACGGATGTGCCCAGCATGTGGGCGGTATCGCCGGTATCGTAATGGGCGGCGATTCGGAAATCACCGATTGCCACAATACCGGTGAAATCGACAACGAGCACTATAACAACAATCCGTGGACTGGAACTAATCTGCAAAGCGGATCCACGGCAGGAATCATCGGAGCGTATGCGTATGACAATGATTATAAGGCATCAATCAAGATTTCAGGATGCACCAATTCAGCTTCCGTCAAGTCCTACAGGGGCATGGCCGGCGGTATCGCAGGATATCTTCGCAATGCCGAAGTGTCGGACTGCCGCAATACCGGTACGATGGCAAACGGTGCCCGCTCTTATGTCGGCGGTATCATAGGAATTGCGGACAACTCGTCCGTTTCCGGCTGTACAGCCATATGTAAGATCGGCGGATCTTCTGCCGGTTCTGAAATTTATAGCGGAGGCGGCATCGTGGGCATACTTTGGACAGGCTCAAGTTGTGACAAATGTGCGTATTTCGGTGACATTACCAGTCTTACGACAAAGGCTGGCGAGACTTCCGGAAGTGTCGCCGGTTCTACCGCTGCAGGCACGAAAATTACCGGGTGCAAGTTTGGAGGAACGGTTCTGGGCAGCACTGTTACAGAATCCAATTGTTACTCATTTGTCGCCGGTGACGGCAATGCCGCTGTTTCTTCTTGCGTTTATTGGAATGGAAAATAATTGGCTATGAAAAACTGGATACTGATGCTCCTGCTGCTTGCGGGAGCTTGGTCTTGTTCTCCGTCATCATCTTCTCCTGACAATCCCGGAGAAGATGAGGGGGAGATAACCGTGACGGGAATAATTTATGACGACAGCGCGAAACCATTGGCTGATGTCCTTGTGTCGGATGGGTATGTATTTGCGAAAACCGGCGCCGACGGCCGTTTCTCACTGGAGAGCGATTTGAACAAGGCCAAATTCGTCTATATGGTCCAGCCTTCCGGGTATCAGGCCCCTGTCGAATCGGGACAATCCATGTTCTGGAAACGGCTGGGCAAGGGCGATGCTCAGAAAATCAATGGAGTGTATCAGCTCAGGTTCACATTGAACAAGATCAGATCCGATGCGGACAAGTTCTCGATGGTCATTGCCGGAGACCCGCAGCCGCGTGCGCGTACTGCAGGTTATGACAAATTCGCCTATCATTCACTTGACTGCAATGAAGACATGTGGAAAGATATGGGCGAGTATACCTCATCTTTGGGCGGCCGTCAGGTCTTCGGCATAATGCTCGGTGACCTCGTGCATGAGAACATGTCATTATATCCGGATTATTGCAACGGGCTTGCACGGCTGAATTGCGCCGTGTACAGCGTCATCGGAAATCATGACAACGACCCGTCTGCCGCCGATGACGAAGCCGGCGCAGCCTATTTCGAGAACTATCTGGGCCCGAGGAATTATTCCTTCAATGCCGGAAAGTTCCATATTGTCGTGGTGGATAACCTGATAATGCAGCTGAATTCGTCGAGACAGCTTAAGGATTATGACCAGGGGCTTACTGACGATATCTGGAAATGGCTGCAGAAAGACCTTTCATATGTGGATTATTCGACACCGGTCATCATCTGCTCGCATTCCCCGATGTTCATGCTCTCGTCTGGCGGTGACAGGTCTCTGTCCGCGGCTACGCGTCACGGAGCGGACTATGCCCTGTTGCTTTCCAAATACAAGAAGGTATATGCCTGGGCCGGGCACATGCATGCCGCGTTCAACTATGTGTATGGCCCGTCTTCGAAATATCCGGGGATAGAGGCACATACGGTGTCCAGGGTTACCGGCTCATTGTGGGTGAACGAGTGGCTGTGTGAAGACGGAACCCCGAGGGGATATGTCGTGGCGGACGTGGACGGCGAAAACTTGACATGGAAGTTCAAGCCGATTGCCTATCAGACCGCGAAGGCGGTCGGTAAGGTCCCGGCCTATACGCTGCGCGACTATACCTTGACCTCGGACGGCGTCGCCATGCGCAACGGAAGGAAATTGGACGAAACCTATCAGCTTCGCGCCTATCCGCGCGGGACCTATGGCGACAACTATGTTTATGCCAATGTCTTCATGTATGATGAGGCATGGGGCGAGGTGAAATTCACTTCATCGAAGAGCGGCCCGGTGGTCATGACCAAGGTCTCTGAAAAGACCAAGAAATATGATGCCGCCTACAAGGAAGTGTTTGATTTCTATAAATCGGCTGGTTCTGCGTTAAGTTCATCATCTGATTTCGTGCTTTTCAACAAGTCCGGTGAAGTGGCCAATCCTGTGCCGCACCTCTTCAGATGCTACTCTTCTGCGGAATCCGATTCCGGAACCGTCACGGTAACAGACCGTTTCGGCAATGAATATTCTACGACAGTGTCATGGTAATGGTGAATCATATGAAGAAGACAATATCTATCATCCTGTTGCTCCTTTGGGCGGTTGCGGCTTATGCCGAAGGCATCGGGACTTATAAGGATCTTCTGGAGTTTGCTGCCGCAAGCAACTCCGGGCAAAACATTGACAAATGGAAAGATGCCGACGGCGTCATTTGTCTTACGGCAGACATTGACATGTCGAAAGTGAAGAAGTTCGACGGTGTGAAATCGTTTGGCGGAGTTTTCGACGGACGCGGGTTCTCCATTATGAATTGGAAAGCCCAGAGGGGACTGTTCGGACAGATAGCGGAAGGCGGCATTGTCAGAAATCTGAAGATTGACGCTTCCTGCTCAATGAAGGTTTCCAATGGAACTGTCGAATATCATGTCGGATTCATTGCGGATGAGAATGGAGGAATCCTGGAAAACTGCGAGAATCACGGCAGCATCAGCCATCGTTCCGGCTTTACGGAGAAAGACGTGTATGTCGGTGGTATCGCCGGCATAAACCAGGCATCCATCCTTCGCTGCCGTAATTATGGAAATATCGATTCGCGAAGCGCATCTGTCAGCCAAAAGGGAGAAATATCCGCACATGTCGGGGGAATTGCCGGTGGCGGCTACATAAAAACCTTCATGTGCCCTGTTTTCGCCTGGTGTGAAAACTATGGACAAATCAGCTTTGAGGGGGATTTCCCGGCATGCAATCTGGGAGGCATCGTGGGTGGCGGATTCAAGGTCCCCGTGAAATTCTGTATCAACAAGGGGACTGTCACGGCGCAGACTGTGCAAGGCGAGCCCAGGAATGATGCAATGATTCCTCAGATACGTGTTGGAGGTGTAGCCGGTATGACTAAAGGCGACATTATGGGATGTGACAATTTCGGGGAAGTCTCATCTTCAGGCACGCATTGGCCTGTAGTCGGCGGTATCTGCGGAATGCCTCACGCGGCCATCGTGATAGGGGATTGCGTGAATTATGGAATTGTCCGCATTACGAATGATTCTCCCGGCTGCGTAGGCGGCATTGCCGGTTCCATAAACAGGCCGGTGCATGTGAGAGGTTGTGTGAATCGTGGAGATATAACTTTTGGAGGATTCAGTCCTGACAGACGTTCTGCCTGTGGCGGTATCGCCGGCTCAGTCACTGTCAAGCGCGATGCCAAAGAAGGCGCGTATGTCCGTAATTGCCTGAATTACGGCAATGTTGCCGGCGGCTCCGGCTCGAACAAATATGAAAACAGCGACAATGCAATCCATACGGGAGGCATTACGGGATGGATATCAGGTTCCGATCTGGCTGTCGTGATGCTTAAGGATTGCACCAATTATGGAAAGGTGACATCTGACGGCGGCAGGTGCGGAAATATTTCCGGTGCATGTGTCAAGGTCCAGACAGGAGGGCAATACCCGGACGATTGGGCGGATGCGGCTGAACCGTTCGGGCGTGTTACGGATGTGACAGGAAAGGCTGTCGCCGGTGTGGTGGTCAGCGATGGCTTCCAAAGTGTCCAGACAGACGGATATGGTTATTATTCCATGAAGAGCGACTTGTCTGCGGTCAGATTCGTCCAAATCTCGTTCCCTGCTGAATATGAAATCAATGCCGTGGACGGAAAGCCTTGCGGATACAAGCGCGTGGCAAGATATCAGAAGGCCGTCATGGCGGACTTCGTGCTGACACCCCGCAAGTCACCTGCGGACAAATATACGATGCTCATGATTGCCGACCCTCAGATGAGACCGTTCGGCGTCGACAATTCAGCTGAGGCCTACAAAAATTCCGTCATTCCTGATGCAGAAGCGTTCAGGCAGCAGTGCGGCGATGAATGTTATTCTATAGAACTTGGCGACCTGGTTTATAATTTCATGACTGCTTATGACGATTATATGGATATCACTGCAGGACTGAAATGCCCGACGTTCAATGTGATGGGCAACCATGACTATGACCAGACCACGATGTATGACTCTGAACTGGGTGCCGTTTATTTCGAAACGTATGTGGGCCCTCAGAATTATTCGTTCAATATCGGAAAGATCCATTACGTGGTTCTCAATGACATAGTTTACAGCAGGGCTTCCGCCAAGGATACCTACCGCTCCGGCTTGGAAGAACAAGCATTGAAATGGCTGGAAGGCGATTTGGCTTTCGTGCCTCATGATACGCCTCTTGTGGTATGTGCACATTCGCAGATGTTCAAGAAACGTTCGAGCCATTCTTCACGCAACCTGAATTATGCAAGTTACAAGGAACTTATATCCCGTTATTCCAAGGTTTATTCATGGGCTGGCCACAATCACGAGAATTACTATTATGACTATGCCGGAAAAGAGTTGGGCCTGGACAATATATCATGTATCACGGTGTCACGTTCTACCGGGGCGCTCAGATTGAACAAGTACCTGAACAATGACGGTACGCCTCAAGGATATATGGTAATGGAGGTCGATGGCGAATCTTTCCGCTGGTATTATAAATCTGTCGGCAGGAATGGCAATTGGCAGATGAAAGTCTATCCGCCACGCCGCACCGACGGAGCGAGGATCGTTGCGAACATCTGGAATTATGGTGATGGCTGGAGCAATGTCGAGTGGTGGGAGAACGGCAAGAAGGTGGCCGACATGAGCCGGACCGAAATGGAAGACCCTGATTACGTGGATATTTTTTCCGAGGTCAAGAATCCTACGACACGGAAATATTGCGCACCGCTCAAGAGCCACAACATGTTCGAGGTGATGCCGTCCGACAATGTCCGTTCCGGTGAAGTTCATGTCACGGACAACTTCGGCGTGACCTACGTCTCCGAAATTGAGTGGTAATTCAGTAAACCGTCCGGAAAACAGGCACTTTTTCCGGACAAAATGATCTTATTCAGCAGTCCGTCCGGAAATAAACGTTTTATTCCGGACGGATTGCTTGCGCTTGGCCTGTGGCGAAACACTTCTGCAAAAAAATATTTGCATTGAAAAAAATAATTAGTACTTTTACGCGTTAAACGGACTTAAAAATATGACTCAGGCTAGGTTAGAATTCGTCGTGGTGCTTCTGTGCACTTTGGTGGTGACGGTGGGCTGTGGAAGAGAGAAGGATCTGGAATGTGGCGGGGGCTCTTCTGAAACCAAGATTGTCAACAATAGGACTTCATCGGAGGAAGGTGGGCTTCTTCTGGAGTTTTTGGACGGACAGAACGTGCCGTCAGAGATGGAGATGTCGGGAGACACCGGATGCAATATCCGTCTCGAACCTCTTTTCGAAGGCGTTGAGGACAAAAACCTCGAAAGATGGTATGTCGCCAGATTCTCTTCGGAAATTTCCTCTGAGCGTGTGGCCGCGGCATTGGCCGGGCGTGACGATATCACCAAGATACAATACAACAAAATCATCAGGAAGGCACCGGGCGAAGTTTCGGCCTGTGTCGAGGAAGATGTTCCTGTAAGGACCAAGGCCACGCCGGTTCAGACGGCCGTGTTCAATGACCCGGGCCTTGCTGACCAATGGCATCTGATCAATACCGGAAATACCAACAGGTGCAAGACAGCTGTAGAAGGAGCCGACGTGTCCGTGAAAGACGCGTGGAGGCTTACCGGGGGCGATCCGTCCATCATTGTGGCGGTGATTGACGAAGGCGTCATGTACTCCCATCCGGACCTTGCCGACAACATGTGGACCAATGAAGCGGAACTGAACGGCACTGCCGGAAAGGACGATGACCGGAACGGATACATTGATGATATACACGGATTCAACTTCGTCACCAACAAGGGCGAAATCACTTGGACTGACAAGAAAGACATCGGACACGGAACCCATGTCGCAGGTACTGTAGCGGCCGTAAACAACAATGGCATAGGCGTTTCCAGTGTGGCCGGCGGTACCGGGAACCATGACGGCGTGAAGATAATGTCATGCCAGATATGGGTCGGAAACCAGTCCTCAAGCGAGGCGGTGGCACGCGCATTCCGATATGCCGCCGACAACGGAGCCAGCATTGCGCAATGCTCTTTCGGAGATGATGCCGGAGCATATATGACCGATGATGAATTCAAAAGGAAATGCAGTGTAGAATATGCTGCCATCCAATACTTTCTGGACAAGAAAAAGTGTAACAGCGACGCCGTGGACGGCAATATCGTCGTCTTTTCCGCAGGCAACAACGGTCTTAAGATAAGCAGTTATCCTGGCGCCCTCAAGGAAGTGATTTCCGTGACATCCTTCGGCCCGGGATTCCAGCCGGCAGGATATACCAACTACGGAACAGGCTGCAATATAGCCGCTCCGGGAGGGGACTACTATGTCGGGAGACCGGGGTACAACACGAAATGCCAGGTCTACTCCACGATTCCGGGAGCGAATTATGAAGGCGGCTACGGCTGGATGGAAGGCACGTCGATGGCCACACCTCATGTCAGCGGCGTCGTCGCATTGGGCCTCGCCTACGCCCGCAAGCTCGGTCTGAAATTCACCAGAGAAGAATTCATATCAATGTTGCTGACCTCGGTAAACAGCATTGACAGCTACTTTACCGGCACCAAGAAGAAAGATGAAACCGGCGACATGGATTTATCCTGGTATGTCGGCAAAATGGGCACCGGGGCGGTCGACGCGTGGAAACTGCTGATGAACATAGAGGGGACGCCAAGCTATCAAGTCGCTGTAGGACAATCGACTATAGATCTGACTGATGTCTTGGGCGCACCTGCCGCGGTACTGAAGAATTTCTCCGTGGAAATGGATGACGACACCAGGTCATCTCTCGGGGTGACAGGAGAATTGACGGTCGACGGCAGCAAATTGTCGGTCAGCTGCACCAAGACAGGCTCCGGTTATCTGACCATACATGCCGAATCTGAAGGCATGCCGGTTACCCGAAAAATTTCGGTCATCTGCAGACCGGTCGTTTCCGGCACCGGAGGCTGGTTGTAAGCGACGAAAAGTTACCAATATAACGAACAAATGCAAATGAATCATTCAAACCTTTTTTCAATGACCTTTGCAGTATTGCTGGCGATGACGCTGACTGTCTTTACAGCGACTGCCCAGAATATAAAGGTCAAAGGAACGGTGGCAGATGCGTCCGGTGAACCAATCATCGGCGCCACCGTGATTGTGGAGGGCACTAAAACCGGCACTTCCACAGGAGCAGACGGAGGCTTCTCCATTTCTGTTCCGCCTGATGCGACATTGACTTTCGCTATCCTTGGCTACAAGACCCATAGTGAGAAAGTCGCGGGCAGGACAAATCTTATCGTAACATTGGAAAGCGATACGGAATATCTGGAAGAAACTATAGTGATAGGTTACGGCTCAGGCCAGAAAATCGGCAATATCGTCGGTTCCGTCACTACGGTTTCATCGAAAGACATTGCCTCCAGCCCGTCATCCAACATCGGTGACGCATTGCAGGGAAAAGTCGCAGGTCTCCAGATTTTCAATACTTCAGGAGAGCCGCAGAGCTCTGTCAGCATCAGGCTCCGTGGCGTATCATCATTGAACCTCAGCAACGCGCCGCTGTACATCCTGGATGGCGTGCCGGTAAGTTCCGACGTGTTCTCCAGCATGAACCCGCAGGATATTGAGAATATCTCCATATTGAAAGACGCCTCATCTACAGCGATTTACGGCTCACGTGCAGCCAACGGCGTCATCGTCGTGACCACCAAGAAGGGCCAGAAGGGCGAGAAGCCGACGGTTTCCGTCCGCGCGCAGGCTGGAGTGTCAATGCTGACGAACTACAATATGGACATGATGAACTCCGCGCAACTGCTTGAATTCGAGCAGCTTTGCGTTCCGTCATTGAAAACCGACCCGGCCTTCATCGCGAAGAAGAACTTCATCCTCGGAAACAATATCAATTTCGACTGGACAGACTATCTTTTCGACAAGACGGCGCCGATCGTGCAGGGAGATGCTTCTTTCAGGGGAGCCACTGACAAGACAAACTACTATGTGTCATTCGGTTACTCAAGCGAGGAAGGAACTGCCAAATCGAATTCCGGTTCCGACAGATACACCCTCAGGTCCAATTTGGACATCCAGATGGCCAAATGGTTCAAGTTCGGTGCGAATCTGGCATTGAGCTTCACGAAATACCAGACCATCGTGACTGGATGGTATACTCAGTCGCCTATCCTTCAGGCAGTTACCGGCATCCCTTACTATACGCCATATCAGCTCGTATATAATGAGGACGGTACATTCTCCTATGGAGACGTCTACCAGGTCTATCCATGGAACAATGACATTGACCTGAACGAGTATTATAAGAAGAACACCAACAACCGTCAGGCAGTGAACCTGATGGGGCAGACGTATTTCCTGTTTACTCCGGTCAAAGGCTTGAATATCAGGCTCCAGCAGGCGATTGACGCGTTCGACTATACCAATGAGTCCATTCACTTGCCGTCATACACGCCGTCCTCGGCGAGGGGTACCAATGCCCAGGCATTCCAGCGTTACAGCCAGTTGTCTTCGACCAATACAATTGAGTATAAGAACAACATTGCGAACAAGCATTTCTTCACAGCCCTTCTCGGTCATGAATCTTTCGTGAAGACTGAAAAGACCTTCAGCATGACAGGAACGGGACTGACTGATGACAGGCTTGTGTCAATCGGCTCCACCACCAGCATTGACTCATGGGGCGGCGGAACGATGGAATGTGCGTTCAACTCATTCTTCCTCAATCTGAACTACGATTATTCCGGAAAGTATTTCGTGGATGCGTCTGTCCGTACTGACGGTTCTTCGCTTTTCGGCAAGAACCACAGATATGCGACTTTCTATTCTGTCGGCGCGATGTGGAAGATCAAGAACGAACCGTTCCTGAAAAACGTGTCATGGATCGATGAATTGAACATGAACCTCAGCTACGGTACGACAGGAAACTCCGGACTGAGCGAATGGTATGCGTCGCTCGGACTGGTCGGCTCAGGTCCAAAGTACAACGGCAATGCCGGCTGGGCCATCTCGCAGATTCCTAACAGCGACCTCACCTGGGAGACCGTGGGAACCCTGAACTACAGGATTTCCGGCCGCGTGTTCGACCGCGTTTCCTTCGGCGTGGAATTCTACAACAAGCAGTCCAAGAACCTGCTCATGGAGATTCCGTACTCCGCAACTACCGGACACTCAAGCGGTTGGGGCAATGTGGCCTCCATGGTGAACAGCGGTGTGGATCTGGAATTGAACTTCGACTTCATCCATTCGAAGAACGTTTACTGGGGAGCTTCAGTGAATGTGAACTACAACAACAATGAAATCACCAAGCTCTACCAGGGACTCGATGAGATTTCTTTCCCGGATTACTCCCTCAAATATCAGGTGGGCTATTCTTCATCATTGGTCTATACCCAGGTCCGTGCAGGTGTCGATCCGGAAGACGGTTCCCCGATGTGGTACGACCTGAACGGCAACCTTACCAAGACATACAGCGACGACATCATGCAGTTCTGCGGTCTTGACACCAATGCCAAATGGTCCGGCGGTTTCTCCACGAACTTCTCATGGAAAGGCCTCGGAATCAATGCTGATTTTTCATTCATCGGCAAGCGTTATGTCTTCCTGAACGAGCGTTACTATACGATGAACCCGCAGACCGTCCTGTTCACCAGCAACTTCGAGACGAAGATGCTCAACATCTGGACACACCCGGGACAGCAGACTGACATACCTAAATACGGAACGCCGTTCTATCACGACACGTCCCGGTTCTCCAATGCCGCTTTCCTGAGGCTCAAGAACCTTTCCGTAAGCTACAGCCTTCCTAAGAAGATTCTGGAACCGACGAAGATCCTTTCCGGTGTCAAGGTTTATGTGACGGGCCGAAACCTTCTGACAGTCACTGACTTCGAAGGATATGACCCGGAGGTCGGCTATTCCAATGCTACCAGCGGAATGTATCCTAACTCCCGTCAGATAGTAGGTGGAATCGAAATAACCTTCTAATTATCAAGAGACAATGAAAATGAGCAAAACATATTTGAAAGTTATTCTTGCATCGGTTCTTGCTGTTTGCCAGGTGTCATGTGACCTGAACAAATATCCTGACGATGCCATCAATACCGACGAGTCGATGGAAAGTCTGGCTGACTGTCAGTCATTTCTGAACGGACTTTACTCCGGCATGAAATATTGCTTTACGGGTGCGTTTGTCTATATCCCTGAACTTCAGGCTGATACTTTCCATGCTGTCAAGAACTTCGGTAACTTCAGCGGTGATTTCTATTCCTACAGCGTGACGGCAGGCAACACTTCTGCCAATGACGCATGGTACGGCCTCTACGGTTATATCGGCAATGCGAACTTCCTCATTGACGGTACACGGAAACTTCTGGAAAGGGGAACATTGTCGGAAAGTGACGCTGAATCCGTAAAGGAGATTTACGGCGAAGCTTCCTACATCAGGGCTCACCTGTATTATCTGCTTGCGCAATTCTTCTGCGAGGACTATGACCCGTCCACATGTTCTGATGTCATGGGCGTGCCGGTGGTTACCAAATATGATCCTACAGGAGACTCCAAGAAATATCCGGGCCGCCCGTCCCTCGAAGCCACTTATGCGCAGATTCTCTCCGATATAGCTGTGGCTGAGGAATATGTAAAGAGGGAAGGCGTGCAGAACTCCGCTTACGTGACCAAGGATGTCGTAACTGCATTCAAGGCCCGCGTGGCACTGGTGATGCATGATTATGACACCGCGCTCATCTCCGCCAAGTCACTTATCGACGAAGGACACTACACTGTATGCACGGATGCGGCCAAGTTCGCTGACGGATGGAAGAACGACAACCTTACCGAAACCATCTGGCAGGTAGCGATGACCGGTCCTGACGATACCGGCAACTCTTTCAGGTACTTCATCTACAACAACTCCGGTGTGGTAGGCGAGGACAACCCTCAGTACATACCTGAAGACTGGGTGCTCAAACTCTATGACCAGTCGAAAGACATCAGGTACTCCAGCTGGTTCAGCACCAGAGACATATCCACTCCGGTCCAGGGCCGCATGACACTCATGGTGAAATATCCGGGCAACCCGAAGCTGTACAGCAGCGTCACCAACTACGTGAACATGCCGAAGGTCTTCAGGCTTCCGGAAATGTACCTCATTGCAGCGGAAGCTGCCGCCAACAAGGCCGGTCAGGAGGCTGTCGCTTCTTATTATCTCAATGCATTGAAAGCCAAGAGGATAAGCGGATGGGTAGACGTGGATTATTCCGGTGCGTCCCTTACCAACGCGATTCGCGACGAAAGAGTCAGGGAACTCTTCTGTGAGGGCCAGAGACTGAGCGACCTCAAGAGATGGCACATAGGCTTCTCACGTTCAGCCGGACAGGACCCTTCATTGGTGATGCCGGGCGACAAATATGCAGGAGCCGTCAGGCCTGCCGATGACCCGTTCTTCCTGTGGCCTATCCCGACGGCAGAAATGGAGGCCAACCCTCAGATGAAACAGAATCCGGCATATACGAACTAAAATCAGCATTAACGAAATGAACAAATTCAGATATATATCAGTTGTAGCCGCGTTCGCCATGGCTGTGTCAGGATCAATATCCTGCTCCAATGAGAACAAGGACGCCGGCGACATCAGCATCGGATTCGGCCAGGATACCTATAAATTCAAGGAGGGTGCCGGTCTGAGCAAGATACAGATCAATGTTTCAGGCGACGGAAACTCCTATCCCGTGACTTTCGATGTGGAAGCGAGACTTGTTTCCGAGGAAGGTGCCGATGTGAATGATGTCATTCACTTTACGCAGTCCAAAGGATTGAAAGTCAAGGGTAAGGACATTGCACCGGTGTACCTGGAATTTACGGTCAAGGACAATGACGTGATAAACGAGACCCGCGAAATCGAACTTTCCATCACCAATGTGAAGGGATCCAAGGTGGCTCTGGAAAAGGCTACGTTGGAAATCAGGGACAATGACAACAATCCTTATGACAAGCTCATGGGAGACTGGACTGCGACTGCTACTGATTATGGCGGAAACAAGGTTTCATTCCCTGTCAATATCAGCGGCGGTTTCACCGAGTCTGACATTGCAAGCAACGAAGGACGCGTCCTCGTATGCTGGGGATTCGGCGACTACCAGCGTGAGTTCTCTACCGCCAACCCGCCGAAGCAGCCTGTATGGTACATGAACTTCGACGAAGACGCACATGCACTGTATGTACAGACTAATACTCTGATGGCCAATGTGTTCAAATTCTCGGATATAGATTACGATGTCATCATCAGATGCTGCACCATACAGCCTGGCAACTCCATCAGTCTCCAGACACCGCTTGAAGGATCATGGAGCGCCGATATGAATACCATCACGTTCCAGCAGGGCGGTTATGGTCTTACTGCAGCAATCTTCAACACCCAGGGTGAATTCTCAGGTGATGTATGGATGATTTTCACAAACATTGTATTGACCCGTAATAAGTAGTATGACGATGAAACTTTATAAGAAAATATTGATGTCGGTTCTCATTCCGTTGCTGGCGGCTTCATGCTCCGATGACGGATTGAGCACGCAGAATGCAGGAAAGGAAAAGCCTGTCGTCACCATTGAGCCGAGCAATTCCAACAACTACCTGATGACATTCACATTGTCAGTGGATTTCAATGCGGCCCAGTTCGGATATGTGATTCTGGATGGAAGCAGCACGGTAGTTCCTGCTGCCCAGGATATTGTAATGGACAATGTCGGAACGGCACTTCAGAGCGGAGTCTTCGATGCTCTCGACAAGGTGAAGACCAGGGTCGAGTTCGAGTGCGAACCTGCTCATGAATACAAGATTTACGCAGCGGCAATTTCCGAGACCGGACTGCTCAGCAAACTTGCCGAACAGACGATCAAGGTGAACGATACCGAAATTCCGTCCATCGTCAAATCGTCCGTGTCCGGAACCACCCTCATCCTGGAGTATTCCGAAGATGTCGTGGTGAACAAGGAAAGCTACGCCACCATACAATATGTAAAGTGGGGCACGATGGAGGTTACCACGAAAAAGGACCTTCCGCTCGAATACATCTCCGTCGAAGGCAATGTCGTCACTTTCAATTGCCCTAAGCCTGCCAACGGCGCCGGCTATCTGGTCAGCTTCCCGCAGGGATTGTTCATGGACTTGAGCGGCAACAAGGCTTACGGCGTAAACTCTTCCTTCGACACCTCGACCTATAAGTACAAGAATCTCGGCTGGGATGATGCGACAGTGGATTTCGCCGTGGAATCATCATATTTCAAGGATGCTCCTGCTTCTACATGGAAGAATGACGATGCGTCTGTAGAGATTGTCTTCCCGTTCGACATTTACAAGAACACCCATCTCAGCAATACCGTCAGCGTCGTCTACAAGGACAATTCCGGTATCGAGTATTGCTATGCCGACTACGATGTTGCAGAAGACAAGAGGACTGTAAAAGTCAAGATTCCTCATGCTCCGAAAGCGATTTTCGACATAAAGATGGACCGCGGAGCCGTTTATGACGAGTGGGGAAATGTCAATGCCGTATTCGAGACGGAAGCCGAAAGCTACAGGTACTCAGCCCTCGACATCAAGTGCGGCAGCTATCAGATTGCCTCCGCCAAGACCACGTTCGCCGTAACTTTCACCCGCAATACCGCTACCGTCGTGGATATGTCAGCCGACTGGTTCAACCTTGGACATGATGTCCTCGGCGCATCCGGTGAGATCATGCCTAAGCTCAAGGGTGTCGTGAACTATGAAGACAAGACAATCACGTTCAGCGGCGACTGGTACTACAGAGGTGAACTCCAGAGCGATACCGCATTCGGACTCTCGTTCTATCACTACGGAAAGGACGAAAGCAAGAATATGGTATTCTGGGGAAGCGACAAGGGAACGTCACCGATTGTCGTGAAATTTGACGAGAACGGTGTCATCACCTCTACTTCCAGGTTCGATTATTCTACCCATCTCGCAAATTCAGGAAGCTTCATGTCTACATACGATGAAGTTGCTGACGATGCGACATTCACTTACATTGAACAATGATGAAGTTATTGAAATTTTTTATTGCCCTCCTTCTGCCTATTGCAGCGTTCAGCTGCAAGAAGGACGGCGACGGTATCAAGGTGTCTGTCAGTTCTCTGGAATTCAAGTCCTCGGAGCAGAAACAGACCGTGAACATTGTCGCCGGCTGCGGATGGACCGCGAAGGCTGACTGCGACTGGATCGTGTGCTCTCCGTCGAGCGGCGAGGGCAATGCGACATTGTCCGTTACCGCCAAGGCCAATGACGGCCTGGAGCGCGAGGGTACCGTCACTGTCAGCGGAAACGGAAATCTCTGCGACATCGCCGTAAAACAGGAAGGCGTGGATTTTTCCCTCAGTTCGTACAGCGTGGAGCTGGACCAGGACGGCACGCCTGCAGTGCTTACGGTCGCGTCCAAATATGACTGGCAGATTTCTGTGCCGGCAGCTGCGTCCTGGTGCACGGTAAGTCCTCTGAAAGGTTCTGCCGGAGAAACCACCGTCACGTTGACACCTGCGCCGTTCACCGACAGGACTCCACGTTCGAAGCAGTTCATCACCATCAGTTACGGCACCACGTTCTCGATGATCGCGGTCAGCCAGAAGATGCCGAACAAGAATCCGTCGGCCCCGGAACTTCTTACTCCGGAAGACGGCGCGACCGGGGTGAAGACCAATGGCGTATTTACTTGGAAATCAGCGACTGACCCTGACGGCGACGTTGTGAAGTACAGCCTGATGCTTTCCCGCGACAACGGCACTTCATGGTCTTCATACAGTTCTGAAACTACCTCATGCAAGCCGTCCGACATGCTCGAAAAGAACACCAGATATGTGTGGAAAGTGAAGAGCCTGGATGATTTCGGCGGTGAAGCGGAAAGTGATGCCAGGACGCTCATCACCGGAGACGGCGGTGCTTATACGGACGGTGAAATTACCAGGTTCCAGACGGAATCCGCCGGCGCGCCGAAGCCTGTCCATCTCATAATAATGGGTGACGGCTATACCAAGGACGACTATTCCGACGGCGGCAAATTCGACAAGGACGTGCAGACAGCGGTCAATGCCTTCTTCGGTATCGAGCCGTTTGCGACTTACCGGAATTACTTCAGAATCAGTACGATAGCGGTTTATTCGCAGGAGAGTGGCGCCACGGTCAAGCAGGATATGCTGGATTGCAAGGCCCAGACCAGGAACACCGCGTTCAGTGCGACATTGGCCGGAGGCAACAGCACGGAAGTGTCCTGCGACGTCGACAAGGCGTACGCCTATGCGAAGAAGATTTCCGGTGTGACCGATGCGGAGCTCCAGACCACCACCATACTCATGTTGGTCAATCTCAATGTCTATGCTGGTACTTGCTGGATGGAGCGTACCGGAAGATCCGTTTCCATCTGTCCTGTAGGTTCCACGTTCACCAACATTGTCGTACATGAAGGCGGCGGCCACGGGTTCGGCAGGTTGAAGGACGAATACCGTTATACTGACGGGACTGTTCCGGCTTCCCAGAAATCCGTGGTGGAAGAGTGGCGTACGGTCGATCCGTATTTCGCGTACAACATTTCGTTCACCAACGACAAGAACAAGGCCCAGTGGGGTCATTTCATCGGACGTTCCGGCTATGATGCCGTGGGCTTCTACGAAGGCGGCATGCTCTATACGAAGGGCGTGTGGAGACCGGAGAGAATCAGCTGCATGGAGGACAACAGGATGTATTACAATGCTCCTTCGCGCGAGGCCATCGTCCGCAGGATCTTCAAGGCCAGCGGCAAGACATTCAATATCAATGATTTTTATACCAATGACAAGGTGAAGAGCGACAACACGCAGAGCAAGTCAAATTATGTGGAACAGTTTGTTCCTCTCGCTCCACCGGTCATGATTGACAGATAACAACAACTTAACAAATTAAATTATTGCATTATGAAAAGGTTGCTCACATTCCTCTGTGCCGGCGCGCTTGCCGTCATGGGTTGCTCAAGAGTAGATGATCTTGAGACTAAAGTCGATGACCTCGACAACCGCGTTACTTCACTTGAGACGTTGGTCCAGACACTCAACTCCCAGGTGGAATCCATTGATGCTCTGGTAAATACCATCAAAAATGGAGGCTATATCCAGAGTGTTGATTCTGAGACCAAAGATGGAATCAACTACTATACATTGGTCCTCAGCGACGGTAGGAAATATTCGCTTCACGACGGCGCGACCGGTGTTGCCGGTGCAGATGGCCATACTCCTGCCGTGGGCGTAAAGCTTGATGAAAGCGACAATAACTATTATTGGACCATTGACGGCGAGTACACCGACCCTAAGGTAAGGGTGAACGGTACTGACGGCAAGACCCCTGAAATCAGCATTGTTTCAGGCTGGTGGTGCATCAAGTGGCCTGGCGACGAGAACTGGACCACTCTTACGGAGGCCAGAGGCAAGGATGGAGACTCTTTCTTCAAGGGCGTCAAAGTCGGTGAAGATGAGGTTACATTCACCCTTTCAAGCGGCGAGTCATTCACCGTTTCTCTCCTCGGCGGTTTCCGTCTGATCTGCAAGAGCACTGTCGTAGGCGTTTCCGCCAATGGAACTGCCAAGGTGAAATATGCGGTGAAGGGCGCCAAGGAAGGTGAAGATGTAATCGTTTACGTCAAATATGCGTCTGCCGGCTGGACTGCCGCCATCGACGAGGCTGATACCGTAGTCACTGTCAATGTCCCTGCGGATCCGAATGGAGGTCTCGTTATTGTCGAGGCCATCAACAATACCACCAGCATGGTAGCTGACCAGGCCATCAGGTTCGAGAAAGGCGTGCTTTCTCTGCCTACCCTTACATACAGCCTTACCGATGCTTCCGGTATCCTGGAACTTCCGCTCAGTACGAATATGGAATATCAGGTGACCAGCGATGCGGAATGGCTTACGCTTGTCGAGACGAAAGCCGCTCACACTGAGAAACTTCGCTTCTCATATGCTCTTAATACCGGCGCTGATGCGAGAACAGCCAATATCAAGATTACCGGTGCTGCCGGCGATGTGATAGACGTGACTGTGCTCCAGGCAGGCTGCCCTCCTCTCAAGGCTAGCTATGAAATCGGCGAATACTATGAAAGACAGGGGGTTATAGGCATTGTATGGCACTTTGACGAGAACTATGTGAAAGTGCTTGCCCTCGATGAGAAGGCCGGTGTGGAGTTCGCCGGAAACAGCTTTGCGAATTCTTGGGCGGACAGCAAGACCGACGGTCTCGCAAACATGAGTGCCATTTTGAACAACCAGTACAGTTCAGTGTCTTATTTCCCTGCACAGAAATGGTGCAATGACAAGGGTGCCGGCTGGTATCTTCCTGCTGTCGACGAGATGACTGAAATATTGAACAATATCGACAAGCTCAATACTGCCATTTCCGACCATAATGGCACCAAGCTTACGAAAGGCTACAATTACTGGACTTCTACCCAGAATACCGAGACCAGAAATGCCTGGTCTGCAACATGGGATTGGGATCATGAGGGCGTAGTTACGTCTGAAAGGTCTTCTACCCTTACCGGCAATGCCAGGGCTTCCTACAATGTCAGCCTGAAGGCTTCTACTACCGGTCCGGACAAGCCTGTAGAGAGCGCATACAAGATCGGTGACGAGATGAAAGTGGACAATGGTCACGGCGTCGTGGCTTACATCGACGAGACAGGCGAGCATGGTTATATCATTTCCAAGCTTGAGTGCGAGGCGGTAAAATGGGCTACTACCGGGCAATCTTCAAATTTTTGGCCGACCAGCACGACTGACGGCAAGGCCAATTGCGATCGTCTTTCCAGCTATCTTGAGAATATCGGCTCATGCCCTGCTGCGCACTGGGCTGTATATGACTGCGGCAATGCCGGATGGTTCCTCCCTGCTGACGAACAGCTGAAGGCTGTCCTGGCGAACTTTACCGCCATCAATGAAGGACTTGCCAAGATAGGAGGCACTCCTCTGACGGAGGGACGCGGATATTGGAGCTCCACTACATGGTTCAGCGATGATAGTGGCGCTTATGCACGCTACTTCTCATATAAGAATGGTGCCGTAAGTCAGGGCTCTGATGAGATTACTTATTACACGCATAACGCACGTGCAATTCACGTGTTCTAATCCGCGACTTCTGTTTGCGGAAATTGACTTCTGACAATATGAAATTGAAATCATTATTTATTGGACTTCTGGCTGCGACCCTCGCTTTTGTGGGCTGCAGTCAGGAATCGTCTGTACCGAGTATCAAGGCCGTGGCTCTGGAAATCAGCAAGGATGCCGGAGAATATGGCTTGAGATATTCCATCAACAACGCCTCGCATGGCGGACAATTGAGTGCGACTACCGATGCGGAGTGGATTTATGACATCCGTGTCGAGGCTGACAGCGTGTTCTTCTCCGCGGAGCAGAATGCCGACAAGGCCCGCACCGCTACCATGGTGCTCTCTTATCCGGGAGCGGAGGATATCAATGTCAATATCAACCAGAGTTCCGTTTTTGACGGAGTGTTCAAGATAGAGGTGTCCAATGTCACGCCATATGGCTGTCATGTGAAATACACTCCGCTTGAATACGGCGGCAATTATGTCTTCTTCGTGATGGACAAGAGCTCAGTATCCAAGTATCTGCTTGACAAAGAGGGACTTGAACAGCTCTATCAAAGCGATTTGAAATGGATCAAGGATGTTGCCGACAACAATGGCATGTCATTGGAAGACTGCCTGAAACGTGCTCCGCAGTTCTACACCATGAACGGTGCGGAGACGGAAATGGATTATACTGATTTGAGTTACGACACGGATTATATCGCATATTGCTATGGCATGAGCCTGGACGGCAAACGTCTGACCGACTTTACGATGGCGGAATTCTCTACCGCTATCGTGGAGACCTCCGACCTCAAGTTTACCGCCGATGTTACTGACATCACCAAGAATGGTGCGACGATTACCGTTACGCCGTCGAACAATGACGACTACTATTTCTGGACATATATTTCCGAGATGCAGTATTCGCAATACACTCTTGAGGAAATCATGTCGAATACCATCAGCAACATCAAATCCAATGTCGAGTCATGGGGTATTCCCATAACCTCGTACATCCATACCGGTCCGTCTTTCGATGCGCCTAAGGACCTGTATTCCGGCACGAAGTACTACATTGTCGCCTGGGGTATGGACTATGCCGGGAACCCGACTACCAAACCTAAGGATGTGGGCTATTTCGTAACGGAATCCGAGCCGGTTGCCGACGACTGTACATTCGAATTGTCCGTCCTTCAGACCAAACCTGAGGACGTCAAGGTCCGTGTGGTTCCGTCCAAGGCTGACACCCGTTATTATGTCGCATTCGTCGAGGAAAGCAAATGCACCGGTTACAATGACCGCCAGATGGCCCAGCGAATCGTGAACATGGAGGCTACCCGTCTGAAAGACGGTTATTATGAGGAAGGCAAGAATAACTGGGAGTCATTGACATATACCGGTACACAGGAACTGTGGGGCAACATTGACCTTTACTGGAAATTCCTGCCGGAGCATACCTACCGCATATATGTGTTCGGTATAGATCATGACGGCAAGATCACTACCAATGTGGGCCGCATCGATGCGACTACGGACCCTGCCGTCAAGTCTGACATGAAGATTCAGATAGACTTGCTGAAATCGACATGGAACTATGGTACATTCGAATTCACTCCTACGAAGAACGACGAATATTATCTGCCGTTCCTGATGGAAACATCTGAGGCTGAGCTTTATAAGAACCCTGACGGTACTTACAATGCCAACTTGCTCATGAATGTCATCCAGGAGTATTACGAGGATGAAATCATCAACAAGAGGATGAGGGGCAAGAAACAGTACGAGACTTATTGGCAGTCAAATACTGATTATACATTGGTCGTATTCGGATATTCCGGAATGAACACCACGGATTTCTTCGAGTATCAGGTCAAGTCTCCGGAGATTCCGTTCGAGAAGAGCGACGCGGAGGTTGAGGTCGAGTATTGCTTCTTCGACGGCAATGAGCTCGCGGCCAAGTTCCCTGACAAGTGGGATGCCGAGGATGTGAAAGATGCCTGCATCATGCTTACCAAGTACACTCCTAATGCATCTGCCGTCCATTGGTATGGCGGTGTATGGGCACCTGTTTCTGCATATAGCATGGGCATTGACCATCTTATGGCGCTCATCAGGAATGATACCGCCCCTGCGAACTGCATTGACGAGTATCAGCAGACTTGCCGTCCTTGGTATAATCATAAATGGAGCTTCTCCTATGTGGCCGAGGGTGCTGACGGCAACTACGGCAAATGGCATTACATGGAGTTCACGCCTACCAAGGCTGACACCATAGAGCCGTATGACTTCTGGTCGAATCCTCATGACGGAGGAACCGGAGCGAATACTACAGCCGTATACTGTCTCCCTAAGAGTGTCAATGCCGCCCCTGTAAATATTACTGACAATGTTTTCAAGGGTGCCGCTCCTGCAAAACGTAATCTGGTCAAGACCAGAAGATATGAAAGAGAACTTTAATTATCCTTCTTGCCATGAAGAATATAAGTAAATTATCAATGTTGTTCCTTGCAGCGGTCTTGGGCCTGTCCTCTTGTGGCGGGTCCGAGCCGGAGGAGCAGCCGAAAGTCCCGGTCCTCAAGGTGACTGCTCCGGAAGGGGGTGTCTCCGTGATTGCAGCCGGTGGCGCAGTCTCGGTTTCGTATAGTGTAGAAAATCCTACCGAGACCGGCGTTCTTTCAGTAAAATCCTCAGAGTCATGGGTTTCCGACATTCAGGTCAATGCATCTGATGTTACTGCCGATGTGGCTGTGAACCCTGGTGATGAGCGTTCTGCTGAACTCACATTTTCATATTCCGGCGCCGAGTCCGTGAAAATCAAGCTGAATCAGCTCGCGGCGGGTGTGAATATCGCATTGTCCGAAAAGGAAAAGGAACTGGATGCCGAGGGCGGCAGCTTTTCAGTAGTCGTGACCAGCGACCGCGATTGGATATTGTCCGGCGAGTCTGCTTGGGTCAAGGCTTCTGCCGAGTCCGGCAAATCCGGTGATGAGGTGACTTTCACCGTGGAGAAGAACACAGGTACTGATTCCCGGGAGGTTTCCTTCACATTCACTTGTGCTACCAATACTGTGACACTCACTGTGAAACAGTCCGGAAAAGATGTATTGGCAAGCATCAAGGACAAGACATTGAAGACGGTGCTCATGGCGGCCGATACTGATGGCGACGGCAAGATTTCGCTTGAAGAGGCTGCTGCGCTCAAGTCGGTCGAGTACGAAGGAACGGGGGAGAAAGGGTCTACCATCATGAGTCTTGAAGGTCTGGAGTTCTTCACCGGACTTGAAAAGATCGTGCTTCCGAACAATAATTTCCTGGAGCTCGACTTGAGCGGCAGAACTACGCTTACCGATGTGGATGTTTCTGACAATGAGGAGATTACCAGTATCAATCTGAAGGGCTGTTCTGCACTCAAGACTGTGCGCGCAGCGCTTGACAAGTCGCTTGAAAGCATTGACTTGCAGGGCTGTACCTCGCTTGTCTCTTGTGTGGCTTATGGTACGAAGCTCAAGGCGATAGATGTAAGTGCCTGCACTCTTCTGGAATCGCTTATCGTATATGCAAGCAGCCTTTCATCATTGGATGTCAGCGCCTGCACGGCTCTCACGAATCTGAATGCCGGCTGTTCGACACTTGCATCGGTCAAATTGCCTGCAAATTCTGTAATCACGACATTGTCGCTTTCGGAATCAAGCAAATTGTCTTCGCTGGACCTGTCCGTACTGCCTGGACTGAAATCACTTTCTATCGGCAATACCTCCATTTCCAGCCTGGATTTGGCCAAGTGCCCGCTTCTGGAGAAATTGGACATAGATTCCTGCAAGAAGATTACCACATTGGATGTAAGCCATAACTTGCATCTGAAGTCGATTTCCGCATTGTTTTCTGGTCTGTCCAAGGTCATCATGTTCCAGGGCCAATATGAGGCTATCAAGGACAAATGTACTTATAACATAAAGCCAAACATGATTACGACCGTGGCTATCGATTATCCTGAGGATTGCACTTCTACGATTACCGACAGCGGATTGCGTAATTATATCGTGTCCAAATTCGATGCTGACGGCGATGGCAAGATTTCCGGCAGTGAGGCGGAGAGCGTGAAGGAACTCGTTTATAAGGACAAGAACCTTTCAGAAATCGGCAGCCTGGTATACTTCAGGCAGATCCGTAAGCTGGACTTGAGCAACAACAAGTTGACTGCCATTGATTTGGGACCGTTTGTGAATCTGCTTGAAGAGCTCGACCTTTCCGGCAACAGTTTGACGGAACTTTCATTCGCCGGAGCCAAGTCTCTGAAGACGGTGATTGTGTCCAACAACAGCCTCACGTCCTGCACCGGTCTCTCAGGTTCGGATCTCGCTGACTTTACTTACATTGATGCTTCGCACAATAAGCTGACGTCATTCAAGTGTTCTTACGCCAAGGTACTCAAGAATGTCAATCTTTCGTATAACGAATTGACCTCCTGCGACCTGGATGGCTGCGCCGCCATTGCTAATCTCAATGTCGGACATAACCATCTTACCGAGGATACCCAGTCCTTCGTGCGTCCGTTCAAATTCACGGCTCTTGTTTCCCTGGATTTGAGCAACAATGATTTCGTGAAGTTGTCCAGCGACGTCACATGGACGGACAAGTGGACGAGCCTCCTTTCGTTCAATTGCAGCGGCTGCGGCAAGCTTCAGGAAGTGGATCTGAGCTCTATTGCCGGACTTGTGGAGGTCAATGTCAAGGATTGTCCGAGACTTGCGACGCTCTATCTCAGTCCGTCTGCAAATCCTCAGGTGACCAAGGATGAAACTACTGTAATCAAAAGAAAATGAGAAGGTTGCTTTGTTCGGCCATAGTTATGGCATTGTCTCTGGCGGCGTTCCCGTCTTGCAGCAAGAAGGAGTCTGTTCCGAAAGTCGCGGGTGACTGGAATATAATTTCGGTTACCACGAAGTCCGCGTCGATTGGCGCCCAGGCCGTGGATGTTTACTTGTCGTTTGCTCCCGACGGCTCTTTCACGAGCTATCAGAAGACCGGCAGCAATCCCCGCTACGTGCGTTATTCCGGCACGTGGCAGCTGACATCGGGTGTCTTGAGCGGCGAATACGCCGACGGCTCTTCATGGGCCGGCAGCTACAGCGTTTCTGTCGAGGGCGAGACAATGACGTTGACATCGTCTTCCACGCCCGCCGAAGTCTCTGTCTACAAGAGGGCAGAGATTCCCGACAGTGTCATAGCTGAAGCTGGTAATCCTTAAAAAATAACTTTGGTAATCTTTGCTCGTCTTTTCGGTCTATATTCCTCGAAAATACTTCACAAATCTTTACCAACTTATCTTTTAATGCTTGCTTACTTGGCAGATTTAATTGATTGATTCGTCAGTCCGTCCGGATTCAAGTGATGTTTCCGGGCGGACTTTCTCGTGCGTGAAAACGCCCGATTTACGCACGTCATGACAAATTTCGGGTGTGACGTGCGCGGAAAACGTTTTAGTACGCACGCGGCCGGGGGGCGGTTCCCCATGACCCGGTTTTTTTGACCCCGGTTTCCCTGGCCCGGGATGTCCGATCGGCCGGGGATGAACAAAAAAATGGAGACCATTTCTGATCTCCATTTTCAGTGCTCCCTTAGGGGCTCGAACCCTAGACCCCAACATTAAGAGTGTCGTGCTCTACCAACTGAGCTAAGGAAGCATTAAACTTCTATTTTTAGTGATCCGTTCGGGGCTCGAACCCGAGACCCCAACATTAAAAGTGTTGTGCTCTA
>OBCQ01000051.1_pt1 | contig 29524 bp, 27 predicted proteins | sample 1517991 | NCBI WGS metagenome assembly OBCQ01 (sample SAMN03418263, study PRJEB22391) | human gut metagenome | biome: human-gut; feature: organic feature; material: feces | host: Homo sapiens | place: Tanzania | collected 2013-01
AACCAGATGCTCAATCGGACAGGTCATGAAATTATAAGTGTTAACAGCAGGAAGCGTAGATATCGGAGATTCATCAAGAGCACTTACAGATGATGAGAAAGCAAACGGTGTTGAGGAAAACATCGTAGCAATCGACGGAATCGCAGTAATCACAGACAAGGACAACTCAGTAACAGAGCTTACATCAGATGACTTAAAGAAAATCTACACAGGTGAGATTTCAAACTGGAAAGACCTTGGTGGAAAAGATGAGGCAATCGTAGCAATCGGCCGTGAGGCAGCTTCAGGTACAAGAGGAGCCTTCGAGGAGCTTCTTGATGTAAAGGATCAGTGTAAATATGCACAGGAGCTTGACTCAACAGGAGCAGTTCTTGCAAAGGTAGGCTCAACACCGGGAGCAATCGGATATGTTTCACTTGACGTGCTTGATGATACAGTAACAGCAATGAAAATTGACGGAGAGAGGCAACAGAGGAAAACATTGAAGCAGGCAAATATCTTCTTTCTCGTCCATTCGTAATGGCTACAAAGGGCAAGATTGACGAGCAGAACGATATTGTTAAGGCTTGGTTTGACTATGTAAACTCAGATGAGGGACAGGCAGTTATCAAGAAGGTAGGTCTTATCCTCCCTCAGTAGAAATTATCGGGCATATTAATGATACGAAATACAGACATCGATACGATACATCGCTAGTAAGTATAAGTAAAAAAATACAAAATACAGACATCGATATTAGACATCAGTATTAATACATATCGATAAGATACAGGGTTTCCTCAGGAAATGGCAGGTTTCCTGGGGGATTTTTTGAAACAAGGAGTATCAAATGAAACATAAATCCATAGTAGAGAATGTTGCCAAAATAATATTTACGGTATGTGCGGTTGTGGCAATATTCGCAGTATTATCAATAACAATTTATATGTTCCTTAAAGGCGCACCGGCATTTTTCAAGGTCGGAGTGTTAAACCTCTTATTCGGAACAAAATGGGCGCCGACAGCGGCAGACCCAAGCTACGGAATATTGTACATAATCCTCACATCCATCATAGGAACAGCAGTATCTATACTCATAGGAGTACCGATTGCTCTTCTTACGGCAGTATTTCTCACTGAGGTGTCAAACAAAAAGCTTTCAGCAATAGTACAGCCGGCAGTAGAGCTGCTTGCAGCCATTCCATCAGTAATCTATGGACTTTTGGGACTTATGATACTTAATCCGGTATTATACAAGCTGGAGAAACATATTTTTGCAAACTCGGCAACACATCAGTTTACAGGCGGATCAAATCTGCTTGCAGCAATCATAGTGCTTGCAATCATGATTCTTCCTACGGTAATCAACATGAGCGTATCATCAATACAGGCAGTACCGCAGCAGATGAGAGCGGCATCACTTGCCCTTGGAGCAACAAAGATACAGACAATATTTAAAGTTACGGTTCCGGCAGCAAAATCAGGAATCATGACAGGAATTGTGCTCGGAATAGGTCGTGCGCTCGGAGAAGCGATGGCTATCAACATGGTGGCCGGTGGAACGGTAAGCTTTCCACTTCTGTTCAACTCAGTGCGTTTCCTTACCACACAGCTCGTCAGCGAGATGGGATACGCCAGCGGACTTCACAGACAGGTGCTTTTCTCAGTAGGTCTTGTGCTTTTTGTGTTTATCATGATAATCAACCTCACCCTTATGAAACTCAAAAAGAAAGGAGCTGTGGAAAATGACTAGTATAAATGGAAAACGCCGCAGAATAGGCGATGATGTAGTATATTTTTTCATATATTTATGTGCAGCATTATCGGTTGTGCTGCTTGCGGGAATCATCATATATGTATTTGTCAGGGGAATCGGCCAGGTAAACTGGCAGTTTCTGACCAGCGAGACATCTGTCTTAAGAGGCACTGTCGGAATAGCGGGAAACCTGCTCAATACACTTTACATCATAATAATCACCATGCTCATAGCAACTCCTGTCGGAGTGGGAGCAGCCGTGTACTTGAATGAGTATGCAAAGCCGGGTAAGCTCGTATCCACAATAGAGTTTGCCACAGAGACACTTGCAGGAATACCGTCAATCATCTTCGGTCTCTTCGGAATGATGTTTTTCGGTCAGACAATAGGCTTTGGTTACAGTATCCTCACAGGTTCACTGACACTGACGCTCATGGTGCTGCCTCTCATCACCAGAAACACACAGGAGGCGCTTAAAACTGTACCGGACAGCTACAGACACGGAGCAGTCGGACTTGGAGCCGGAAAATGGCACACCATCCGTACCATCCTGTTGCCGTCAGCTATGCCGGGAATCATCACAGGTGTTATCCTTGCAATCGGCCGAATAGTCGGTGAGTCAGCAGCACTCCTCTTTACAGCAGGAAGTGCAGGAATGCTTCCAAAGATTGCCAGCGGATATTTCTCAAAGATAATGCAGTCAGGTGGAACACTTACCATCAAGCTCTACCTTGCAGCGACAAGTGAAGGAAAATTCGACCAGGCATTTGGAATTGCGGTTGTGCTTCTCGTAATCGTATTCCTTATCAACATCCTGACAAAGGTGCTGGCAAAGAAATTCCAGGCGAAGTAAACAAATCAATCGGTTATTATAATGATATGAGGGTCAAAAGGTATTTGTCCCTTTAATCATTAAAATAACTTAACGAATATAGTAAATAACAAATATAATAAACTAACTAATTAATTAAGAAGCCTCGATTTGATATCAGTAAATCGGAGCTTCTTTTTTTCTTAAACAAATCTTAATGTGTTACATAATTGGATTTTAATGTTACAATTGATACAATAAGACCAACATAAAACTTCCGGAGGCAATTATGTATAAAGTATTAGTATGTGATGATGAAAAAGACATTGTATCGGCAATCAGCATTTATTTGACCAGCGATGGCTACGAGGTAATCCCGGCGCGAAACGGGCTGGAGGCGCTCGATATAGTAAAACACAATGATGTGCATCTTGTCCTGATGGATATCATGATGCCTGTCATGGACGGCATAGAGGCGATGGTGGAAATCAGAAAAATCTCTAATGTGCCGGTCATACTGCTCACTGCCAAAAGTGAGGACACTGACAAGGTACTCGGGCTCACGGTCGGAGCAGACGACTATGTGACGAAACCGTTTAACCCGGTGGAGCTGCAGGCGAGGGTGAAGTCGCAGATCAGGAGATACATGCTTCTTGGCGCGGGCAATACAAGCGTAGGAAAGCTGGTAATCGGTGGCATTGAGCTGGATGATAAATCAAAGACAGTGACAGTTGATGGCGAGGCAGCAAATCTCACACGTACAGAGTACGATATTTTGAAGCTTCTCATGGAGCATCCGGGCGAGGTGTATTCGCCGAATCAGATATATGCAAAGGTCTGGAAGGATGAGCCATACGGGACAGAAAACACGGTGGCGGTACATATCCGTCATCTCAGAGAAAAGGTTGAGATAAATCCGGCTGAGCCAAGGTACTTAAAGGTCATCTGGGGGCGCGGATACAAAATTGACGCTGAATAGGTGCATGCTTGATACAGCTTTGTCAAGTGAAGCACTATAAAATGGAAGGTGAATGATATGAAAAAAATATCAAGGAATCTGTGGCTTAAGCTGGCGGCATTTATAGTGTGCTCGGTCATGGCGGCAGGGCTTGTGGTGACAACGATAGTTGCAGTGTATACAAACAATTATGAAAGCACAGCACAGCTAAGGGATGAAATTCATGCGAATATTGCAGGAGCCTATAGCAGACAGATGGTGTACAATTATGAATCCGGTGATGACAATGCATTTTCGCAGATGATTGACGATACCAATCTGCAGGCCGCAGTGGTAAAGAGCAATGAAACATCAGAGGACAAGGTAGATGTAAAATCTGATGCAGCAAAGGTGTATTCAAGTGTGGATGAAATATCAAATCCGGATTATATTTTTAGCTACAAGGCAAAGAACTTAAAGTGGAACAGGCTATTAAATCTGTGGGATGCAATGAGCGGCAGCTATGAGGAGTCAGACGCTGCTTCAAGCGATATGAACAGTGAGAGAATCAGCTCAATCATGTATTCCAAGACAAATGGGCTCTTTTATCTGTGCCTGAATGATGGCACAGCTTATGTCATTCCAAAGGTGAGGGTGATGACAGGCACTAACGATAACAGCTCGCTTGGCTTATATAAGGCAGTTGAGAAAACCGATGAGAATGGAAATAAATACTATGCCTACGAGGAGATGTTTACAGGCCAGCCGCTCGATACTTCCGGCTTTGCCGAGTGGAAAAATGTAAAGTGCTATGATGAAAAAGGAAATCATATAAAGTGTGGCATGAATCTGGAGGATAACGATAATTCGGGCTTTGAAAGTGACGGCTCTTACTACAATTATAATGAGGATGTTTATTATGACCGTTACGAAATCATAAAAGTGGTGGAGCAGGTGAATGAGAGCTATGAGCTTTTACCGGATACCTTTAATATATCGGATACCGGAATTGTGTACTATCCATACACCCCAACGGAAGAGCAGCCTGAGTACTATTATGTGTATGCAAAGCTGCCTGAGCAGCTTCAGGAAAAGGGCGATTACTTCAATCAGGCAGACAGCGTACTGGATATCATGGAATTTACAGAGACTCATTTGAGTATATTGTTTGTAGTATTTATACTTGGTTTTGTGATTACGGCGGGGTATCTGCTGACGGTTGCCGGAAAACGTGAAGATTCAGAAGAAATTAAATTACGATTATATGACAGGCTGCCGTATGAGGTGATGCTTGGGGTGACAATGCTCGCAGACTTTATGGTATTTCCGGCAGGCTTTTTGCTGATAAAGCAGCTTCCGGTGGTAGCACTCATTTGTCTGGTGGCAACCATGGTTTCGCTTGAAGCAATCCTGTCAACATACGTAAGAATCAGGGCACATGAGTTCTGGAAGCATACACTGTGCTACTATGTTGTGAGATTTTTCTTAAAGCCTGTCAAAAAGCTATGCAGGATGGTATTTGCCCCAATCAGATACGGCTTTTCATGGATAGAAAGAAATGTACCGCTTTTTCTGATCAGTATGCTTGCATTCGGTTTCATATGCCTGCTTGAGCTTATAGGCTTTGGAGTAGGGAGTATTGGATTTATATTCATTATAAAGCTTATAGAGCTTGCGCTGCTTATCACATTCATCATGCAGTATGACAGGATAAGATGCGCCGCAAAGGCAATAGCAAACGGTGATTTTTCACAGCCCGTTGATACATCAAGGCTCATGCTGTTCTTCAGAAAGCATGGTGAGGATTTGGACAATGTGAGCAACGGAATAGAGGCAGCGGTCTCTGAAAAAATGAAGAGCGAGCGCTTCAGGACGGAGCTTATCACAAATGTGTCGCATGATATCAAGACACCGCTCACCTCCATTATCAATTATGTGGACCTGTTGCAGAAGGAGGACATAGATAACGAGAAGGTACGTGAATATCTTGACGTTCTCGACAGACAGTCATCACGTCTGAAAAAATTAATTCAGGATTTACTTGAGGCTTCAAAGGCATCTACCGGCAGCATAAATGTAGAACTTGAGGAACTGGATGCGGCTGTTATGCTGTCACAGGTAGCCGGAGAATACAAAGAAAAATTCGAGAAAAATAATCTTGATTTAATTATTAAAAATGACGTTACACCTGTCATGATTCAGGCAGACGGACGACATCTGTGGAGAGTGTTTGATAACCTGATGAACAACATCAACAAATACGCTCAGCCGGGTACGAGAGTGTATATTGACATCATTCCAAAGGACAGCGGAGCCATCATAACCTTCAAGAATGTGTCGGCTACACCGCTTAATATTTCAAGCGATGAGCTCAAAGAGCGTTTTGTCAGAGGAGACAGCTCGCGAAATACCGAGGGCAGCGGACTGGGACTGTCTATTGCAGAAAGTCTCATGAAGCTCATGAACGGTACTTTGGAGCTGACTGTGGACGGGGATCTTTTTAAAGTGACTTTGGAGTTTTAGGCTTTTTAAAACTATATTATATATTGAACTTATACGACATAAGAAACAACAAAATCCGGGGCAGATGCCCCGGATTTTAAGTCATTTTTTGAGGTTTCAATTCTATATAGAACAAGATCTCTTCTTGTACCAATTTCTACATCATGCTGCTCCATATAGTATAACCCCCTCTTTATGAATATTTGAATAAAATGGATAATTTACTACCCACTTATTAAAAATCTCTTCACTTTTGGCAATTGGTTTTATGTCAATGTCATGATCCAGATTAAAGTCATATGTCATATAGGAAAGCTTCTCACCATAAGATTTAAGATCAATATCTGACATATCAACCAAAATCATAATATCTATATCTGAGTCGGGTCTGAAATCGCCTCTGGCATACGAACCATATAAAATAATCTGTCTGACATGTGAACCATAAATTTTTTTGATTTCTTCAATGTATTGTCCAATAAGATTATACATAGCTTTTGGCATATGCTACCCCTCCTTAAAAAATAATTTTCACTCTACTTTTTTATTATACCATATATTAAGAAAAATGCATTTTATATTTTACCACAAAAAGTCGGTATAAAAATCCGGGGCATCTGCCCCGGCCTTTACACGCAAACATTTCAATTGTGTAAGCGTAATATTATTATGCTTTCCATCTATGCTCTATATCACATGTTTCATATTAGATGTGTAATATCACATATAGTCATTCAATAATATAGACATGATTAATTTCCCAATATCATCTCCAAAAACCTCTCATGAATCCGTGTATCATCATCAAGCTCCGGATGAAAAGCCAGCCCAATCTGGTTCTTATACTGCACACCGACAATTTTGCCATCATACTCTGCGAGTACACGCACATCATTCTTTGCTGAGTCATCAATAGCTTCCACGTAAGGCGCCCTGATAAATGTCATGGTAAAGTTAAAGCTATTGTCAAACCTTGCTGTAGCCTCAAAGCTTCCAAGCTGTCTGCCGTAGGCATTTCTTTTAACAGTGACAGGCAGAGTGCCGAAATATACGTTGTCATCGTTGCTGATATGTGAAGCTAAAAGGATAAGACCGGCGCAGGTTGCAAGCACCGGAAGTCCGTTTGCGATTCTTCCCTTAAGCTCATCAAACATATCAAGCTCACGTAGCAGCTTGCCCTGCACAGTGCTCTCACCGCCCGGCAGCACGAGTCCGTCTATATCACAGATATCTGATTTTTTGCGCAGCTCAACACACTCACAGCCTAAAGATTCAAGCATGCGCTTGTGCTCAATAAACGCTCCCTGAACGGCTAAAACACCAATCTTAAGTCCTGATTTCATTTTATTTGCCTCTTTCCTCCATGATGATTTTAATCTCGCTCTCGTTGATTCCGACCATAGCCTCACCGAGATCCTCAGAAAGCTCTGCGATAAGCTTCGCATCAGTAAAGTTTGTCACAGCCTTTACGATAGCGGCAGCTCTCTTGGCAGGATCGCCTGATTTAAAGATACCTGAGCCGACGAACACACCCTCAGCACCGAGCTGCATCATAAGAGCCGCATCAGCCGGAGTAGCCACACCGCCTGCCGCAAAGTTTACAACCGGAAGCTTGCCATTGTCATGAACGAATTTGACCAGCTCGAAAGGCACCTGAAGATTTTTAGCCGCCTCGAAAAGCTCATCCTCACGCATGGAAGTAAGCTTAGCAATCTCAGAATTCATCTTTCTCATATGTCTGACAGCCTGCACGATATCACCTGTACCGGGCTCACCCTTTGTACGGATCATGGAAGCTCCCTCGTTGATACGGCGGAGTGCTTCACCGAGGTCTCTTGCACCACATACGAAAGGCACCTTGAAATCTCTCTTGTTGATATGGTACACATCATCAGCAGGTGAAAGCACCTCAGACTCATCAATGTAGTCAATCTCGATAGCCTCAAGTATCTGAGCCTCCACGAAGTGACCGATACGGCATTTTGCCATGACAGGGATGCTGACAGCCTCCTGAATGCCCTTAATCATCTTAGGATCGCTCATTCTTGAAACACCGCCTGCGGCTCTGATATCAGCAGGGATTCTCTCAAGCGCCATAACAGCACATGCACCGGCAGCCTCGGCTATCCTGGCCTGCTCCGGAGTAGTGACATCCATGATGACACCGCCCTTTAGCATCTGTGCAAGTCCTTTGTTGAGTTCGTATTGAGTATTCTTATTGTTCTCCATTTATTAAATCTCCTTTTGTTTTTATATTGCTTTTATGTCAATTTATATGACGAAAGTAGTCAGGCGTAAGCAGATATGTTTAGGTGGCGCTGGCGGCGTGTACACTCTCGTGAGAGCGCATAGCGGAGCTGCTTAGATACTGTTGAATTATGCCCAAGAAAACCAGAAATGCACCGGCATGGAAGCCGGGGCAAGGAGCTATCGAGCCATGGAGGGCGAGTAGCGACGGTTTCGTCTGGCATAGAAAAACTATAAGGCATAATTCTTACAGTATCTTGGCAGCAAAGCGTAGCGAACACGAGAGTGTATACGTCGCCAGCGCCGCCGGGCTGTATTTGCTCACACCAGCCATATATCATGGTTGCAATATTACGCCACATCTGGTAATATTAAAATATTCAAAATAAGGAAAATAAAAATGCCAGAAAGCGGTGAATCAAATGCTGACCTACGACCTCACAAAAACAGACGGACCACTCTACAAATGCCTGTATGAGTGCATTAAAAACGATATATCACAGGGAAAATTAAGCTCCGGGGAGAAAATGCCATCAAAACGTACCCTCGCAAAGAATCTGGGAGTTAGTACCATTACGGTTGAAAATGCATATGACCAGTTGATAGGCGAGGGCTATATGTTTGCAAGACCAAAGAGGGGCTATTTCATAGCCGATGTGTCAGATATCAGGGTAATCAAGGCACCGGTGCAGAAGGAGCTTAGCATAAAGCTGCCGCCTGAGCAGGATGAAAGTATATTTGACTTCTCATCAAACAGGACAGACTCGGGAAACTTTCCGTTTTCCATATGGGCAAAGCTCATGCGAGAGACGATTTCCCTTAGGGAGAAGGAACTTTTGTCGGTGTCGCCGTGTGGCGGAGTGAGAGAGCTTCGGGAAGCGATAGCAAGTCATCTGTCATCGTTTCGCGGTATGAATGTGGACCCGGACCAGATAATAGTCGGAGCGGGAACAGAGTATCTGTACGGACTGCTTGTGAAGCTTTTGGGTACGGACAAGGTATACTGCGTGGAGGATCCGGGCTATAAGAAAATAAGCCAGATATACGAGTGCAACAATGCAAAATGCCTGCCGGTGCAGATGGATGAGCAGGGCATCAGCGTGGAGCTTATAAAGAAAGCGAACGCGCAGATAGCACATATCAGCCCGACACACCATTTCCCGACAGGAATCACGATGCCTGTGAACCGCCGCTATGAGCTTTTGGCATGGGCCAACGAGAGCAGTGACAGATACATCATAGAGGATGATTACGACAGTGAGTTTCGCATGAACGGACACCCGATACCGCCCATCCTCTCGATTGATGCGTGCGAAAAGGTCATCTATATAAATACATTTTCAAAGTCTCTCACATCCACCATCCGAATCAGCTACATGGTGCTGCCGGAGCATCTGGCAAATGAGTTTTACAGGAGGCTTTCATTTTACTCATGTACGGTATCCACCTTCGAGCAGTATACGCTGGCACGATTTATCAGCGAGGGCTATTTTGAAAAGCACATAAACAGGATGAGACTGCACTACGGCAGAAAGCGCCAGAGCGTGCTTTCGTCCATAAAAGGCTGCTTCACTGAAAAGGAATGCAGGGTGATAGAAAATGACTCCGGACTGCATTTTATCATACAGTTTGACACGAACCTTCCGGACAAAACAGTTGAAGAGCTGCTATTGAAAAAAGGTATAAAGCTTCAGGCGATTACCCACTTCAACCTGATCAAGCCAAAGGAGGACAGGCATCAGTTTATTATCAATTACTCCAATATTGATGCAGACAGGATAATGGATGAGCTTCTGATTATTAAAGAGACCATAAATTTGACATAGATTTTACATACATCTGATAGAGCATTTTACAAAGCATCCATATAATGTATTCTCGAAGACAAGAAATTTATTACATGTTGCAGGAGATACAAATGGAGAAAAAAATCAAAATTCAGGTTAGCGACCTGAATCTGTATTATGGCCAGAATCATGCACTGCATGGTGTCAATATGGACATAAAAGAAAACAGCGTGACAGCGCTGATCGGACCGTCAGGATGTGGTAAGTCTACATTTTTAAAGTGCATCAACAGAATGAATGATCTGGTTGACAACGTCAGAATCGAAGGAAGCATAGAAATAGATGGTGAGAATATATATGCACCAACAGTCGATACAACCGTACTTCGCAAAAAGGTCGGCATGGTTTTCCAGCAGCCAAATCCGTTCCCGATGAGCATATATGACAATATCGCATATGGCCCGAGAGTGCATGGCATCAAGGATAAAAAGATACTCGACCAGATAGTTGAGGAAAGTCTTCAGGGTGCTGCGATATTCAATGAAGTTAAAGACAGATTAAAGAAATCTGCTATGGGACTTTCGGGTGGACAGCAGCAGAGACTGTGTATTGCGAGAGCGCTTGCCGTACAGCCGGAGGTGCTTTTGATGGATGAGCCAACATCAGCGCTTGACCCTATCTCTACTTCAAAGATAGAGGAGCTCATGGAGGATTTAAAGAAAAAGTACACAGTTGTAGTTGTAACACATAACATGCAGCAGGCAGTGCGTGTGTCAGACGATACAGCCTTCTTCCTTGTGGGAGATATGGTTGAGTTTGGTGACACAAAGACAATTTTCTCATATCCACAGGACAAGAGAACAGAGGATTACATCACAGGGAGGTTTGGTTAATGAGATCGAAATTCGACGAGCAGCTTAAGAAGCTAAATGAAGAAATGATGCACATGGGAAGCATGATTGAGGAGTCAATCCAGAAAGCAATCGAGGCATTTATACATCAGGATGCCGATAGCGCCAAAGCCATCATGGAGGGCGATTCAGAGATAGACAGAGAGCAGAAAAAGATAGAGAGCCTGTGCTTTAATCTGCTCATGCAGCAGCAGCCTGTAGCAAGAGACCTTAGAACAATTTCTGCAGCGATGAAGATGGTTACTGATATGGAGCGTATAGGAGACCACGCAGCCGATATCAGCGAGATGACCATTTTGATGAGCAGTGACAAGCCATACAGGGTCAATATAGAGCATGTCAAGAGCATGGCTTCAGAGACAATGCTTATGCTTATCAGAGCAATCGAGGCTTATGTTGAGAAGAACAATGACAAGGCTCACATAGTGATGAAGCAGGATGATGTGGTTGATGAGCTTTTTGATAAGGTAAAGGCTGAGCTTATTGATTTCATCAGGGAGCATCCGGAGGATGGTGAGCAGGCAGAGGATCTTCTCATGGTTGCAAAATACTTCGAGCGTATCGGAGACCATGCGACAAATATTGCTGAGTGGGTAGAGTTTGCGCTTGATGACAAGGTTCGCAAATCATGATTTAATTATCATACACAAATGAAAGGTATACATCTAATTGCATGCAAGCATGCATCGATGATACCTTTTTACCCTTTAATCATGAAATTTATACAGACGATGGATTTTACATAAATTTTACATAAAACCATCGTCTGTTTTACATTAGTAATGTATAATCGAAAGTAAAAAACAGGTAAAAATTTTACATAAGATTTTTTGAAATGGAGAAAGCTATGGCACTTATTTATATTGTAGAGGACGACGAGAGCATACGTGAGATAGAGACTATTGCTTTAAAAAACAGTAATTACATCGTCAGTGCATTTGAAAACGCAAAGGAATTTTACAAGAAGCTGGATGAGCTCGTACCGGACCTCATACTGCTTGATGTGATGCTTCCGGATGAGAGCGGCTACGATATCGTGAGAAAGCTCAGAAAACGTCCGGCCACACAGGATATTCCTATTATAATGGTCACAGCCAAGACCACAGAGATGGATATGATAAAAGGGCTTGACGGAGGCGCAGATGATTACATCAAAAAGCCTTTCTCGATCATGGAGCTTATCACAAGAGTAAAGGCACTGCTCAGGAGAACAGCGAAGGAGGAGCCAAAGCTTTTAAAGCTGGATGATCTGTTGATTGACCATGAGCGCCATGTGGTTACAGTGAACAATGAGCCGGTTGACCTGACCTACAAGGAGTACGAGCTTTTAAGGCTTCTGATGGGCAGTCAGGGCATAGTCATGACCAGGGAGGTCATCATGAGAAGCGTCTGGGATACTGACTTTGAGGGCGAGACACGTACAGTGGACATGCACATAAAGACACTCCGCCACAAGCTGGGTGACTATGGCAGCAGGATAAAGACAGTCAGAAATGTGGGCTATGTTATAGAATAATAGCTGTTTATAATGATTTTTAATATACATAAGCGGAGCGTACAGCATGAAAAAGAAGATTAACTATTATCTGGTAGCAACAGCACTTTTTGTAGCAATTGCCACTATGGTTTCCATGACAGTAATCAACTATTACCTCTTTCAGAAGCAGGTAAAGGAAGACCTGCAGGTCATGGCAGAGACAATAGAAAGCACAGGAATACTAAAACAGGATATAAATGAAATCCCGCAGATTGACGTGGAGGGTATTCGTGTCACCTGGATTGACAAGGACGGCACAGTGCTGTATGACAATCAAAATGATGTGAAAAAACTTGAAAATCATGGCGATAGACCGGAAGTTGAATCAGCATTTGATAAAGGTACGGGAGACTCTGTGAGAACCTCAGCCACCATGAACAGCAATACCTTCTATCATGCCATAAAGCTCAATGATGGAACGGTACTGCGTGTTTCTATTGCAGCAAGAAGTATCTGGAACATGTTTGCAAGCAGTATACCTGCCATGCTTATAGTGACGGTTATCATAGTAGGAATATGTGTGGTTCTCGCCAAGAGCCTGACCAGAAAGCTCATGAAGCCAATCGAGACACTCGCAGGCAATCTTGAGCAGGCCTCTGTCATCCAGAAAAAGACAGAGTACAAGGAGCTCGTGCCGTTCATGAATGCGATAAGGATACAGCATGAGGGCGTGCTTGCCGCGGCAAAGAGCAGACAGGACTTCACAGCCAATGTGTCACACGAGCTAAAGACTCCGCTCACAGCCATCTCCGGCTACGCAGAGCTCATAGAAAACGGCATGGTCGAAAAGGAGCAGCAGATTCATTTTGCCACTGAAATCAGAAGAAATGCACAGCGTCTGCTTTCCTTGATCAATGATATCATAAAGCTCTCGGAGCTTGATTCCAGCGAGGCGCAGCAGGGCTTTGAACAGCTTGATCTGTACGGTCTGGTCAAGGACTGCATGGAAACTCTACAGGTGAATGCCGAGCAGAGAAAAGTAGCACTCAATTTTGACGGCACTGACTGTATGGTACGAGGCAACAGGCAGCTTCTCACGGAGCTCGTTGAGAATCTCTGCCAGAATGCTATCCGCTACAACAATGAGGGCGGCACCGTAAATGTGACGGTACACAAGCTCGGAGGCAAGACAGTTCTCACGGTCGAGGACAACGGCATAGGCATCCCAAAGGATCAACAGGAGCGCGTCTTTGAGCGCTTCTACAGAGTGGACAAGAGCCGCTCGAAGGAGACCGGCGGCACAGGCCTTGGGCTTGCGATAGTAAAGCATATAGTGGAGCTGCATGATGCAGGGCTCACGCTCGACAGCGAGGTGGGGCGTGGCACAACAATAAAGGTGGAGTTTTAGCTCCGCCTTTTTACGTCTCCTGTGCCATACCAGGCACACAAGCCCTTGCAAAATCGTGGCGCAGTGTTTATAATCATATGTTAGCAGCGAAAACAAGGCAAGACCAGGAGGAACAGCCATGTATCAGGAAATATCAAAATTACTTATGTACGGAGATTTATCTCAGGACGAGATACTTTATAAATTGGGACAGCTCTTTGAGCAGTTTGAGGTGGGCGAGTACAACAAGACAGAGCTTGTGCGCGACATCAATACACAGGTCAAGAGAATCTTAAAGGTAGCGACAGACTATGGTTTTGATGACAATTTGTGGCACAACTATCTCACTTTCTTCCTTATGATGAGTGAGAATCCGTTTTCAATCACCTGTGAGAAGGTCGGAGCCAGCGATGGCAGCGTAAACGGGCTTGTGGCAAACGATTTCAGGATTTTTAAGAAGCTTTTCGATTATGATTTCAAGCCAATCGAGTCAGCACTCGGAATCGACTGCTTCACACAGATCAGCAATTATAAGGCCATTGTGAAAAAGGACCTTATGTACAATCACAATGTCAGCGAGAAGGTAAGGGCGCTGAGCAAGAAGCTTGAGGCAGCTAAGGATGAGCAGGAGTTCTTTGATGTGGTAACAGGCTTTTACAAGGCATATGGAGTCGGTATGTTTGGTCTCAACAAGGCATTCAGGATTGAGGAGCATCTGGACGGTGGTTTCTCCTTCATGCCAATCAACAATATGGATGCGGTCATGCTCGATGATCTGATCGGCTATGAAATCCAGAAGAAAAAGCTCACAGACAATACAGAAGCGTTTGTACAGGGCAAAAAGGCCAACAATGTGCTGCTTTTCGGAGACAGCGGAACCGGAAAATCAACAAGCATCAAGGCAATTGTCAATCAGTATTATGATGACGGACTGCGCATGATCGAGATATACAAGCATCAGTTTAAATATCTGTCAAAGATTATCGCAGCAATCAAAAACAGAAACTACAGATTTATCATATATATGGATGACCTCTCATTCGAGGAGCATGAGATTGAGTACAAGTTCCTAAAGGCAGTTATTGAGGGCGGCGTGGAGACAAAGCCTGACAACATATTGATTTATGCAACCTCTAACCGCCGTCACCTGATCAAGGAGACATGGAATGACCGTAATGACCAGGACAACAGCAATGACAAGCATCACTCAGATACGGTTGAGGAGAAGCTGTCACTTGTAAACCGTTTTGGTGTGACAATCAGCTACTCAAAGCCATCGCAGAAGGAGTTCTTCAACATCGTAACAGAGCTTGCGAGAAAGAGCGGCTGCACACTTTCAGACGAGGAGCTGTGCAGGGAGGCAAACAAGTGGGAGCTCAGCCATGGTGGCATTTCGGGACGTACTGCAACACAGTTTGTCAACTACATTATGGCTAACAATTAAGCAGCAGGCATAAGCATGAAAGGATAGTATATGCTCTACCAGATAAGTAATGGCGCTGTCGCATTTGGCGACGACGTCATTTTGCATAGTATAGATTTTGAAATCAGAAACACAGAAAAGATAGCGATAGTCGGCAGAAACGGCTGTGGCAAGACAACACTTTTAAAGCTCATTTCAGGAGAGGTTGAGATGGAAAAGCTCGACAGCGATGAGAGCGCCTTTATTGCAAAGGCAGGAAACCCGGAGATAGGGTATCTGAAGCAGATTGCGTTTGATGATCCTGATGTGACACTCGAGCAGGAGGTGCGCAAATGCTTCGTGAAAATGGATGAGCGAAAAGCAGAGCTTGCGCGCGCAGCGGCAGAGCTCGAGCATGATTATTCCGATGAAAAGGTAGCCAGATATACCGCGATGGAGGAAGCCTTCAAGGATGATGGCGGCTACTATTATGAGAAGGAATATGAGGTTATGATCCGCAAGTTCGGCTTCTCAGATGATGAGCGTAAAAAGCCAATCCGTGACTTTTCCGGAGGACAGCAGACCAAGATAGCATTCATAAAGCTGCTTTTGTCAAAGCCTGACATACTGCTTTTGGACGAGCCGACCAACCACCTCGATGTTACGACGATTGAGTGGCTTGAGGGATATCTGAAGTCGTACCCGAAGGCAGTGGTTGTTGTATCCCATGACCGTATGTTTCTCGACAATGTGGTAGATGTGGTATACGAGATAGAGTACGGCACAGCAAGGCGCTATCCGGGCAATTATACCAATTTTATCGCCCGCAAAAAGGAAAACTACGACAAGCAGATGAAGGATCACATCGCCCAGCAGAAGGAGATAGAGCGTTTGCAGCGTATGGTTACGCGCTTCAAGGGCAAGCCGACCAAGACATCCATGGCGCAGTCAAAGCAGAAGGCTATCGACCGCATGGTGATTATCGAGGCACCGGACAAGTACGACAACAAGACCTTCCATGCCAATTTCCAGCCCGAAAAGGAGACCGGAAACGATGTGCTTTATACATCAGAGCTTGCAATCGGCTATGACCATCCGCTCTCTGTAGTGTCGCTCGATTTGAAAAGAGGCGAAAAGCTTGGCATACTCGGCGGAAACGGACTTGGAAAATCGACATTTTTAAAGACTATCGTGGGTAAGATCCCTGCACTTTCAGGCGAGTACCGCTTTGGAACCAACGTGCAGATAGGATATTTCGACCAGCAGATGGCCATGTATACAAGCAACAAGACTGTGCTCGATGATTTTTGGGATGAGTATCCGAATCTTACAGAAACCGAGGCCAGAAATGCACTCGGAGCCTTCCTTTTTTCAGGGGAGGATGTGTTCAAGAACGTAAATATGCTCTCGGGAGGAGAAAAGGTCAGACTGGCGCTTTGCAAGATTTTAAAGACCAGACCGAACGTGCTCGTGCTTGATGAGCCAACTAACCATATGGATATCGTAGGCAAGGAAACGCTTGAGAGCATGCTTAAGGACTACAAGGGCACACTGATTTTTGTATCACACGACAGATATTTCGTGAAAAAGGTAGCCACACAGCTGCTTGTGTTCGAGGATGGCACGACCAATCTCTATCAGTTTGGCTATGAGCAGTATCAGGAAAAGCTCGACAGGGAGGTTTCGGAAAGCAAAAATGTATACAGAGGCAATGCAATATTTGGCGGTGCGATAAGCCAGAATGGCAGCAGTCAGACCGGCAGCAGTCAGACCGGCAGTGATGCAAACCGGAGCACGTCACAAACCGCTACAGCAGGTAATGTGGGCGAAAGCACCAATGTAAATAGCGCAGCCCAGGCAGGCGGCATGGCTGTCTCATCAACCGGCAAAGCATACTACAACCCGGGCAAGGAACGCTCAAAGATACAAAAAAAGGTCAAAAAGGCCGAGGAGGACCTGGCAGTCAAGGAAGCAAAGCTCGATGAACTCAAGGCCGAGCTTATGAAGCCGGAGTATCAGTCAAGCTACTCAAAGCTCACGGAAATCCAGAACGAAATAGACACTCTCGAGGAAGAAATCCTTATAGATATGGAGGCGTGGGAGGAGCTTTCCTCTCAGCTTGAGGCACTGGGATAGGTTAGATACGCTGTGGTAGCTTAGATGTGTTGTTGTAGTTGAGAAATGTTGCGATAGTGTATAAAAAATCACCCGACTTGATGTTTTTTGTTGTATTGAAATCCCTAATCATAGCGAAATCAAGTGATTTCGCGAAAAACCATAAATAAACCCTTGATTATTTATATAAATTGCATAAAAATGATTGATGAAAACGAAATTTATGGTATAATATTTACATGATACAGACAACGTATCAAATAAACGACAAAGGGGTTGGACATCATGAGAATAACAATTTCAGGAAGAAACATCGAATTAACAGAGGGGCTTAAGCAGGCAGTAGAGGAGAAGCTGTCAAAGCTGGAGAAGTTTTTTAAACCGGACACAGACGTATACGTTACACTCAGCGTAGAAAAGGATAGACAGAAAATCGAGGTTACTATCCCGGCAAAGGGACATGTTATCCGTTCAGAGCAGGTCAGCAATGATATGTACGTATCAATTGACTTAGTAGAGGAAGTAATCGAGAGACAGCTTCGCAAATACAGAACCAAGATTTCCGCAAAGAAGTATGCACCGGCGATATTCCAGGATGATTTCGTGGAGGCAGACGATGCAGAGGACGAGGAAATCAAGATTGTCCGTACAAAGAGATTTGGTATGAAGCCTATGTATCCTGAGGATGCATGCATCCAGATGGAGCTCTCAGGCCACGATTTCTTCGTATTCAGAAATGCAGAGAATGACGAAGTAAATGTAGTCTACAAGAGAAAAGGACATACATACGGACTTATCGAACCGGAATGTTAGAACTCTTGTTTTTCATCATAATTTAACCTTTCTTTCATCTAAAACCGGCAGCCAGTGGCTGCCGGTTTTTATATTAACCATTTATATAAATTTTAAAAAAATGAAATAATTGGAACAAAAACCTCAAAATATAGTACAAAATTATCATTACAAAAATTCTGATATAAAAAGAGCAATATTAAACAAAAACCAACTAAATTAAACCTAAAATCATGTCGTATTTTGTCGAAAACTGCTAATCACCTATCAATATTAAAAATTCTAATAGAAATCTTCAAAATACCAGCGCGTAACGCGCCTAGAATATTGATATATTATATGGAAAAATGAACCCACCAACAAAAACAAAGAGAGAAATTTCGCAAAGGCGACAAAATTTCGAAAGAAAGACAAAAAAAGAAGTTCTACGAAAAATATAGTCGATGGAGGGATGAAATATTTGGGAAGAATTTATTATGAACAGAAAGGACTTATTAACTTCGATGATATTGTAGATATATTTATTGAGGTGGGAAATATACACAATTACCTGGAAAATGCAGCCTTGCGGATTTTGCTTTTTGGCAATCCTGAGCTGAATTTTTATCAGTGCCGATTATTAGTATTGAAGTACGGAGAATCACTTTCACAGGATGATTTGCACGGGCGGATGGTATTTATGAGAATGATACAGCTGCTGGAAGCCAACACAGTTTAAAATAAAATGAGAATTTCTTTTTTGACCGGGCAACCGGTCTTTCTTTTTTGCACAAATGGTGTTATAATTTTGAAGAAATTATGTTGATTACTCATAGCTTTAAAAAAGAAGCATTGCATTGTGTTTAATTAAACCAAAGCATGATAATTCAATCAAAGAAAAGAGGACAAAAATGAACATCGTAGTACTTGCCGGAGGGCTCAGCACAGAGAGAGATGTTTCCTTCAAGACAGGAAGCATGGTAGCTAAGGCACTCAAAGAGAACGGCCACAAAGTTATATTATTGGATGTATTTATGGGATATAGTGACAGGGAGGAGGATCTGACAGGTATATTTGACCGCGCGGACGAGATAAGCGTGCAGGTCAGCGATATTCCGACAGAGGCACCTGACCTCGCAAAGGTAAAGGCTTCCAGAAAGGACCAGTCACCTTGCTTCTTCGGACCAAATGTCATCAAGATGTGTCAGATGGCTGACATTGTTTTCATGGCACTCCACGGAGAAAACGGAGAGAACGGAAAGATACAGGCAGCATTTGATCTCTTCGGTGTCAAATATACAGGCAGTGATTATTTAAGCTCAGCCATCGCCATGAACAAGGAGACATCTAAGCAGTTCTTCCTTGCAAACGGTATACCTACTCCAAAGGGTATTTCCATGACAAGAGCGACCAGACAGGACGATATCACAAAGCTTGACCTGACACTTCCATGCGTGGTAAAGCCATGCTGCGGCGGTTCAAGCATCGGTGTCACTATCGTTAGGGATGCGGCAGAGTTCAAGGCGGCACTTGACGATGCCTTCAAGTGGGAAAATGAGCTGGTTATAGAGGAATTTGTACAGGGCAGGGAGTTCTCTGTCGGTGTTATCGAGGGCAAGGCTCTTCCTATTATAGAGATTGCACCGAAGGAGGGCTTCTACGATTATAAGAATAAATACAAGGCGGGCAGTACAGTAGAGACATGTCCGGCCGAGCTTCCTGAGCAGGTGACAAAGGATATGCAGCACTATGCCGAGGAGGTTGCGCGTGTTATCGGGCTTGACACATATTCACGCTCAGACTTTTTGCTCAATGACAAAAATGAGATGTTCTGCCTCGAGGCAAACACACTGCCTGGCATGACTCCGACCAGTCTTCTGCCACAGGAGGCAGCGGTTATCGGTATGAGCTTTAATCAGCTCTGTGAGCATCTGATTGACATATCTTTGAAAAAATATGAGGTGTAGCATGTCTGATAAGTACATGAAGAATCTTACATTTGCAAATATCGCAAAGGCCTGCGAGGGCACATACATAGGCGATGAGACACAGCTTGATACGACAATCACCGGCGCCGTCATAGACAGCAGACAGGTGAAGGAGGGTTATCTTTTTATCCCGATAAAGGGAGAAAGGGTGGACGGACACAAATTCATTCCGACTGTGTTTGAGCAGGGGGCGGCAATTGTGCTCTCTGAGCATGAGCTTACGGATCCGGCGGGCCCATATGTGCTTGTTGAATCAACCACCGATGCCATGAAAAAGCTCGCGGCATTTTATAGAAAAAGCCTTGATATCAAGGTGGTGGGCATCACCGGAAGTGTCGGCAAGACCAGCACCAAGGAGATGATATCATCAGTCCTTGAGCAGAAATACAGCGTCCACAAGACCGCAGGCAATTTCAACAACGAGATAGGCCTGCCACTCACCATTTTCGGAATCAGGGAAAGCCATCAGGTAGCGGTGCTTGAGATGGGCATATCTGATTTTGGCGAGATGCACAGACTTTCTACTATGTCTTGCCCGGATGTCATGGTCATCACCAATATCGGCTACTGCCATCTGGAGTTTTTGGGCGACAGGGATGGTGTGCTTAAAGCAAAGACAGAGTGCTTTGAGCATATGATGCTGGATGCGGTCGCAGTGCTGAATGCAGATGACGACAAGCTGGCCACAGTGCAGACGGTAAATGGAAAGCCTGCCATATACTATGGCAAGGAATCGGCTTCGGACGTTCATAAATCGGTATATACCACAAATATTGAAAACCTGGGCTTTGACGGCATGAAGGCTCATTTTGTCACTCCTGAGGGTGAGTTTGATGCACAAATCCACATCCCGGGTGAGCACAATGTATACAATGCCATGGCGGCGGCAGCTGTCGGATTACAGCTTGGTCTCACAATAGCTGAGATAAAATCAGGAATCGAGAAAGCAGAGACAATCGCAGGGCGTACCAATTTCATCAAAACGCATGGCATGACAGTGATAGATGACTGCTACAATGCAAATCCTGTATCCATGAAATCCTCTATCGAGGTGCTTTCACATGCAAAGGGCAGGACAATAGCAGTGCTTGGCGACATGGGCGAGCTTGGAAGCGATGAGAAAAAGCTGCACCATGAGGTAGGCGAAGCAGTTGGAGAGAACCATATCCACACTCTTTTTGCCGCAGGAGAGCTGGCAAAGGAATATGCAGCCGGAGCCGCAGAGAAATCATCCGATGTAGACATCCACTATTTCAAGGATAGGGAGACCATGACACAGGAGCTTCTTTCATATGTGAAGGAGGGCGACACCATACTGGTGAAGGCATCGCACTTCATGGAGTTTCCGAAGGTGGTAGAGGCTCTGAGTAAGTAAAATCAGGTAAAATCAATCGGGTAGAAATTAATTCAATATTTAATTATTGCGAGGAATGGATATTCTCCAAGCCTCATAATATTATAAAAGAAAGAGAGAAAAATAATGGCACAGAATCCAATCGTAACAATCACAATGGAAAACGGCGATGTAATCAAGGCGGAGCTTTATCCGGAAATCGCCCCAAACACAGTAAACAACTTTATCAGCTTAATCAATCACAACTTCTATGACGGAGTATGCTTCCACCGTGTAATCAAGGGCTTCATGCTCCAGGGCGGAGATCCTGACGGAAACGGCACAGGTGGCCCAGGCTATGAAATCAAGGGCGAGTTCACACACAACGGCTTCAAAAATGACTTAAAGCACACAGCCGGTGTACTTTCAATGGCACGTACCATGATACCTGATTCAGCAGGAAGCCAGTTCTTCATCATGCATCAGGATGCACCACATCTCGACGGTGAGTATGCGGCGTTCGGCAAGGTAATCGATGGCATGGATGTGGTAAACAAAATCGCAGAGGTGCACACAGACTACATGGACAAACCACTTGAGGCTCAGGTCATGAAGACAGTTACAGTTGAGACCTTCGGAGTGGACTATCCGGAGCCGGAGACAGTTTAATGATAATAATTATCGATGAGGCAAGCGCAAAACTTGCCTCTTTTTACTATCATGGCGATAGCTTCAAGCCACAGTGGAAGCGCGCAGCCGATATGTCATCTGCGTCAGACGAGTTGCATGATGAATTTCAGGAAAAACTGTATGACGAGCAGCAATATGAATTACAGGAAAAATTACAAGAAAAACTGCCTGATGAGCTGTGGGAAAAGCTGTATGTTACGCTACCGGCTACTGAATCAATTAATGGCTTCCCAAAAACAACAACCAAAGAATATGTAGATAACGCAGAGAAAACAAATATTGAAAACATAAGAATCCCGGAATTATTAACCGACTGCATCTGGATAGTATCAAACAGGCAGCAGAAGCAAATAGCTGACTCACTCGGCATAGCATCAGTAGGAGAACCGCAGTGCGGCACGCGCTATGCAGTCGAGAGCCTTGCAGAGCTTGATATTGAGTATCTGGAGCGGGTACGCAGGCGGTATAATCACATCCCGTGGGACATTGGCGAGACAGACAGGTGTCTGATACGTGAGCTGTCCCTGTCAGACCTTCCTGCGCTCTATGAACTCTATGACAAGCCCGGCATGACAGACTTTGTGGAGCCACTTTACGACTACGAGACAGAGCTTGAATACCAGAAAGCATATATAGAGAACATGTATGGCTTTTACGAGTATGGCATGTGGCTTGTATTTTCCAGGGAAACAGGGAAGCTGATAGGCAGGGCAGGGCTTGAGCACGATGAACTGGGCTATATGATAGCGCCGGAATTATGGAACCAAGGCTATGCCACGGAGGTGTGCCGTTTCATCATAGACTACGCGCGCGAAAACACAGACTTTGAAGAGCTTTACTGCCGGATAGATGAGAGAAATGAAGCATCGGTTCGCCTTGCAAAAAAGCTTGGATTTACAAATAGCGGGTATATGGATGATGATATAAACGCTTCTATATATAGAAAAAATATAAAAAACATAAAAAACAATGAAAAACATTGAAAAATATGCAATTAGGCAATAAAATATAAACATAGTTTAACGATTTGGAGGACGAAAAAATGAAACAATATGCATACGGAGTAGATATAGGTGGAACAACTGTAAAGATAGGCTTTTTCGAGACCACAGGAAAGCTTGTCGATACATGGGAGATTCCTACACGCACAGAGAATTCCGGCGAGCTCATTCTGCCTGATATCGCAGCATCTATCAAGGAGAATAACGAGAAGCATGGCATCGAGATGGGTGACATCGAGGGTATAGGCATGGGAGTGCCGGGACCTATAAAGGATGACGGAACAGTATTGAAGTGTGTCAACCTTGGCTGGGGCGTGTTCAACGTGGCACAGTCACTCTCAGTGCTGTGCGGTGGCATCAAGGTAAAGGCCGGAAACGATGCCAATGTAGCTGCACTCGGTGAGATGTGGCAGGGTGGCGGAAAGGGCCATCAGGATGTAGTCATGATCACACTCGGCACAGGAGTAGGCGGAGGAATCATCCGCGAGGGCAGAATCGTAGCCGGAGTAAACGGAGCAGGCGGAGAGATAGGACATATGCCTATGGTAGATGATGAGTCGGAGTGCTGTGGCTGCGGCAAGAAGGGCTGCTTAGAGCAGTATGCATCAGCAAACGGTCTCGTAAGAGTGGCAGAGAGATACATTGCAGCACACAGGGATGTGGCAACAGAGCTTGATTTAAATGCAGGCTTCACAGCCAAGGATGTATGCGATGCGGCAAAGGCAGGAGATGCAGCGGGTATTGCAGCAGTAGAGCAGTCTATGAAGCTTCTCGGCAAGGCAATGGCAGCAGTAGCATGCGTTATGGACCCTGAGGTATTTGTTGTCGGCGGAGGCCTCTCAAAGGCAGGCAGCATCATCATCGATACAGCAGCAAAGTATTATAAAGAGTATGCTTTCCATGCAAGCCGTGAGACAGAGATCAAGCTTGCCACACTCGGCAACTCAGCCGGCATGTATGGCGGAGTAAAGATGGTTATCGGCTAACAACATAAGATTGCAATTTTTAAAGAAATAAAATATAATGGCTACTAAAGATACACTACAATCGAGGTGAGACTATTGGCAGATTACTCAACAGAAGAATTAGAAAAAATAGCGGACAAATTTCGCTCAGATACCAGCGGCATAAGAGGAACAAAGGATTTTACGAGCCCAGAGGAGCTTTACGATGAGCTTAAAAAGGAAATCAAAAAGTACCATCCGTCGGATGACACGAGCCTTGTGGACAAAGCCTACAGGGTAGCTTATGATGCTCATAAGGGTCAGGCACGTAAGTCAGGAGAGCCTTATATCATACATCCGCTGTGTGTTGCCATAATACTCGCCGAGCTCGAGCTGGATAAGGAAACCATTGCAGCAGGACTACTCCATGATGTGCTGGAGGACACCATCATGACCATGGATGAGATGCGTGCGGAGTTTGGAGACGATGTCGCACATCTGGTGGATGGTGTTACGAAGTTAAAGCACCTGCATCTGACAGACAGCACCAAGGATCCGAAGGACAAGAACGCGGACAGGCTTGAGATGCAGGCTGAGAATCTGCGCAAGATGTTTCTCGCCATGGCAAAGGATATCAGAGTCATCCTCATAAAGCTGGCAGACAGACTGCACAATATGCGTACACTCAAGTACCAGTCCAAGGAGGCACAGCAGCGTATCGCCAGAGAGACACAGGATATCTACTGCCCTATCGCACAACGACTTGGTATCAGCAAGATAAAGATAGAGCTCGAGGATCTTTGTATGAAGTACCTCTATCCGGATGCCTACTACGATCTGGTAGAGAAGGTAGCCCTCAGAAAGACAGAGCGCGACACCTACATCCAGGGCCTGGTAAACGATGTCAAGAAGTATGTTTCAGATGCCGGCATCAAGGCTGAGATATACGGCAGGGCAAAGCATTTCTTCAGTATATATAAGAAGATGGTCAATCAGGACAAGACTATAGACCAGATATATGACCTCTTTGCCATCAGGATTCTGGTGGATACCATACCGGACTGCTACGCAGTGCTTGGTATCATACATGAGAAGTATAAGCCTATACCGGGCCGTTTCAAGGACTATATTGCCATGCCGAAGCAGAACATGTACCAGTCGCTTCACACGACGCTCATAGGCCCGAGTGGACAGCCGTTTGAGATACAGATTCGTACCTACGAGATGCATCGTACTGCTGAGTACGGTATCGCGGCACATTGGAAGTACAAGGAAACAAACAACGGCAATGCCACTACCACCACTGTCACAGAGGAGGAGAAGCTCAGCTGGTTGCGCCAGATACTTGAGTGGCAGCAGGACATGTCGGATAATAAGGAATTTATGACTTTATTAAAGAGTGATTTAAATTTATTCTCCGACAATGTATTTGCATTCACACCGTCCGGCGATGTAAAGAATCTGCCAAAGGGCTCCACACCTATAGACTTTGCCTACAGCATACACTCTGCGGTCGGCAACAAGATGGTCGGTGCCAAGGCAAACGGCAAGCTGGTGCCGATAGACTATGTCATCAAAAACGGTGACCAGATAGAGATAATCACCTCGCAGAACTCCAAGGGACCAAGCCGTGACTGGCTCAAGGTCGTAAAGAGCACACAGGCCAAGAACAAGATCAACCAGTGGTTTAGAAGTGAGCTCAAGGAGGAGAATATACAGCACGGCAAGGATCTGATAGCAGCCTATGCCAAGGCAAAGGGCATCAACTTTGCTGAGATAAACAAGCCTGAGTATCAGGAGAAAATACGCCGCAAATACGGCTTCCACGACTGGAACTCATGCCTTGCAACTGTCGGTCACGGCGGACTCAAGGAGAGCCAGATAGTCAACAGGATGTACGACGAATACAAGAAGGATCATGTGGTGCCGGTGACAGATGCAGATGTGCTTGGCAGCATAGCAGAAAAGCAGCAGGCGGCGGCAGGCACACAGCCTGAGCACAAGTCAAAGAGCGGTATTGTGGTACACGGACTCTATGACGTGGCTGTGCACTTCTCGAAGTGCTGCAATCCTGTTCCGGGAGATGAAATAGTGGGCTTTGTCACAAGAGGCCGAGGCATCTCCATCCACAGGACAGACTGCGTGAATATCATTAATCTGTCCAAGATAGAAAAGGACAGGCTCATAGAAGCAGAGTGGCAGGATACAGCCCTCATGGACAACGGTGCCGAGTATCAGGCAGACCTGAAGATATTCTGCCATGACAGGCCGGGACTGCTCGTAGATATCACAAAGATATTTACCGAGAAGGAAATCAATATCAGTGGTATCCAGTCCAAGACCAGCAAGCAGGGCATCGCTACAATAGAGGTATTTTTCAATATCAAAGGCAGGGACCAGATAAAGGTTCTCGTGGAGAAGCTCAGACAGATAGAAAGTGTAATAGACGTAGAGAGGACCACCGGCTAAATCCCGGTGGTTCTTGCGTGAAGCATAACATATAACAGACAAGGAGTACACTCATATGGTAAATATGAAGATAGACCACTTCGTAGTGGGACCGGTGCAGACCAACTGCTATTTTGTCACCAATATAAAGACAAAGGAAATGATAATAATAGACCCGGGCGCGTGTGCTAATCAGCTCGCCAAAAAAGTGGACGAATCAGGCGCAAAGCCAGTAGCAATACTGCTCACACACGGACACTTTGACCATGCCACGGATGCAAAGCCGCTCGCAGACCGCTACGGCATCAAGATATATATCCATGAGGCAGACAAAGCCACACTCGATGACCCGCAGCTTAATGTCAGCTACATGATGGGCCAGTCAAAAACATTTTATGCGGATGTATTTTTGAAGGATAAGCAGGAAATTGACATCGCAGGCTTTCACATAGTAGTGCTTCACACACCGGGGCATACACCGGGCGGCTGCTGCTATTATTTCCCGTATGAGGACGTGATCTTTACAGGAGACTCACTGTTTTGCGGCTCAATCGGACGTACGGATTTCAAGGGTGGCAGCATGTCAGACCTTGTGCGCACAGTGAAGGAAAAAATCATGACACTGCCTGAGCATACAGAGGTGTACCCGGGCCACAACGACACAACAACCATAGAAAACGAGAGGATGTATAACCCTTACTTATGATAGTAGTAGTATTTAATAAACCGGATTTTGAATATGATGTGCACTCACTGCTCAAGGAGTTCTTCCCTCAGGAGGATGTGCAGATGTACTATAGTTGCTCACCTGATGAGGTGGAGGGGAAAAACTTAGCCTGCACACACCACGAGATGACAGACGATGGCGTAAAGGAATTTGCGGATGCATCACAGGTATTTAAGATAGACTATGTGGGCGATGAAATTGCGGTGGAGTGGACGCTGAATAGAGCCGGTGGAAATAATTCCATGACAGGTGAGATGCAGCAAGCCGACGAAAGTGACATTAAAACAGCCGGAGAAAGTATCTGCACAAAAATATCCGTGACCGGCGCAGACCGCAAGGAGACCAAAAACCGTCTCAAGCTTGCCCTATATTCCATGATAGAAAAGGGCACAGGAAAGAGCCTTCCGTGGGGCACACTCTCAGGCATCAGACCGACCAAGATAGCCATGAAATGCATAGAGGACGGCATGAGCGATAAGGAAACCTACGACTATCTGAAGGAAACCTACCTCGCAAGCGATGATAAAATCGACCTCTCAATAGGCATAGCAAAGCGCGAGAAGGCACTGCTCGATAAGGTGGACTATGACAACGGCTACAGCCTATACATAGGCATACCCTTCTGCCCGAGCACCTGCGCATACTGCTCGTTTACATCATACCCGCTGGGCGTATGGAAAAACCGCGTGGACGATTACCTTGACGCACTCGAGAAGGAGATAGACTACACGGCACAGAAATTCTACCACAAGAAGCTAAACTCCATCTACATAGGAGGCGGCACACCGACCACACTAAGCCCTGCGCAGCTTGACAGACTTATCAGAAAAATCAAATGCAGCTTTGATTTAAAGGACTGTCTGGAATTTACGGTGGAGGCAGGCAGACCGGACTCCATCACGAGAGAAAAGCTCCTGGCACTAAAGAAAAACGGCATCAGCCGTATATCAGTAAATCCACAGACCATGAAGCAGCAGACACTTGATATAATAGGAAGACATCACACAGTAGACGATACGATACAAAGCTTCAAGCTCGCGCGTGAGCTGTGCTTTGACAACATAAACATGGACCTCATCATGGGACTTCCTGAGGAGACGCTCGATGATGTAAGGCACACGATGGAGCTGGTGAAGGAACTGGCACCTGACAACGTCACTATCCACTCGCTCGCAGTAAAGCGAGCTGCAAGACTCACCATCTTCAAGGACCGCTACAGCGATATGCAGATGGTCAACACTCAGGAGCATATGGATCTCTGCGCAGCCTACTGTAAGCAGATGGGGCTTGAGCCATACTACCTCTACAGGCAGAAGGGCATGGCAGGCAACATGGAGAATGTGGGCTATGCGGCAAAGGGCAAGGCCGGCGTATACAACATATTGATAATGGAGGAAAAACAGACTATCGTGGCGTGCGGAGCCGGAGCAAGCACCAAGCGTGTCTGGCCTATACCAAATCCCGATGGCACCCACCGAATCGACAGATGCGAGAATGTCAAGGATGTAGGGCAGTATATCGCAAGGATTGATGAGATGATAGAGAGGAAGCAGAGTCTGTTTGAGGAAAAGTAGATGGTAAAAATTAATGGAAAATCAAAAATTAGATACAATTATATTCCGGAAAACAGCATTATCAAAGGATGAGTTGAATCGTATATATAAATATAGAAACAGTAAGATTATACAATGGGTTTTCCTATTAGCGGTAGTCTTATTGCTGTTAGTAATAATGATATCTTATTTGACAAAAGAGTTTATGAATAGTCTTTCTATAGATATAATTTGGGAGATATTATTTGTAGTATTATTTATATATATAGCTATACTTTGTATGAAAAATATCAGAAAATTGAGAAATATTAAAATTGATTCGCTTAATGTACGAAGAGCTGTAATTACAGAAAAGCAGTCTGTGAAAAGTAAGGATTTAATTAATAGGTCAAGAAATAGATTTGTGGCTGCAAAAATTGATGATATTGTTACCTTATATGCTATGTGTTCTCAAAAAGAGTATGAAAGAACGATAGTTAACAAGTCTATTGGATTATTTTTTACTCTTGGAGATGATACTATAAGGGTTATTGTTCTGTAATGTGATTAATCTTAACTTTGAACTATAACTAAGAAAAGCAAGCAATATTCATGTACGGTGAAAGAGCTCTCTTAAAGTAAAATTTTATGCAATTTTACCACTTCACCGCATTAAAATTTAATATTTTTTTTATAAAATGTGCAAAATATAACAAAAAGTACTGGACAAAATGTCCTATATAAGGTAAAATGCATATATGCAATCAAGCAACACATTT
>OBCQ01000055.1_pt1 | contig 28876 bp, 18 predicted proteins | sample 1517991 | NCBI WGS metagenome assembly OBCQ01 (sample SAMN03418263, study PRJEB22391) | human gut metagenome | biome: human-gut; feature: organic feature; material: feces | host: Homo sapiens | place: Tanzania | collected 2013-01
TTTCCATTTGCAAAGTTAGCATTTTAATATGTAACGGCAAAAGTTATGCACGTTTTTTTTGTCACGTATTGTCTTGTATCAATGCAAAAAGATGTTGCTAATCAGTCGGATTCGCTCTGTCTTTCAGTTGTTTTTGATACGTAATCTTTAAAATAACGTTTCATTATTTAAATCTTCGAAACATTTATTTGCTTGATTTTAATATTTTGCCTACATTTGCAATGAATATCAACTATTACATTTACAGCGAATAATAATCTATTGCATATATTAATTAAAATTTATTGAACATGGGAAAAGGTATTTCTAAACAAAACTGGATGTGGGGCATCTTCGGAGTAGCCGCATGTTCTATGTTGTCGATTTCCTCTTCGGCTTATGCAGGCACTGCTTTCTCCAATGCGACTGAGGTTCAACAGCCATTGCGCGGTAGCATTTCCGTCAAGGGCGTTGTGAAGGATCAGAACGGAGAGCCTATCATCGGCGCTTCCGTTAAGCTCGTGGGATACAAGGCTGCCACAGTTACTGATGTAGATGGTAATTTCGGTCTTCAGGTGCTGCCTGGAGGCACACTCGAGATTTCATACGTAGGCTATACAACAAAGAAAGTGAAGGTTGGCGCTAACAACCGCGACATCGTTGTTGTCCTCGACGAGGACAGCAAGATGCTCAACGAGGTTGTAGCCATCGGTTACGGTACCGCTACAAAGAAGAAGGACCTCTCGGCAGCCGTTGGCGTTGTGAGTAATGTCGACGAGCTGGCTGTGCGCCCGGTTACTTCTACCGAGGGCATGTTGCAGGGTCAGTTGGCTGGCGTAACCGTTGCTGCCGACGGTGGCGACCCTACAGCCGCTCCTAACATCGTGATTCGCGGTCAAGGTTCGCAGAACGGCGACAACGTGCTTTGGGTTGTAGACGGAGTGCCCGGTGCACCGATCGCTTCGCTCAACGATATCGAGTCGATTGTAGTATTGAAGGACGCCGCTTCAGCAGCTATCTACGGCGCGCAGTCGGGAGCCGGCGGCGTAGTGCTCGTTACAACAAAGAAGGCAAAGAAGGGTGCCACATCAGTCTCTTATGAGGGTATGGTAGGTGTGCGCAACGCTACAAACCTGCCCAAGCCGCTCAACGCACAGCAGGAGATAGAGATGCGCAAGCGCTCTTACGCCAACGCAGGTCTGGCTCTGCCTAATGGTTGGGATGTAGAGAAGAATCCGTGGATAGCCACAACCCGCACCAACTGGATGGACGAGGTGTTCCGCACAGCGTTCTACCAGCGCCATAACGTAGCCATCAACGCAGGTACAGACACATTCACCAACCGCCTGTCGTTCGCTTACGACAACGACGAGGGTGTAATGCGCTACACGTTCAACAAGAACCTTGCCCTGCACTATACAGGCAAGTATCAGATTAACAAGTGGGTATCTATCAGCGAGGACTTCGTATGGAAGAACACCGAGAGCCGCACTACAGACACCAATGAGGGCTACACCGGACCTATCCTCTCGGCTATCTACATGCCGGCAAGTGCCACCGTTTACAGTCCGTTCACAAAGAGCGGTTTCGGCGGAACAACAACCGAGGATCCAAAGTACATCGCTACGTACGGCAACAACTTCGCCGATGCTCATGGTGACGCTGTGAACCCAATCAGCACGCTCTCTTCCAAGAACATCTTCGACCGCACCAACGACGCATGGTCAACCACATCATTGGAGATAGCGAACGTAGTGCCAGGCTTGAAGTTCGTGAGCCGCTTCACATACAACCTGCAGTCGAACCACTACAAAGGCTTCACGCCGCGTCGCGACGAGGTAGGTAAGCCCGACGGCAGCAACTCGCTCACCGAGAGCACATACCGCACCGACCAGTGGAAGACAGAGAACACCCTTACATACGACAACACCTTCGGCAAGCACACCGTAGGCGCACTCTTCTCTACCACAGCCGACCACTTCAACATACGCGGTTTCGAGCTGAACGGCAAGACCTTTGCCGACGAGTCGCCCTATCTGCAGTATATCGCTTACGCAGGCTCCGTGTCTGGCAAGGACTATCTCACAGGCCCTGACGCCAACGTGTCGCTCATCGGACGTCTGGCTTACTCGTTCGACGACCGCTACTTCCTCACAGCTTCTTGGCGCCGCGACTATGCAGGTCGTCTGCCTAAGAGCAAGAACCACGGCGACTTCCCCGCTGTGACAGCCGGTTGGAAGATTTCTAACGAAGCCTTCTTCCCGAAGACCGACCTCGTGTCGCTCCTTAAGCTGCGTGCTTCTTGGGGTAGAGTAGGCAACCTCGGTTCTATCGGCTACAACTACCGTTCGGCAGTGCTCTCTACAAGTTCTTGGCAGGAGCAGGCACAGTATGGTGTTGAGAAGAACCTGCTGTGGGATACCTTCATCTACAACTCCATTGCTCTCAACAATAACCTGACTTGGGAGACCTCAGAGCAGTTCGACCTCGGTCTCGACCTCAACATGTTCAACGACCGTTTGGCTTTGCAGTTCGACTGGTTCGAGAAGCGCACGTTCGACCTCATCCAGACTCAGTCGATGAACTGGCCTGGCTCTATCGGTCTCGACCCGATGCTCATCAATCAGGGCGAGGTGCGCAACCGTGGTCTCGAGCTCTCGCTCAACTGGAACGACCGCATTAATAAGGATTGGTCGTACTACGTTGGCGGCAACTTCTCTTGGCTCAAGAACTGGGTTAGCGACATCGGCGTGAAGGACGCAGACGGCAACGCAGGTGTATGGACTGGCGACGGTTCGTTCCGCAACCTGCCTTACTGCTATCAGGACGCAGAGGGTCAGCCTCTCGGTTCGTTCTACCTCATCAAGAGCGCAGGCATCTTCCAGAGCGACGCCGAAGCAGCTTCTTACGTAGACAAGAACGGCAACCGCATTCAGCCTAATGCAAAGGCAGGCGACTTGAAGTTCATCGACAAGAACGGCGACGGCAAGATTACAGACGCCGACCGTCAGTACTGTGGTTCAGCCACACCGAAGTACACCTTCTCGTTCTCTGGCGGCTTCACATGGCGCGACCTCACCTTCTCTGCAATGCTCCAGGGCGTAGCAGGAGCTAAGGCGATGAACGTAGCCAAGCACATGACACTCTCAGACGTAGAGGGCAACTTCAACCGCGACTCGCGCATCCTCGACGCATGGAGCGAGACAAACCGCGACTCTGACATTCCGCGCCTCTCTAAGAACGACCCGAACGGCAACTTCTCTACAGCTTCTGACTGGTATCTTGAGAATGCTTCATACCTGCGTCTGAAGAACGTGACCGTAAGCTACGACCTCACCAACCTTCTCCGCAAGTGCTCACACTTCGGTTCGCGCAACAGTCGTCTGAGCGTTTACGTAAGTGGCGAGAACCTCTGCACCATCACCGACTACACCGGCATCGACCCCGAGTGTGGCGGATGGGACGCTATGAAGTACCCGGTGGCTCGCACATTCTCTTTCGGTGTGAAACTTACTTACTAAAACAACTAAAAAGCAATATCTATGAAAGCAAAATATATATTGACAGCCGTTTTCTCTGCGGCACTGTTGAGCTCGTGTAGCGATTTCCTCGACGTACAGAAAGAGGGCGAGCCTACTACGACGCTATATTTCACCAATGACGACCAGGCTGTAGATGCTATCGACGCTCTCTATGCGCCGATTCATCAGGAGGGCCTCTTCGGTCGCGAACTTTACTGGGAGCAGGGCGGTGCGTGCGACATCGTTTGGGGCCGTACGCGCAGCTATCCTACTCTCGCCAACCTCCAGTATACAGGCGATGAAGACCCGTTGAAGGGCACATACGGCCGCCTTACCGGCGTCATCTCTCGCGCCAACTGGGTTGTGGAGCAGTTGCTGAAGAAGCAGCAGTCTACAGCGCTCACCGCTGTAGAGACACGCTCGCTCGGCGAGGCATTCTTCATGCGCGCCTTCAGCCACTTCTATGTTGCCTACCGCTACGGTAACGACAAGCAGGGTGTGCCGTTCGTACGCTACGAGGACTTCCCTGGCGGCTACGACAACTCTATCCCGAAGCAGCAGGCATCGGTAGTAGACAACTACAAGATGATTATCGAAGACCTCGACAACGCCATCAAGTATCTGCCGAACTTCAAGGACTACGGCATCGACAACCGCGGACGTGCTCACAAGGCAGCCGCCGTTGCTTACAAGGCTAAGGTCTATGCTTACTGGGCTGCGTTCGACAGCAAGCAGTGGGAGAACGTGATAAAGATGGTAGACGCTCTCGAGAATGAGTACGGACGCGACCTCGCTCCAGAGTTCGCAGACATCTTCTCTTCCGACTTCTCTAACTACTGGACAAAGGAATACCTCTTCGGCATTGCCGGTACAGGTGGCGACACTCCTGGCGGCTCTGAGTTCCCTGGCGTAATCCTTGAGAACAAGGGTTGGGGCGTCTACAACGGTTGGGGTCAGATCAAGCCGTCGTACGACATCTTCGAGGAGATGCAGAAGGACGGTGCAGGCAACGCCCGCATCACACGCTCAGTGCTCGAATACGGTCAGGAGTTCCAGTTCTTCGGCGAGACACGCAAGTTCTTCTCTACATCAGACGTTGAGTCGGGCTTCATGATCAACAAGTACATGGATCCGTTCAAGTACGAGAATGCCGACAAGAACGGCTACGTAAGCTCTAACGGCAACTGGCCTACAGCGCGCGTTCACATGCCGCTCGTACGCTTCGCCGAGATGCTTCTGTTCCGTGCCGAGGCTAACCTCGTTCTGGGTCATGCCGACCTTGCAGCAAAGGACATCAACCGCGTGCGCAACCGCTCTCACCTCACTCCGCTTTCGGGCAACGCTACATGGGCTGACCTCTATCACGAGCGTCGTTGCGAACTCGCTTTCGAGTACAGCGACCACCTCTACGACCTGAAGCGCTGGTTCCACTCTGGTGCTGCCGAGATTAAGGAGCTTGCTAAGAAGGAGCTGAACGCTCACCCGCGTGCTCGCCACTATGCCGACCGTGGCGACTGGAACAGCACCTTCGAAGTAGGACCGTACGAGGACTATCTCAACGAGGCTAACCCTGCGGTTAAGCCCGTAGAGTACGACGACCATCTCATGGTGTTCCCGTATCCGTCTACAGAGATTACGAAGTCGGGTGGAGCGCTGAAGCAGAACGACGGCTATTAAAAACCCATTAACCGACGGTTACAAACATCCGTTAACCGTCGGTTACTAATACTTATTAAACAAAAAACTCCGCACAGCAGAATGTTTCGCTGTGCGGAGTTTTTTTGTTTTTTATTGCTGTTCGGTAAAACTAATAATGTGGTCAGCATTATTAAACTATAGAACTTAAAGCGTTAAAATACAGTTTAAGTTGGTTGAGGCTTAAGACATGTATTATTCTCGTGGCGTGGTAATGATATTCCATCATATCGGTAACATTGTTACAGATATGCGGGAATGATGTTTTACCTACGTGGTAATTTTATTTAGTGTAAAGCATATCGTCTGGAAGTATGCGACTACTGTTGTATCTGTCCGTAATCTTTATCTTAAGGCTCTGTCCCATGTAGTCCTCGAAGTAAATGATGCGCATCTCGTGGAAACCAGCTTCCAGCGCCACCTTACCAGCTACGAACTCCTTACTGTGCGAACCGTCGTTGTTGATAATCTCCTTGCCGTCGATGAACAGGCGCGAACCGTCGTCGGACGCTATGTCGAAGTAGTAGACGCCCTTCTCGGGAATCTTGATGAACGAACGGAAGTCGTAACCGAAGTGGTCCTCGCTTCGAGCCTCAGTGATGATGAAGTTGTTCAGCACGCCCTCCTTCACCTTCTTACCATTGTTGAAGATGTCGGCAGTCTTCTTGAACTTGCCCTCGTAGTAAGTATAGTTCACGCCGTGCTTCTTCGGTTTCACGTTCAGAGCCGGCAAGTACGGGCCCTCCTCGTCAATCGACGTGATACCCGACGGATAGTAGTAAGCGAACTCCCTGCCCTGCGGCGTAGTAACCCACGAGTCGAAGCGTCTCTCGCCCTCATACATCTCTATGACGCGACCGCCGCGCACCAGTCCGCCGTAAGCGTCCGTTCCCGTCACACGTCCGTATGCAAGACAGATACCTTTCTCCTGACCGATGAACTCGTTGTCGTGGTCGTGACCCACGAACACGCCCATCACGTCCTTACATTCGGCGAACGAAGCGAACATTCCGCTGTTGATGTCAGCCGCGCATACCTCGCCCTCGTCGCATCTGCCCCAAGTGCCTGGGCGGTTCATTAGGTTGCGATACTCGGGCAGAGCGATATGGAAGAACGCCAACGCTGGTAGGGGAGTGCCGCCGTTCAGGTCTGTGTAGTGCTTGCTCTGGTCGCGGTACCACGCAATCTGTTCGAAGTGAATCCAGTCGTAGTGTCCCAGCTCGTCGGTTTCGGGATAATCGTTAGAGTCGATGCAGTAGAGCAGCGACCGCACCTTGTCCTTCTCCTTCGATCCGTACACCGGAATGAAATACTGGCCATGGCCCGGAATGCCCTGCGGTCCGTGCGAGCCTACGAAGTAAGGCGACTTCAACAGCTCGTCGAATATCTCCTGCTTGCTCATATACTGCGGTTCGGCGTCGTGGTTGCCCAGCGTCACGGCGAACGGCATCTTCGCCTCCTCGAAAATCTTTATTATAGCCTCCCAACCCTTCTTAGCTGGGTTGGCAGTAACGATGTCGCCCGTGAGAATGGCGATGTCGGGCTTCTCCTGACTCAGTACGGAGAGGATGGTGTTGCGTGTGGTGTCGCATCCGGCAGATGTCGGGTCCCAATGGATGTCGGTGAACTGCACAATCTTGAACTTGCCGTCGTTGTTGAAACGGAACTTGTGTTGTGCAAATGCCGTTCCTGCTGCCAGCAAGAAGAGCAAAGTAACTAATAGGTTTTTGTTCATTTGTTATAGTTGTTTATAGTTGTTTTTATCGGTTTGTCCGTTTGTTGCATTTTGTTTTGAAACGTGTGGTTGCCGTGCTTAGTAAATCTCAATCTCGTCCAATGCCAGTTCGCTCGGTTCGCCGGCGTTGTAATGACCCTCATGACACTTTCCGCCGCCCAGAACCACGAGCCTTACGAACCTTGCTCCGCTTTCCTCGAACTTCACCTCGACGGGGAAGCGTGTAGCCTCGGTAAGCGAGAAGTCGTATTCGGGTTTCTGACAAGCAACCGTTCTGTAGTTGGAGCCGTCGTCCGAAACCATCACCCTCACTTCGCGAGCCGGCCACATCGTGTTCCAAGTGCGCCACAGCGTACCGAGCTTCACTCTGCTGATTGTCGTCGCCTTGTGCAGACTGATGTCTATCCGCAGCGTGTCCTTGTTGAACCCCGTCCAGTAGCGCGTGTCCTTCGAGAATCCGCGCAGACCGTCGGTGAGCGCATATCCTTCGTGCATGTTCTCCCAAGCAGCCTTCGGCGAGCACGTATATTCGCAGCCCGTAGCCTTGTTCACGGCGAACCGCTTGTGCGTTAAGCCGCCCATCCGCTTGCCGTCAACGTACACCGCCGCCCACAGCTCCGTCTCCTTGTCGAGAGCTATCGGCGCAGAGTAGGTCTTGAAGCGGGTCTCGTCGGCGCAGTCGAGCGCATAGCGTATCTCGGCGTCGGGGCAGAGCGTGCTAAGACCCACCTCATACCGCTTGTTAGCATTGTTCCATGCGCCGCCGAACTCAGCCTCATAGAAGTTGCGGCAGGCGTTGACGCCCTTCTTGTCGAGCCAAGCAAACTGCGTCTTAAGACGTTTGTGGAAGTTGTTGACGTCCTTCTTCTCAGCGTCAGTCCATTGCACCTCAGCCATAGCCATCAGTCGCGGATAAGCCATATACTCCAGATAATCAGCCGTCTGAACATACTCGCCCCAAAGATTAGCCTGCGTACCTACGATGTACTTCTGCTCCTCCGGCGTAAGACTCTCTGGCAACGGATTGTACGCATATACGCTGTCCAAAGGCAGATAGCTGCCTATGGCAAGTGGAGCATACTCAGGGTCCTCCTGATAGTGGTCGATATAGCAGTAGTCGCCCGGCGTCATTATCACCTTGTGCTTCATCTTCGCAGCCTCAATGCCGCCCACTTCGCCTCTCCACGACATCACGGTGGCGTTCGGCGCCAGTCCGCCCTCCAGAATCTCGTCCCAGCCGATGATGTTCTTTCCCTTGCTGTTCACCAACCGCTCAATGCGATGGATGAACCAGCTCTGCAGCTCGTGTTCGTCCTTCAGATTCAGCTTCTTTATCAGCGCCTGGCAGCGCGGACAAACCTTCCACGCCTTCTTCGGACACTCGTCGCCGCCGATGTGTATATACTCGCTCGGGAACAGGTCCATCACCTCCGTCAGCACGTTCTGCAAGAACTCGAACGTCTGCTCCTGCGGACAGTACACCTCGTCGAAGATGTCCATATAGTCGCGCACCACATACTGCTTGCCCAGTCCGCACGAATACTGCGGATAAGCTGCCAGCGCCGCCGATGAATGTCCCGGCATTTCAATCTCGGGTATAATCGTGATGAATCGGTCGGCAGCATACGCCACCATCTCCTTTATGTCCTGCTGCGTGTAGAAACCCTCCTGCGGTTTTCCGTCGAATCGGCGCGGATAGTAGTAGTCGGAGTGACCAATCATAGTCTGACTGCGCTTCGAACCCACCTCTGTAAGTCGCGGATAGCGCTTTATCTCGATGCGCCAACCCTGGTCGTCGGTGAGATGAATGTGCAGTCGGTTCATCTTGAACGCCGCCATAAGGTCGATGAAGCGCAGCACGGTCTGCTTCGACTGGAAGTTGCGAGCCACGTCAATCATCGCACCGCGATACTGAAAGCGCGGCGCATCCTTTATCTCTACGCACTGAACCGCAGCCTCTGCGTCAGCATCCGCCGGCACCAGTTGCAGCAGCGACTGCACGCCGTAGAAGAACCCCGCTCCTTGAGCGTTCGACTTTATAACGGCACGCTTCGGCGTCACCGTCAGTTCGTAGGCTTCGTCCTGCAGAGTGTTGTCCACCACCAGCAGCAGTTGCGCTTTCTTCGCCGTTGTCGACCTTGTGTGTATGTTGTTGTCGTTCAGTCTGCCTTCAAGGTAGCCAACTATTGCCTTCCGCTTGTTGAGGTCTTTCGGTATGCTTATCTTCACTTCGCTGCCGAGTCTGAGCACTCTGCCAGCAGTCACCTCCAGCTTGTTAGGCATAGGTATGATGTCTGCCGACCCTTGCTCTTGGGCGTTGCATGTTAACAATGACAAAGCCGTAAAGATCAGAAGCAATGTTTTTCTCATAAATGATTCTTCTTTTTTTTGATTTGTCCGATTAATTCATAACGCAAGCTAAAGTGCGGTTTCTATGCAAATGTAAAGAAAAAAACGCAATTATACCCCTCAATGTATAGAAAACTTTCCGGTTCACAAAAATTATTCTTACCTTTGTCTACACCTAAGCAGTCGACTGAAAACGACCTCCGCAGGTTGTTCTTCAGCCGTTGCCGACCATGAAAGAAAGACAAACAACAAAATAACAAACAATCTATAGAACATTATGAAAATAAACAGACTATTTGCTATTGTGGCTCTTGCCGTATGCGCAGCTACAGCCAGCGCACAGTACAACATGCCCACACAAACCTTCACATACGACAAACCATACGCCGTTGAGAAGATAAAGGCACCGAAAGGCAAGAAGGTGAAGAACGTAATATTGATGATTGGCGACGGCATGAGCCTCATGCACGTCTACACGGCATGGACAGCCAACCGCGGAAAACTGTGGCTCGAGAACTCTACAGCCACCGGATTGTCGAAGACTTGGGCAACCAACAAGCTCGTAACCGACTCCGGTTCGGGCGGAACATCGCTCGCTACGGGCGTAAAGACCTGCTACCATGCCGTAGGCGTCGACCCCGAAGGCAAGCCGCTGACATCGCTCGTAGACGTGGCGAAGGAGCTTGGCAAGGATGCGGGCATCGCCGTCACATGCCGTCTGTGGGACGCTACGCCATGCGATTTCTGCTGCCATAACATCGACCGCGACAAGGAAGAAGAACTCGTCGGCGACTATCCTACGAGTGGTGTCAATTTCGTGTTCGGCGGTGGCGCTGAGAAGTTCGCCAACCGCAAGGACGGACGCGACATCTTCAACGAACTGCGTGTGAAGGGCTATCACGTTTCGCGTTCGCTCGACGACTTCTTCGCATACGACACCAACAGCAACATCTTTGCCGTGCCTTACGACAAGGACACTCCGCTGCCCGACGAGCGCGGCGACCTGCTTGCGCGTGCGTCGATGAAGGGCATCGAACTGATGAACCGCAACAAGAAGGGCTTCTTCATGATGATCGAGGGCTCGCAGCTCGACGACTACGGACACTTCAACCAGCTCGATATGCTCATGAAGGAGACGCTCGACTTCGACCAGACCATTGGTAAGGTGATGAAGTGGGCGGCAGAAGACGGCGAGACACTCGTCGTTGTTACAGCCGACCACGAGACGGGCGGACTCACGCTCGTCAACGGCGACAAGAACGAAGGACGTGTAGAGTGCTGCTTCTCTACACGCGACCACTCAGGCGCTATGGTTCCGGTCTACGCCTTCGGTCCGGGCGCAGAACACTTCACCGGAATCTACGAGAATACCGACGTGTTCAAGCGTATCAAGCAGTTGCTCACATACGGAGTAATCAAGTAATAAAATACATAGTAGCGGAGGTCTCCGGCCTCCGCTACAAGCAGCCGTACTGGCACATATAAACTGCTGCGGAGGCCGGAGACCTCCGCTACTTATTTAATACAGATAAATGAAGAAAACGATATTAACCCTTACAGCCTCGCTCTTTGCGGTGCTGGCACCGGCGCAGAACCTCATATCTTCTGGTTCGCCGCTCTACAAGCTGCCTTACAAGAACACGTATGTGATGCAGACACTCGTGGCGGAGAACATGTTCCGCACGGCGAAGGTTGAGAAACCGAAGCCCGGCACCTTCGAGCAGGCACGCAAAGTGCTGCCCTCGCCCTATTGGGAGGGACACCAGAAGGAGATAGAGATGTACTGGAAGGCGTGGCAGATAGGTCTGAAGAACGTCTGCCAGCCGCTCGACGACTCGGGTTTCGTCACCTCATACATCTCGCCCGCCTACAACGGCAACATCTTCATGTGGGACGATGCGTTCATTACGATGTTCTGCCGCTACGGCGACCGCTTCTTCCCGTTCCAGAAGACGCTCGACAACTTCTACGCTAAGCAGCATCCCGACGGATTCATATGTCGCGAGATACGCGCCGACGGCTCCGACTGCTTCGGTCGCTACGACCCTACATCTACTGGTCCGAACCTGCTGCCGTGGTCGGAGTGGCTCTACTACACGCAGTTCGGTGACGACAATCGTCTGAACAAGGTGTTCCCCGTGCTTGCCGCCTACTACAAGTGGCTCAAGCTCAACCGCACCTGGCGCAACGGTACATACTGGAGCAGCGGATGGGGCACCGGCATGGACAATATGCCACGTGTGCCCGAAGGCTACAACACTATCTACAGCAACGGTCACATGATATGGCTCGACGCCTGCCTGCAGCAGATAATGGTGGCGAACATTCTGCTGAAGATGGGCTTCTACCTTGAGCGCTGGCAGGAGATAGAGGAGTTTGAGGACGACATAAAGAATCTCTCGGCGTACATCAACAAGAACATGTGGAGCGAACGCGACGGCTTCCTCTACGACCAGTATGCCAACGACTCGCTCTCTACGACGCAGGGCATCTATGCTTACTGGGCTTTGCATACCGATGTGCTGCCCAAGCAGCGCCTCGACCGTCTCGTGGAGCACCTCGACGACACCTGCAAGTTCAACCGCCCGCACCGTGTGGCGTCGCTTGCTGCCGATAACCCGAAGTATAAGGCTAACGGACGCTACTGGGAAGGCGGCGTATGGCCCGGCACCAACTATATGGTTGTTTCGGGACTCGTGGAGAAGGGCTATCGCCGACTGGCTCACGACATCGTGATGAACCATTACAACAACGTGCTGAAGGTGTATAAGAAGACGGGCACGTTCTGGGAGTATTATGCTCCGGAGGATGCTGCGCCGGGCTTCATGGCTCGCAAGGACTTTGTCGGTTGGACCGGTCTGCCGCCAATCGCCGACCTTATCGAGTATATCTTCGGCATACGTGCCGACATACAGGACTCGCACGTTACGCTCGACGTGCAGCTGCTCGACGCTTACGGCATCGACCGCTATCCGCTCGGCGCAGATGGCAATATCTCGTTCAAGGTGGCTAAGCGCAGTTCTGTCAACGAGAAGCCGAAAGTTACTATCAATACGAATATCCCATTCAAGCTGACGCTCATCTGGGGCGACGGCGAGAGTGTGGAAAAGGAGATCAAGGTTGGGCAGAACGCAATTTAGTTGCGTTCTGCTGTTGAGGTGTTGAGATGTTGACATATGTAATGTTGATGTGTTCATCTCACCATAACAACATCTTATCACCACCACAACAAATCTCACCACCTCACCATCTCACCATAACAACATCTTATCACCACCTCAACATCTCACTATGCTTACAAAAATGATATTCGCCACTCTGCTGCTCTTTGCGCTCTCAGCCCTCAACGGCTACGCGTCGGAGAAGAAGCGTGAGGCAAACTGCACCGTCGTCATTGCTGCCGACCTGCATTTCGATATGCCGCCAGAGACCGACCAGTTTCACCATGTGCTCGCCATCAATGCGCTCGGCGACCATCGACGCATCGACGGCGTGATACTCGCCGGCGACCTCTTCGACAAGTCTGACCCGAAGATACTCGACCTCTACCGGCAGCGTTGGGAGCGCGGACCCGGCTACCGGCAGATTCACTACGACACTTATCCCACCTTCGGCAACCACGACATATCGCCCGAGACTGGCAGACCGGAGCAGAAACGTATAGGTATGGAGTTTAATCTCCACTACCTCGACTCTACGCTGCTCGACATGAAGCAGGCTGGACGCATCTTGAACATACACCGCTCGTCGCGTTCCTACTCGTTCGACATCGGTGGCGTTCACTTCGTGTGCGGACAACTCGCTGCCGGCGACACCACCTACTGCGAGAGCAACATGCAGTGGATTGCCGACGACTTGAAGAAGTACGCTTCCGACGGCAAGCCGGTGGTCTACGTGCAGCACTACGGCTTCGACGCGTGGGCGTTGGAGTGGTGGACTGAGGAGCAGCGCACGCAGCTGTTCGACATTCTCGAACACTATAACCTCGCTGCCTTCTTCGTCGGTCACACCCACGCCAAATCCGTGCAGCACTATCGTGGCTACGACATCCACCAGGTGAACAACGCCTGGCGCGACGAGGACGGCAACGCTTCGTTCGACGTGCTGCAGATAAAGGGCAAGCGTGTCACGGTAGAGACTTACGAGGTGCTCGACGGTAACGGCAACTTCAAGCGGTTGTGAGATATATAAAAAAGACGATATATGAAGATACTGTTGATAGGCGAGGCGAGCTTTCTTCACAATACTTTGAAGAAAGGACTCCTCGAGCGTGGACACCGCGTCACAACCATGTCCGACGGCAATGGCTGGCACGATGCTCCGCGCGACATCGACCTGCGCCGCGACGGGCGTTGGGGCAAGCTCGGAGGCTTGTGGGTGGTGTGGCAGTTGCTGCGCCATCTGCCGCAACTGTGCGGCAACGACGTGGTGCAGATACACAACTATCAGTTTGTGCCGCTCATGTATCGCTGGAACACGCTACTGCTGCGCTTCCTCAAGCTCACCAACCGCCGCGTTGTGAAAGGCTGCTTTGGCGACGACCCGCAGATATTCCGCCGCCAGGCGCAGGGCGTACCTGCCTATTCCGACACCTATTGGAGCGGACAGCTGCAGAACGCCGACCAGCATCGCAACCGCATTGCTGAAGTCGTTGAGCACGGTGCTGAGGCTTCGTGGCGCAAGACGACCCGAATGGCTGACGCCCTCGTGGCTTGTCTCTACGAGTATTGGCTCGACTACAACGAACCGCCCTATGCTGCCAAACTCCATTACATCCCGCTGCCGATAGAGTGTGAAGAGATGGTGAGATGGTGTGATGGTGAGATGGTGAAATGTGTGGGTAATGACACACCATCACCCTCTCACCCCAACGACTCTCAACTCTCAACTCTCAACTCTCAACTTGCACCCTCTCACCCCCTCACTATCCTCATCGGTCTTCAGCCCAAGCGCGACTTCATGAAGGGCGCAATGAAGATAGCCACGTTCGTTGAGGAGGTGGCGCGTAGACATCCCGGCAAGGTGCAGATTAAGTACGTAGAAGGAGTGCCTTACGACGAGTACATGCACCTGCTTGCTGAGGCTGACGTGCTTGTCGACCAGCTCTACAGCTACACCCCGTCGATGAACTCGCTCGCGGCAATGGCTCGCGGAACGGTTGTCATCGGTGGAGGTGAAGAAGAATACTATGAGTTTATTGGTGAGAAGACGTTGCGCCCGATTATCAACGTGCGCCCCGATGTGCCCGACGAGGAGAACATCGCGGCGATTGAGCGTGCTCTCTTCACCGACGGCATGCTCGAAAGAATGGCGCAAGAGAGCATACAGTTTGTTCATAAGTATCACGATTATCGCCTTGTAGCGAAGCAATATGAACAGTTATATTATAGTCTTTAGCATGCTAAATTATAGTTTTTAGCATCGTGCGGCGTTCGCAATCCGATTGGATTCCGTACGCCGCCCGATCAGATTGCGTCCGCCATCCAATCGGACCGCGTTCGCTGCACGGTCACCGAACCTATTGTTTTAGGGTGTTGATAAGCTCAACCCACTTTCCAAAAACATTATCCTTGAAGTACTGTCTGCCCACTTCGAGCGCATTCTCTCCGTACTTTTTGCGCATATCCTCCGAACTCATCATTTTGCAGAGTGCCTCGCTGAACGCCTTGCAGTCGTCCTGCTCCACGATGATGCCGTTGACGCCGTTCTGCACAATGTCAGCCGCACCGAACTTGAAGTTGAACACTACAGAAGGCAGACCGCATGCCTGCGCCTCGATGAGCGTCATCGGCTGACCCTCGTAGCGCGACGACATGATGTGCAGACTGTATTCTGGGTAGACATTCATTATGCTGTTCGAGCGTCCGCAGAGCGTGATATAGTCGTTCAGACGCAGCTGGTCTATTTGTTCTTGTAGCTTGTCGTGGAGCGATCCCACACCGTATATGTCCAGGTGCCAGTCGGGATGCTGTTCAGCCACTCGTTTCCAGCAGTCGATGAGCATGTCAAATCCCTTCTGATCCTCCAGTCTGCCCACAGCTATCGCCTTCTTCCGACCGTAGTCTGCCACGCTGCGTTTCGGCTGCTCAATGAAGTTGGGTATGAGTTGCACGTTCTTGCCGTCTCCGAAAGCGTGCATGTCGCCCTTCGTGAGGCAGATAACGGCATCGGCACTGCGCTTTGTGAGCCAGAACAACTGCTGGTACGGATTGAACGGACGCGCAAGATGCGACTCGTACACACGCTTTGCCTTCGTGCGACAGAACGGAAGAAGCAGTGCGCCGAGCGTTGTGGTGAAGAAGATGACATCGGGGTTGAGCTGCTTCATAGCCTTGTTGAGTCGGCTTGCAGCACGTGCGAGCGTCGCCACCCTACTTGCGAGTGTCGCAATGCGTCTGTGGCTTTTCGTGGCGAACGGCACGTCGAGTCTCACGAACCCTATGCTCTTGTCAAGACTATACAGCACGGGTCGCTCGTCCTTGTACACAGACACTATCGTCACATCGTGCCCGTACTTCGTTGAAAGCTCGTTGGCCTTCAGCGAGACAATGCGTTCTACACCGCCGTTCTCGGCGAAATCCTCAACAATATATACTATCTTCATAATCTTATCGGCTTAATGTCTTGAACAAACGGCACGTCATTCGCAGACCAATCGTGTCTACGAGCAGCGCTTTCAGCGAGTCTTTCCACGTTGCGTAACCCCATAGAGCTATGCGCTGAGGCTTCAGAAGTATGGTCTCTGTGCGGCGGAAGGCGTAGAGTTGCGCCGTCAGCATATTCATATACAGGCGGTGCCAGCGTCGTTGTCGGGTGTCGATGCCAAGCTCTCTTACGAGTGTCAGCTGTGCTTCGAGCAGCGATGTCAGTCCGTTAGCCTTGTCCTTCGCCGCTATGCCCTCCGCATTATAATGATAGATGTAGCATCCGTAGTTGACGGTAACTATGCACGGGCGCTGCTTTATCAGTTCGATGTGCGCCAGCATATCCTCGAATTTCTTTCCAATCGGGAACCTTACGTTGTCGAACAGCTGGCGCTTGAATATCTTGTTGCACACCCAGCAATGCTCCGTACCCTTGTAGGCGAGCCAGTCGAGCGCATCGCGGAAAATATGTTCGCCAGGCAGGAACAGCGTCTCGTCGGGCAGACCAGGCTTCTGTAGCATTGGAAACTCGAGAATGTCGCATTCTGGTGTGTAAAGTGTCTGCAGCAGCGGTGCATACGTATGAGCCGCCACCTCGTCGTCGCTGTCCACAAACGTTACATATCTGCCTACGGCATGTTGCAGTCCGAAGTTGCGAGCATCGGAGAGTCCGCCGTTAGGCTTGTGGAAACACCTGACGCAAGCATACTTAGCGGCATACTCGTCCGCAATCAGTCCGCTCTCATCGGTCGATCCGTCGTCGACGAGCAGCAGTTCGTAGTCGCTGATGAACTGCAGCAGTTCGAAGTTGCTGATGAACTGTGCAAGCACGCTGTCTACGCATCGGCGCAGCGAATCAGCCACATTATATATAGGTATTATTATGCTCAGAGTCATAGATTACGTTTTTTTCTTTCGCGTATTGAGATAAGGTTATCTTATTCCGGTTTTCAGTTTGACGATATTCTTAAGCGTGTGCCAGCGGAACTTGAGTTTCTGCCAAATCGAGTAGCTGCTTCCCTTGCCGTTGCACGAAGCGGTCGCGTCATGTCGGCGGAACAACAGCAGTCGGTCGTCGATGAAGCGCAGCCTGCCGCAGAACGCCGCCACGTTTCCAATCCAGATGTCGTGCATGGCGATGTCGGTAGGGAAGGGCAGCGCCTTGCTCAGCACCTCACGCCTGAACGCCATGCAACAGCCCGTATAGCCGTTGCGCCAGAGAAGATTAGAGAGGCGTCCGCGTCTTACGTGCATCAGCTTGAAAAGCGACTCGCTTGTTGTGTTCAGAAGGCTGTCTGTAACCCTCGCGTCGCTCACCACGCAGTCGCACTTCTGCAGTTCCTCCACGCATCTTCTCACCTTGCCCTCAAGCCATACGTCGTCCTGGTCGGCAAGAAAAATGTATTCGCCTTTGGCATTGCGCAGCGTCCACTCGAAGTTGAGCGTAGGCGAGTGGCGCCGTGGTCCGTCAACGATGCGTATTCGGCGGTCGTTGAGGCTGCGCACAATGTCGATAGTGCCGTCCGTAGACCCGTCGTCGCTCACCACCACTTCGTCCTCGGCTGAGAGTTGCTTGAGTATTGACGCCAACTGCTCGCCAATGTACCTTGCGCCGTTGTATGTAGCGATGCAAACAGAAATCATATCCACAGCGAGTTAGTTGATAACAGCTATCTTGCAGACCGTTCCCTTGCCACCGTCTTCTGTGGCTGCCTCTACCATGTATATGCCGCTCGCCACGCGCTTGCCCTTAAGGTCGCATCCGTTCCAGCGGTACGAACCGCCAGTACTTCTGCCCTGGTTTACGAGAGTGCCGTTCGAGGTCACAATCTTCACGTCGGCGTTATAGCTCAGACCCACCACGGTGATGTATCCCGTGTAGTCGGGCGTCACGGGGTTAGGGTATGCATACACGTTGTCCTTAGTCATCTTCTCGTTCGGTGTGGTTGCGTCGCTCTGATACGAGCATAGACCCTTCTCCGTTGCGAAATAAACAATGTTCGAGTTAGGGTCTGCCAGCACGTAGTAGACCGTGTTCGAAGGCAGCGGCGAGTTGTCGGTAGTAAAGTGCTCGATCTGCGTGTTGCAGTCGTCGCTGATGAGGAACACACCGCTCGAAGTGGCTATCCACTTGCGGTTGCCGCCGTCGACGGCGATGCAGCGTGTCTCTACGTTAGAGAGCAGATAGTCGGCGAGGTTCGTTCCGTCGTTGCGCGGCACCTTGTGCTGCGTAACCAGTCCGCCGCCGTTAGCCACGTCGTTCGGCGTCATATACAGCGGACCCGCCGATGTCGACAGCCAGATGTTTTTGTTCTTGTCCTCCGTTACATGAAACAGATAGTATGGCTTCAGCGTAGCGTTGTCCTCGTTTGTGAATTTCGGTCCGCCTGCGTCGTACAGCTTGTTGTTCTTGTAGTCGTAGGCAAAGAGTTTCGTCTCCTCCCAGTAGCTGTTCACGAACCACATGTAGCCGTATGTCGGACTCAGGAACAGCTCCTTCACATCCCAAGCGTTGTCCTTCGTCAATCCGATGTTGTTCATCACGCTCCACTCGCCGTCCTTGCCGAGCATCTTCAGCGGATTGTTGGTCTGACTGTTCAGCACCCACAGATTGCCCGTAGGGTCGTACTTCACGCCGGTTGCCATGACATAGTTCTTGCTCTTGTCGGCTGTAGCCGACTCGAGCGGGCTGTTGTTACTATTGTAGCACTTCACGAACTTACCATCCTGAAACTCGTACAGACCGCTCTTGGCGCCCACCATCACGTGTCCTTCTTTCAGTGGGTCGAAGTCCATGCACAGATAGTCGACGTTTCCATGTCCGAGTTGTGCTTCTGTAGGTTGCTCGAAGTGGCTCCATGTAGTGCCGTCCCAAACATGCACCTCGCCAGGCTGTTTGCCATCCGTCTCCTGACTCCACATTCCGCCCACGGCATATATCTTTCCGTTGTGAGCGTAGAGGCGGTAGAAGTTGTTCGACACCGGACCTTCGGGCTGCACGCCCTCCGTCATGTATGTGCGTTTGCCGTCGGCGTCAAGAGCGTAGTAAGTCAGTTTGCCGTCGGCGGTCTTTGTCCACCATAGCTTGGTCTGTGCGTCCTGCACGTTTGTGCGGTCTTCGCGCAGCGTGGTGAATCCGTCCTCGCGCACCCAGTTGCTCTTGTCGAGCAGATTGTCGGTGAGCTTGCAGCGCAGGCGTCCGCGCTCCTTCGACTCGGCGTAGAGGTATCCGTTCTTCACGTACGTATAGCTCACGTTGGTGCCCAGGTCGTAAGTGTCCATGATGGCACCGTCGCGCGTGTTCAACTTCACCACGCCGAACGCCGTAGAGAGGTAAGCGTACGGTCCGTCGAAGTCGATATGGTTGATAGTCTTGTCGAGCGTCGTCGTCTTCAGGTAGAAGTCGGGCGCATTGATGACGTCGCCGTTGGCAGACAGCAGGTCGATGTTCGAGTTGGTGTACACCACGACCAGTCGTTTCGAAGCCTTAGCCCAAGCTATGTGGCTCACTCCCACGTCCGACATCACGCCAGCCTTGTCGTAGGTCTGCACGAGTCCGTCGGTTGTGTCGTAAGAGAACACCGAATTCGAAGCCAGCACGAAGCAGACCGTGCCAGCCGGCTCTATCTCCGTGATGTTGCTGTAACTCTGATAGACAGTCCATCTGTCCTTTGCGCTGTCTGCCCACGCCGTGAGCGTAGTCATGAGGAATATTGCGAGCGAAATTATTGCTTTCATGTGTTTATTGTTTATAATAAATAACGTATGTGCGCGTTATTTATTGTGTATTTCGTCTTAAATCGCTAACTTTGCAATGAAGAAGCGTGCCTTCTTCGCACCAAGTGCGTTTCCGTCGTTTGCGGAAAGACTCTTATAAGCATTATCTACAATAACTAAAACAAACAAATATGAACAAAAGAAAACTATTCACTGCCGTGCTCGCACTCGCTTCCGTATGTGCAGGCACTGCCAAGACCTACGAGCCGGTCGACTACGTCAGCACGCTTGTCGGATCGGAGTCGAAGCACTCGCTTTCTACGGGTAATACCTATCCTGCCGTTGCCATGCCGTGGGGCATGAACTTCTGGACACCGCAGACCGGAAAGATGGGCGACGGCTGGACATACACCTATTCTGCCGACAAGCTGCGCGGTTTCAAGCAGACCCACCAGCCGAGTCCGTGGATTAACGACTACGGTCAGTTTGCCGTGATGCCAGAGGTAGGCGCGCCCGTGTTCGACGAGGAGAAGCGTGCGTCGTGGTTCTCGCACAAGGCAGAGGTGGCTACACCTTATTACTATCGTGCTTACCTTGCCGACTACGATATCGTCACCGAGATTGCACCGACCGAGCGTGCTGCCATCATGCGCGTAACCTATCCTGAGGCAGAGCAGGCGAGCTTCGTAGTAGACGCTTACGACGAGGGCTCGTACGTTAAGGTGCTGCCCGAGCAGAACATGGTTGTGGGCTATACGACAAAGAACAACGGTGGCGTGCCCGAGAACTTCAAGAACTACTTCGTGATGAAGTTCGACCGTCCGTTCGCATATACATCCGTAGTCGTTAACGGCGAGATAAAGAGCGGCGAACTGGTGAGCGATTGCAACCACGCTGGAGCCATCGTAGGCTTCAAGACAAAGCGCGGCGAGCAGCTCAACGTGCGCATCGCCTCGTCGTTCATCTCTGAGGAGCAGGCTGTAGAGAACCTCAAGGAGCTGGGCAACGAGACTTTCGACGCTGTGAAGGCGCGCGGACGCAAGACATGGAACGACGTGCTGGGCAAGATAGAGGTGAAGTCGCAGGATCTCGACCACCTGCGCACGTTCTATTCGTGCCTCTACCGCTCGGTGCTCTTCCCGCGCTCGTTCTACGAGAAGAATGTGCAGGGCGAAATCGTACACTATTCGCCGTACAACGGCGAGGTGCTGCCCGGCTATATGTTCACCGACACCGGCTTTTGGGACACCTTCCGCTGTCTCTTCCCGCTGCTCAACGTGATGTATCCGTCGATGAACGAGAAGATGCAGGCGGGCTTGGTGAACGCATACAAGGAGAGCGGATTCCTGCCCGAGTGGGCTTCGCCGGGTCATCGCGGCTGCATGGTGGGCAACAATTCGGCGTCTATCGTGGCTGACGCTTACCTCTGCGGACTGAAGAACTACGACGCCGAGAAGCTCTGGGAGGCTGTAGTGCATGGCACAAAGGCTGTTCACCCGACGGTTTCGTCTACCGGACGTCTCGGCTACGAATACTACAACAAGCTGGGCTACGTGCCTTACGACGTGAAGATAAACGAGAACGTGGCTCGCACACTCGAGTACGCTTACGACGACTGGTGCATATACCAGTTCGGCAAGCAGCTGGGCAAGTCGAAGAAGGAGCTTGAGCCGTTCCGCAAGCGTGCGTTCAACTACCGCAACGTGTTCGACAAGGAGACCAACCTCATGCGTGGTCGTCTGAAGAACGGCGAGTTCCAGAAGCCGTTCTCTCCGCTGAAGTGGGGCGACGCCTTCACCGAGGGCAACGCTTGGCACTACACATGGTCGGTGTTCCACGACCCGCAGGGACTCATTGACCTCATGGGTGGCAAGCAGGTGTTCAACCAGATGCTCGACTCGGTGTTCAACGTGCCGCCATTGTTCGACGACAGCTACTACGGCGCCGTTATCCACGAGATTCGCGAGATGCAGATTATGAATATGGGCAACTACGCTCACGGCAACCAGCCCGTACAGCACATGATTTACCTCTACGGCTACTCGGGCGAGCCTTGGAAGACGCAGTACTGGATTCGTCAGACTATGGACCGCATGTACAACGCCAACCCCGACGGCTACTGCGGCGATGAGGACAACGGACAGACTTCTGCTTGGTATGTGTTCTCGGCAATGGGCTTCTACCCCGTATGCCCAGGCTCGGGCGAGTATGTGCTCGGTGCACCGCGCTTCGACGAGATGACGCTCCACCTCGAGAACGGCAAGAGCGTGAGCATCAAGGCGCGCAACAACGAGGACGAGAACTGCTACGTGAAGGCGCTGCAGCTCAACGGAGCTCCCTACACGAAGAACTACGTTACGCGCACCGACCTTATGAACGGCGCTCAGTTCGTTTACGACATGGCGTCGGAGCCGAACAAGCAGCGCGGCACGGCTGAGAGCGACGCTCCGTACTCGTTCTCGAAAACACAGAAGAAATAATTTTTTCGCTTCAATTTACAGCGGTCTGTAGAATGTATGGTTGCTGAAAAAATCTACCATATCTTCCAGAATCGCCGTAACCTTCATATTATAAACCATTTAAAGGCTGGTAGATTTTCTCAAAAATGGGAAATCTACCAGCCTTTCTTCCAGCCATCTTCCAGCCTTTCTTCCAGCCGTTTTACTGCCTTTTCATAACTTTCAACTTGTTAAATTCGCTAATTTTTAGTAATTTTGCAGTCCGTTTGCCGCAATTCGCGGCTTGCGCTCCCGAAATCAGGTAAAGGATAACATTGTAAAGTATATATGACAAGCAGTAAAACTACTCACGCCTCGTCCGCTTGGACCGAGGTAGAATACTCGGCTCGCTGCACGAACCCGTACATCAGCACGCCGATCTACGTACCCGAAGAAACTTCTTATTTCATCTGCCGCGCTGACGGCACACGCCAGCAGTGCCGCCTCTCGTTTGTGGTGTTCCGCGCCGACGGAGCCGACGCCGACGACTGGGAAGACGACCCGATGGTGGGCCGCCTCGACATCTGCGTGCTTGGCGAGGGCGACGAGGAGGTGGAGCCGGTAGAGGCTGTGTATCTCGGCATCGCGCCCGACCGCTTCCTCTCTGTGGTGCGCGAGGACGACCAGGAGATAGTGTTCGACTTCACATGGCGACAGGGCACCGTCGAGATCGACCGCGCGCAGCAGACCGACGAGGGATTCGTGGTGCGCAAGGACGACTTCGGCGACGACGGCATCAGCTGCCGACTCACTCCGCGCCAGGGCAACCTGTTCACGCTGCGCCTGCAGATACCGTACGTGGGTTTCTCTCTGCTCGACGCCGACGACAACAAGCTCTCGGGCGACATCGAGATAGCGCACAGCGACATCAATAACTACTCGTACGCTTTCGTGGGCGACCACTCTAACGACCGCTTCCAGATAGCGCTCGACGAGGGTAAGCTCAACTATATGTGCGTGCTCAACGACGATAACCAGCTCTCGGTGCGCGACATGCGCAACCGCATGGAGCTTGTGAAGGAGATTGACCTGCAAGGCTCGCTCAGCGACCTGCTCATGGGCGCTCACTCGCTGCTCGTGAAGAACAAGATGGCGCGCTGGCGCATCGTTCTCACCGGCGACGAGGTGGAGGGTGCCGACACCGTAGAGCTCACCGGCGTGGCTCTCGCACGCTTCGCCTTCGAGCAGTTCAGCGCCGAGGAGAGCGTAGACGAGGACATGCTTGCGCAGCGACTCATGCACATGGAGCAGCACCTTGGTTTCCAGTGGTACTGGCTCGGCGATGCCGACTGGAGTCACGAGCACCTCGAAGGACTCATCGACATGGAAGGTCTCGACGCCGACCCCGAGAAGATGATGCGTCAGGCGCTGCTCTTCAACCGCTACGAGGCTTTCATGCAGCGCCTCTGCGCCTTCTCCTACATCTCGCAGAAGCCTATCCAGGGCGACCAGCTCCAGGCGCGCAACAACAAGCGCAAGATAGCCCGCTGCGTGCGCCATATACTGGCTCACCGCGCCGGCGAAGCTAACATCTGGGAGCTTGACGACGAGGCTCGCCGCGAGATCATCCACTTCCACAGCACGTTCCACCGCGAGTTTGCCGCTGCGTTGGAGGCTTAAAAGCACTCCTTAATAATTAGGCTTTTGCCCTTACAGGGCGAATGAAGATGTGGGGCATAATGTTTACCCAGGGCGCTGCCCTGGGCTATGTGATTATTGGGCTTTCAGCCCGTCTTTGACCACATTATTAGTTTTACCGGACAGCATTAAACAATAGACTTAAGAGCGTTGAGCTACAGTAGTAAGCTTATTACCGCGTACAGGTAACATCATTACCGCATACCGGAACTTTCATTACCGCATACATGTAATAGAAGTTCCAGTATGCGGTAATTGTGTTTTTACCAGGTCTCAACCCGATTCGGCGTGTGGTTTTATTGGCAAGTTCCCCTAGAAAAGTGTGGTGTTCGTGTGAAAGTTCCCCAAGAAAAGTGTGGTGAATGCTTGTAAGTTCGCCTAGAAAAGTGTATCTTTGCATTGTAAGTGTCAGTAAATTAGTAAATTAAGTAATTATGGAGCGTAGCATATATTCAAACTTGAAAAAATGGAAAGAATCGCCAACCCGTAAACCGCTGATATTACAAGGTGCACGTCAGGTAGGAAAGACCTATATATTGAAAGAATTTGGAGCACGCGAATACTCGGAAGTGGTCTATATCAACTGCGACGATAATAACGATATGCAGAATATGTTCGTCGACTATGATGTAGATCGTATCATACGCAGTCTGAGTGCAATCTCCGGCGTCTCTATAAAGCCCTCAACCACACTTCTTATTCTTGACGAGATACAGGAAGTGGAGCGTGGACTTGCCTCGTTGAAGTATTTTTGCGAGAAAGCACCCGAATATCATGTGGCTGTAGCTGGTTCGCTTCTTGGCATAACCCTGCACGAGGGCACATCGTTCCCCGTTGGCAAGGTGGATATGTTGTATATGTATCCAATGGATTTTGAGGAATTTCTGTTGGCTATGGGCAAGGAGCAGCTTGTAGAACTGCTGCGCAGTAACAGTTGGGCGGCTCTGACGCCCTTGCGAGGAATGCTGACCGAACTGTTGCGTCAGTATTATTTCGTTGGTGGCATGCCAGAGGCTGTGAAGGCATACGTGGAGCGTGGAGATATATGGGAGGTGCGTTCCATCCATTCGAAGATAATAGACGCCTATCGCAACGATATGTCGAAACATGCGCCAAAACAGCAGGTGCAGCGCATAAACATGGTGTGGAACTCGATACCGTCGCAGTTGGCTCGCGACAACAAGAAGTTTATCTACGGAGCGCTGCGCAAGGGCGCACGTGCCAACGATTTTGAGATAGCAATACAGTGGCTTGTAGATTCGGGTCTGGTGCATAAGGTGCATCGCATAAGCAAACCGGTTGTGCCGCTGAAATTCTATGAAGATATGTCTTCCTTCAAACTCTTTCTGCTCGACTGCGGACTGCTCGGTGCTTTGTCTGAGACGCCTCCCGAGCAGATACTCATCGGCGACAATGTGTTTGAAGAATACAAAGGCGCTTTCACCGAGAACTATGTCCTGCAACAGCTGAAGTCGTTGCCGCGCACCTTCGTCTATTATTACAGCAATGACAATTCGACATTGGAGATTGACTTCGTTGTGCAGCACGATACGCACGTAATACCGATAGAGGTGAAGGCGGAGGAGAATCTCAGAGCGAAGTCGTTGCGCCAGTTCGTCACAGACAACCCTGGTCTGCACGGCGTGCGCTTCTCTATGTCCGACTATCGTGAGCAGGATTGGCTGACGAATGTGCCGCTGTGGGCTGTAAAGTGGGCGTTTTAAGGGTAGGTATTCTGCGAAGGCATACGAAAAAGCGGCAGCAGGAAACGTTTCGTTTCCGGCAGCCGCTTTTACTTTTTTACTTTTTTACTTTTTTACTTTTTTACTTTTTTACTTTTAAAACCTACTGCACAACGTACTTCTTTCCGTTTACAATGTAAATGCCCTTGTTGAGTCCGTCGAGGGCGCGGTCGGCATCGTTGGTAGTGCGCACGAGTGTGCCGCTGATGGTGTAGATGCGTACCGGGCGCGGAGTGGTGGGTGCGTTGACGGTGATGATAGACGTTGGAGTCTGGTAGTTATCGTAGCTGAACGGCACGTTCTGCATGTCGCCCCAGATGTAACGCTCCAGACCAGGATAGTCGACGAACGGGTTGCGGTTCTTCTGCACGCCGTAGGCAGCAGTGTTGCGGTTAATCTCCTTCTCGCTGACGGGGTCCTGCTCAGCCCACTTCAGCAGCAGGTTGAGCGCCCACTCCTTGTAAGCAGGATAAGAGTTGCCGGCGAGCATCGGACTCGACCAACTGCTTATCTTGCTCTCGTAGCATGTAGCCATGTAGAGATAGATGCGCGCGAAGTCGCCCTTGTAGATGTCGTTCGGCTCGAATACGTTGCCCGTGTAGCCGGGAGTTTTCGACTTGCCGTACTTGCTGAAGTTCTTGTTCGACTTGTATACGTCGCCGTCTGTCTCGCCGAACGGGTCGTTGCCGCGGCGGTTGTTTACGTAGCCGTCGCACGGCACAACATGAACGATGTCGCAGTACATAGGCTTAACCTTTCCGCCGAACCAGCTCTTCGGGAACGAGTGCTCGCGGTTGTACATGTCGCCCTCTTTCTTATAGTTGCCTGTGTTATCGCTGAAGTTGTAGTTGGTCGTACAAGAGTACATATCCCACACCTTGCCGTCGTCGCGACGGTCGGTCTTCTGATAAGCCGAAATAAGTCCGTCATAAGAAACAACGTCGGGGTTGCCTATAATCTTCGATAATGCAGTCTTGAGAGCCTTTCCCTTCTTGCCGTCGGCAGCGCTGTAGTAGGTGCCGCTGTTGTTGGGGCCTTGCGCGAAGGCGCCGACGAACGAGAAGAGGGCTATTGCGAATAATGATTTGCGTAAAGAAATATTCATCTTTCTGTATTTATACGTTTTCATGGGGTGCAGATGTCTCATCTGCACCTACATAGCAAGAAAAACTGGTTGGTGCACTTCTTGCTCTGGCAAGCGGCAAAGCCGAGCGGAGACAAGTGCACCCCCTGGTGATTAGTTGTGTACCAATGTGCCGATTTCCTCGCCCTGCATCACCTTCTTCAGGTTGCCTACGATGTCCATGTTGAACACGTAGATAGGCAGGTTGTTCTCCTTGCACATTGTTGTAGCGGTGAGGTCCATCACCTTCAGACCGCGTGTGTAGATTTCGTCGTAAGTGATGTCGGTGAATTTCGTAGCGGTCGGGTCCTTCTCGGGGTCGGCTGTGTAGATGCCGTCGACGCGTGTGCCCTTGAGCATCACGTCAGCCTCAATCTCGATGCCACGGAGCGATGAGCCGGTGTCGGTGGTGAAGTAGGGTGAGCCAGTGCCGGCAGAGAAGATGCAGACATATCCTGCCTCCATTGCCTCGATAGCCTTCCACTTAGAGTAGAACTCGCCGATAGGCTCCATGCGGATAGCTGTGAGCACCTTTGTCTTCACGCCCAGTGCGCCGAGCGCCGAGCTGAGTGCGAGCGAGTTGATGACGGTAGCACACATGCCCATCTGGTCGCCCTTCACGCGGTCGAAGCCTTTCGATGCGCCGCTGAGTCCGCGGAAGATGTTGCCACCGCCGATTACAATACCTATCTGCACGCCCATTTCGTGCACTTCCTTAATCTGCTCTGCGTATTCGCCCAGACGTACCGGGTCGATACCGAAGCTCTGTTTGCCCATGAGGCTCTCGCCGCTGAGCTTGAGGAGAATTCTCTTGAACTTTGCCATGTTGTATGTTTGGTTTGTTTTGTTATTTGTTATTGTTGGGGTGCTCTCTGCTTGGTTGGTGCACTTTTTGCTTGGTTGGTGCACTTGAGACAAGTGCACCCCCTTATGTGCACCCCTTGTGATGCAAATGTACTGCTTTTTTGTGATGTAGCCAAACCATTAGACTATAAACCTCACTTCCTTCATCCAATACGTGCGTTCGTGCCCTTGCGTGTCGGTGAGATGTAGGCGTCCGTTGGGCGCCACGCGGCTGATGCGTGCCTCGAAGCGCTCGCCCGTAGCGCAGTCTTCGTAGGCGTGCATGCCCTTGCGGCGGAACAGAGCGGCGTTGTATTCGGCGCAGATGCCGTCACGGTCGCCCTCCACAGCGCGCCGGTAGTAGAGCTCGAAGCTGCGGAGCACGGCGTCGAGCATTTCCTCGAGCGGCGTCTCCCTACCTATTATATTATATAGCGACACGGGGTTGGACGCATTGCTGCGAAACTCGCGCTGGTTCACGTTTAGTCCGATGCCGTACACGCAGCGGTCAATGCGTTTTCCCTTCACGGTGGTTTCGATGAGCGTTCCGCTTATCTTGCGGTCGCGCCAGTAGATGTCGTTGGGCCATTTCAGCGTGATGTGGTCGGTGTAGCGGTCGAGCGCAGCCTTCAGCGCCAGCGCCCCAGCCATCGACAGCACGTATTGGTCGGCTATGGCTATGTTTTGCGGACAGGTGAGTATGGAGAACAGCAGGTTCTTGCCGCGCTCGCTCTCCCAAGAGTTGCCGGCTTGTCCGCGTCCTGCCGTCTGATATTCCGCCACCGCCACAACCATCTCGCCGTTTGGCGGGGCAGGGTGGGCGAGAAGCACGTCGTTCGTAGACGCCGTCTCAGTGAGTTTCAGTTTTTTCATTTGAAGAATTTTGAATTCAAAACGCCATGCACGGGTTAAACGCATCGACGATGTGCTCCACCTGCGCCGTCTCTTTCGTTCCGCCGATGACCGAAACGACGTCGAAGCGCAGTTCGTCAAGCACGTTCAGCATCTTCACGTACGTGTTAGCCGCCATGCCGATGTTGCGAATCTTGCGTCTGTCAACCGCTTCCTCGGGCTTTGTAATGACATCCGTAGCGCGCGTCTTCACCTCTACGAACACGATAGTGCGCAAGTCGGGCGACCGCGCGATGATGTCGATGTCGCGGTGTCCGTCGCGCCAGTCGCGCTCGATTATCTCGTAGCCCTTCTCGCGCAGATAGTCGGCAGCCAGGTCTTCGCCCCATTTGCCCGTGTTGTTATGCTTTGCCATGCTGTTTCTTTTCTTGGTGTTGTACAAAGGTAGTTTAAAAATATGATTAAGCCGGTAAAATGAATATTTATTTTTATTGCTGTCCGCTAAAACTCCAAAGAGCATAAAAACCCTGCCCGAAGTCC
>OBCQ01000067.1_pt1 | contig 26847 bp, 27 predicted proteins | sample 1517991 | NCBI WGS metagenome assembly OBCQ01 (sample SAMN03418263, study PRJEB22391) | human gut metagenome | biome: human-gut; feature: organic feature; material: feces | host: Homo sapiens | place: Tanzania | collected 2013-01
TACTACGCCAGTCATTGCCGAAAATCTTGCCGCGCACTTCCAGGGCGTATGTGCCCACTGATACAGCGTCGCCCTCGACACGCGCAAGAATAATGTTGTCCTCTGCCGTGTCGATGCTGTAGGCGAGGCTCACACGCCGATACTGATTTACGATATTGACTTGAATGTCGGTACATGCAGGGAGCGGAAAAGCCACCTGTTCGCCGTTCACCATTTTGCGCACTGGTATGCGCAGGGTGAAATCGTTACCTCTTACAATTTTCTTCATATCTTACTCTTTTGGTTGTTCTTCTTCTATTGTTGTCGGCTCGTCGGTCGTGGGTTCTGCCGTTGTTTCTCCATCCGTATCAGCGACTGGCTCTTCGCCATCGTCGGACTGCCCAGTAGGAGATTCAAACGGCACATTATAGCCGTTCCACACGATGCTGTATGTTTTCTTGGTCGGAACATACACACACTCGCAGGTAAGTATTGCCATCCAACCGCTTTCAAGCCATTCGGGGTGCGCAGTCGTTGAGCCTCCAGAGAGCGACGTGTAACCTACAAGCTGGATAGTCTTTTTCGGGCTGGTGTTGTTTCGCACGATAAACGTCTGTCCGAGGTATGCCGCTGCCGCTTTCGATGTAAAATCCTCACTGGTCTTGCTGTCTGCCGCAAGTTTTTTCCAAAGCACATCAGTCGTGTTGTAGAACGGCAATAAAATCGCAGGGTATGAACCACTCACCTTGCTCGCCAAGTCGCCAGCAAGCTCCACATAGCTGCCAGCCGATACAAAGTCAAGAGCGACGTAACCGTTTTGCGTCGGTATCTTCTTTGAGAGATACTTGTCGATGTTATCGGGTGTAATGATTGTTAGTTTCTTTTTTACAAAACCCGAGAACAAGCCCGAATACGCTTCAAATTCACCTTTCTCGTTCACGCTCGCCGTCACCTCGCCGTCGTTGTTCTTGACCATGAACTTGTTAGCCGTCGCCGTGATGGTGTCCTGCTCGATGTCAACGCCTGCTCTTTTCAGTCCCGACTCCAGCTTTCCTGCCTCCGTCTTGTCGTAAGGCGAAAGACTCCAGCCGCCGTATTCCGTACCCTCCATTATCATCGGACGGCACACGCTGAAAGCGCCATTTCTGCGCACGGCAAGTTCAAGCAGCAGCTTCGTGCAGCCGTCGGGCACGGTAAACGTCGCAGTAAAGAGCTTCCAGTCACCTATACTCAGATAGATATTGCCCGACTTGACAACAGCACCTTCCGTACCGCCGTCAAAGCGCTTAACGGAGTAGTAGGCGCCGTTATCAAAAAGACTGACGAGCTTCGCATACACGCTGAATACATACGTCTTGCCTGCCGATACACGCACATCCTTGAAGTACAAACCGGTGTAGGTGTTCGCCGTAGCGCCCGACGCGCTGAACGTTGCGTAGTTTGAGCCGCCGACACCCCCACCGCTTGTTATCTCCACCTTTTGCGAGTGAGCCGCCGCTATCTTTGTGATATCATCCCACGGACGTAGCGCAGAGCCTACAATGCTGTTCTTTAGGTTCGTGGTCGTTTCAACCTGTAGAGAGATTTTGTCCGTTGTCTGCTCAATCTTCGACACCCTGTTTTCTATCTCCTTTTTGTTTGTGGCTACCGTAGAAGTCAGTCCGTCCACGTTAAGCACAAGCTCCGCAAGCGTCATCTCCTTCGTTGTGCTGCCGTCCTTCACCTTGAACTTGAACATTGACGCAAGCGCATAGATTTCGTCGGGAGATACAACGAATATCTCCTTGCCGTCGAGCGTATAGTCGTTCACACCCTTGTACAGCTTGATTGACGGAGAGTCTTCGCCATAAGCCGAGAGGTAGAGCACCGACTGACGTGCTACATCGGTTGTATTACCCATCTGCACAAGTTCGTCACCTGCTGCTGGCTGGTCGGTTCCTTCTCCCGAACTATTGACGACGTCGATGTAGTCTGATCCAACAGCGTGAACCCTGCGCCAGTAGTATCTGTTTCTTGCGCTCTCGCTTGTGCCGGTCTTGATATTGAATGTCTGACAGCGCACGAGGTCGTTTTCCACGAATTGATTCACAATCTCCCTGTCTCCGACCTTCTGCAGAAAGTAGCATCGCGTCATTTCGTAGGGAGCTCCGCTCTCATAGTCTGGACTCGTCGAACCTTTCGGGATACTCTCGACATTGCTCACTTTCATCGACGCAGGCGACAGGACTATCTCGCCGCCGACGCTCTGTAGCTCGCGTATCACGAGCTTCACGAACTCCGCAGCCTTGCGAACAAGCAGACGGTCTACCTCCAGATACGAGTCCGTCGTTGTGCCGTAAGTGTCGCCGAGCATGAAACCCTTGCCGCCGACACTGGGTTTGAACGCCGCCGACACTATTTTCTTGAGAGTGGCTACACCTTCAGCCGTGACACCATGAGTTCCGTCAGACAGGGCGAGGCCGCCGAGGAGCGTCAGGAGTTCCTTAAAAGTGCTTGCAGCTTCAGAAGACAGCCCTTCTGCGAAGGTTATGCGCTTCTCGGCTGTGTCCTCTTCATCAGAGCGCAGGAAGTGCTGGAACACTTCGGCTTCTATATTCACGTTCTCCGCAATATCTGCCTTATCGGCATACTTAGCTTTATCAGCGATAGCGGAATGTCCTGCCTTATCAGCATAGCCAGCTCTTCCCGAAGCCTGTGTGTTGGCATATACAACACCGCCTCCAGAACTTGTTGTAGCTCCGGTCGCTGTCTTTGGCTTGGTGTACATCTTTACTTTTATCATAGCTTACCTTTTTTAGATTTCGCGCAGCTTCAATACTGCCGTGCCTTCCGCGAGATTCCTGCTTATGCCAGTTACCCAGAAGTCCTTGCCCATAGCCTCGTGTCGGTATCTGTTGAACAGTCCGACGTTGCCGTTCTCGTCTTCGAGGTTCTGCGTCATCGCTACACGCGGCACATGACAATCGTCGTAATGATTCGACACGTAGTGCTGCTCGGGCTTTGTCGTGTTGCCGGTGTTGCGGTCGTATATGTCGAGAAGCTGGCTTCCTGTTTTTAAGTTGAACGGTGTCGAGATATTCAGTCCGGTTTTCACGCCGAGGGCATATCCTTCGTCACCAGTCAGTCCGGACGTTATCTTAAATTCGAGATCGTCCTTCACGTTACAGAAGTCTTCGTCGGTGTCGCTTGCGTATATGATGTCGTTGTCTTCGAGCGACTCGTAGTTGTCGTTGTCGCTGTACAGCTTCATCTCGAAGTTCTTGATGCAGATATTTTCCACGTAGCTCAGGATAATCTCTTTGACAGGTGGCTTGTATGTACCGACATCTTCCCATGGCGGCATTGATACGACGATTCCCGACGTTCCGCTTTCAGAACCTCCGATGCCGCTCGATCTTAAAGACCATGCCGGACAAAGGATTGTGAATTTAACCTTGCCCTGCAGGCCGTCTGCCTTGCATATCGGAATAGCCATGCCTTCGGCGTCGAGATTCATGCCTACGCTTATGTTGTTCTGTACGCTGAACTCCGTGCCTACTATGTAGTCGTCGATCTTCGGGTCGAAGCCGATGGTGAACGACTGCGAGTAGTATTCCTTGTCGCTTTCGCACTCTTCCCTGGTCTTGTACGGTCTCCAGGCATAGTCGTCCGGCGTACCGTTACCCGTGCCAGGCGTGTCGCCGGCGAAGAATGCCTGGCGAAGACTCTTTTCGACGAGACATTTGTCTCCTACTACAAGCATGCAGCACAAAACTTGAAACTTCGACACATCGTCGACCTTGCCTAAGTACATGTTTCTCTTCATCTGGCACTCTTTGAGCGTCTTTCCTGAGAACGGAATGAAGCCGTTGCCGATGGTCTTGTTGAGCATGGGGCGCAAGAACGGGGTCTCTGCCTTGTAGAACTGGTGAGAATAATATTCCTTGCCGTCCGGGCCGGCTACAGTGTGCAGGTCGCTATCGCTGTATAGCACGGTTTCTTTATAGGGCGGGCACGAAAGCTCGCGTGTCGGTGTCAATGCGATACGCCCGGATATTACGAGATAGTTCGTTGTGCTGTCGTCGGCTGGCGAGTAAACGCCCGGAGCGGCGTTGTTCTCGTATACGGCGCGGGGTATACTCTCCATGAGTCCTTTACTCGTGATGCCCTGACTCGACTGCGCCTGTCTTACGCCGAGCACAAGCCACGTTTCCATATCCAACTTGCCGGATATGGAATTGTCTTTTGCGTCCATCTTTTTCTCTACGGATCCGACCTTCAGAAGGGCCGTTCCTCTGCCCTTGCCGATGGCGTCAGGTAGTACGTTCTGCCATTCGTTGTTGCCGGAGTAGGGGAAATACGATGTGTCGGCGGTAGTGCCGAGCACCGATTGCGGATAGAACTTCCACTTTCTGTTAGTCATTACCCTTATATACCAGTCTGTGACGTAAGCCTTGCCCCATTCCGATGGCTTTTCTTCCCATGCCCTACAGAAAGCTTCTCGTGCCGTCCTTCCTTCAGCAGGGGAAGTGATCATTCTCATGTACTTCTGTTTCCCGGAGAATGGCGAAGTCAGATCGTCTTCTTCAAGCGGACTGCTGATAAGGTTTTTCATGCTCGTTACATTGTCCTTTAGTACGAGCTTGTTGTAAGCCTCATCAATGTTTATCTGCGTTTCCGTGTCGGCCACGATGTCAGTACGCAGGGTTATCGCCTTGCGTTCGGACGCCTTAGTGTTCTCACTCAGCAGGTCTTTCCATTGTACGCTTGCATTCTTGCTGCTCAATGTTTCCCATGCGTATATGTAGAAGGCCTCACCGTCCTGGACAATATGGAGGTCGAGATAGCGCATTATCTCTTCGAGCACTGCGTCCTGCATCCATACGTCGTCTTCCTCGTCGCCGAGGAAGAGAAGTTCCGAGATTGAAATTTGCGAGAATACTGATGTCGGGCCGGACTCGTCGCTGCTGAGAGCCTTGCTGTTGTCGTAGTAGAGGCGTATGGGATGCTGTGCAGCGTTGCTGATGATAAGCGACTCCGTTGCGATTGTAAGGATAGCAGAACAAATCTGCAGGAATGTTTTCTGCTCAGCGTTGTCCTTGATGGTTGTATATTCAACGCCCGGAGTGCCAACGTTGAGGTAGCGTGAGTATTGCAGACTTGAGAGCACGTCGATGCAGTTCAGTTCTACCTCGTCGTACTCTTCATTGTAACCTTGCGAAAAAACAAGCGGCTCAATGAAGCCGGCAAAGACGATCTGCCCGTCACGCTGTACGTTCACTACAGTATTACGGCATGACTTGTTGTAAAAATCACTGATGAAGCTGCGGCAAAGGAGACGTATTGTGCAACTGTGACGCAGGAGATGGTCGAAAGTGTCGTTCATCTCGTCAGTTATCTCCACCGCGTCTTCCTGGAAGTATATGCCTCCGGCTTCCGTACCGATGATCTTCTCTTCGGTACGGTCGCCGTGCGACAATATCTCCACGGTGATAATGTTGCCCTTCTGATTAACGAATTGTCCGTGTATGTACATAGTCGTGATTATGAAAGATTTGAGCGTCGGCCCGACTTGGCGGCTATCCTGCGCACATTACTTATTGTCTGCTCCAGCTCCGTGCCTCTCGTCTTGCCCTTGATGCCTATTTCGAGGCGTATGCCATCAATGCTCTGCCTGCTTGTCTGTGCTGTTTGCATGTCCGGCAGAGTTCTCTGTGTGAATATCGGCGGTGTATACCTCGGCGTGTTGATCATCTGGAAGAGACGAGCCTGCTGCCATTTGGTAAGGATCATCTCTCCACTGTTGACGCGGGCGAACTTGCGGTCTCCGAAGGTCGAACCTCCACCGACTACGCCACCCGAGGCGAAGCCGTTGAGGTTTTTCATTGCAGAAATCATTGCGGCAAGCTGGGCTATGCCGGTAGCAGCAAAGCCTATCCAAGCCCAAGGGCCGAGCGTTGCAGCCTGTGCAGTCGCCGTAGCGAACCCCTCAGTCATTACCGCAATAGATTGCGCCAACACTCCTGCAACATTCAGCTCAGGCACGCCTATCGCATTACCGAGAGAAGAAAGACTGCTGCCCATTGCGCTGGCTGCTGAGCACGCTCCTTCCATTTTCTTTTTCGCATCGTCGATGTCACTTGTCTTGATGTCTATCTTCAGTGGCTTCAGTCCGAGCTGCGTCAGCTCTGCGTCCAGATCTTCGAGTTGTTTCATAGCCTCATCTTTGCCGATGATGCCTATTTCGAAGTCCGACTGGATGCGGCTTGCTTTCTGCTGCGCATTGCTATAGCTCTGACGCTTGTCGGCGACGGAGCCTTGTTCGATGTATTCTGGTTCTACTTCGGCGGCGATAGAAACATTGCCCTTTGTCGCTCTGTCTATCTCCGCCTGTATTTCTGCGATTTTTGCTGAGGCTTTGACTTTCGCCTCGATGGTTGCAGCCTCATCGAGACTGCGCCGTGCATTCTGCAGTTGCTCTTGCAACTCTTCGATAGGTGTCTTGAAGTGTACTTCGATAGGTTTCAGCCCGAGCGCAGAGAGCTGGTCGTTGATGTCGGCAATAGCTTTCTGCGCTGAGGCTTTGTCTATCAGTCCAGAGTCGTAGTCCTGGCGGATGTTGCCGATGCGCTGCTGTGCGTTGCTGTAGCTCTTGCGTTTATCGGCGGCGGATCCTGCCACGATATAGGTCGGCTCGGTAGCAGCTTCGATTGAAACCTTGCCCTTTGTCGCCTCGTCTATCTCCGCCTGTATCTTCTTCACCTTTGCGTCGGCTTTCACTCGTGCCTCGATGGTCAGGGCGTTGTCCTTGGTCTTCTGAGCAGCAGACAGCTGCGCCTGCAGCTTTTCGATGTACGTTTTCGGTTCAACGACGGAGGGCGTATTGGTGGTGTTGTTGGCAGTATTGACAGCCGGGACATTGACAGTCTTTGCTGGATCTTCTTTCTTTAATGTCCGCAAAGCATCTTTCGCCTCGTCGATTTCAGTGTTTACATCGTTGAGATCTCTTTTCAGTTTTTCAATATTGCCGTCGCCTCCATGTTTCAAGTCCGTGCCTACGGCCGCTATTCCTACGCGCTTCTTCTCTTCTTGGGTCGCATATGGGCCGCTATCCCTGAAAGTTGGATCTTTCCGAAATTCAGCCGTAGCATCATTTATGGCTTTATCGACGGCTTCGGAGCGTTTTTTTAGATCGAGCTGCCGTTTATACAGTTCTACAAGTTTCGCGGCGTAAGCAGCAGCCTTCGCTCTGCGCTCAAATGACGCAACGATATTCTGAGTATTTCCACTAAAGATATTTTCTGCGTCAGATAGACCGCTAATCTTCAGCCCGAGCTCTCTGAATGCGTCCTTGTTGTCTTTTATCCATTGTACTTTCTGCTGCTCGGTAGACAAAGACTTCCATCCTTCCTTGAGTTTGTCGTATTTCGACATTAGCTCCGAATAGGTAGACTTCAGCGTGCTGTCATAGGCATTCTTCACCTCGTCGGCTGCGCTGTTCATCTCCTTCATTGCTTCTGCCTGCTCGTTTGCTTTGTCTTTAGCCTCCGAGGACTTCGAGGAGAATGCGCTGATTACTTCTGTAAGCGCAACAATGGCTATGCCCACACCCGTAGAAACCAACAAACCCTGCATTGCAAGTTTCAGCGTTGTGGCACTCACCGCCGCCCCACGAAAAGAAGCCGACATTACCTTTACGATGGCATTTACCCTTATTGATGTAGCGTTCCATATCAATGCCGCTGTATTGGTGGCGATAATTCGGGCCTTGGCAATGGCATTTATGCCGCAAAAGACTTGCAAAGCCTTGTTGAGCGCAAGAATGGAAACGGCGGTGTTTCCCAACTTCGCCATAATATTCACGGCTGGCATAATGCCACTTACCGCCGACGCTACGGCATCGGTGTACTCGCTCATTTGGTTTTGGAACATCTGGAATGCTGCCGACCCACTATTGGCAACCTTGCCGAAAGCATCATCGACGGTTCCCGCGCTGCCTTTCATGGCATCCACATTCTCCCCGAACTTTGCAGCAAGCTGCCCGGTAAGTGGCCCCAATGCTCTAAGGCTTTCTGCTGAACCGAATAGCTTTCCGTATATCTCCTGCTCCAGCATACCGCTCTTTTGCGCATACTGCTTTACGTTCTTGTCAAGATCGGTCAGGAAGTTCTGCAGACCGCCAGCTGCTTTGATGGATGCAGCGTTGAACGATATGCCCATTTGCTCTGCCATCTTGCTTGCTTCGCTCGAAGGCTTTATAAGCGCGGTGAATACAGCTGCGAGTTGCGTTGACACCTCGGCGGTATTGCCGCTCACTCCTGTAAGCGTAGAGAATGTCGCCATGAGCTCGTCTATGCTGACACCCAGCGTTGCAGCATTGCCAGTCACTCTCGGAAGAGCCTGTGCCAGTTGCTCAAAAGAGGTTACGCCATTTTTGGCGGTAAGTTGTATCTTGTCCTGTATATCTCCCGCAGCATCCCATGAAAGACCGTAGTTCTTTATGATAGTAGAGGTCACTTTAACTGTCTCGCCGAGGTCTGCAACACCACCTACGGAAGCCTTTGCTGACTTCTGGAGAAATGTTAGCCAGTTGTTTTCAGGCACACTGTTGCTTATTACTTGATATAAGCCGTTTGCGAGTTGGTCACGTGCAATCGGCAAAGTCTTCGACAACTCGGTTACCTGCCCTTTGAGCTTGGCAAAATCGTCACCGCTCTTTCCTGCCATCGTGTTAGCTACGTTCATGGCTGCGCCAAATGTGCGGCTTTCCTCTGTCACGCTGTTAAGCGTTGAGGCAAGCTGCTGCACTGCGCCATTGATGTTTTGAAGCTTCATAACCTGTTGGTTGAAGTTCACAAAAACGGCGTTGGCTTTCTGTATGTCCGATTTGGCGACGTTGACGGCACCGCGCAAGTTTTCCACTGTCGATGTAGCGGAAACCAACTGCTCTTTGCCGTCAATTTTCAGTTTAATGTTAAACTTTATTTCTTTTGCCATATTTTTAATGTATAAGTAACTAAGTAACCGATATTTTTTGCATCTTTGCGATATAAATCAAAAGGTACAATACAATGAAAACAAATGAAGTAACAAAACATCCAAAGGAAATCAAAGCCGAAATCAGTTTTGAGATTATCGGTGAAGATGAGCCAACGAAGTACGACAAAAGGCGTAAACGTTGGGCATGTATCTCTCGTTGGGCGTTGTTGGCTTTGGTAGTTTCCATATTAAGCTGCTTGCCATTTGGGTTGAATATTTATTCTTTGGTCGCCACTGCCATTAGTACGGTAGTGTTTTGGATTGCCCTTGACGGGGCAAGTACCACCCATCCCGATGAACCTGGATACCACAACGTCCCTTGGGAATCTTGGCTTTAGTCATTTCCTACTTTTCCCAACACTTCCTCAAAACGCTTTAACGCATCTTCCTTCGATACAGCCGGTGCTTTCCGCATCGGCTTTTTCTTTTCCCACGGGAGCGGTAGCACTTTCTGCGGTGTCAGGTTGCCCTTTGCGTGCGGCTGCAGGGCTATTGTTGCCATCATGCGCATACACTCCCATCTGTCCCGCAGCTGTGCCTCCTGCTGCTCGTTCCACGCTCTGTAGATATGGTCGAACTCCTCGGGCGTGAAGCCGCAAAAATCAGAATAGGGGATGCCGATGTTGCCAACGGCTATCCCCAGCAGCTCAAGTATTTCTAACTTTTTTTTTCAGCCGAAGCCTCAACGCCTACAGCGTCGCCGTTGATAGCCTCCGTCCATGCGGCGACATCGTCAAGCGTCACGCAGTCGGCAAAGTCCATGAGCGAAAGACCGAACTCCACGCCGTCATGCTTACACGCCGACGCTATACAGCAGAACAGGTACGTGCACATGTCCGTCACGTCGTTCGAGATGTCGGACACCTCCTTTCCCGTTTCCATTTTGAAGCGGAGCATAGCCCCCATAGTCTGTCTACAGGGGTATGCCTTTCCGTTGATGGTAATTTCTACTTTTTTCATGTCTTCGCGCTTTATTCTGTCACTTCTCTGCCGTTCTCGTCCGATGCTGCTACAGCCGAGCCTGCCTTGCCCGGGTAAACCTCAGGCTCGCCGTCGTTCTCCAACGAGAGGCTGTAGGTCGCGTCGTCAGTGGCTGGTGATGACTCCTCGATCGAGGCGATAACAAATTTACCCTTGACGTAAGGCTTTGCGTCTTCGCCACGCTTGAAGGCCTCGACATCCACGCTCTGGCCCTTACCCCATGCAGGTGAAAGCTGTTCGTAGCCGTTCTCGGTCTCGTTGTAGAAACGGAAGCCCTCCGCACTGATGGAGATTGAGAGTCCTGTGACGCCCTTGCCCTTCCACAGGCCGCTGCCCTTGGCGGCGGTCGCTACAGGCTTCACTGCGCGGTCTTTTGTCTCCGAGTTGAACGTGAGTGTGTGTGTAGAGCAGTGGCCCACGGCCTTGCCGTCTACTTTCAGCAGAATGTCACTGCCGTTGATATAATTACCTGTTTCTGGCATAACTATAAGTTTTTAATGGTTAAATCTTCACTTGGAATACAAGCTGCTGCACGTAGGCATCATCTTCATAGCCTTCCTCGCTATCGACGAGAATACAACTGCGCATACGGATGCCGTCGAGTTCGCCTTGTCTGTAATCGAGTGCTGCACGTGCAGCCTCTGCAAGTTCTACGCCTTCGGCATACTGCGCCGTGTAGCACACCACCTCCATCGTGACGGTGTCTGCACCCGGCATGCCCGATTTCGTTGGGTTGTGCGCCAGCGCTGCACGTCTGTACAGAATGTAAGGAAGCTGCGCCGTATCCGTCGCTACGGGGAACACCTTGTTTGTCTTCGCCTTCACTTCCTCATCAGAGAGGAGCATATTGCGTATGATGGCGCCTGCGCTGAGAGATGTCTTCTTTGCCATTGCTTGTCTTTTTAGATGAGTCCTTGTTTTCTCGCCGCCCTTTCGATGTTGTCCTGGAGGTTGTTGAAGAGGTTCGTCTCCACGCTGTCAGCGGTCTGCTGCTCTGTCTTGGCGAGGAAAGCGTAACGCTTCATCTTGCCGCGATTCGCACCGCCTCGTACGTATTGCCGTATCTTCTTGCCCGTAAAACGGCTCTTGCCGAAGAACGAAGAAATTCTTCTTCCTGCCTTACGATACCTGGTTCCGTCCTCGGCCCACATCAGCACGGGCTTTTCCTTGCTCTGCCGGTTCAGGTGTATGCCCTTGCGCCTGCCGTGCGGCTTCACGCTCACCATGAAGCCCAGGCCGTAGCGGTCGGGATAGGTTCGCACGTAGATGCCGCTTGACAGACTGCGCTTGGTGCCCTTGCCTATGCCGCTGCTGCCGAGGTTGGCTACGGCGGCTTTCTTCAGTCGGTTGCCTTCGCGGCGCATGGCACCCTTCATGGCCTTTCGCTGTGTCTTCACGTCGAGCGCCTTGTAGACGTCGAGGAACGGCCTTTTGATATCACTGACGGTTTGATTCATAGGACTTGCTATTCGTTCACTCGTTCGCAGATCAATGTCTTCATGCCTCGGTCGAGGTTCGGTATGATCGCCACCACGGTATACAGATAACCGCCGAGTTGCTGCACTCGCCAGTTCTCTTCTATCTGGTGCGCGTCACGGATGTTGTACTCAGCCCGATAGTCGGGGAAGTGTTCTCCGACCTCCTCGCTGCGGTTGCCGCTCTGCTTCACCCGCTGCGCTCTCACCGTCCTCTGCAGCTCGTAGGCGTTGGTCTCTTCACCGTAGGCGTTGGCTGTAGCAACGGGTTTGAGCAGCTGTATTCTGTACTTCATTTCTCCTGCTCTCATACTAACTTCCGATAAGGCTTAATCAATGACTGCAACGAATCGGGCACGGCGTGCATCTGGACGCTGCTCACGCTCTCACGCTGGTTGTACCAATGAGCACCGAGCATCATCGCCGCATGCATGATGGGCGTCGGTAGATTGCCGTCACCCATTTCCAGAAGTTCTTCGAGCGGTCTGTTGGTCGCCGTAACAACGGCCATCTCCGCCGTGTCGAGTATATGAGCAAGATACTCGTCATCGTCGGCGAAGTCGTCAGCTCTCACGTGTTTCTTGAATAGTGCCAAATCCGTTATAGCCATGATTGATGTTTTTATTAGATATACGAACGTTCAAAATTACACAGCCTTAGCAACCTTGCCGAGCGCGAAGGCCTCCGGGCGTACGGTAATAGTAGCGTAGTCTGCATTGAGAACGAAGTCCACTGCGTCCTTTCGTGCCTTGCTGTACGGGTCAACGATAAAGCGAATATCGCCGAAGAGGCCCATCGGCTGGTATCTCCAGTCGCCGAGACCGATGAACTCCGTGCCGTCGGTGTCGCGGATCTCGTTAGAGGTGTATACCGGGAGGCCGCAGAGCACGCCGTTCTGAATCATCGGAACGTAGATACCCTTCTCGTTGACAGGCGTACCTTCGAGGATGGCTGCCATGCTCTTTGTCATTACCCAGCAAGCGTTCGAGCCTTCGATGCCGGTCTCGAACATCTTCGCCTTCATGCCGTTGAGTTCCTTGAAGGTAGGCACAGCAGACAGCGTAGTAGCCTTGGTCTTCAGGGCTACGAACGGACCTGTGAGCTTTGTCGAGGCGTTCAACTTGTTGGTGCTGCAGATTACCTTGTTGAGGAGGCGACGGAGGGCGAGTGGCATGATTTCACGCACAATCATCTCCAGAATGCCCTGCGACTGGTTGAGCGACTGGTTGGTTACCGGGATGGCGATACCGACACGCTCAGGTGTTGCTCTCAGCTTGCTCAGTTTAATCTTCTTGTCGGTGAGTTCTACACCCTCACCAGCAAGCTCAGCGTCTACGTTCTCGTAGAGCGGCCATACATAATCGCCTGCGAGGCCCGTAGGCATAGGCAGGCCTACCTTGTCGAGGATAAAGCCTTCCTGCAGCGGACGCATGATCTCCTGTACGTTGAGAGGTACGATGCCGCCGTTGTTCACGTCAGACACCATCATCATGTCACGCACAAGAAGAATCTCCGTGCGCTGGCCCTGTGCGCTGTTCTCGCGGATCATGCGTGTAGCCTCCTCGATGGCGTTCGGGTTCTCGCGGAGGTGCTCGGCTGCTGCTGCCTGCATCTTCATCTGCAGAATCTGGTTCTCACGGGTAAGCGCCTCGAACTCGGCGTTCTCTGCCTCGTTGCGCTCACGCTTCTCCTTCTCGCAAGCGTCCGCAATCTCTGTGATGCGGTCGCAGTTCGCCTGATACTTGTTTACAAGCTCGCGAACGATAATGTTGTTCTTTGGTTTCGTCATATAACTACTGATTTATGATTAGAAAATTCGTTTTTGTGCTGCCTGGCGCATTTCGCGCAGCTGCTTGTCTGCCTCCTCGTTATTCTTTTTCGCTGGAGCTTGGCGCAGATCGTCGCGCAGCTTGTCGGTAAGCTCTCGCGCCTCTACGCTTGTGTCAGGGTAGTACGGGTTGGCGGCAAGCGTGAAGTCGTAGATGCCGAGAATGCTCTTTACGGTGTATGTGATGTTTACCGTGCCGTTCGGCGCTGTCTCGCTGGTACACTCCACGAAGTCGCGGTTGTAGTAGCGGGTCGAGAAGGCGAAGCTGCAACCCTTGATGTCGCCGCGGCGCACAAGTTCGAGCGCCTTGTCGCCGTCTACGGTGTTCGGGGCGTCAAACTCGAAGGCTACGCCCTTGTCGTCGATGGAGTAGGAGAGCGTGCCCTTACCCTTGTCGCTGCGAGCGAGAAGCAGGTGGTTGTCGTGAAACATCGTCATCTTGATATCCTGGCTGTCGAGAAACTCTTGACTGACAGCACCCGGGGCTATCATCTCCCGGGCTTCGCTGTCATCGTCGCTCCACAGAGGCTCTGACGGAGTATTGAAAAGTATTGCGTACCCCGTGATGGTGCGGCTCGGGGCTTCGCCCTCTGCCGCCTCCCTCACATGCAACATATTCGGGGTACTTAAACAACGCTTAATGATCTTGTTGGTATCTTCTGTCTTTTTCATATCGTATGGGGTTTGTTACTGGATCTTATTGCCGAAGGAGCCCTCGTTGATGTCCTTCAGGTTCGCCGATACGAGCACCTTGTCTCCGCCTGCTACCGGCGGCTTGTTCTCTTCCTTACGCCAATCGTTCACGGTGTAGATGCCCGCTGCTATGGTGCTTGTTTGGTATTTTACTCTACTATCGAGGTCGCAGGCGTATAGACCTCTGCGGTCGAACTGGAACTTTCGTTTGCAGCACAGCGACGGAGCGACGAGCTTTCGCAGCATCTCGTTTTCTATGTTGCGCAGTAGCGGGTTGAGCGTGTTGGAGAGGAACGCCACGTTCGCCATCTCGGCACTCTTGTAGTTGTTGCTGGTGTCGTCGAACACGAAAGACGGGTGCACGCCGAAGAAGCGACAAATGTCTCGTATCGTAAACTTGCGGCTCTCTAAAAACTGCATATCCGTTGACGAGAGTGAGATCTGTTTGAAGTCCACCTGTCCCGGGAGACTCACGATGCGCTCTCCGCCCTGGAATTTGCTGTCGATGCTTTCGGCTGTGTTCTCCAGCTGTACATCCTGGTACTCTCCGAAGCCCGTCACCGATTTGTCGTTTGTCACGAGTCCTCTCACGTTGCCGCCGTTGGCGAAGCGTTTCAGCGTCTCACGGTCGCCCGTAAGCGCTATGTCGAGAGTCTGGCGTGCGTATTGCAGCACGCTGATGCCAGTCTTTCCGTCTGCACTGTGTCCTTTGATGTGTATGATGTCCTGCTCTCTGTAGCAGCCGTACACACCATTAATCATGTCGGTAACGTTGTATGTGTCGCGCAGGACATCGTGCGACACCGTGCCGCGTCCGCAGAGTACGAGTCGGTCTATCTCCAGCGTCGCCGTGTTGTATACTGGCACGATGTAGGCGTTGCCATCAAGCAGCACGTGCTCTACGGTCTCCTTCCAGAAGTCGAACGCTGATTTTGTGAAGTCGGGCTGTACGTCAAGGAGGTAGTGGAGGCGGCTTGTCTTGTCCTCTACGAAGATGCCGTCTTTCAGTCTCATGTATAGAAGTGGAAGGTTGGCGACGCTCTCGCTGAGCAGCTTCACGCATCGGTACACCGTTGCAACGGACATGGCTGTAGCTCCCGATCCGTAGCCGAAGAAGCCTGTGTAGTCTCCGGCGATGGTCGTTTTGCTTTCGGAGTTCTCCTTCTTGCCCGATTCTCCTCTAAAAAAATTCGTTATGTTTTGCCAAAATCCCATGTATGTGTGCCTTTTTATCCTCAAAGATACAGCTACTATAGTAGCTTTTAAAATGACAAATGGCGCATTTGGGTGCATTTTGGTACATTGTGGCGCAATTATTAGTTTGTTAAGTTTTGTTTACAATCGTAAACATATAGAAAGTAGCATAGAATTTCAGTTCTTTCCAATATTTAAAGAACTGGAAAGCTTTATAGCGAGTGCCTATGATACAAAAAGCCCTCGATGCGTCACGCACCGAGGGCTCCAATAAGCTCTTTAATATAATGAATGCTGCGAATTAGAAACTTGCAGCGGTCATGGTGCCGCATGGTCGGGCGGCGGTGTTGAATTTATTAAACAGTGACCATTTTAATATCCTTGGCAAGTCATAGTATAATAGTCAAAATAAAATTAGCGACACGTTAGGTATTATGTTCTTTTGTTATTTATGAACACAGATGCTATGCTTGCGATGCCTGCCAGACCGAAGATACCTGCAAACCACGCTCGGTCAAGATATAGAGCATACGCTGCCAAGCCCATTGTCGCAACAATAGCAAAAAAGGCAAAAAACATGCCCCACCAATTCATATTGCCAACCTTGTGTTCGTTGTAGCTGAGTATCTTCAGTTTCTTTTCATCTTGTTTATGACGGTGAAGCTGCTCACGCTCTGACGACTTTATAAGGAAGTCAACAATTTTGGGGTCGATATTTTTATACTCTGCCAACTCTTGAGGAGCAGGCAGTATATTGTCATCGACAGAAACAGTTTGCTCAATATGGTTGCCCACTGCATCTCCGTTAGAGATGTTTGTGCCTTTAATTGAATAGGATTGTTTAGCCATTGTTCAAAACTAAATTATTAAACGCCGTGCGTATGTCACGAGCAACATTGTCACGATCTTTTCTGAGGTTCTCCATATCTGTGTGACGATTTGATGGTTTGCAGAACATCTCACGCTTTAGTGCCTCAATCTCAAATGAGTTCTCTTCGTATTTGCCAGAAGAGGCATGGCGCAAAACGGTAAAACCATTTTTTATAAAATGGGCGATATTGTTGATAATGCACATAGTTTTGCCTCCTTGTTTGTTGTTTTATTGTTTCTTTCTTATTTTTTTGCAAAGTAAGCGATTTTTTTTGAGATAATCATTAATAGTTGTATGAAAAAACTATACTAAAGATGAAATAATTTTGCAAAAGCCTCGATGCGTCACGCACCGAGGCTTAAAGCGCGATAAAACTATTGCTATAATGCCAAGCTCATAGCGTTTAGTTTTGTTGACATATCGTTGAGGGCAAAGCGTAAGGTCTTTAGCTCTTCGTCTGTAAACTGAGACGGTTTGCCATTGACGATGTTGCCGTTGAGTTTGTGAGCGAGCCATGAGCGCGACTTCTTGAAGTAGGTCTTGGCTATGTATGCCATTGAGACCATATCGGTAATCTCGCCAAGGCGTTCAGCCATGCGCTGCTCATGCACGTCATTAGCTGTGGTCTTAATGAGAGACTCCAGAGCTTCAGTGAAGGCCTGCTCGTTCTCACTTCTTAGAGCGTTCATTTCAGCGTCCACGGCTGCACGCTCCTCGTCGGTCGTTGCCAAACGTTTGCGCTCGGCAAGAGCCTTAATCTTAGTCTTGTAATCTGTCATAATATATTTTGTTTGAACTGTTTTTAAAAACTCCCCCTCCCATTTAAGGGAGAGGAGTCTTTTCAGTCATTTTTGATGTCGTCTTCAAGCTGCTCGATTTCTTTCTGTGCTATCTTTTTAAAAGTACTGGGGAACTTTTTCCAATACTCAAGATAGAAAAGCAAATCGTCTTCTTTGTCCTTTAGTTCCTTCGATTTTTTTAATTTCTTCATAGGCGATAAGTTTTTTATCACAATGCAAAGGTAATAAACTTTTGTTGATTATGCAAGAAAAGCGCCAATTATTTTCAACAAAAGTTTAATAAAAACCGCCGACGCATCACGCGCCAGCGGCTCCGAAACTAATCAACAAAAATGTAAACAACTGCTTATATACGTTACAACTCTCTTGTAATTCTTACTTGAGCAATCCCCTAAAGGCTTTCTGTATTCCGGCACGTTTTGCGTCGTCTGACGGATGGCAGTAAGTATCCATCGTTATCTCCACGCTTGCGTGGCCGAGTATAGAAGACACCGTCTTGACGTCGATGCCCTTTTCTATCATTTGAGTTGCAAATGTGTGTCTCATGCAGTGATAATTCAGATAAGGGACATTTGCTGTCTTGAGCATCTGTTCGTACCAGGTTCTCAACGTACGTGTGTTCGTTGGCGTAGCCGATAGCGAAGAGATAAAATAATCTCCAGGAAATACTTTTGCGTATGCTTGCAATATTTTGCGGAGTTTGGGTATCATCGGAATATAGCGGTCGGAGGAGGCGCTTTTGGGAGATTGAGTACAGATTGGCGTAGCGCAATCCTCTCCAGGTCGGAATATCTTCTGGAACGACTTGGATGTATGCACACGCGTACGCTGAATGTGTATCACGCCCTCATCGAAATCTATGTCGGAAAATTTCAAGCCGCACGCCTCGCCAATTCGAATACCGGTAAACATGGTTATTACGATGGCAAGTCTGCCGGGAGTCGGATTATCTTCAAATACTTTTATCATGCGGTCGTATTCGGCGATGGTAAATCTTTTCACACGCTGCCTTGCTGTCCCCTTGATACGCCCGGTGGTTACATCCTTCATATTCCACTCAAGAGAAGGCAGGCCGGTTACACCTAAAGAGCTGCCGGCAAATCGCATAACCATTCTGAACATGCGGAGCAAGTCTGATAAATAGTGATTGCTTGCCCCTGCGTCACGAAACTTCACAAAACAGGCTTTCATCGTGGCCTCATTAAGAGTGCATATATCCGCATCGCGGTCGATAATACGAGAGAATGCTTTGCCCATGCTGTAATAAGCGTAAGCTGTTGTCTGTTTCACCTCATATTTATGTTCATCGAACCATTTTTCATAAGCCTCAAAAAATGTCATTTTCATACCGTGCCCTCCCGATTTTAGCTTTCCACAATATGTTCTCCAGGTTTCGCCAGTACGACGTCGCTGAATGCGAGCGTATCGTCATGCTGATTCAGAAGTATGTACCGAGCCTTGATGCTGTGCTCAAGCACGTCACCATGGTAAACGTAGCCCATAATGCCGCGGATGCTCAGGTTGAGCAACAGCAGCGGAACGGAGCGGTCGGAAAGCTCCCACACCGTTATCATGTGCCGTGAGGGGAAGTGTTCCCACGGCGCAACACGCCGACACTGCTCCCACCATGCGCTTATTATCAGTCCGCCGGTACCCGCCGTCGGCTCGTGTATGGTTCCTATTGTTGGCACGGCTATCTTCGCCACAAGCTCCGACACTTCCCATGGCGTGAAGTCCTGTTTCTGTTTTTTGCGCTGTGCAAACTCCTCTTCATACAGCTGACGAAACCAGTCGTAGCTCATGTCATGGCGGTTGACATCGAGCAGCTCTGCGTAGATAGCGTCCCTGCGGGCCTTGTCGCCCATAATAACATCCATGGCGACTTGAGGCAAGTCCATGATGTCTTCAATGCCGAATATTCGGCAACATTCTTCTTTTGTCATAATTACGTTGTTTATTGTTGCATGTTTTCGTCGTTTTATCTTTCGTAAGTGTACATCAGCCCGAGCGTCATCAGCATGGTTATGGTACCGTCTATCTTGCGGTACTGCGACAGCTTCAGCGGCTTCTTGTTCTCCAGGTTGTCGGTGTCGAGCACGCAGTTTGAGAGGCAGAAGGTGTTTATGGGGTTGTCGTTGAACACGATCTTCGGCGGATCATTCCACGCCAGCATCTCGAACGACTCCACCGGGAGGTTGAAGCTGCCGTATGTCTGACTGTATGGAGTGAGCACGTTACGGGCTCCTACCGACGAGAGGATGCTCGTCAAGTCCTGCGCCTTGTACTTGTCGTAGCCGATACGTATGATGTTAACCTTTTTGGATCGGCGCAGAATGTCTTCCGCTATCTGCGCCACGTCTATCTTCTGTCCCTTGCAGAACTGGAGGTATCCTTTGGCGTGCCATGAGCGGTAGAGCTGCTCGTTGGGGTGTCCTTTCAGTGCTCCTTCTGGGAAGTAGTAGTCGGTATGGCAGTAGAACTTCTTTGACTCCGTTGAGTAGATCGTATAAGACACGGCACTGAAATCATCATGTATCGAGAGGTCGAACGCTACGGCGCAGTCGGGATGCCCTGCAACGTTGTCTATGTCGAACTTGCCGAGCAGGTCGTTCGCCTTCTCGTAGGTGAACCACGTCTTCTCGTCGCTCACGCAGAAGATGTTCAGCAGCTTTGTGCGGAAAGCAAGCATATTCTCCGCTGACAGCTGTGCGTTCTCGTACTCCCGTTCGTAGTAGTCGGGCTGCACCGTTATGCCGAGATGAGGCTGCACCTTCGCCCATGTTGCAGGGTCGCCCTCGTCGTCGTCGACATCCGGCATGAAGATGGATGCAAACATAGTATCGTTCGACTTCTCTCCTCGCAGCACCGCCATCACACCATCGAGCTCTCCCTTGAACGGCCCATCCACCACCTCGCTCGCTGTAGTGATCACTATCACGAGCGGTTCTCGTCGCGGACCCATTGAGGTTGTAAGCACGTTCTTCAGGTCTGCACCGTTCTTGCCTGCCGTGTTGCGGGCCTGCGCATACTCGTCCATGATGACGAGCGAGGCGAATAGTCCGTCTTTCGTCTTGGCGTTGGCGGTGAGACACTGGATGAGACTGTCGCGCCCACGATCCAAGAATGTTATCTTCTCGCGGTTCACCCGGAAGTGGCGTCCGCCTGCGTCGAGGTCGAACATTATGGCTCGTATCTCGTCGAAGCATATCTTCGCCTGGTCGTAACTGTTGGCTCCTACGTAAGCCTGTGCGTTGTTGTCGCCGAAGAGCATGTCGTAAACGGCGAGGGCAGCACTGGAGGTCGTCTTCGAGAACTTGCGTGGCACGAAGAGATATACGGAACGTATCAGTCGCCGTCCGTCTGGCTTTACGAAGCCGAAGATGTTGGCGAACTGGAAAGCCTGCACCGGTGTCAGCTTGTAGCGTGTGCGCCCGTTGATGCCGCTGAAGCGTAGAGCCTGGTAGAAGCGAAAGAAGTGCTTTACACGCTTCGGGCTCCATTCGTAGCGGTCGAGCATACAGAAGAAGCGTTTCACTGCCAGCAGCTCGTAGAGGTTGTGCCGTTCCGGGTTGTCTATCACGCCGTACACGTAGTCGCCGATGCGCCGGTCTGTCTCGACAAGCGCACAGCGATAGCGGATAGGGTAGGCATCCCTGTCTCTCTGCAGCCATGCCGCCGTGTCTGCTTTCAGGCTCCGTAGTCTTACTTTCTCCTCTTCCGTCATTCGTCGCCCTCCTTCATAGCCTTCATGAACTCGTCGAGCGTGTCGTCTTCAGTCCTGCGCTCCTTGCCGTCGTTGTTCATGCCCAGGGCACGGAGCGCACGCTGGGCCAGGCTTGCCACGTCGAGATACAGCTTCTCTTTCGGGTTTACCGTGTGGCGTTCGTTGCCCTCTCGGCTGTACTCTACGTTCACGGAGCTGTAGCCATCCCGGAGCATTTCTTCATTGAGCACTTCCGCTCTGACAAGCAGCTGCGCCGTCAGCTCTACCTGGTATGTCAGCTCAGCGGTGTACTTGCCCTGGCTCTTCAGCAGCTTTATGATGTAGTCCTTCTTGTTCTTCACCCTGCGCTCTATGCGTCGGCGCTCCTTTGCGTCGGCGGGATTGGGTAGGATAGGCTCTGCCGATGGCGCAAAGTCTTTCTGCGCCTTGTCGCTGTAGCCTCGTTTCTTGCCCTTGGTCTTCAGGTAGAATATTATCGCCGTGGTGTCGTTGGCGTTGATGAGCTGCATCAGTTTGCTCTCCACGAAGTCCGTCTGCGTCTCGGCTATCTCGTCCACCTTCTCCTTGAATCCGGGGTCGCTGTTGTACCATCGGTAGTAGGTGCTGCGGCTTATGCTGACAGCCTCGCAGGCGACGGCTATAATGCCGTATCCTTGCATCAGGGCTTCCAAGAACTTTTGCTTTTTGTCTTCCATGCGTTTTTTATAGTGTGCCAAATGTCCTGTTTTAGGTCTTCAGCCCCCACGGCTCGAATTTTTTCTTGCGCGTGGAAAAAGGGCCGGGCGAGGTTTAGAAGGGGTGCACCCCCTTTTAAAAAACACCCCCCCGGGGCTGCTACCCCATGAACCTGTCCTTGAAGCGGAGAAGATGGGCCTCCGCTCTTTCCTTCGCCTGCTTCTTTCCGCATCTTCCCATCTCCGTGTGCGTCTTCACGTGACACTCATGGCAGAGTGCCCGCAGGTTGTGAGGGTCGAACATCAGCTGCTCCTTCTCCCTCAACGTGAGACCTTCTTCCACCGGGCGTATGTGATGCACCTCGGTAGACGGAGCGAGCCTGCCTTCTTCCCTGCACCTCTCGCACAGCGGAAAGGCTGTCAGCTTTGCGCGTCTCAGCCTTACCCATTGTGCGGTGTGTATGAGTCTTCTGTAGTCCTTGTCCTTTGCCATTCTTTGGTAGGTTTAAAGATGATCGTCACGAGTAGAGACTGCGCCAGCACCTCAGTATCTGTCTTCCAGTGGTCACCGGCCTGCCGTTGGCTTGCCTTCTGCGGAAGGTTATCAGTCCTTTGGCTGCGTAGCGCTTGATAGTATGGCGGTCCACATGCAGGGCTGCAGCTGCTTTGCTTACGGTGTAGAGGCCGTCAAGCTCTACATCTGGGCGAGTTGTTATCATATCCTTGTGTGTTTATACTTTAACCGGAAGCCCGGCATACACCCATGCCAGCAGGCATGCGTCTCTCTGATCCTGGTTCATTCTTGGCAGGCGGTTCGTCACGCCTACCGACTTCTGAAGCTCAGCCTGCGTTATCTTTCCGTCCTTGCCTTTCCATACCTTGCGCATAGGCTTCGCTACCGTGCACGGTATGTCGAGATGGCTGCACATCTTCTCGATGAGGATGCCCGTCTGGTGGTTCATGCCCGTGCGTCTTCCGAGCTCGGCGGCTTTCTGCATCGTCATGTAGCCGCCTCCGAGATGCCAGTTAGATCTGACAAGCCAGCCTCCCTCCAGCACCACGAGCACTTTGCCGGGGTTCATGTCTCGCGTCATGGTGAGATAGTCGATGAGGTTAGGAAAGGAGAACTTCATGGGCGTCACGCTTCTGCTTGTGCGGTAGACCACGCCTACGCCGCTCTCGTCTACGTCGGGGTCGATGCCGATTATTATATCCGGCTTGAACTGGTGGGGTATCTGTATCGCTCCTAACATGCCGCCTCCTTCTCTTCCTGGGTTCTCGTGTCGCGGTCGGGGTTCATCTCCAGGGCGTATGTCGCCGCACGGTTATACATGTCGTGATTGTCGAACTTGTTGCGTAGCACCTTCACTGCCAACTCCCACTCCTTGTTACCGTTGAGACAAACTTCGGGGTCGCTTGTCTGCCTGAAGAGCTCAGAGCAAGCCGTCTCCCATGTCTGGCGCACGGCGTTGAAGTCGCTGCGTCCGAAGGTTGCACGTATCGGCGTACCGCATTGCTCACGGAACTGTTCCATTGCCTGGTCGTGCATATGGCAGCAGATCTCTATCACCGTCATGGCCGTGAGCATGAGAGCCTTCAGCCGATGATCGTCGACGTTCAGCTTTAGCAGTTCGGCATCTACCGAGAAGAAGAGCTTCTGTATGTGCGGCTTCATCTCGTCGTACACGGCGTCCGTGGTGTCGAGCCACAGTCCGTATGTCTCGCCAGCCTGGTGTTTCACGTGCACGTCCCAGCGGTCGTATGCCGACAGGGCCTGCTTTACTCCCTTCTTCACTCCGTGACGCCAGTATTTCGTCTTGCTTAGCACCTCGTAGGCATCTACCATTGCTGACTGTGCGCAGTTGTATGCCGCTCCGCATATCACGAAGAAGAGCACCGAGCAGCGCGATATTCTTCTCTGCATCTCTTCTACCTGCTTTTCCGAGGCGAGCATCACACGATGGCCGACGGATCCTTGTATCAGCGGGTTCATAGGCTTCCGGCTTTAAGTCCCAGCTCCTTGGCGGTCTGGAGAAAGGTTATCAACTTGTCTTCTGACACTCTCGATGTAGTGTCGCGGCACACCGTCTCGCTGCCTATCACGTTGAAGTAGACGCGGTCGTTGCCGGTGTCGAGGTAGTATGTTTTCTGTTCCATGTCGTTTTTACTTGGTTTGTTGTTCTCTTGCTGTGTCCTGGCACGGAGGGCGCAGGGCGTGTTCTACGTATCTGCCGAGCTTTGCGCACCATGCTCCGTTGATGCAGCGTCTTGTGTGCTGGCAGGTCTTGCACTTGCCGTTCATGCCTGGTGCAGTAGCGGTTCCCATATTATGCCGAGTCTTTTGAGCGTGCCGTTACGCTCGTAGTATTCGAGGGATTTGCGGGCACTGCTTTGCGGGTCGCGGTTCACGAGGCGCACCAGTCCTTCTATTCGCTCCTTCATTTTCCTGTCCTTGTCGGCGTTGTCCTGCTGAGCCTCAGCTATGGCTTCCGTCATATCGCAGCCTGCGGACGCTGGCTTGTCTTTGCAGCCCTGCTTTGTGTGGCGCAGGGCGTTGTCGTAGTTGCCTTCGAGCGTTTTCACGAGGTTCTCCTGCGTCATCAGCCAGTCGAAGGTTGCCACCCAGTTTCTCGGGTTCTCTCCGTTGGCATAGCTGCTTGCTATTATCTTGTCGACGGCGAGCCTCAACACGGCTATGTCGTTGTCGTATTCGGCGAGCCTTGCTCTTACGAGGGCCTTGCGGGCGTCTGTCAGCAGCGTCACACGGCGCACCAGGCTGCCTGTCTTCTCAGCCTGCCCGTTCCAGTAGTTTTTCAGCGCCACGCACTCGGCGTCAATCTCCACCCGTCTTCTCTGTGCCTCCGCTTCCTCACTTCCGCCAGAGCTCTCTCCCGTGGGGGTGGGGGTGGGCGAGAGGGCCGAAAAAGAAACGGCCGCTTGCGGACTTTCTTTTTCTTTTTCTTTCCCCCCTCTTTCTATAGAGGGGTTTGTTTTGTTTTGTTTCGTTTTGTTTTGTTTTGTTTTTATAGGTGAACATTCGTGTACGTTTGTGCTTTGCGGTGCACGTTCGTTTACATTCGTGCACGTTCGTGCTGTTTTACCACGTTCGTGCACGTTTGTGCTTTGCGGCACACGTTCGTGCACGTTTGTGCACGTTTGTGCTTTTCCTTCACGTTCGTGTTCCGCTGCGTTGTCTGCATCGTGTTCGTGTACGTTCGTGTACACTTGTGCTTCTCGCTTCTTCTGCTCACGTTTCAGGGCTGTCTGTCTGTTGCGCTCGCACTTCGCCTCGTACTTGCCCTGTGCACGGTCTATGGCGTCGCGTATGAAGGCGAAAGCCATCTGTACCATCGGGTCAGCCTCAGCACTTATCTGCGCACCGTCTATCGCATAGGCGTATAGAGCGTCGAGAAGGTCGCCCTTCTGCTCCTGCGTCATCGTCTTGATTGCAGGGTATTGAGCGGTATATAGCATGAATCCTTCCATATCGTTGATGTTTTATTCGTAGAACAGAGTTTCAGAAAAACAACCATGCCGTCCGTCTCCCGACGTGGGGCATGGTGCGTCCGGCACAAAAGTAAAATGAAAAACACTCTAAACCTAATAAAAACCCGAGTGCCGGACTGCCTGAATTTTTGGATTCTATTCTATTCAATTAATAACTTATTCCCGATTTAATAGGCGAAAGACTTCGCTCTCACTCTTGCTGGTGTAGCGGCGGCGTAACATGCCGGCACCGAGTTGTACAGCATCCAGTCATCGAGGTCTTTACGCTTGAAGTAGAGGAGCTTGCCGCCCTTGCTGCGGAAGTGGTTTATCTTGCGTGCTCTTACGAGCTCGTAGAGAAAGCCTATCTTTATGCCCATGTACTCGCTTGCCTCTGCCGTGTTATATACCGCTTTCGTGGCGAGGATGGTCGCCGTGCGTATTCTTTCGAGCTGCTCTATTATGTTGGCGCTCTCGTTGTTCTCCAGGTTCTCCATATCTATTCCTCCTCTAAGTCTGTGAGTTCTGATATACTTCCCTCGTCTTTCCACTTCATATAGTAGTGGCAGAAGGCGAGTAGCGCTGCGAGGGCTGCAGCCTTGCTTCCGAAGATCACTGCGGCGTACATGCCGAAGGTCGTGTCGGTGCTTGGTACGACGATGAGTCCGATGATTATCACAGAAGCGAGTGCGAAGAGCACCCAGTATCTGTAGTTGCTTATTATTTGTTTCATATTGCGTTGTTTGTTTGGTTCGTTAATCTTCCGTATTGTCGATACTTGGTGTCATTTCGTCGGCGGTGATCATGGCGAGGAGGTACTCCTTCTCGTCTGCGCAGAGCTTGTAGTCGTGCATTATGGATAGTTTTGCCGTTTTTCTTACCCCTGCGAGGCTTATTGCTACCTCCTTTATTTTGTAGTCGTTGTAGACGTTAGCTTTGTCGAGCAGCACCGGGATGCAGGCGTTTTTCGCTTCTTGCTGTTCTTTCGCCCACTTCTCGTTATCATTCACCCACTTCTCGTAGTCTCTTACCTTCTTTACGAGCTGTGCGAAGATGTACATGTAGTTTCCCCGCTTCCAGTGTTCGCAGAACTCCTTCTTGTCGATGGTGTCTACGGTGTTGTATATCTGCTCTATCTCGTAGTATTCCTCGGGGGCTATCTGCATCCCCGTGAGTTCTTCAAATTCTTTCTGTTGCATGGTTGTATGTTTTTAGTCGTTTTGTTCTGTTTCTTTTTACTCGTCGGCCGCTTCTACCTTTAGCCCGTGTCGTCTTGCTGTCTCTTCGCTGCGCATAGAGCGTCGGGTCTGTTCGTCATAGCATATCACGCCCACTTCACCCTCTATCGCAAAATAGTCGTACTCCTTTATCATCCTGCACTTCTGCACAGAGGCTCTGTGTGTGATATTGGTGCACAGCCGTAGTTTGGTCTGCTGCTTTTCGCCAGAGACGATGCGGAAGCATTCCATCTTGCGCTGGTGTTTCATGGCTTCCTCCGCCTTTTGCTTGGCTCTGACATATTTGCGCCGTGTCATTCCTGGTTGCTCCCATGGCTTGAGTCCGGGCTTGTAGCCAGGCCACTCTTCGCGAGGTCGCGTTTTAATGCTCTGCCACATAAGACGGGCACGGACTGCGTTCTCTTCATAAACGCCGAGCTCTCTGCATCGTCGAGTGCCTACCTCCGCATTAATCCTGCGTGCTCTATTCATGTACTGCGATGTCTTCTTTAGTCCATGTTTTCGGGCTATCCTGTGGAGGGTGCTTTCGCAGATGTCTATACGCTGCATTATTGCTGCGTTGGGCGTGTTGCGGAAATGTTTTATTATCCACGCCTCCTCTTCGGCTGTAAGCGTATGTAATTCACGCTTGCCTGCGAGCAGTACATTGTGGTCTTTCTTCCAGCCCTGCTTTTTCGCTAAGGTACGGATGCCGTCGATGCTGACATCATAGCGAATGGAGAGGTGTCTGTTTGCCGTTATGGGATACTCGTCTTTGAGTCTTTCCACCTCATGCGGCGTGAGGTCTCTGTAGTTTCGCATATTTCTTTGAATTTAGGTCGTCTTTACTAAAAGTGTGCGGTGGTTACGTTTTCCTTCGCTGCCATGTGTCCGCACCAGCATTCCG
>OBCQ01000069.1_pt1 | contig 26586 bp, 23 predicted proteins | sample 1517991 | NCBI WGS metagenome assembly OBCQ01 (sample SAMN03418263, study PRJEB22391) | human gut metagenome | biome: human-gut; feature: organic feature; material: feces | host: Homo sapiens | place: Tanzania | collected 2013-01
CAATCCCTCCGCCTCACGTTCGTTCGGCACCTCCCTTTACACAAGGGAGGCTGAAATTGCGGTTGTCCCTACGGCTTTTATCAAACGAAAATGCTCGCAGAATAAAGCCTTCCTCTGACGGGCAACATATGCGACCGCCGCCTGTGGCGGATAAAGGAAGCATCTGTTGGCGCAGTGGTCGATTTTGTGCGGCGCTCCAAGCCGCATAAACAAAATCGGGACACCGCAAGAGGACAATAGCTGTTGAGCGTAGCGAAACTGAGGGAGTTATAAAGGTTATTTCAATTATAAAAACTCCCCCAGTCTTTTTTTCTGCGAAAAAATGACAGCCCCCTCAAAGATGGGGCGGAAGCACAAATTGAATTTGATATAAATTGCGGACAGGGGCAAGCCCTGTCCCTACGGTCGCAAATGCTTTCAAATTTGATGAAACACAGGACAACCGCATTTTCATTATTTTTTAATGATATACCTCACTTCGTTCGGCGTGATATTTTTGCCTGTGGCAAAAGTGATATTGCGACTTTGTCGCAGTGATATTCTATTCGCCATCAACACTCGCAAAGCGAATATCACTCGGCTGAAAGCCGTATATCACTGCGTAGCAATAGAACTCGCCGCAAGGCGAATAGAACTGAAAAGACGATTACTAACGTAAGCATCAGATAAACAAACATAAATCAAATTTACTTATACCACCTCGACCGAAACAGGGTGGTAGCGAAACAAAGCCGTCGTGAGGGCGTTTACAACCGAACAGGCGACTTAAGCGTGACCTGTTTCGGAAAGGAGGAGCAGCGGAATGAGTGCGAGGCGATAAAAAAATCGCCGCAAGCGATATGTAGCTTGCGACGACGTGGCTGGGGTGGCAGGATTCGACAAGGCAAGCCTTGTCGCTTGCAACAATTTTTATGTCCCTTTTGCTTCGCAAAAGATGGACTATCGGTTCGAATCCTGCCAAACAATCTAAACAAAAAACAGCAGATGCAAAAATGCATCTGCTGTTTCTGGCTGGGGTGGCAGGATTCGAACCTACGAATGCAGCAGTCAAAGTGCTGTGTCTTACCGCTTGACGACACCCCAATATTAAGTTTAGTATTTATTATAAAAAAGATATTTGATAGTGAAAACTCCGCCAAATCTTATTGACAGGCGGAGTTAAATCAGTGGGGTGGATAGTCGGATTCGAACCGACGGTCTTCAGTGCCACAAACTGACGCGTTAACCAACTACGCTATACCCACCATACAGCATTGGCGCGCTGAGAGGGACTCGAACCCCCGACCCTCTGCTTAGAAGGCAGATGCTCTATCCAGCTGAGCTATCAGCGCATTTTTCGAATGCTTGAATATTATATATGTGTTGAGGCAATTTGTCAAGGCTTAAATTGTTTTTTTCTTCATATAAACACAAATCAAGTCAAAATCACATAATGCACTATGCATACCGCCGTCTTGAAATATGCTTTTATCTTTTTTATAATATGCTATATACATATAAATTCTTTTGTGGCGGTGTGAATGAAGCCTCTTATTTTGCCTTATACCGACGCTTTTCAACCTTCTTCGAGCGCGTACAATGATATTTTAGCAAAAAACCTTATAAAAAATCAATACTACATTTAACAATATTGCACCCTTGTTTATCGTCTATTTTGACAATATGAACAAATTGTTAAAAAACAATGAAAAATTGAAAAAAATAATTTGACAAATTTAATATGAGTTTTTATAATCTATATTATTATTTAAGGAAAGGCACTTTTCAATGCTTTTCTCCTTGAAATTATGAGTATTTTGCAGTGTTATGCTGAAAAATAAATTTTTAGAAAAAGAGGTTACACAAATGAAAAACTTCAAAAAAGTAATCGGCGTATTATTGACACTCGCAATAGTTGTTACTTGTTTTGCTGCTTGCGGCGGTAACACAGGCAAAACTACAGGCGACAAAATCGTTGTCGGCGGAACAGGTCCCTTAACCGGTGATGCTTCTTCATACGGCATTTCGGTACAGCAGGGCGCACAGCTTGCTATTGACGAAATCAACGCAGCAGGCGGTATGAACGGAATTCAGCTTGAATTTATTATGAAAGATGATAAAGCTTTGGCTGCCGAGACTGCAACCGCATACGACCAGTTGATGGACGCAGGTATGCAGATTTCAATCGGCTCAACTACAACAGGCTCTTGTGAGGCTTTCGCAGCAAAGGCTGTTGAGGACAACTTGTTCTTCATCACTCCCTCTGCTTCCGCAGCTTCCGTAATCGAAGGCAGAAAGAACGGCTTCCGTGTTTGCTTCGGCGACCCCGACCAGGGCGTGCTTGCGGCTGACACACTTGTAAACGACTACAAGATGAAAAATATCGGCTGCATCTATGATACCTCGGATACATATTCAACAGGCGTTTACGAAGCTTTCAAGGCTGAGATGGATAAGCTCGGCGTTTCCTTTACAACAAAGACATTTGACGCAGAGAACAAAAAGGACTTCTCAACACAGGTTGAGGCTCTCAAGGATTGCGACGTAATCTTCACTCCCTTCTATTATACAGAGGCAGGACTTGTTGCACGTGCTTGCTCGGCTAAGGGTGTAAACGCACTCATCTTCGGCTGCGACGGTCTTGACGGTGTTGCAGGTCAGATTGACTCTTCTGTTACAAATGAAATCAAGTACATCACTCCCTTTGACGTTGAGAGCACAAACGAAAACGTTTCTAAGTTTGTTGCAAGCTACAAGGCTAAGTACAACAAGGCTCCCGACCAGTTCGCAGCTGACGCATATGACGCTGTTTATGTAATTTACAACGCTATGCTTAAAGCAAACATTACAGACGCTAACATTTCAGCTTCCGAGCTTTGCGACAAGGTTGCGGCTGTTCTTACAGGCGGTATGGAATTTGCAGGAACAACAGGTACAATGACTTGGAGTGCAGACGGTGCACCGAGCAAGGTTCCGACAATCGTTACCGTTAAAAAGTAATTGTTTCTTGACTAAACAGCAAAAACTCATTAAAGCAGTCGGAGGAGATTATTATATCTTCTCCGACTTCAGCGATTTTTAGGAGAGCTGTAAAACACGGCTTTTCTGCGAAAATCGGCTAAAATCACGCCCTTGACGGCTACACTCGGGCAAGTGATATACCTTGTAGCAGAAAGGCTATGTGAATTATATGAGTATATTATTGGACGGGCTCAGCTTAGGTGCTGTTTATGCACTTATTGCGCTCGGATATACTATGGTTTACGGTATTGCCAAGATGTTGAACTTTGCGCACGGAGATGTTATAATGGTCGGTGCGTATGCTATCTATTCAACAATGGCGCTCAATACAAATCCGTTTATAGCAATGGCGGTTGCGATTGTTGTTTGTACGGTAATGGGAATTGTTATTGAAAAATTCGCTTATAAGCCCCTGAGAGGTGCTTCTCCCCTTGCGGTCTTGATTACCGCTATCGGCGTGAGCAATCTTCTTCAGGGCATTGCACAGCTGATTTACGGCTCGACTTCAATAGCATTTACGGTTGCAAACTTCAAAACCGTTCATATTTTAGGCTCTGAAATCAGCGTCGGCACAATTCTTACACTTGTTGTCGGTGCGATAATTATGATTGGTCTTACACTGTTCGTTAAGAAAACAAGAACAGGCAGAGCTATGCTTGCGGTTTCAGAGGACAGCGGTGCGGCTCGTCTTATGGGCGTTAATGTTGACAAGATAATTATGCTGACCTTTGCAATAGGCTCGGCTTTGGCTGCCTTCGCAAGCCTTTTCTATATCATCCGTATTCCGTCGGTTACTCCGACCTTAGGCGCAATGCCCGGTATCAAGGCTTTCACAGCCGCAGTTATCGGCGGTATCGGCTCTATCCCCGGTGCTATGCTCGGCGGAATTTTGCTCGGAATGATTGAGCAGATATGCAAGAACAATCCGACGGTTGAAGCTTACACAACGGCGATTGAATTTTGCTTACTTATCGTGATTTTGCTTGTTAAGCCCGTAGGCTTGCTCGGCAAACGCAGAAGGGAGAAGGTATAATGGGATACGTTTCAAATGTAAAAAAGACCTTCAAGCTCAAATACTGCTTTAACTATATCGGAGTTGCGGCTTTCCTTGTGCTTATGATTATTTTAAGCTCAACGGGAGTTCTCAGCCGTTCGGCAGTAAATCTTCTTCCGAAAATCGCATACAGCATTATCCTTGCGGTTTCGCTTAACCTCGTTGTAGGCTTCCTCGGCGAGCTTTCGCTCGGTCACGCAGGCTTTATGTGCGTAGGCGCATATCTCGGCTCGTATTTTTCGATTTTCTTACACAATTACATTGACAATTCGCTTGTCTGCTTCTTTATTTCGCTTGTTGTCGGCGGACTTTTGGCAGCTGTTTTCGGCTTTATAATCGGACTTCCGGCATTGAGACTTAAAGGCGACTATCTTGCGATTGTTACGCTTGCTTTCGGAGAAATTGTCAGAAATGTTTTCAAAAACCTGAGCTTCTTCGGCGGTGCAATGGGACTTAAAACCGATAAAATCAAGCTTCAGTCCTCAACGCTTTATATCGTTGCGTTTATACTCGTGCTCGTTGTGCTTTTCCTTATTCAGAACCTTATCCGTTCAAAGCACGGCAGAGCGATAACCGCTATCAGAGACAATGAAATTGCGGCAAAGGCTATGGGCATCAACGTTACATATTACAAGCTCTTCGTGTTCGTGATTTCCGCATTCTTTGCAGGTGTTGCAGGCGTTATTTACGGACATTACTACACACCTATCCTCTATTCCGCATTCGACTATAACTATTCGATTGAAATTCTTGTTATGGTAGTTATCGGCGGTATCGGCTCGATAAGCGGCTCGATTATCGCTGCGACGGTTATCACATATATCAACTTCCTGCTTCAGAACAACCTCTCGGGCGATCTTGCGGCGGTAAGGCTTCTTGTATATGCAATTATCCTTATTGCAATCGTTATTTTCAACAACGCACCGGCTCTCAAGCCCATTAAGGATAAGCTTAACTTCAAAAATCTTTCGGCTAAGCTCTTCAAGAAAAAAGAGTCAACCATTGTTGACGACGATGTTGCTTGGAACAGAATTGAGTCAAAGATAAGAATGGATGAGCTTCTTTCCATTGACGTTAAAAAGCAGGACGGAGAGTTCAGCGACCCCGACAAACCTACGAAGGAGGGCAAATAATATGGCAGATATTATGCTTAAAACCGAAAATCTCGGTATTTCTTTCGGAGGACTTAAAGCAGTTCAAGACCTCGATATTGAAATTAAAAAGCAACAGCTTTACGGTCTTGTTGGTCCTAACGGCGCAGGTAAAACAACCGTGTTCAATATGCTCACGGGCGTTTATCAGCCGACAACAGGTACCTTTTACCTCGACGGCGAGGAATTAAAGGGCAAAACACAAGAGCAGATTAACCACAAGGGTATCGCAAGAACATTCCAGAACATTCGACTTTTCAATAATATGAGCGTTGTTCGTAATGTTATGGTCGGACTTCATAATCAGCCCGAATTCAAGTGCAATCCCTTTGTAAGTATGCTTCGCTTGCCCGGTCATTTTGACTCTGAAATCAGAATGAGAGAAAGAGCAAAGGAAATCCTCAAGGTTTTCGGACTTTATGAGGAGAGAAATAATCTTTCGTGCAATCTCCCCTACGGCAAGCAGAGAAAACTTGAAATTGCGAGAGCGTTGGCTACAAATCCGAAGCTTTTGCTTCTTGACGAGCCTGCTGCGGGTATGAACCCTCACGAGACAAAGGAGCTTGTCGATATTGTTAAATATATCCGTGATGAATTCGACCTTACGATACTTCTTATCGAGCACGATATGAAATTCGTTTCGGGTCTTTGCGACGAAATAACCGTTCTTAACTTCGGAACAGTTCTTGCTCAGGGCGAAACCAAAAAGGCTTTGAGCGACCCCGAGGTTATCAAGGCTTATATTGGAGGTTAAATTATGGCATTACTTGAAGTAAAAGGTCTTGAAGTATATTATGGCGTAATTCAAGCTCTTAAAGGTATTGATTTTGAGGTAAACGAGGGCGAAATCGTAACTCTTATCGGTGCAAACGGCGCAGGTAAGACTACTACCATGCAATCGGTTATCGGTCTTATTCCGCCGAAAGCGGGAACGGTTAGCTTTGAGGGCAAGGAGATAACCCATCTCCCCTGCCACAAGATAGTTTCGCTCGGTATGTCGCAGGTACCCGAGGGCAGACGAGTTTTCCAAGAGCTTACCGTTTATCAAAATCTTCTTATGGGCGCATATATCCAAAAGGATAAAAAGGCGATTAAAGAAGATATTGAAAAAATATATGCACGTTTTCCGAGACTTGAGGAACGTAAAAATCAGATTGCAGGTACTCTCTCGGGCGGCGAGCAGCAGATGCTTGCTATGGGCAGAGCACTTATGAGCCGTCCTAAGCTTCTTATGCTCGACGAGCCGTCAATGGGACTTTCTCCGTTGCTTGTAGACGAGGTTTTCACTATTATAAAGGATCTCAACAAGGAGGGCACGACTGTTCTTTTGGTTGAGCAGAACGCAGGTAAATCTCTTGCGATTTCCGACAGAGCCTATGTCCTTGAAAACGGTAGAATCGTGCTTTCGGGTACGGGCGAGGAGCTTCTTCAGAGCGAGGAAGTCAAAAAGGCTTATCTCGGCGGTTAATTCAGTTTATTATTTTATGAAAGAGTGATAATATGGTTTACCCAATGACTGTCGCAGGAGTAAAAAGAGATTTACCCCTGTGCAAAATCAACGACAACCTCACGATTGCGGCGTTTGTAATCTTCGGCGACGTTGAGCTTACCTGTGCTTGTGCAAGGGAATTGCTCAAAAAAGCTCCCGAATTTGATTATATGGTTGCACCCGAGGCAAAGGCTATTCCGCTTATTCACGAAATGGCAAGACAATCGGGCAGAAATGAATATTTCCTTGTCCGCAAGAAAAAGAAAGCCTATATGAACGGTGTTTTTGAGACTGTTGACAAGTCAATCACCACCGAGGGCGAGCAGAAGCTCTATATGGACGGAGCAGACGCAGCTAAGATGAAGGGCAAGAGAATTCTTATTCTTGACGACGTTATTTCCACAGGCGGATCTATATCGGCGGTTGAAAATCTCGTTGAGCAGGCAGGCGGTAAGGTAGTCGGCAAAATGGCAATTTTGGCAGAGGGCGACGCTGCAAACAGAGATGATATTATTTATCTTGAGCCCCTCCCCTTGTTCAACTCCGACGGTACAACGAAATAATTGTTGTATTAGAAAAAATCTCATAGTATAATTAAGGCAACAGGGCAATGCTTTGTTGCCTGTTTTTTTTGAGATGGGGTGATTTATTGGACGCCAAAAGAATTGCGGAAAGCCTTGACCGACTTGAAAAGCTGAGGAAATCCCTGCGAAATTCGGTTGTGTTTATTATTGTAATCGTATCGCTGTCGTTCCTGCTGTTTTTTATAGAGCCTGATATATTTGAATTTGCTCAATTTATCATTGGCGGCGGCTATGTGTTTATAGGCATAATTTTCGGCTCTACGATAAACAAAAAGAAAAGAGTTTACAAAAAGCTTTACAACGAGGTTATTGTAAGGACGGTTTTCGAGCGATACTTTGACATCAAGGAATTTAATTCGGACTACGGAATACCTGTTTCGGCAATAAAAAATACCCGTATGATGAAAATGGGCAACACCTATTCCTCAAACGATTTTCTCCGTGGGGAATATAAGAACATCGCCTTTTCACAATCCGACGTTACAATCAGCGAGGAGCATTACACGGGACGGCAGAAAACCTCTGTGACCTATTTCAAGGGCAGATGGATGATTTTTGACTTCAACAAAAATTTTGACTGCGACCTTTTAGTTCACGACAAGAGCTTTAACTATGCCGACCACAGAAAGAGCCTGTTTTCAAAGGAATTTGAGAAAATCCGATTTGAAAACATTGAATTCAACAAGACGTTTGAGTCCTACACCAACAATGAGCAAGAGGCTTTTTACATTATCACTCCGCACATTATGGACTCAATGACAGAGCTTCGTGAAAAGACGAACGGTGCATTGATATTCTGCTTTTGCAGAAATCAGCTTCATATCGGCGTAAATAACCGCCGAGACGCCTTTGAGCCGCCGATTTTCAGACCTATCGACGTTGAGTCCGCAATTTCGGATATTTCGTATGATGTGAGCATTATAACTCGCTTTGTTGATGAGCTGAATCTCGACAGAAAGGTATATAAAAAATAAAATTCTTGCAAAATATAAAGCTATATATTAAAATAAAACTAACACAATATAGGAGTGGTTAATATGACTTTTGGAATAATCTTGGCAGTTATCCTTGTGCTTGTGATAGCTTGGTACATAAGCGTTATGAACAAAATCAAGACAACGCAGGTTAAAATCGCCGAAGCTCGCTCGGGTATCGACATTGCCCTGACAAAGCGCTTCGACATTTTGACAAAGCTGCTTGATATTACAAAGGCTTATGCAAATCACGAGAAATTTACGATTATCGAGACTATTAAAATGCGTAAGGGTATGAGCGTTGCAGAGTGCTCGGAAATTAACGCAAAGCTCAACGAAACCGCACACGCTATCAATATGGTTGCCGAGGCTTATCCCGAGCTTCGTTCAAGTGAAAATTTCAAGCAACTTCAAATTACCGTTGCGGACGTCGAGGAGCACCTTTCGGCTTCAAGACGGGTTTACAACGCAAATGTTTCGTATTACAATCAGCTTATCGTTAAATTCCCGTCGTCTATCGTCGCAAATTCAATCGGCGCAAAGGCTGAGGAATTTTTCCAAGCGGATGACGAAAAGAGAAGCGACGTTAAAATGGACTTCAATTCCTAAAGCAAACGGCAATGTACATTTATTTGTGCATTGCCATATTTTATGTATTGACAGCGAACAAATGTTCTGTTAAAATATGCTTACCAAATAACCAAAGGGGGCAGTTTTACGGAACGCTCGATTTTACATTGTGATTTGAATAACTTTTACGCCTCTGTGGAGACTGCTCTCAACCCCGAATTGAAAGGCAAGCCCGTTGCGGTTTGCGGCAAGGCGGAGGACAGGCACGGAATTGTGCTTGCCAAAAGCGAAGCGGCGAAAAAATACGGCGTTAAAACGGGCGATGTCATTTGGCAGGCTAAAAATAAATGCCGTGATTTGATAGTTTTAGAGCCTCATTTTGACGAATATGTAAAGTACGGCAAGGCGGCAAGGCGGATTTATTACGATTTTACCGATATGATAGAGCCGTTCGGTATGGACGAGTGTTGGCTTGATGTTACGGCGAGCGAAAAGCTTTTCGGCTCGGACAGGGAGATTGCATATAAAATAAAAGAACGTGTGAAAAAGGAGCTTGGCATAACGCTGTCGGTCGGTGTTTCGTTCAACAAGACCTTTGCAAAGCTCGGAAGCGATATGAAAAAGCCCGACGCCATAACCGTTATCAGAAGAAGCGAATTTAAGGAGAAAATCTGGAATTTGCCTGCCTGCGATATGCTGTGGGTCGGCAGAAGCACATGCAAAACGCTCAAAAGATACGGGATTTTGACCATAGGCGATATTGCAAAAACGCCCGTCGATACGCTTGTTTCCCTTTTGGGCAAAAACGGCGAGCTGCTGTGGAAATGCGCCAACGGATATGAAAATTCCGAGGTTTCCGACTTTTTAACCACCCCCGAAATAAAGAGCGTGGGCAGAGGCATAACTCTTGTTTCCGATATTACGGAAAATGACGAGATTTACAGGGTAATTTTGAGCTTGTCGCACGAGGTTTCCCGTGAGCTTCGCAAGCACAGGCTTTCGGCAGGCGGAGTGCAGATTTCCGTCAAAAGCAATGAGCTGAAAAGCGTTCAATTTCAGAAAAAGACGAATTTTCTCACGCAAAACGCAAGGGAAATAGCTGACCTTGCCTTTTCGCTGTTTGATGAGCGATATGACAGGGAATTACCCGTCAGAGCCATAAGCGTAAGGGCGTTTGACCTGTTAGAGAGCAACTGCGCCGTTCAGCTCAATATGTTTTTTGACATTGAAAAGCATATTAAGCGTGAGAAAATTGAAAAAGCAATGCTTTCGATAAATGAAAAATACGGCAAAAATACCGTCAAGGAAGCAACGCTGTTTTGCGATACGAAAATGCCGAAGGGCAAAACCGATTGCATCCTTTTGCCGAAGTCAAAGGTTATGGGATGAGTATATTGACGGGCAGAGAAGAGAGAAAAGTGAAAAGTGAAGAGTGAAAAGAAGTGGGTGCTTCGCACGGATTGAAATATACCTACAATCCGTAGGGGCGACCCTTGCGGTTGTCCGTAATCCGCAAAAGTTGGTAGCGACAGTGAGCCGTCGTGAGGGCGTTTACAACCGAACAGGCGAGCCGAGCGTGATTTTTGCGGAAAAGGAGGAGTTGCATAGTGAGTGAGAGACAGCCAAAGGCTGTTGCGAACGATACGGTGCAAACGACGACGTGGTAGGGCGGTGGCTTGCTGCCGCCGTCAAAGGCTCCCTTGTAAAGGGAGCTGTCGTTTTTTGGAACAAAAAATGACTGAGGGATTTTATAAAACCATATAAAATCGACATTACAATCCCTCCGCCTCACATTCTTTCAGCCTCCCTTTACACAAGGGAGGCTGAAAGAGCAGTGAAGAGAGAAGAGTGAAAATTTAGCACAAACACAGGCTCCCTCTGACGAGGGAGCTGTTGAGCGTAGCGAAACTGAAGGAGAGAAAGCAATAAATATCAAACTTTCGTTATCTCTCCCTCAGTCATTTTTCTGCGAAAAATGACAGCTCCCTCGTCAGAGGGAGCCAATATTTCATTCAATTTCCTATAAAACAAAACCGCAGCTTTGGCTAAGCCTCACTGCGGTTTGTTCATTTTCTTTACTTATTATTGTTGCTTTTATGTTTAATTATTTAGTTTTCTGATAAAAACGAGGATATTTTTTCTGCGTCGCTGTATCCTTTTTCGTATAACTTTTGTAAGGATGATTTGTTCTTTACAAGCGTATCAACTCCGCAGGTATCGTTGGGCGAAATGATAATCGCCTTGCCGTCCTTTGCATACTCCTGAGCCAACGCCACACCCTCATTGTAGCGTTCCGCCCTCAATTCAAGCTGACGTGCGGCTTTCGGGTATTTGCTTTGGAACATTTTTGCAAGTATTTTTTCATTGTCGGGCGTTTGAATTAAGGACTCCGGCTTTGTCAAAATAAGCACGAGCTTATCGCAGCCGTCCTCGAACGCCTTTTTGACGGGAACGGGATTTCCCAGTGCGCCGTCAAAGTAGGGAACGTCGTCAATATACTGCGGCTCGCACACAACGGGAATTGCGCTTGAAGCCTTTAATATACTGTAATCGTCTCGCTTAATATCGTTTCGGTCAAAATACCGAGCCTCGCCCGTTATTGCGTTGGTGCCTGCGACGTACCACTCCATAGGATTTTTCATAATACCGTCGTAATTCAGCGGATTTTCGCCGTCGGAATTGCTCAGCGTACTGTAAATATAGTCAAGATTTAAGAACGAATGGTGGTGCAAAAGCTCGCCGAGCCCCATATACTCCTTTCGGGACGAATAATCACGGTAGAACACGTAGTTTCGACCCCTTTGTCCGCCGACATACGAAGCCAAATTAGCACTTCCTGCCGAAATTCCGATACCGTAGCTGAAATTTATACCCTTGTCAAGACAGTAGTCAAAAACGCCTGTCCCGTAAATTCCTCTCATTCCCCCGCCGACATCTATAACGCCTGTTTTCATATTTCAATCTCCTAAAGCATACAGCTGCAATTTCAAAGCTTTGCCGTGTTAAAATTACCGTTTTATATTCAAGCGGTTATCTATGTAATGATAACGCAAATCCGCCGATAATTCAATAAATTTTTGGCAGATAATCAAATATATTCGTTTAACGGAAGCTTAACACCGTTATTGTGCAAAACAGGCAGTAACTTTCGGTTACTGCCTGTTTTTTTTTAGGGGAAATTAAGGTTTCGATATTATATTATTATTTTACCCGTTTTTTCTTTTTATCCGCCATACCGAACAGGGTAACGGCGCCGCCGCTGATTATTGCCATTGTAAGCCACAGTGCAAGGCTGTTTGTGTTGCCCGTCCTCGGAATGTTCACGTTTGTTACGCTTTTGCTTGTCGCCACAATTCCGTATTGGCTCAAATGAGTTGTTTCAAATACGATATATCCGTCCTCAACCGTTGCGGGAATTGTTTCTTTTATCTCGCCGTTTAAGATATATACAACCTCGTATTTTTCATATCCTTTCAAGTCTTCGGGCAAGGCAAGTCTGATTTTCATTTTGGTATCGCTGATTTTTACAACATTGTTGTCCCCATCCAGCACATTGATATCCGCAATGAATTTTACATTCTTATCTGCCAATTCTTTTTTGACCTCTATGGATTTAATATCCAATTTGTAATCCCTATTTATTCCGTCGGGGAATTCGATAACCGCCTTTGTTTCGCCCGTGTTTTCAAGCTTATTTACCGTTTCGGAAGCAGGAGGCGTAATCGGCGTGGGCGGCTCGGGATTTCCGGGATTTCCGGGATTTTCCGGCACGTCGTTATTTTTAGTCCAAGAAGCGTAAAGTGTTATATTTTTATAACGCTCGTAGCCGTTGTCTTCTGTAATCAAAGTATCTTTATCAAATTTGCTATTGGTTTCCTCGCTATTATCCCAAAATCTCCAATAAACATATTTGTAATTTTTTCCGCTGCCGTCTTTTTTAGTGTTCCAGCCGTTAAAGGTATATCCCTCTCTTACGGGAACATATGGTAAAAGCGACATTGAAGCGCCCGAGTCTCTGCCGCCTATATAGTCGTATGTGTTAGACTCCTTACCGTTGAGCTGTCCGCCGTTAGCATTGAGAGTTACTACGATACCGTCGTTGTCAAAGGTGTTTTTGGTATAGGTCGCAAGTACCCTTACAGCGTCGCTTTCCTTAAAGCAATCAGCCGATATTTCCGTTACATACTTGCCGTTCAAATCCCAGCCGACAAAGGTATAGCCATCTCTTACGGGGACATATTGAGTTAAATCAACCGTCTGAAAATCGTTTGAGCTGCTTGTCATGGTTATTTCATATTTACCGTTTACTGTGCCGCCGAGACCGTCAAGCGTCAGGTAATATGTGCCCGTTCCCTTTAGTGCTTCTTCAGAGAAGGCTGCGTAAATCGTGAGACCGTTGGTGTATTCCACCTCGCCGTCGTTTACCCAAAAAGTACCCTCGGATTTGAAATCCGACAGCGGTATATCCTCTGCGACCCTTGTTTCGCCCGTCCAATCCGTTGCCCAATAAGCAAATTGAGTTCTGCCGTTAAACGGAATAATGCCTGCAGTCAGCTCGGATAAGCTTACCGTCGTGTCGCCGTCCGCAACGTCAAACTTTATTATTTTTGCATAATCGCCGTCGATTTTGCCGTCATGACCGTTAAGTCCGCAGGTCAAAAGCAGCGTGTACTTTCCGTCGTCCTTGATTGTAGCGGCATTGACTGTCATAACGCTTGAAATTACAAACATTGCAACAAGCATCAGCAAAAGTGCCGTTCTCAATTTTGAATTGACATTTTTCCTTAATCTTTTTTGGTTATCCATAAGATTTCCTCCTTTTTAAGCCTTTTTTCAAAGCTTTGTTTAATCATTAGACCGACAGCGAAATTTTTTTCGTCTCCCCTATCCGTCTATACAGTTAATTATATTTACAGGTATAAATTTGTATATAAGGGAAGTCCGCCAAGTTGAAAAATGTGGGTGGCGGAAGTCCGCCAATATGCAAAATCGGGCAAAAAAATACCTCTCGCAAAAAGTGAGAGGTGTCAAATGTAAATTATTAAATTCTGTATATTATCTGTTATTATTGAAAAGAGAAATCAGTCCGATTCGAGTTTTCACACCCGTTTTTTCGTATATTGCGGACACATAACGCTCCAATGTTCGCCTTGAAATATAGAGATTATCTGCAATCGTCTGCAAGCCGTCCTCGGTATTAACCAACAGACCGAAAACCTCTGCTTCTCTCGGCGTAAATGAGAATTTTTCCGAAAGCCTTTCAAGCCTTTCGCTGCTGCTTACAGCCTCTTTTTCAGCGGTGTCGAGCCTTTCAAAAAACTCTCTGCGCTTTACGGTATAAATAAGTGCGGTAATGCTTGTAAGCACGAACAGCAGCAGCTCGCCCGTTATAATTGCGATATTGTTCCCCGAATTGAGCAGTACAAGCGAGCCGCCCGAGATTGCCATTGCAACCAAGTTGTTTACGGCTCTGCCGAGTCCTGCCCACAGCTGCGGAGTATTTGTATATTGCGACAATTCCATAAATGAGGCGGTAAAGAAAACGGCGAAAAAGCCTGCGGACAAATAAAACACCGCCAAGCCTGCCGAAAACGGTCCTGCGAATTGCAATATTACCAAGCACGCCGTCGAAAGTATCATAACGCAGTACATTATCACGCCCATATATTTCCTTTTTGCCACATCGAACAAAAAGCCTGCCAAAAGTCCGCTGAGCGCAAGGAGAATTCGATGCCATTGTCCGATATTTGCCACGCCGTTTGCGTGATACAAGGTAACCGCATTGTCAAGCGTACCGAAAATACAGGTCATAAGCGCAACGAACAGGACAAGCACCACGCCGATTTTCAAGCCGCTGTTGTCCTTTTTGTTATTTTCGCCCTGCTCATTGCCCTCTGAAACGGTCGAAGCCGCACAGACCTTTCCTGCTTTTATGAGCATAACCGACAGCAGCAACACGAACGCCGAAAGAACGCCTGACTCCGACATATCTGCGTGAATTAAATTGTTATTTGCTATTTGGAGCAAAATCCCGAGCATATATGAAAGACCGACGAGCCTTGCAAGATATATATTATTTTTAATCAAGCATACAGCCTTGTAAAACACGGCACTGCCGAATACTCCGAGGATTAAAAACAGCACAAGTCCCATGCCCAACGTGAGCTCATAGGTACTGTGGCGGCACATTAAAAACAGGCAGGCAACGGATATAATCGCCGAAATTACGGATATAACGGAAAGCAATTTTTCCTTAAATATGCGACAGAAAAGAGGATACAAGGCAAAGCCGACCACGCTCACGCCGAGCGCATAGTTTTGAGCGTTTACCGACCGATCGCCCGACACAGTGCGGGAAATCACATTGACAAACAAAAACTCTGCACCCAAAAACGTAAAGGTAAACAGGCTCATCAACGCAACAGCCGTCATATATGAAGCTCTGTTTTCCTTGTTAAAGACATCGCTTTTTTTGATTTTTTCAAAAATGCTATCCATAATAATATCCTCGTGAATTTATCGGGCAAAAATATCAAATAAAAACGTAAATACTTCAGCCGAATTTCAAGGCTCTTCCGCCCCGAGCTTATCAATAACAACATAATAACATATTTATCGATAAATCACAACAAATCAATGGTTACAAACAATTATATTTTTATATTATATCATTGATATGATATTAAAATATTCGCACAACCGTAGGGACAACCCTTGCGGTTGTCCGTGAATTTGATTTTATATGAAATTTGTTACGGACAGGGGCAAGCCCTGTCCCTACGGTTTAATGTATTTTTCAAATTTGATAACAGCCGAAAACAGTAATATATTTACTAATTCGTTCGGCAGGAGCAAGCCCCTGCCCTACCGTGTTGGATATTAAATTCACATTCACAGGCAACTGTATTTTCATTATTTTTTAGTGATATACCTCACTTTGTTCGGCGTTCGTTTGCTTCGCAAACCTCCGATTTATAGACTTGTGGTTCTCATCCACCCTTTTTTACATAAAAATAACCAACCGCAAAAGCGATTGGGATACTTAGTGATATGCCTCACTTTGTTCGGCGTGATATTTTTGCTTTCGCAAAAGTGATATTGCGACTTCGTCGCAGTGATATTCTATTCGCTTCTTTAACTGCCATAAGGCAATAACACTCGGCTGAAAGCCGTATATCACTGCGTAGCAATAGAACTCGCCGTAAGGCGAATAGAACTGAAAAAAGCACTTGCTATTGCAAGTGCTTTTTTCTTGGTGGGAGAGAGTCAAGCATATCCGAACCTTTTTCCAAGTCGGTCAAAGAAAGTGTTTTCGCACCCTTTTTAAAATTAAAATAAAATTCTATTCGGTCATCATACAAAATTATCGAGTTTACAAAACTGTCAACAAGCCTTCTGCGATTTTCCGGTTTTGATGCATCAACCTTTCTGAAACGATGAAACCAAAATTTAATCTGGTCACGGTCAAGCGTAAGTCTCGTAATGTTTTCCTTCGCGATTTCAATTTCAAATTCTTTCTTTTGATCTTCCAATTCTTCAAGGCGTTGTTTTGTGGACGGCGTAAAAATACCTTGCTCGATAGCCGAAAGAATATTGGAAATACTTTTATTAACTTCATCAAGTCTCTTGTTAAGTAAAGATACAGCGGTGTTTTCCTGCCTTTGCATTTTCATAACAAGGTCGGTTACATCTTCAATCAGATTATCATCCCAAATACATTTGAGAATTTGATCAATGACAATATCCTCAATCCACTTCTTTTTAACAGCTTTTTTATCGCAGCCGCGCTTTCGCTTTGCCGAAAGACATTTGTAATAGCGATAGGTTTCTTTATTCCTCGCCGTTCCGCTTTCACCGACCATAAATGTCATACATTTTCCGCAGTATAGCTTTGTTGATAAAATATATTCTTCGTCTGCGCGGTGCCGTGCCGGTGATTTTTTATTTTTAGCAATGCGCTCCTGTACACGGTTAAATAAATCCTTCGGCACAATAGCAGGGATACCGTCGGGAACAAGAATATCACGGTATGAATATTCGCCGATATATCTTCTGTTGGTGAGCAGATTGGAAACGGTGTTAATTGTCAGCTTTGTTCCCCTGGTGTTTCGCAATCCTTTAACATTTAAATCGTCGGCAACCTCTTGCATAGTCTTTCCTTCATCATACATTTCGTATGCCGAAAGAACTAACGGAGCGGTATCATTGTTAACAACAAAGTGCTGATTTACAATGCTATATCCGACAGGAACAGTTCCGCCGTTAAACCGGCAACTCAATGCGTTTTCGGTCTGTCCGCGGATAACTTTTTCTGCCAACTCCGCAGAATAATACTCCGCCATACCTTCCAAAACAGATTCAAGGATGATGCCTTCTGCGCCTTGTGAAATAGCTTCGGTCGCAGAAAGTACACGGACGTTATTTCTTTTTAGAATACTCTTATAATGTGCGGAATCATAGCGATTGCGGGCAAAGCGATCAAGCTTCCATACAATGACAGTTTCAAACTGCTGCTTTGCGCTGTCTTTGATCATCTTTTGAAAATCCGGGCGGTTATCGGTTTTAGCCGACATTGCCCTGTCAATGTATGTGTCAATAATCTGAATGCCGTTCTTTTCGGCAAACACCTTGCACTCACGCAACTGACCTTCAATAGACTCTTCTCTCTGATTATCGGTTGAATATCGAGCATAAATTACACCTGTCATTGTATCACCTCCAATAATCTATTGTAAAAAATGTCGAAATGTGTTAGAATAAAATGGAAATATATTTGAAGGAGTGGTTTTATGCTAAATTATACTTTAGGAACGATAGAAGCTTCTGAAGCCTTAATCAAAGATTTATATATTGATTTAAGAGCAAAAGTTAATGCATGGTCAGAAATAACTCAACAAACGCCTCAGGCACGTATGGGATATATTGGTCAGCATTTGGTGAGTGTCGTAACAGGATATCCTGGAGGAAAATCCGGTGCTCGCGGTTATGATTTAGTTATAGATGATGAAAGACATGGTGAAATTAAAACTTGTTATAGAGTTGATCAATTAGGGTCTTGTAATGCTTGTGGTGCAGTTGTTTCAAGTTTAGAAACGGAATGTGCTGTATGCAGATCCACAAACATTAATAGGAAAGATGATTCGAAGTGGTTAATAGCAATCCGAAATGATGACGAGTTTGCAAAGTTATTGGATCCTTACAGATATTATTTTGTTCTTTTTGAATTCGAATCCATATATGATAGCACCAACAATGACATTATTGCATCAATATGGGAAGTTGACCCAAAGAGTAAAGGGTTTGCGTACTGTATGATTGACTATTATCTCAATATTCGTTCACAATCAACATCTAAAGCACCATTTAACATGTGGCCCCATATGCTAAAATTCGCATTAACAGAACCAACTTTGATTTACAGATCAAAAATCACAAATGATGGCAATATAATCACCGATGTATTTCCATCCAAAAACAATACTTATTCAGATGTACTACTTCCTTTAAGTTCATATTCTGGAGCAACTACCATAAGTGTAGCTAACATTAAAAATGTTATTAAAAAATACAGCCCCTCTGCTCGTGTTAATGGATTAAATAAAGAAAAGCTATTGCAATTATTAGAAGAAATAAGGGCAACTAATAATATAACCAATGCCGATCTATGCAACAAATTCGCGGATGAAATATATTTACCTAAAATTGTTTCGAAAAAAGCAGATATACCACTATCGTTACGCTCACATTTTATCGATTTAAGATAATTAAAATAGCGTCATCTGTCTACACGCTAATCGTTCTAACGATTTTTCGTAATACTCTTGTTCTATTTCAAATCCAATATAATTACGCTTGTTATTAATACAAGCCAAGGCTGTTGAACCTCCACCCATAAATGGATCTAAAACAATATCGTCCTCATCACTGCTTGCAAGAATTAGTCTTGCAAGCAGTTTTTGTGGTTTTTGGGTAGGATGGATGCGATCTTTTTCTTCATAAAAATTCACATCATCCCATACATCTGTTAACCCCATTTGTGCATGATATGTTTGACTAATCTTGTTGTATGGAATGTTAAATTCAAGAATTGTTTGCAATTTGTTCCACAATTCTTCAGTGGGTAATTGCTTGCAAACATTTTTTCCTGTATAAATACTCCACATACCGCCACCGTTTGATTTGACACCCAACATCTCATTAATTTGTTTTGCGGAATAACCTAATTCTTTTTGCCTTTGTTTTAAAAAAGATTTTGCAAAAGGTTTGGAATCTTTACATAAAAACAAAATACTTTCGGTCACATTAGGAAACATTCGATAATTTTTAGTTGCTCGCCCAGATGCAGCTTGCATGCCTTTATTTAATACTATTTGTTGTCTAAGCTCAAAACCATACTTTTCTAAAATAGGCAACAATCTACTTAACATTCTAAAATAACCAAACAAATAGAAACTACCTCCCATTCTTAAAACACGGGCAGCTTCTTCAATCCATTTTTCTGACCATTCAAGATATTCTTCTTCTGTTCTCCAAAGATAATCCCATTTTTCACCGATAACCTTAAAATATGGTGGATCCGCGATAATAAGATCTATAGACTCCTCATCTATCATTTGATTCATTCCGGCGATGCAATCTGTATTATAAATAATGTTTGTATCCATTTTTTCACCTTCTCTTTATTTATCGAACCTGATCTCCATTAGCTAAAACAAAATACTGTTCATATTTCACATTGAGTACATTAGCAATTTGATTTAGCTCATCTTGTGTAACAGTATTTCTCTTAAGTTTAACGCTGAAATTTTGTGGTGTTTGATTTATTCTTCTTGCCAATTCTGACAAACTTACACCAGAACGCACACAAAGAACTCGTATCTGTTCAGAAGTAGTCATAATAAACCTCCATACAACTATTATCACAGTTGATATTGTAAATCATTTGATTGATAATGTCAACTGTTTCTTTGAAAAAACAAGACAATAAATTATTTCTCTGGACTTGTGAAAAGTGTTGTGATATGTATTTGTGTTGCAAAAGGAGGTGCAACGCACATGACACACTTGAAGATTTATACTACAGCAACATCAGTCCGCACGAAAGGTATATCAAGCGAGAAACGAGGGTGGATAGACTCGTCAAGCTGATATGCAAAAATGAAGAAGAACTAAACTCCACCCTCGCAGAAAAACAAAAAGAAACCTTTGAAAAGTTCAAGGGCTGCCAAAACGAACTCTCTTGTATCAACGAGCATGAAGCGTTCAGTTCGGGATTTGTCTTGGCCACTCGCATAATGGCGGAAGTGATGCAAGGCTTGGAGGAGGTCGAGGATATATGAAGAAAACAGCTATCCTTCTTCTCTGCTGTGGGATGTTTATGAGTGTGGTAGGATGCGGTGGCAACACCTCACCGTTGCCTACCGAGAGTCCTCCAACAACGGCACAGCCAAAGGAAGAATCCAAGCCTACGGTAACTGAAAACCCAACTGAATTATCGACGGCGGAAATTAGCGAACCTACGGAAGAAACACCTTCAAATAGCGAAGAATCACAAGAAGAAATATATGTTGGGATTGAGTGGCCGGAGGTTGATACTACGGAAATAAAAAAGCTCGTAATAGAAAAAATAAATGCCTACCGCATAGAACAAGGTGATACGGCGGCTACGATGCTCCCCGGACTGACCAAAGTAGCAAGGTTCAGAGCAGATGAGCTTATCACTAACTTCTCTCACACGGATATCCGTAATGTGTGTAAAGAATTAAAATACGGCGAATTCATAGATATGACACTCTACGGTATGACCGCCGAGGATAGCTACTACCAAGGCTACAACCGAGAAGCCATCGGTATGGGAGATTGGTTTGGCACGGCAGAAAGTATGTCAGACCGCATAGCAGACGGCTTTCATTACAGCAAAGGACATTGGGCATACGTTGGCAGTTCCGAATATCCGTACATAGCCGTAGGCGTAACCAAGGCAAGCGGCAAATGGCACGTCTGTATATGTATGAGTGAGAAAAATTACGGCGGTTAAAATTTATATCAAAGCAAGGTGTCGCATAGGCGGCACTATTTTGTTTATATATTAATTAATGTACATATGTTATAATAATTTTATAATAAATTTATAATAAATTTTAAATTAAAGGGATGAAAATATGAAACTACGTGAACCATATGAACAATTTAAAAGCAAAATCAAGACCTATGATGATTTAAAAAAATATTTTTCAAAAGAAGTAATTTTTTCTAAAAATGAAGTTGTAGATATTGGTGAAATTAAAGAACAAATCATTTTGGAAAATGAAGTCTATAGCCGAGTTTGGCTTTTGTTTGGTAAAAAAGGAAATTGCAATTGGGAGTGTCTTCAAGTTGCTCAAAGCAAAAGTAATATAGAAAACGAAATTGATACTGTTATAGAATTTTTATTAGCAGAGCACAATAATTTATTAAAGAAAGTTGATTATAAAAATAGTGCTTTTTATGAAGATGTTTGTCCAAATGTTGACAGTAAAAAATATCGCGAGTATCTATACAGAAAAATTCGTGAAGAATATGTTTGCTTTTGTATATGCTTGCTTAATGTCGATAAGTATCTTGGTATAGTGCAAGAAGAAAACGAAATTAAAACTGATGCTGATAAAATTGTTTGCATATGTAAAAACCAATATGCTGAAGCAAAAATAGCATACCAAACACTTGCGGTATATTGGAGATTGTATTCAAGCGGTATAGATGGACAAACAATTACATATATTGTAGAAAATCCAACAGAATTTGAAGAGTAAATTATTCTGTAACAAACCCCTTCGGATAATTTTAAATACATCCGGAGGGGTTTACTTTGTGTATTATCGTAGCTTTAAAAGAATAAAAGTCAAGCCTTGTTGTTAATAGCAATTATTTTTCGAAATAATTTATAACACTCAAAAGAATATTTAGCGCTAAAAACGATTAAAAAACACCAGAAAAACTTATTGTAAAACCACCTTGAATTATATAAAAATTTAAGGCCTTGACAAAACTTTTAAACTCCGGTAAAATAAGCATCCAACTTAAATTTGCGCGTAAAATCATCGTGATTTGTATAGCCAAAACCGGCTTGAAATCACAATGCTTTTTTATCCCTGTCGGTATGTTCTTTGACAAAAACATAAATGCAAAACAAATCCCTGCGCGGATACTGTCAAGGAACAACCATACAGTTTTGGCGCAGGGATTTCTATATCTTACATAGAAAGGAGTGATTATTAAAATATGACTGCGGTAGAACACTATCCCGAAGGGATAGGCGAGCATATTGTTTGTATATACGGCAGGTCCCTGGCCGCCGCTTTACAAACAGCTTGTCGGGGTGAACCCCGAACCCCCAATAACACGATAGCGGGGAATAAACAGCGGTAGTACGGCTTCCGCAGAAAGAGAGGACAACTAAAACCAACAAGACAAAAATGATTGCTATGCGTTTTCGTGAGAGCGACTATGCGGCAATCAAGAATAAAGCAGAAAAAGCAAATATGAACTTCACCGAGTTTGTAACAGCAGCGGCAATGAATAAACCCATAACTGTTATAAACGGTCTTTCGGATGTGCTGAAGGAACAGAAAGCCATCGGCAGAAATATCAATCAGCTGACAACACTCTGCAATATGGGCAAAATTGTATGTCCCGATTTGCAGGAGTTAAAACGGCACTATGCCGAGGTGCTTGCCACGCTCAATGATATAGTCGGGAGGTGTGGATGATGGCAACCTTTACGGCAATCCCCGAAAAAACACAGACCGCCACGGCGATGAAACGAGTGCTTGATTATGTTATGCAAGACAAGAAAACCGTCATAGACGGAATAAAGCTTGTAAGCGGTCAGCACTGCGTTCCCGAATCGGCGTATCAGGAGTTTATGGCAACCAAGCATCAATACGGTAAAGCAAAGGGCGTATTCTTCAAACAGTATGTGCAATCCTTTAAACCCGATTGCAATGCCACTCCCGAACAGATACACCGCATAGGTTTGGAAACAGCAAAGCTGTTTGATGGATTTGAGGTGATTGTGGCAACTCACATTGACCGTGACCACCGGCATAATCATTTCGTCGTCAACTCGGTAAACTGTGAAACGGGATATAAAATCCAAATAGGCGAAAAGGAATTGGAAGAACTGCGACATAAGTCGGATATGATCTGTCGGCAGTTTGGGTTAGAGGTGTTAACACCGTATCGAAAGCCTAAACAAAAATCTATCAATCAGCGGGAATACCGTACTGCTTTGCGCGGTAACAGTAAAAAGCTGAAGCTGACAAATGCGATAGATTATGCGGTAGCAACAAGCCGAAACAAAAAGCAGTTTATTGAGCAGATAAAAAAACTCGGATACGGTGTGAAATGGATAGACCATTACAAATATATAACCTATACCACACCGGATGGTCAGAAGTTTCGGGATAACCGATTACTCGATGACAAATATTTAAAAACTAATATGGAGGAATTATTTGCTTATGGATATTACCAAACTAAAGAACAACAATCCGATAGAGCCGATAACCGAGGAAACGGTAGCGGCATTGACCGAACCGATACAGCCTCAGTATCTGCTGCTGACATTGGAACAGTACAACAAAATAGCGGAATACTTTTCGACAGTTGGGAACAGCATTGTAAGAAACACGGATTTGATATCCGAACTTCCGACGCATCAAGATTTGAACGATCTGATCATACAGACGCTAAGACCGTGCTTAACGGAAATGCGCAAGGCGGCAACAGACAAGATGGACTCGATAGAGTATTCAACCAAGGACAAATTATCGAGGCAGATGGACTCCTTGAAAGAGCAACTGCACACGGAAATATGCCGAATGATGAACGAGCTGAAGGCCAAGGATTTGACACCGTGGAAACTCAAGCTGAAATGGGTAGCGATTGGAGCAATATTACCGTCGATGCTTTATATCTTGCAGCTGATATTGCGATGATAGGAGAACCGGACAATAATGATAAACAAAAACTTAAAGTTGTCCGTGAACGCAAACGCGGGCAAAAGAAAAAACAAATTCAAGACAGCCATGATGACGGCGGTATGCAACTGAAAATGTAAAGGAGGAATGACCGACAACAAATAAAAGCCGTGTTGCCGTATGGCAGCGAACAGAAGCAATGTTCCAAAACATGAATTGGAAATCCTCGCACGACACTTCCTTCCGCAAATTCAAGCCTTTTTTGAGAGCGAAGAAGGGCGAAAAGAATATGAGGAGTGGAAGGCCGAACAAGCCGCGTTAAAGGCACAGACCGCCGATATACCAGCTTAAAACGCGCACAAGGGCAGAGAGCGAAAACTCTCTGCCCTTGTGGTTTATATAGTCCACAATCTAATTAGAATATAACTTCAGTTGGTATATATACTCCAAATCCGATAGACTTATACTATCCTGTTCAAATATCCTCAATATATTTTCTTCAATTTGACTCACTTCGCGCAAAATTGAATTCATACTATCAAAACCTGTTGCTTGAATTGTAGAAATCAATTCTATAAGAGAGTCAACATAATAATGTAAATTTTGTAATATCAAATCTATGTATCTACTTTTGTTTCCATCATGTACAATCATATTTCTTGTTCTATATATACGCATTATTTGAAGCCTAATCCTATTAGAATGGTTGTTATAAGTGTTAAGTAATTTATTAGGCGAAATAAAAAGTTCTGTGTATTGATGAATTTTATATTGTAAAACAGGATAATTGGATAGATGCTCTAACAATTTGTTTTTAGTGCTTTGAAAAGTAGCATCGGTAATAATAGATATTAATCCAGCAACACCTTCTTTTCCGGTTTCATTTAGGCATTCTGTGTATTCTTCACCAATAACTTTCAAATCAACATTTAAATGTACAAGAAGTGAACGATAATAGTTTATAGATAAAACACTTGTTAGATAATTGCAAATTTGATTTATTCTGCTAAAAGAGCCTTTTCTTTCTACGGGTATCAAAACTTCTATAGCTGTCCACAAATTCAAAAATTGATTACCGATGTCTTTTGACTGTGTTGCAGAAGCATGCAACGAAATTGCATGGAACAAATTTTTAATTCTATGAGGACAAACATTTGTTAAAAAAGTTCTTGTTTTTGCTTTGTTACCACGAAAAATCGGCAGAATAGGTTCTTGTAAAAAATAGCATTCGCCGGTTTCCAAATCTACGACATCTGCATTCCTTAATTTAAAAGGTCTATTATTGTGTTTATCAAACTGTATTATTGAAAGAAAAACATCTACAATTTCACTTGCTAAAATACGTGCTTGTTCAGGATCACAAGCATCGACTTTTAATTTCCCAATATATTCATAATTATTATCAAACATTTCAAAAACATTTGATTCTATTTCTAAATTAAAGCACTGGGATAAATCGTCCTTAACGGTTTTAGCAACTGGGAAGTATACAGCATAATTCTTATCCTTAAATGTAAATAAAGAAATAAAATCTGAAAACGACTTCTTACAATCAGACACTTCTACATCAGAAAAGAAGGTCTTAATAACAGAATTATAGAGATTTTCTAATGAGTAATCTCTATTAACCAATTCTGAAAGTAAAGTTTGTGTAAGAATATATAGTTCCTTTTCTTCCTCTAATGTTATCTCTTTATCTATGAGCAAATCAATTTTTTCGATAAGAAGATTATAGTATTTATCATTGCGATCTAAATCTTCAATAACAAAAATAAGAACATTCTTAAGTTTTGATCTTGTATTTTCAGATGTTCTGTTTTTACATATATCTTCAAAGAAATTGACATAAACCCCGTGTTCGTTCTTTTGAGTAAATATATCCTTCAATTTGGGGCCGTATATATCTTTTACAATTAAATCCTTTTCATAAAAAGACATGAGTTCATCAATTAGTGGAACAAGATTTCCGGCATCGAGAACATCGGCATTAATGCTTTCTATTGTTGAAAGTATATCAAAACACAGGTATTTAAAATTTAATGTTGGAACTTTAAATGAATCATAACTATGATGAAATAGCATTTCTTCCATTGCTTCAGCAAAAAACAAAAGTCCTTTTTTCTTGCAACTATCATTCCAATTTCTGAGTAAATATTCTTTCATATTGCACCTCAAAATATGAATTTTTATCAATTATAACATATTTCGATTTTTCTTTCAATCAATAAAACATGAGCTCTGTTTTGAATAAAACTAAGGGCAGAGAGTTTTTGCTCTCCGCCCCTGATACTATAAATACAATATTGATGGTAGCAACAATAGTATTTTTACTATTGCATTAAAACATGGAATTACACCACTCGCTTAATTTTCCCAACTTTGCTATTTCATCCGTATCCCAAGGTCTGTAGCGTTCCAGATATGCTTTACAGTCATTGAAGCAATCATAAGCAATACGCCATTCGCCATTGTCAACAGCCGTCTGCACAGCAGTATTACCTATTAAGATATTCGTACTCACTAAAAATAGCCATATTTCAACCTCCCTTTTTTTATATGATAGTTCCTTTAGTATAGAAAAGCAATAGTATGTATTAATAACATATGATTTTAAACAGATAAACTGTTTATAAAAATCAAAAATCCGAACGTGTCACCATTGATGACAATGTTCGGATAATTTGACTTTGGTGGGAGCGGGTGGATTCGAACCACCGAAGTCGTCGACAACAGATTTACAGTCTGCCCCCTTTGGCCACTCGGGAACACTCCCACATAAATTTATTCTGTTTTCACAAAATAAT
>OBCQ01000070.1_pt1 | contig 26333 bp, 20 predicted proteins | sample 1517991 | NCBI WGS metagenome assembly OBCQ01 (sample SAMN03418263, study PRJEB22391) | human gut metagenome | biome: human-gut; feature: organic feature; material: feces | host: Homo sapiens | place: Tanzania | collected 2013-01
TTTCCCGTTGATAACAACATTCACTGGACGTGTATTTGGTGTCCATGGAAAACTGAGCGCACGACACAAAGCCAAACCTGTATTAAGAAGAATATTAGATTCCTTATTCTTCATCACTTTATTCCACATACACATGGAGAGCAAAGCAAAATTCTTATTTTCATGGTCTTTACCAAGCTGAAGAAGATCGGCTTTCTTTGATAATTTCAGTTTATAAGGATGCTGCGCAAGATAAGCACCTGTTGTATTGCCACGAATCTTGATTCTGATGCCCGACTCACCCTTGATATAGTCGCCACTATCATATAGTGTTTCACCCTTGAGAGTCATAACAAGACGACCAGGCACATGCTCACTCAATATTCCCTCACCAACACATCCCTCGGGAGGAAATACTTTAGTAGCAGTAGGCATCACGCCGTCAACAGTTTCGATTGTGAGCAAAGGTAGGTCTGGCCATTCGGTTGGTGTCTGAGCCTTCAATGACGCTGACACTATCACACTGATCAACACAACCATTGCTGTCAAAATGTGACTTTTCTTCATAGCTTTTCTCATTATTGTGTTTTTTACGAACTAAACATTACTACATATTAACAAAACCTTACTTCGTAATGATGTTACTGATTGTAGCGATCATCGCAGCGATTGACGACATGCTCGATCCCATACTCATCATCTCGGCAGCTGACATCTTGCGCTTCAGCTTAGCAGGCACCACAATCTCGCAGCCGGGCTGCACCTTCGCTCCGTGACTCAGCTTCGACACCTTGCCGTTCATATATATAATGTATGCACGGCCCTTAACGGCGTCTGAAGCATAGCCTCCTGCCTGGTCGATGTAGTAGCCGGCACGCTTTCCGCGCTCGTAAGCCACGGTATTGGCGTACATCACGGCTCCGTTCACTTTCACCGTTCCGTTATACTGCGGCACAATAAGGCGGTCGCCGTCGCGCAATACGAGGTCGGCGTCAGAGCCCGGATTCTTCATAGCCTCAGCAAGGTCGATACCTACGGGATACTCGTCGGGCACCTGGAACTTCTCAATGTTGGCCTTTGTAGCGTCCTGAGCTGTAGACTGCAGAGCTGCAGCGTTGTTTGCACTTGCCGAGAGCTGCAGAAGGTTCTTCTTCTGTTCCTCCTGCTGCATCTTCAGTACGGCCTCCATACGCGCCTTCTCTGTTTCGTTAGCCTTGCGCATGAGTCGCGCACCCTTGATATAAGCAAGTCCGTTCGAGCCGCCCGACTTCTTGAAGAGGTCGCTCAAGCGTGTGTTGTTGCGCTCCAGAGCGTAGGTTCCGGCGAAGAGCACCTCGCCTTCTACCGACACGTTCTGCTGCTCGGTGTAGCCCGGCGAGCGCATTACGTACACTTCGTCAAAAGGCATGAGCGTCAGCGTGCGGTCGCCGTCAACAGCAAAGTTGTCTTTCAGCGCCACGTTGAATGTCTTTGCGATGACGCTGTCTGGACGCAACGCCTTCGGGTCGCTCACACGACGACTGATGCTCACGTTCATGAGCGACGCCTTGTCGGTGAGACCGCCTGCCTGTATGATGAAGTCCTCAACAGTCTCGTTGTCGGCGTACTTGTACACACCGGGATACTGCACCTCGCCACGTATCGTGAGCGTTCGGTCGGACATCTTCTCTGTCTTGGTAGCCACAAAGAGCACGTCGTTCTCCTTCAACGGGATGTCGGCAACACGACCGCTCATAATGCCCTCGATGTCTACGCTGACCACCTCAAGAGTGCGGTCTGCCTTCATGCGGTGCATCACGGCACGCGAAGTGATAGCATCTTCTGTAACACCGTCGGCGTGCTCGATGAGCGAACGTACGCTGTTCACCTGCTCGCCGAGGTTATACATACCTGGACGGAACACGGCTCCCTTCACCTCAACGGTGTTGGCGTAGCGTGCCATGATTGAGTCGACAGACACAGAGTCGCCGTCGGCTACATGGAAGCTCGCAAAGTCGAACTCCTCCACGTTATATGCCGAGTATTCCTTTCCGTTCTTACGGTTCACACGCACGGCCTTCTTGTAAGCATCGCCAGTGAAACCGCCCGTATATTTCAGCAACGAAGCGATCGACTCGTTGGGTTTCATCTCGTAGAACATAGGACGCTTCACCTTACCCGTCACGTTCACAAGACAGTCGTACGGACCAACTACAACCACGTCGTTGTCGGCGAGACGCACATTGCCCGTGAGCTTTCCGTTGAGGATATAGTCGTAGATGTCGACGGTTGTTATAAGACGGTTGTTGCGATATACCTTGATATTACGGAGCGTACCGATGTCGTTTGTGCCGCCAGCCATGTAGAGAGCGTGGAAGACAGTAGCGAAAGCCGAGAGTGTGTAGGTACCAGGTGTCTTCACCTCGCCCATCACGTTAACAATGATAGTGCGTGTCTGACCTACCGACAGCTTTACCTTAGAACTGCTATAGCGCGCGCCAAGCGTAGAGCGAAGGCGTCTGTTAGCCTGATCAACTGTAAGTCCGCCAACGTGTACGGGTCCGAAACCTTCGATGGTTATCTCGCCCTCAGGCGACACGGTACACTGCTCCGACTTCTGCGAAGCACCGTAGATATCAACGAAGACTGCATCGCCCGGACCGAGAACGTAGCTCTGCGGTGTAGCGATGTTCATGTTCGGCTCGAACGAGAGTTCCTGGTTGTTGAAGATGTCGCGTCCGAACACTTTCTTCTTCAGAGCGTCGCGCTCTGCAAGCAGCTGCTCAAGCATCTGTGCTGTATCGGGCACAAGCTCGAACATCTCGCGCTGATAGTCCATAAACTCCTCGTCGGTCTCGTCGTAGGTGTTCTTGTACTTGCGGTCGCGTTCTGCCTTCAGGCGCATACTCGAATACTGCGAAGCCTTCTGCGTAGCCTCCTTGCCATAGTCGTCGCGCTTTGTCAGTTCGCGCGGATTGCCGTTGTTGGTACGCAGACGCGATTCGTCCTTATCACCCTTGGTGTTGTCCGACACATTACCTAATCCGCCCTGCTTCATCTGGCGTTCGTACTTGTTGCGCACGCGGCGAATCTGCGAGATGTCCACACCACGCTGCATAAGCTTGGTCACAATCTCCGACTGCGACTTACCAGAGTTGTGTTCCTTCACGATGTACTGCATCACCTGCTGGTCGGTCATCGATGACTGTGCCATGGCAGCCAACGGCAGGAACATGAACAGAAACAGATAAATAACGTATTTCTTCATTGTCAATATTGTTTTCTTTAAATAACTCTTTTTTCGTTGTTTTATTGTATTACAGCTTGCCAAGTGTCTTCTGATACACATCTTTAAGCACAAGTCCGGCTATCGTGAAGCCGAATATTGCCGTGATGTGCGCCATCGATCCGTTTGTCTGCGCCTTCTGTATCAGGCAGGGGTCGTTACCTGTATCGCTGCCGCGATTGTCGAGCAGCTCCTCGCTGTATACGCACTGGAACTTGTGCGCTGGTTTCAAACCTGCGCGCTTCATGCGCTTGCGCAGCGCCGATCCAAGCGGACAGCCGCGCACCTTCCAGAACTCAGTCACGCGTATTTGCGTAGAATCCATCTTCAACGCAGCGCCCATTGACGAGAAGAACACGGCGTTGGTCTCGCAGGCACGCATAATGAGCGATATCTTATCCTTCAGCGAGTCGATAGCATCGATGATATAGTCGTACTCTTCAAGATGGAACTCGGCTGCAGTCTCGTCGGTGTACATCTTCTGCAGAGCCGTGACCTCACAGTCGGGGTTTATCTCGAGCAGACGTTCGCGCAGCGCCTCCACCTTCACGCGTCCGATTGTGGCAGACGTAGCCATCAGCTGGCGGTTTACATTCGAGGCGCACACGCAGTCGCAGTCGACTATCGTGATATGGCGTATGCCCGAGCGCACCAAGCACTCTACACACCAGCTGCCAACGCCGCCCACACCGAAGACGATGACGCGCTTCGACGCCAACGCCTCCATCACGTCTTCGCCCATGAGCAGTTCGGCGCGCTTGAATATTTCTTTCTCTTTAGTCATTGTAATACAAATAGATTCCTTGTACGTTAGAACAAGCAGGCTCTTCGTACGTTCAGACTTATCAGTTCTTCGTAACCTCTACAATCTTTGTGGGCTGCTGCTCCTTGTTGCGACGGTTTACGACAGTTACGACAGCCTGCGCGAGGTTGATGAACGCCAGACCTGTTATGCTGTTGCTGTCGAGAGCGGCAGGTGTACCGGCGTCGCCGTTCTCGCAGATGCCCTGAACGAGCGGTATCTGCGCGAGCAGCGGCAAGCCCTTCTCCTGCGCAAGCTGCTTGCAGCCTTCCTTGCCGAAGATGTAATACTTGTTCTCGGGCAGTTCGGCAGGTGTGAACCACGCCATGTTCTCCACGAGTCCGAGGATAGGCACGTTCACCTTGTCGTTCTCGTACATGTCGATGCCCTTGAGAGCGTCGGCGAGCGCCACCTTCTGCGGTGTGCTCACGATGACAGCGCCTGTGATTGCGAGAGTCTGCAGCAGTGTGAGGTGTATGTCGCTTGTTCCGGGAGGTGTGTCGAGCACGAAGTAGTCGAGCTCGCCCCAGTCGGCGTCGGCGATGAGCTGCTTAAGAGCGTTCGACGCCATGCCGCCACGCCACAGAGTTGCGGTGTCGGGGTTTACGAAGAAGCCGATAGAGAGCAGCTTGATGCCGTACTTCTCGATTGGCTCGATGAGGTCGCGTCCGTCTTTCTTCACAGCGTAAGGACGTGCGTCCTCTACTTGGAACATCTTCGGAACCGACGGACCGAAGATATCGCAGTCGAGCAGACCTACCTTGTAGCCAAGACGTGCCAAAGCGATAGCGAGGTTGGCTGCAACGGTACTCTTGCCCACGCCGCCCTTGCCAGAGCTGACGGCGATGACGTTCTTCACCTGCGGCAGCAGCTTGCCCACTTCCGGGCGCGGCTTCGAGAGGAATTCGGTCTCGATTGTCACCTCCACGTCTTTCGACACGTGATAGTGAATGGCAGCCTCAGCCGCCTTGATAGTCGACTTCATGAATGGGTCAGTATCGCGTGGGAATACGAGCGTGAACTTCACTTTCATGCCGTTGATGCGCACATCGTCGGCAAGCATATTGCTTTCTATGAGGTTTTTCTTTGTACCTGCGTATATTACTGTTGCGAGTGCGTCAGTAATGAGTTTCGGATATAGGGTCATTTTGAGTTTTGAATTTTGAATTTTGAGTTTTGAATTGTTGCGACATGCGTCGCAATTTTGAGTTTTGAATTTTGAATTTTGAGTTTTGAGTTTTGAGTTTAAAACAGAATAATTCAAAATTGAAAAACTCTTAATCGGCGTAGCCGACAATTCAAAATTCAAAACTCAAAATTCAAAATTCAAAACTTATACCGCAGTTGTTTTAGAGCTACGCTTGTCGCGATGATACGAGCGATACTCATCGAGCGGAATCTCCACCTCCGGCTCAAAGAGCTCGCCTTCGTGCGGCAATGCGAACTTCATGTACTTGATGTTCAGTCCGCGTTCTATCCACATGCTCTCGTAGTAGGTCTGTATGCCGAGAATCTCGTTGGTCTGTGCGTCGAGGCCTTCGGTATGATATAGGTCTTCCGTGCGGAAAAGCAGCGGCAGGTTATTGCGCTGCTGCATGTATGTGGTGTATGTGAAGAGGAAGTTGGAGTCGGTCTTCAGATGAATCGTGCCGCCGTCCTGCAGGAAGCGGCGGTAGCGCTGCATGAAGTAGGTAGAGGTGAGACGCTTGCGCGGATTCTTCATCTGCGGATCGCTGAACGTGAGCCAGATCTCCTGCACCTCGCCTTCAGCGAAGAAGCGGTCTATAATCTCTATGTTCGTGCGCAGAAACGCCACGTTCTTGAGTCCTTCGCCGAGCGCCTGCGTAGCGCCGGTCCACATGCGTGCGCCCTTAATGTCTACGCCAATGAAGTTGACGTCGGGGAACATCTTTGCCAGCCCCACTGTGTACTCGCCTTTGCCGCAGCCCAGTTCGAGCACAATTGGGTTGTCGTTCTTGAAATACATCTCGCGCCAATGTCCCTTCATGTCGAACGGCACATTATCGGCTACCGAGAACGGATACTGAAATACGTTCTCGTATCGCTCCATATCGGCGAACTTCGCCAGTTTTCCTTTGCCCATTATAGTCTTTTAATTCACTTCCGTGAGGAAGTATTCTTCAACAATTCGTCAATATAAGTTATCGACACTTCAAAAGTGCAAAGTTACGAAATAAAGGACGATTAGGCAAATTCGCAGGGTTAAAAATAGGTATTGCACACACATATATATACAAATAAGGTGCAACGGCATAAACCGCTGCACCTCTTTTGATTGTTAACTTCAAACATCTTGCCCCACATATATGAGGCAGACTGGCTGTTATTCGATTACTACAGTTGTCCAACCGTGCTTGTCCTCCTCTGTGCCATACTGGATGCCACGCAAGTGGTTGTAGAGCTTGGTTGAAACGGGACCCGGCTTGCCGTCCTCACTGAACGTGAAGCGCTGACCTGTGTCGAGGTCGTCGATGTAAGAGATCGGGCTGATTACGGCTGCTGTGCCGCAAGCGCCTGCCTCCTCGAATGTAGCGAGCTCTTCCTCAGGAATCTGGCGACGCTCCACTTTCAGACCGAAGTCCTCAGCGAGCTGCATAAGACTCTTGTTCGTGATAGACGGAAGGATTGAGGTCGACTTCGGTGTTACGTATGTGTTGTTCTTGATACCGAAGAAGTTGGCAGCACCGCACTCGTCCATGTACTTCTTCTCCTTTGCGTCAAGATAGAACTCGCAAGCGTAGCCCTTCTCATGAGCGAGATGGTTGGCTCTGAGCGATGCAGCATAGTTGCCGCCCACCTTGTAGATACCGGTTCCGAGCGGAGCCGAACGGTCGTAGTCGCGTATGATGACGTACGGGTTTGTAGAGAAACCACCCTTGAAATAAGGTCCTACCGGTGTGACGAAGATGAGGAACATGTACTCTTCAGCCGGACGAACGCCTACCTGTGCCGATGTACCGATGAGGAGCGGACGGATGTAGAGTGTTGCGCCGCTCTCGTATGTCGGGATGTACTCCTGATTGAGGCGCACTACCTTCTTCACCATCTCCTCGAATATTTCTGTAGGCAGCTCAGGCATCATGATGCCGCGGCATGTAGACTGCAGACGTGCTGCGTTCTCGTCCATACGGAACACGCGCACCTTGCCGTCGGGGCAACGATATGCCTTCAGTCCCTCAAAGGCTTCCTGTCCGTAGTGCAGACAGGTGGCTGCCATGTGAAGCTTAATGTACTCGTCGGAGCAGACTTCTATCTCGCCCCACTTGCCATTGCGGTAGCAACAGCGCACGTTATAGTCGGTAGGCATATAGCCGAACGACAACTCAGACCATGCTATATCTTTCATAAAACTTTAGGTTTTAATACGTTTCTTTTTCATAGCGGGGATATGCTCCCCTAACCGCAGGCAAAAGTAATAATAATAAAACAAACCTGCAACTATTTGCCGCAGATTAGAGATTATTAGCACAAAAAAGACGGTTGCGGACTGCGTTGTCAATTTTCTGCGCCGAGAATCTTGCGTATGTCCTCGTCGGTCTTCGTGAGTTTGTCCTTGCATTGCTTTATCAGCTTCTGCGCGGTCTTCAGTTGTTCACTGAGCGAGTCGATGTCGAGCTCGCCGTTCTCCATCTTTGCGGCTATGTCTTCCAACTGGCGCATCGCCGCTTCATATTTCTGTTCTTTGGGCATTTGGGTTGTTGTTTTTATTAGTGTGTGGGGCTGTCAGGAGGTGCAGTTGTCTCCCAGGGGGTGCAGTTGTCTCAACTGCACCAACCAAACAAAAGACTAATTGATCGGTGCACTTGAGACAAGTGCCCCCTATATTGCTGCCTCCTACTACTCTACTCTTGACTTGAACTTTCCTTTCTCCACATGCGTCTCTACCAGTGCACCCTTCGGCAGTTGTGCGGCGTCGCGCACGGCTTTGCCGTTGTAGGTCGTAATGCTGTAGCCGCGGCGTAGCAGGCGTTCAGGGTTTTCTGCCTCAACGCGCTGCGCGAGCAGCTCAAGGCGATGATGCTCGGTGTCGAGTCGACGCTTCGCCGATGTCTCTATGGTGTGCTGCAGGGTGTCAAGTCGCGTCTCAGCCGTAGCGAGGCGGCGACTCACGGCTGCGGCTATGCGCTGCAGTAGTCGGTCGGCCCTGCCCCACTCCTTCGTCTTCACGAGCGAGAAGAGCATGGGTATGCGCTCCGCCATCGACGCCAGACGCACACGCTCCACGTCCATGCGGCGCTTCACGCGGTCGGCTATGCGGTCGGCGAACTGGTCAATGAGCTGCGCCGTGCGCTGCAGATTGTCGATGAGGAATTGGGCGGCGGCTGTAGGCGTCTTCATGCGTGCGAACGCCACCATGTCGAGCACACACTCGTCACGCTCATGACCGATACCGGTAATGATGGGCAGCGGGAAGTTGGCTACGTTCTCTGCCAGGGCGAGTGTGTCGAAGCCCGACATATCACTCGTGGCACCTCCGCCGCGTATTATCACCACGGCGTCGAAGTCGCCCACGCGTTCGTATATGCGTCCGAGGGCGGCAATCACGCTCTGCTCCACGGCTTCGCCCTGCATGACGGCGCCGAAAAGTTCCACCTTATATATATATCCTGCCTGATTGTCGTGCAACTGGCGGCAGAAGTCGCCGTAGCCGGCTGCTCCTTCGCTCGATATAACGGCTATGCGCTGTGCGAACATCGGCAGCTGCAGCTCTTTCTGCAGGTCGAACACGCCTTCTGCCTTCAGCTGGCGCACTATCTCCTGCCGGCGCCGTGCCAGGTCGCCCATGGTGTACTCGGGATTGATGTCGCTCACTATCCACGAGAAGCCGTAGGCGGCATGAAACTGCGCACGCACGCGCAGCAGCACCTTCATGCCGGCGTGCAGCCGCTGACCTGTGATGCGCTCGAACTTGGGGCGCAGCAGCGACCATCGCGACGCCCAGCACTTGGCTGAGGCGCGTGCCGTGGGCGTGTTGGAGAATTCGTCCTTCTCCACCAGCTCCATGTAGCAATGTCCGCGCACCTCGCGCGCCTCCGACAGCTCTGCCTCCACCCAGTACTCGTCGGGCAGACTGATGTCTACGACGGCTGCAACGAGCGAGTTAAGCTCAAGGAGCGAGAGCGGCTTGTCGAACGTGTCTTTGTTCATTGTTATATCTAAATACTTGTTATGGTTTCGGCTTGTGGGTCGGAGCCCATCAACGTAAGAAGCCCTGCTTCTTGAGCACTTCCAGCAGTCCTGCCGACATAGCCTCGTTGTCCTTACGTGTGTAGCGGCAGTCGGTGTACACCTGCGCGAGGGTCTGCTTGCCGTTCAAGCGCACGAACTCGCGGTTCTCCTCCAGCGCCTCCTTCTCGGCATAGAAGCGGTCGATGCGCTCGGGGGTATAGTCGGTATAGGTCTCCTCGTGCATGATGGCGTCGAGCGGCAGTCGGTCGGTGAGCGCGGGCTGCTCGTCGGGCCAGCCGAGCGTGATGGTAGCCACGGGCACCACAAGTTCGGGCAGCTGCAGCACGTCGATTATCATCTGCGGCATGTACACCGTCGTGCCGAGGAAGCAGCAGCCCAAGCCTTCCTCCTCAGCAAGGTTGCAGAAGGTCTGGCAGAAGAGCAGCGCGTCGGTGGCTGCATTCTGAAAGGAGAGCATGTTGTCGTAGCCGGGGTCGGCGTTGCGGTTCTTTGCCCAAAGCGTGGTGCGGCGGTAGTCGGCGCAGAACGTGAGCACTACGGGCGCTTCCTCCACCATCGGCTGGTTGAAGTGTGCCGGCGCGAGGCGGCGCTTCTGTTCCTCAGAACGTGTCACTACTACGCTGTAAAGCTGTAGGTTGCCCATTGTCTGCGTGCGTTCCGCCTCGCTGAGCAGGCGGCGCAGCAGCTTCTCGCTTACCGGAGCATCAGTATACTTGCGGATGCTGCGGCGTGTATTGATTGTCTTCATATTTCGGTTGTTATCGTTGTTTATGTTACTTTATTATTACCCAATGACCATTTTTGCGTCCACCATCACGATTAAGTATTTTATGGTCTACTCGCAATCTCTTTATTTCGCGAGATATCGTACTTTCAGACAACGCCGTCTTTCTTGCCATTTCAGATATTGTTATCTTGTCATTTTCTGATATGAAAGAAATCAGAACTCGCTGAATATCAGTAAATTCTTTCTTATCACCTTTCTTGTCATCTTTCTTGTCATCTTTTATTACAGGAACGCCAAGACAATGCTGATTGCAAGGAATATCTATCAAAAAGAAGGTTCGCTCTTCATCTGTTTCAATCGTTGCTCGCGGCGATCCGTTCTCCTGCAGTTTCTGCTGAATAGTGGGTATTCCAGTAGCTCTTCCTTCTGTCAAATTAAGTTCTTTCAAGAATTCTCCTAAACGTCTATTGTTATAACGGCGGGAGCGTAGCATACGGGCTTCGCGTATAGCTTCAGACGATATGGTATGATTCGGACCACCAAAATTGAGAGCTCCCAATTCCGGACGCACAGCACGCCCGTGCTCCTCTTTCACTCCCACAATAATATAGCCACCACCGGTGTCTTCAAAATCATTTGCAAACGCACAAACGCTTCTGTATATAGCATCTGGGTTCCAACCCTCCTTAAATTCAAGCTGATTACTTTCGACAGCACTTCCACTAAGAAGGCTCTCTATATTTATCGGTAACGCCATAAATGTATAAAATGTAGGTTCGAAAAATATATGCTAAACACTAACTGCTTACATACTGCGACAGCTATTATCGCTGAAGACAAAGTTACGGATTTTTTCCGTATTGCGAACGACTTATGCAAAGTTTTTTGCATATATTGCAATCACATAAAAATATTCGCCTCAATATGTAATAAACACCGAAGGCTTGCGTTTACTAAATATAAAACATCTCTAAAACGTATAAAATAGCTCTGCCTATGAAGTATTTTACTAAAGAAGAACTACAGCCTTCGGAAAAGACGCTGAGCTTTATCCGACAGATAGCCTACTCCTACAGACTGGCGCAGGCTAACAACCGCAATAAGCCTTATTGCGTTAGCTAACACAACACCTCTAACAACACTCTAAAAAAAAGAAAACAACGTAACAAAGAAAGTAAATAAAATAAACAGGAATGGAAACTCTCATATCACCTTCGCTTCTCTCAGCGAACTTCATCGACTTGCGTTCGGACATCGACATGATAAACCGCAGCGAGGCCGACTGGTTGCACCTCGACATCATGGACGGCGTGTTCGTACCTAACATCTCGTTCGGATTCCCCGTCATACAGGCTGTTGCAAAGGAGTGCAAGAAGCCGCTCGACGTTCACCTGATGATTGTGCATCCGGAGAACTACATCAAGCAGGTGGCTGCTACGGGCGCCATGATGATGAACGTACACTACGAGGCGTGCACTCATCTGCACCGCACCGTTCAGGAGATTCACGCTGCAGGCATGAAGGCAGGCGTGACGCTCAACCCACACACTCCGGTAAGCATGCTCGAGGACATCATCTGCGACGTTGATATGGTGCTGCTGATGAGCGTCAACCCGGGCTTCGGCGGACAGAAGTTCATACCCAACTCGGTGGAGAAGACGAAGCGCCTGCGCCGCCTCATCGATGAGTCGGGCAGCAAGGCTCTCATACAGATAGACGGCGGCGTAGACGACAAGTCGGCTCCGCTGCTCGTGGCTGCTGGTGCCGACGTGCTCGTGAGCGGCAGCTACGTGTTCAAGGCTGCAGACCCTATCGCTACGATACACGGTCTGAAGCATTGCCTCTAAGCACAGTTATTGCTGGCTGTCCAGCACTCTATAAAGCATAAAAAGCGGAAACCTTCATCGTAAAGGTCTCCGCTTTTTCTATTTTACATTACTATTAACGCTTGTCTTTTACATTGCCATTCACGCTTTGTCTTTTACATCATTCACGCTTTTAGGGCATCACCCTGCAAAGCGTTTTCGTGGACGCCAGAGACGGCACGACCGCTCGGATCGTTCATGTTCTTCCACGTCTCGTCCCACTCCAGAGCCACTGCTGTAGAGCAAGCCACACTTGCCTCGTGAGGCACGCTGCGGGCTGCACTCTCGCTCGGGAAATGCTCTTCGAAGATGGAACGGTAGTAATACTCCTCCTTGCACAGCGGCGTGTTGATGGGGAAACGCTCTTCAGCATGCGCCATCTGCTCGTCGGTGACAGCCTCTGACGTTATCTTCTTTAAGGTGTCAATCCACGAGTAGCCTACGCCGTCGCTGAACTGCTCCTTCTGTCGCCACGCCACCTCCTCAGGCAGCATGTCCTCGAACGCCTCACGCACGATGCGCTTTTCTATAGACGCCTTGGGGTCGGCTTCGCCCGACCGAGATGCCGGGAGAACGCTGCACATCTTAGCCTTGGGATTGGTGCGCATAGCCACGTCAAGAAACTCCTTGTCGAGGAACGGCACACGACCTTCCACGCCCCACGCCGAGAGACTCTTGTTGGCACGCAGACAGTCATACAGATGCAGCTTCGAGAGCTTGCGCACGGTCTCCTTATGAAACTCCTCTGCCGAAGGAGCCTTGTGGAAGTAGAGGTAGCCACCGAAAATCTCGTCGGCTCCCTCGCCCGAAAGCACCATCTTTATGCCCATCGACTTTATCACACGCGCCAGCAGATACATCGGCACGGAGGCACGCACGGTGGTTATATCGTAGGTCTCGATGAAGTAGATAACGTCGCGCAGGGCGTCCAGTCCCTCCTGAATGGTATAGTTGATTTCGTGATGCACCGTGCCTATGTGGTCGGCTACCAGACGCGCCTTCGCCAAGTCGGGCGCTCCCTTGAGTCCCACGGCAAACGAGTGGAGACGCGGCCACCAGGCACGGCTTCTGCTGTCGGTCTCTATACGGCGTTCGGCGTAGCTCTCGGTGATGGCGCTGATAACGCTGCTGTCGAGTCCGCCCGAGAGCAGCACTCCGTAGGGCACGTCGCTCATCATCTGGCGTTTCACGGCAGCGCAAAGACTCTTGCGTATTGCGTCGCTGCTCGCCGTGTTGTCCTTCACGTTGTCGTACTCCATCCAGTCGCGCTTGTACCAACGCTTCATTCCGGGGTCCTTGCTCCAGTAGTAGTGGCCCGGCAGAAAAGGCTCATAACGCTCGCACTCACCCTCCAAGGCCTTAAGCTCGCTTGCCACAAACACCTTTCCGTCGGCGTTGTATCCTATATAAAGAGGTATGACGCCTATATGGTCGCGGGCGATGAGGAAAGCGTCCTGCTCCTCGTCATAAAGAGCGAAGGCGAAGATGCCGTTCAGATCTTCGAGAAAGTTGACGCCCTTGTCGCGATAAAGCGCCAGAATAACCTCGCAGTCGCTGCCCGTCTGGAAATCATAACGCCCCTTGTATCTTTCTCTTATCTTCTTGTGGTTGTATATCTCACCGTTCACGGCCAGCACCTGCTTGCCGTCGGGCGAGAACAAAGGCTGACCTCCACTCTCCGGGTCGACAATGCTCAGTCGCTCGTGCGCCAGTATGGCGCTTCCCGAACAATGAATGCCGCTCCAGTCAGGACCGCGGTGACGTATCTTCTTGCTCATGCCAAGCACCTTGGTGCGCAGCTCTGGCGTCTGCTCCTTAACGTTGAATATTGCTACTATTCCGCACATAATACTCTCTCTCTAATTGTAAATAAAAACTACAAAAACATTCAATTCACTCAAAGCGACTGCAGGTAGCTATCCACCTTCTGCGCCGCATCGCGACCGCTTGCCATAGCTCTCACCACAAGCGAGGCTCCGTTCAAGGCGTCGCCGCAGACGAAGACGTTCTCCGGATAGTCGGGATGCTGCGGTTTGAGGAATCCCATCGCAAGGAAGCAAGCCTCGCACTTTATCACCTCTGGGTCGCCAGCCTCAACCATCGTCGGACGGCCGCCTTCAGGGTTTGGCTGCCAATCGATGGGCTGCACTCTAACGCCGCACAATCTGCCGTTCTTGCCTATAAACTCCAGCGTGTTGATGTTCCAGCGGCGCGTACATCCCTCCTCGTGGCTCGACGTGGTCTTGAGCACGCGCGGATAGTTAGGCCACGGATTCTTCGGATCGTCGAGCCCCTCTACGGGGCGTGGCATAATCTCTATCTGAGTTACGCTCTTGCATCCCTGACGATGCGCTGTGCCTATGCAGTCCGAACCGGTATCGCCACCGCCGATGACCAGAACGTCCTTGCCCTTGCAGGTGACACGCTCGTCCTTCGAGTACTCTGCTCCAGATAGGACGCGGTTCTGTTGCGAGAGCAGCTCCAAGGCGAGGTGCACACCTTTAAGTTCACGGCCGGGCACGTTCTTCAGATCGCGAGCCTCGGGCGTTCCTGTTGCAAGGACATAGGCGTCAAAACCTTCGGGTAGCGAACTGGTTTCCACTACCGTATTGTATACGAACCGTATGCCTTCCTCTACGAGTATGTCGAGTCTACGGTCGATGATATGCTTCGAGAGCTTGAAGTTTGGAATGCCGTAACGCAGCAAGCCGCCAGCTGCCTCGTTCTTGTCGAACACGGTGACGGCGTAGCCCATACGGTTAAGGCGGTTGGCTGCCACAAGACCGGAAGGTCCGGCACCAACGACCGCAACACTCTTGCCGTTACGCGGGAAGATCATCGGCTTTATATAGTCCTCGTGCCATGCTGTCTCTGTAATGGCAGCCTCGTTCTCGCGGTTGGTGACCGGAGCATGATCGGTAAGATTGAGCACGCAAGCCTTTTCGCAAAGCGCAGGACAGATGCGGCCGGTAAATTCGGGGAAGTCGTTTGTAGCATTGAGCAGACGGTAAGCCAGTTCCCAGTCGCCCTTGCAGAGAGCGTCGTTCCATTCCGGATCCTTATTGCCCAACGGACAAGCCCAATGGCAGAACGGCACGCCGCAGTCCATGCAGCGGCTGGCTTGAGCCATGCGGTCACGCGAGTTGAGAGTCTGCTCCACCTCGCCAAAGTCGTGTATTCTTTCGTGCAAAGGACGATACCCGGCTTCCAGCCTGAGCACTTCCATGAAAGCTTTTAGTTTTCCCATCTTTTTCTTAGTTGTTTATTAGTTGCATATTGGCGATCTTCTCTTCAAGCTGGCGCATCTTCTCCTCCTGAAGCACTCGCTTGTATTCGATTGGAGTGACAAGAATGAAGTCCTCTACGTAGCGGTTCCAGTCGTCAAGCATGCGACGTGCCAAGGCTGAGCCTGTGTAGAGATAGTGCTGTCGAATGAGTTCGTGGAGTTCCTTGCGTGCCGAGCTTTCCTCGACGAGCGAAATCTCCACCTGATCCATATTGCAGAAATAATCAAAAGTATGTTCGCGGTCCCAAACGTAAGCCAGACCTCCACTCATACCGGCAGCGAAGTTGCGCCCTATCTGTCCGAGCACAACAACACGACCACCGGTCATATACTCGCAGCAATGGTCGCCTGCACCTTCTATCACGGCTGTGGCTCCCGAGTTGCGTACACCGAAGCGCTCGCCCACACGACCGTTCACATACAGTTCGCCACCGGTAGCGCCGTACAGTCCTGTGTTGCCGGCAATGATATTGTCCTCAGCCACGAAGTCTGCACTCGAACGCGACGGAGGCAGAATGCTGATGCGTCCGCCGGAGAGTCCCTTTGCGAAATAGTCGTTGGTCTCACCTTCCAGACGCACATTGAGACCGCGTACGGCGAAAGCTCCGAAACTCTGTCCTGCCGAACCCTTGAACTTTATGTTGATTGTAGAATCGGGCAGTCCTTCTTCGCCGTAGCGCTTGGCTATTACGCCCGAGAGCATGGTCGTGACAGCACGGTCGGTGTTCTTGATGGCGTAGTCGAGATTCACCTCTTCCTTGTTCTCGATAGCCTTCTCGCAGGCGCTTATGATGTCTTCGTCCTTTACGCCGCTCACTTTGGTGAACTCGCTACGATCCCAATACAGAGCCTTCTCCGTATCAGGACGGTGGAGCAGTCGGCTGAAGTCGATGGTTCCCAACTTCGACGCCTTGTCCTGCGGTATAACCTCTATCATGTCGGTGCGACCGATGATGTCCTTAAGATGTCTTACGCCAATCTCAGACAGGTATTCGCGCGTCTGCTGAGCAAGGAACGTGAAGAAGTTGACCACGTATTCGGCACGTCCGCGGAACTTGGCGCGAAGGGTTTCGTCCTGCGTTGCCACACCTACCGGACATGTATTTGTATTGCACTTGCGCATCATCAGACAGCCGAGCACGATGAGCGGCAACGTACCGAAGGAGAACTCGTCTGCACCAAGCATAGCCATAATGATTACGTCGCGTGCCGTCTTGAGTTGTCCGTCGGTCTGCAGGCGAACCTGGTCGCGCAGACCGTTGAGCACGAGTGTCTGCTGAGCCTCAGCAAGACCTATCTCAGGCGAGATGCCGGCAAAACGCATTGACGAAACCGGACTTGCTCCCGTACCGCCCTCAGCTCCTGAGATGACGATGAGGTCGGCCTTCGCCTTTGCCACGCCGGCTGCGATGGTGCCCACACCGCTCTCTGCCACAAGTTTAACGCTGACAGCGGCTGTAGGATTGATATTCTTAAGGTCGAAAATCAGCTGGGCAAGATCTTCGATAGAATAGATATCGTGATGCGGTGGGGGCGATATAAGCGTAATGCCTGGTATGGCGTTACGTGTCTTGGCGATAATCTTGTTCACCTTGAAGCCGGGCAACTGTCCTCCTTCACCAGGCTTTGCGCCCTGCGCCACCTTTATCTGCAACTCTTCGGCGTTGACAAGATATTCGGCTGTAACGCCGAAACGACCCGAAGCAATCTGCTTTGTCTTGCTGCTAAGCGACACGCCGTCCACCGTTGTGTGGTAGCGGGCGTTGTCCTCGCCACCCTCACCCGTATTGCTGCGTGCTCCGAGACGGTTCATCGCCAAGGCAAGAGCCTCATGAGCCTCGATGCTGAGCGCTCCGAACGACATGGCACCCGTAACGAAGTGGCGCACGATGCTCTCCACCGGCTCCACTTCGTCGAGCGGTGTAGGCGTTGCAGCCTTCTTGAAGGTGAGCAGATTGCGAAGGAAGATGGGGCGCTGGCCCTTTGCGGTGTCTCCCGTAGCGGAATGGGTGTCAACGATTGCTGCCCACTCCTTAAACTGCTTATAGCTGCCCAAGCGTGTGGCAAGTTGCAGCTTCGTGATGGTTTCTGGGTTCCACGCATGTTCTATGCCGTCCTTTCTATAACTGAAAAGACCGTTGTTCGGCAGGAAATACTTCTCCTCTGCCTTCACAACCGAAGACGGGAAGAAAGCTCTCTGATTAAGCTCCGTATATTCGCGCGCGATATCCTTCAGTCCGATACCGCCGATGGTGCTAAGCTCCGTGCCGAAGTGTTTTCTGAGCAGAGCCTCTGATATGCCGATACTCTCGAATATCTTTGCGCCAAGATAAGAGCGGATGGTAGAGATGCCCATCTTCGACATAATCTTCTTCAGACCCTTATCCACAGCCTTTATATAGTTTTGCTCGGCGGTATGGTATTCTTCCTGAATCTTATGCGTTGCGACCAGATGGTCTATAATGGCGAAGGTCATGTACGGACAGATAGCACTGGCTCCGTAGCCGAGCAGCAAGGCAGCGTGCATCACTTCCCTTATCTCGCCGCTCTCAACGATGATGGCGGTCTGTACGCGCTTGCCCACAGAGATAAGATAATGGTGAACGGCGCTGACAGCGAGGAGCGACGGTATGGCAGCATGCTTGCCGTCGATGTCGCGGTCGGTGAGGATGATGTAGTTGACACCCTCGTCCACGCTCTCCTCCGCCTTCTTGCACAGATTGTCCAAGGCGCTGCGCAGACTGCTTTCGCCTTTCTCCACCTCGAAGAGCATGGGCAGCTTCACGGTGTTGAATCCCTTGTAGCGGATATTGCAAAGCAGGTCGAGTTCGGTATTGGTGAGCACGGGTTGCGGCAGACGCACCATCTTGCAGTTGCTCTCGTCGGGAGTAAGTATTCCGCTGCCCACACGTCCGATGTATTCGGTAAGCGACATCACCAGTTCCTCACGTATAGGGTCAATGGCAGGATTGGTGACCTGCGCAAACTGCTGACGGAAATAGTTGAACAACAGCTGCGGGCGCTCGCTCAGTACGGCGAGCGGCGTGTCGTTGCCCATGGCAGCCACCGGCTCCTGTCCATTTGTACACATAGGTATGATGGTGCGTTCGATGTCTTCTTCTCCGAAGCCGAAAGCGCGCAGCTTCGTATCGTAGTCGGCTACGGAGTTGGCTACCTTGCGACCGCTCTTCAGGTTCTCAAGCTGAATGCGTCCGGTAGAAAGCCACTGGCGGTAAGGATGCTCGTGAGCCAGCTTGTCCTTTATCTCGCCGTCGTAATATATCCTGCCTTCCTCGGTGTCGATAAGCAGAATCTTGCCTGGCTCGAGACGTCCCTTGCTGACCACATCCGACGGTTCGAAGTCCATCACGCCGACCTCGCTTGCCACCACCATCATGCCGCTCTTGGTTATCGTGTAGCGCGACGGGCGCAGACCGTTGCGGTCGAGCATACCGCCTGCGTACCTGCCGTCAGAGAACATAAGCGCTGCCGGTCCGTCCCATGGTTCCATCAGGATGGAGTAATACTCGTAGAAAGCCTTGAGGTCTTCCGATATAGGATTCTTGTCGTTGAACGATTCGGGCACAAGGATAGCCATGGCTTGAGGCAGACTCATGCCGCTCATTATAAGGAACTCGAACACGTTGTCGAGCGAGGCGGAGTCGCTCATGTCTTCCTCGACGATGGGCAGGATGTCCTTGATGTCGCCCAAAGCGCCCGAACTGAGCACGCTCTCGCGAGCCTTCATCCACGCGCGGTTGCCTCGTACGGTGTTTATCTCGCCGTTGTGGCAGAGCAAGCGGAAGGGTTGCGCCAGTTTCCATTTCGGGAAGGTATTGGTTGAGAAGCGGCTATGCACAAGAGCCAGTCCTGAGGTGAAGTAAGGATTGGTCAGGTCCTGGTAGAAGCGGCGCAATTGTCCGCTGGTGAGCATACCCTTGTAAACAATGTTCTTTGAAGATAAAGAACAGATATAGAAAGAATCGATACCAAGCGGCAGGATTCGGCGCTCGATGCGCTTTCTTACTTTGTAGAGTTTGGTTTCGAGCGAAACGGCACCGGCGTCTTCAGAAGAAGTGGAGAGCGAGGGCATCGGCGCCACGAACATCTGGCGTATCGCGGGCATCACTTCGCGTGCTGCCACACCCGGCACGTCGTCGTTGACGGGCACGTTTCGCAGGTGTGTCAGTTCGAGGCCTTCGCGTTCTATCTCCTCGATCATGATGTTCAGAATCTGGTTCTGCAGCTTCTCGTCTCGCGGAAGAAACACCAAGCCTGTTCCGTAACGCCCCTTTTCGGGTACGGGAATGCCTTGCAGCAGAATAAACTCGTGTGGAATCTGAACCATTATGCCAGCACCATCACCTGTCTTGTCACGAGTCTCGGCTCCACGGTGCTGCATGTTCTCCAGCACGCGCAGAGCGTTATCCACCAGCTCATGACTCTTGCCTCCATGTATGTTCACCACCATGCCTACGCCGCACGCATCGTGCTCGTAGGCTGAGGTATACAATCCTTGTTTTGCGTCCATAATATTATTTTGGTTGATACCTTAAAACATCTTCTTACTCGAAGGAACTTATAAAATGTGTTTTCGGCTACAAAAGTAAGACTATCAATCAAAACACGCAAATATCAAGACAGATTTTTACATCAAAAGCTGATATTTTGTTACAAATTCAACAAAATACATAACATTTTTATGCTATATGCAATAAATACGAGCAAAATACGAAGAAGGTATAAGCTCATGGCTATTTGCCTATAGTGTATCTAACGCCCAGATTAAGGTTGAAGTTGAGGGGCTTCTCCTTGTATATCGTGCTGAGCGGGGAGCGGTCGTCGAAGTAGTAGCTCATGCCCGGCTCGACGTAGACGCCCACATTGCGGAGCACGTCGAACTGTGCTCCGAGGGCTGCGTTGACGGACAGTTGCCAAGGCTTCGCAGCCACATCTTCGGTCTCGTGCTTCTTCTTCTCGCCGCTTATCACGTACTCGTGTGTCGTCTTGCCCGACACACACTTCTCTGTTAGCAGTCCGGCTGAGGCGTAGACGCTCAGTCGGCGATAGCCGAAGGCGCGATACTTCACGTTGAGCGGAACGCCGATGTAGTCGAGTTTCTGACTGCCCGACGAGTAGTTGTCCTTCGTGCCGTCCTTCATGTCTGAGGAGAGTCGCGTGTAGCTCACGCCGCTTTCCACGCTGAATCGGTCTGTAAGGCGATAAGCGACGTTGAGCCCTACGCGCACCGGCAACCGGTGCTTGTACTCGGTCTTCACGCTCTTGCCTTGGTTGAAGATGCCGATGCCGAGCTGCGGATTGTCTGCCCATATCACGTCGTCTGGACCTACCGCTTCGACGTACGTAGCGGTAGAATTGGTGACTGACGATGCGCCCATGCCGGTCGTGGCGCTGGTGGATAGTGTCCAGCGAGCCGCGCCTTCATGCCTGCCCCGACTGTTGTCGGCTGACGTATATGCAAGCAGAGATGTTGAGGGGTTGAGATGTTGAGATGTTGAGGGGTTGTGGGGTTGTGATGTTGAAGTGTTGAGATGTTGAGGGGTTGAGGGGTTGGGATGTTGTGATGTTGAAGTGTTGAGATGTTGAGGTGTTGAGATTTGTGCAGAATCGCTGTTCTGCGTCTGAGCGTACACAGCAGCGGGCGTTACGCCGTTCTTGGCTACACGCACGCCGGCGAGGTTCGTTGCAACAATTGATGCGGTTGCAGGCTCGGATGCAACGTACCGGCTATTGTCGGATGCGACCGTGCCTCCTACGGCAATCATTCCGTCGCCACCAGCCTGTATCACGCCATTGGCAGTCTCCTTTCCGCCGTCAGCGAAATACTGGTATCCCACAATAAGGGCAAGACACGCTGCGGCTGCACACGCCGTGCGACGCAGAGCGGGCTGCAGGACGAAAGGCGTCTGGCGCTTCTCCGCCTGGGCACGCTCCGTCTGAGCCATACGCTGGTGTATGGCTTCCCAAAGTCCGTCTGGAGCATCGGTCTCGAAGTTGCCGAGGCGGTCGTGTATGTCTTCTTTCCAATTTCGCTTCATAGTAGAAAGGAATTACTGGTTCTGTATTGTTTTATCTTTCTTGCGAGCATCGCCTTCGCCTTGTGCAGCTGCGATGCCGACGTGCTCTCCTTTATGCCGAGCAGCGAGGCTATCTCCTTATGGCTCTTGTCGTCGACGACGTAGAGGTTGAACACCGTGCGGTAGCCGTCTGGCAGTTCGCGCACGAAGCGGTGGAGCACGTCGGTGGGTATGCCTTCGGTATGCAGGTCGGTGTCGGGCACGTCGTGCGGCAGGTCGGCTATGTCTACGAAGTCGAGCCGGCTACGGGCGCGCAGAAACTTCAGTGTCTCGTTGAGCGCAATCTTCGCCATCCAGCCCCTCAGCGATCCCTTGCCGCGATACTCGAAGGAGTCTATCGAGGAGAATATCCTTAGGAACGACTCCTGCAGAACGTCTTTTATGTCCTCATCATCGGTGAGATAGCGCGAGCACAAGGCAGACAGATAGCGCACGTGGAGCCGGTAGAGCGGCTCCGCGGCAGACGTGTCGCCCTGCTGCATGCGTTGCAGCAGGTGCTCCTCGCTATCAGACTTGTGAAATGAGAATCGGAACATTCTGAGGGTTTATGTGGTGAAAGGTTAATCGACGAAACGCGACTTCGCTATGTCGCCTGTGTAAATAAAGCTCTTGTCGCTGTGCATCTTCAGCGGGAACTCCATCGACTTCTTGCCGCTGAACGACTTCCAGTTGAGCTTTATCTTCACTTCCTCGGGATGGTCGGGCCACATGCTGTTGAGGTCGAAGGCGATGAGCGCATCGCCCAGCACGCCGCTGATGTCGCCTTGTGCGTTGTGGCGCAGGTCGAACTCGTATACATTATCCTTGTTGACGCCGCCCACGAGGTTGATGATGTGCTTGCCGCCGCCCCAGATGGTGCGCAGGCGCAATGTGAGGTAGCCGTCTTCAGCCACCGTCACCCAGTCGCGCACAATCTCTATGCCGTCGTTGCCGTACAGCTTCTCGTCGTCGCTGCCCTTCGACACGACGGGCTGCTTGGTGCGTATGCTGTCAATCCAGTTGACGCGCACGTTGCGCAGGTTGCCTGTGGCGCCCTCCTCGTACTCGTAGCTCACGAGCGCACGCACATTCTTATCGCCGAAGGGCGAAGCCTTCATGTTGGTAGGAAAGAGCACGGTCTGGTCGTCGAGCTGCATGCGGAACGACTCGGAGGTGACGGGATATACGGTGACGAGCGCCGTAGGACGCTGCACGTTATAGTTGTCCGAATCCATATCGCATGAACTCAGAGCGAACACCGAGGCTAAGAAGCCCAAAACTAAAACAGAGAGTTTTCTTGTTTTCATATCACTTTTCTTTATTGGTTTTCTATCTTTATGCTTATTGTTTCTGCCGATTTAAGAATCGGTTTCAACCCATTAAATCGCAATAGATAGGAAACCTTGCCTGAGAAACTGAAAAAAAACACATTTACCGCAAACTGGTAACACCATTACCGCAAACCGGTAACATCATTACCGCATAGCAAAAACACGGTTACCGGTGCGTGGTAACATCGGCAAATTGAACAGCTAACAATGCAAATCGTAGGAGGCTACGGCATTCTTGCCGTAGCCATTAGTAACTGAAATACAACTGTTTGCAATGGCTACGGCAGGAACTGAAAGTCAGCGGCGCGTAGCGGAAAGCTAATGCCGTAGCCTCCTACTATAAGTAAAAGCTACACCTCACCTTACATCAGCTGCAGCGAGATGCCGTTGCTCTTCGCCATGCGTCGCATGTTGAGCAGGGCGTAGCGCATGCGTCCGAGTGCGGTGTTGATGCTCACGCTCGTGGTGTCGGCAATCTCCTTGAACGAGAGCTGCTGGTAGAAGCGCATGTACACCACCTCGCGCTGAATGGGCGGCAGCATGTCGAGAAGACGGCGCACGTCGCTCATCACCTGACGGTTGACGTAGGTGTTCTCGATGTTGCCCTCCACAAGGTCGTCGCCACCTATATTGGAGAGGTCGTTGTCCTTTCCGGCTTTCACGATGCAACGCGACGACTGGTCGCGATACCAGTCCATGATGGCGTTGTGGGCGATACGCATCACCCACGCGCCGAACTTGCCGCTGACGACGTAGCGACCCTCCTGGAGACGGGTGATAACCTTTATGAAGGTCTCCTGGAAGATGTCATCGGCGGTCTCGCGGTCGTGAACCACGAAAAGGATGTATGAGAAAAGGTTCTGCTGATTGCGCGAAAGCAACAGATCGAAAGCCTTGTTATTCCCATCGACGTATGATAAGGCCAACTCCTCGTCGGTCATATCCTTTAAATTCTTCATTTTCTTAATCGTTTTTTGTTAAGTAAATGTGCTTCGATAGGCAATAAACAGGGGCTTTTAAAATGAATAATAATGTTGCTTTGCATTAACGCATAGGCAAAGTTAAACTATTTTAATGAAACGCCCAAAGAATTAGCAGAGTTTTTTGAATTGTACGGGATTTTTCACCTTATTGTAATTGCTTTTCTCGCTTAGAATGTATAACTTTGCAATGTAATTCTAAACATTTATAAACTCAAAATTTAAACACTATGGTTAAAACTTTACGCTACGCATTCATGGCTGCCATGGCACTTGTTTGTGGCTCAATGTCAGCACAGGAAGTGACTCTTGATTTCACTTCAAACGACACATGGAATCTGCCAGTCAAGGACGCAATGGGTACAACAGAGCAGACCTATACTGACGGTACCTACTCTATTAAATTGGCTGCACCAGACGGTTACTACTACAACACTAAGGACAAATACCTTATGCTCGGTAAGAAGGGCGCAACATTGACTCTTCCTACTCTCACATTCCCGGTTTCAAAGATTGAGGTTGTTGGTAGAAATGGTGCTTCCGGAAAGGTTGAGCAGAACATCTTCGTTGGTGAGAACGAGGTTAGCACAAAGGTTGTTGGCGCTACGGCAACAAGCACTTTTGATATTGACGCGGACAACCAGGCTATCGGCACCGAATACGTATTCAAGGTGCTCTCTGCTCACAACACTCAGATCACAAAGATCAACATCTACAAGGCAGAAGGCAAACAGAAGAAGTCTGCAGGCTTGGCTTTCTCTGAGACAACTGTAAACTACGAGCTCGGCACTACATTCACTGCTCCTACCTTCACAAAGGAGACAACAGCTGCCGTGAAGTTCGTTTCTGACAACGAGGAGGTAGCTACAGTAAACGCTGAGGGCGTCATCGCAGCAACTGGCAAGGAGGGCAAGGCTGTCATCACTGCTTCTGCTGAGGAGAACGACGACTTCAACGCCGGCACTGCTACCTGCACAGTTTACGTTTACCACATGAACGTATATAAGAAGGCTACTGCTGTAGAGGCTGGCAAGGACTACCTCATCGTTGCTCAGCGCGACGAGAAGACTTACTACGCTGCTCCGGTTAAGTACAACGCAGAGAAGCCGTACGGCTACCTCAACTCTTTCAAGGTTGACGGCATCGTTGACGAGCTCAAGATCAAGTCTTCGTACAACGACGCATTCACATTCGAGGGCGTTGAGGGCGGATACGCTATCAAGGACGCTAACGGTTACTACCTCTACTCAGATGGTTCGCACGCTTCATTCCAGCTTGGCGACGAGGCTAAGGCTTGGACTGTAGAGCCGGCTGAGAACGGCACATTCACTATCACCAACAATGGTCAGTTCATGCAGTTCGGCAACTCTACATACACTACATTCGGTGCATGGAAAGAGGCTCAGGAGAACGCTGTCAAGCCGATGCTCTTCGTGCTCGACGACGCTGCTTCTTCTATCAACGGCGTTCAGACAACCGTTAAGCCGCAGAGCAACGAACGCTACAACATCGCCGGTCAGCGTGTAGCTGCCGACTATAAGGGCATCGTTATCCTCAACGGCAAGAAGTATCTGCAGAAGTAAAACAGCTAAAAAAACGCCTGTGCCGCTAAACAGAACGGCATAGGCTGGTAGATATACAAAAAGGCTGGTAGATAGGCTGGAAGATTTAGGCTTCCGGCGACTTATCTACCAGCCTTTATTGTGCTTATAATGTGCGAGTTGCGTAAGATGCTGGTAGATATGGCAGATTTTTTCAACTACACACTAAGATGTATGTGCTATTATCAGGGGGTGCAGTTGTCTCAACTGCACCAACAAAGAGATAAGTGCACCAACAAAAAACAAGTGCACCCCCTATTTTATTTCTACGCGTTTCATCTCTGCCTCCACGATGTTCGTAAGCTCTACGAATTGCTCCACGGAGAGCTGCTCCGGACGCTTCGTCATGATGTCCTGTGCGTAGAACTCGGCAGAAGCCGAACCGCCGAATATCTGGCGCAAGCTGACGCGCAGCATCTTACGGCGCTGGTTGAACACAGTCTTAACGACGCGCTTGAACAGACGCTCGTCGCAACCGAGGTCGGTCACGGTGTTGCGCGTCATGCGTATCACCGCACTCTTCACCTTTGGCGGCGGATTGAACACAGTCTCGTCGACAGTGAAGAGATACTCTACGTCGTACCAAGCCTGGATGAGCACCGACAGGATGCCGTACGCCTTTGTGCCTGGTGCAGACGCGATGCGCAGAGCCACCTCGCGCTGTATCATACCCGTGCAGCAAGGGATAAGCTCCTTGTAGTCGAGCATCTTGAAGAATATCTGCGACGAGATGTCGTAAGGATAGTTGCCCGTGAGCACGAACTGCTTGCCGTCGAAGATTTCGTTAAGGTCCATGCGCAGGAAGTCGTTGCCGATGATGTTCTCGCGGAGCTTCGGAAACGTCTCGTTGAGATAAGCCACCGACTCCTTGTCGATCTCCACAGCCTTCACAAGGCGCGGCTTTGTGACGAGAAATTGTGTCATCACGCCCATACCCGGTCCAATCTCAAGCACCGGTATGTCGGGGCAGGCGTCCACCGTGTCGGCAATAGCTTTCGCTATGCCGAGGTCGGTGAGGAAGTGCTGCCCTAAGTTCTTCTTCGGTCTAACGGCCTTTACCATTACTCAGCCTCCTGACGGTCGTCTACGTTGTCGCCCTCTGTGGGTGCAAGCACAGCCTCGAAGTCGGTGATGCCGTTGTTAACGAGGATGTTGTACCACTGGATGAGCTTCTTGATGTCTGAATCGTGAACACGGTCGCGATCGTAT
>OBCQ01000093.1_pt1 | contig 23635 bp, 16 predicted proteins | sample 1517991 | NCBI WGS metagenome assembly OBCQ01 (sample SAMN03418263, study PRJEB22391) | human gut metagenome | biome: human-gut; feature: organic feature; material: feces | host: Homo sapiens | place: Tanzania | collected 2013-01
TTTCTATTTCTTCCAGTGATTTAATTTCTTCTTTTATTTTTTCATATTCATTTTTAGCCCATATATAATCTATATCATTTTCTGAATAACGTTCAATATATTTTTTTATATCATAATATTTCCAGACGCTACCGTTTGTACAGAGAATTCTACCACAAGATAATAATTGTCCCTTTATCTGGTCTTCAAAATTATACAAATTTATGTCTGTTCCCTTTACCTCTACATAAGATATTATATTGTTTTTACCTTCTTCAGCAAATTTAAATTCATCAGACACAATTGCTAAATCAGATATTCCTGTAGTAGTTACAAATTGTGTGTTCTTTCTCATTCGATCAATTACTATTAATTGATAATCTGTATCTTTTATTATCTCAAATAAAAACATATACACTAGAGTTTGAACACCACTCTCAAGTGGTGCTTTTTCCTTTATATTTTGGTATATTTTCTGATATTCTTTTGCTTTCATTCCTATATTCTCTCCACCAAATTCCGATTGAACAAAATCGCTGCGCGATGGCCTGCCAAGGCTGTGGCGCAGTTTTATTTTTATTAAAAAGCAGTGGAATTACTTTCCATAATCCGTTATTGTTAAGTTACCACACGAAACAACTGAACTAAGAAAGCTCCACTGCCTATGATAAGAATAACATTTTTCAGTCTCTTCCGCAATCGGAATTATGACGCTAATGCACCTCCGAATAGGTAGATGTAATTATTAACACTACTTATTCTGGAGGTTTTATTATGTATAAAGATATTTTTGAATCCATCCGCAATGAAGCGGAAAAACGTAACCTGCGTGAAAGAACTATTCAACTGTATTGCTCTGATGTCAGTTACTTCCTTCGTTGGATTGGAAAAAATGTTTCTGATCTTACTCTTGAAGATGCGGAAAGTTTTCTTACTGCCAAACGTCTGGAAGGAAGGTCTCCTGAAACTCACAATCACTATCGGTCTGCAATAAAGTTCTTATATAAAAAGGTGCTGAAGACTGTCTGGGATGATGACACTGTTCCGGCTATGAAAAGAGAGCGCAATCTTCCTGCTGTTCTGTCTCGCGATGAAATAAATGCAATCATTGACGCCACTCCGAATCTGAAGCATAAAGCGATTATTGCAACTATGTATTCTTCTGGATTACGTGTATCAGAGGTTGTTCATCTTCATTATGATGACATTTCACGTACCAACATGACAATTCATGTTCGTGAAACCAAAGGCAGAATTGACAGGTATACAATTCTGTCTCAAAAAAATTTAGACCTTCTCACAGAGTATTGGTTCAAATGTGGTCGCCCTAAAGATATCCTTTTCCCAAGTTCCTGGTCCGGTGGATATCTTGATATAGCCAGTGTTAACCAGTTCTTTAAGAAAAGTGCTAAACTCGCCGGCATTACCCGTCATGTTTCCTCTCATGCGTGCCGTCATAGTTTTGCCAGCCACCTATTCGAAAGTGGCACAGATATAAAATATATCCAGTCACTTCTGGGACATGTTGATCCTCGCTCTACAGATGTTTACCTTCATGTGAGCAACAAGACACTTCTTGGAATCCGCAGCCCGTTCGACAACCCGGAAGGTGATGAATCATGAGTAAGGATTGTACGATTCAGAATGTTTTTCATCGTTTTTATCCATCTTTTGAATCCACACATAGTATTTCTCCCGCTCAGCGAAAGGCCGCTTATCACATCATGAATTGCAAAACCGGTGCCTTTGGTGTGAATGTAAGCGTATGCGAGGACTGCGGCTGCATGTCAGTCCACTATAACTCCTGCCGTGACAGATGCTGTCCTATGTGTCAGGAGTTTCCAAAGGAAAAGTGGGTAGATGCACGGCGTGAGGATATCTTAGATGCTCCTTATTTCCATGTGGTTTTTACAGTTCCGGAAGAACTCAATCCCATTATCTACAGCAACCAGAAATTCTTATATACTGCTCTTTATCATGCGGCTTCAGATACTCTCAGTGAACTTGCTGCTGACAGTAAATATCTTGGGACTGATATCGGCTATATCTGTATCCTCCATACATGGGGAAGTACCATGAATTTTCATCCTCATATCCATGCGATTGTTCTTGGTGGAGGGCTGGATGTGAAAAATCATTGGAAAGACAACGGGAAAGAGTTTTTTCTTCCGATTAAGGTGATCTCCAAAATATTTCGTGGAAAATACATGGCTGAACTTAAGCAGCTCTGGGAAAATGACAGGCTTGAATTTCATGGATCGGCTGCACCTTATAAAAACTACTATACTTTCAAGGAATTGTTAAATATCTGCTATGCAAAAGAATGGATTCCTTATTGCAAGAAACCATTTGACGGTGCCGAATCTGTCATCAGATATCTTGGAAAATACACCCACCGGATTGCTATCAGCAACTACCGTATCAAAGGCATGACAGAATCTACAGTTACATTTTCTGCTAAAGATTACAAAAATCAAGGGCTTTGGAAAGAGATCACCATATCCGGCGAGGAATTTATCCATCGATTTTTAATGCATGTTCCTCCAAAGCGTTTTGTACGTATCAGGCACTATGGTCTTCTTTCATCCAGAAATAAGAAGAAAAAGATTACCTTGTGCAGAAACATCCTTGGTTGCAAAAAATATATTTCCAAGCTGAAAGATATGGATGCACCTGCCATTATCCGTCTTCTTTATAATAAAGATATATGCAAGTGCTCTTCCTGTGGTGGTAAGATTATACCTCTGCCTACAGAACAACATTTTATAAAACCAAAACCACATATGCTCTGTTAACGTATCATAACTGTATATTTTTTTTAGCTTCCTTAGGGAGGCTTATTTCTGGTGTCATAATACAGGACTGAATTATAAATTCTATGTGTTTCTATGTGTACACGCTATTCAATTATAAATAGATTGTCAGAATTAAAAGTCCATATAGAGTTGACGCGCTTTGTTCAACCAGAAAAAATCGAAATTGATGCAAACGAAAGGGCAGTTAATGAAAAGTCTCCATACTGCTTTTTCGTTTGCACCACCTTCGATTCTTTCCTTAACGATTTGTTAGATTCATAAAACACTATTTTCCATAATTGTATCATAATCACATAATCCGGAAAAGTAATTATTTTTTCTTTGCCAATCCTTTTACTATCTTATCAAAATCAGATTCTATCGGCTGTGTCTTGTTAAAAATTCCACAAATCTAACCGTCTTTCATTATTAGGACCGTGACAGTCATATGCATTACCATAGGTACGAATATACTTATTCTTCATTCCCGGAAAGTATTTGTCCAAGGCATGATAAAAATACTCTCTATCGCCCTCACGCATGGTAACCCCCATGCTAAAGCAGATGATGCCTTTTATGCGTGCATGGACACAATAATCGAGAATACCCTTGATATTCTCCTCAGTATTTTGGTGCTTTCTTTATAGATTCCGTCCCTGATACTGTATTGTTACTACATAAACGATTTTGCGTGGTTCATCAATGCGAAAAATAGCCATGTAGTTATCAATTATTAACTGTCGGTAGCCTTTTCCGGCATATCTGTCTTCGTTTCGCTCTTGGTGGGATTGAGGAAAGGTATCTAAGCTTAAAAAACACGAAATGCATATCTTCACAAAATAATATATGGACAAAATTGAAAAACTTATTACAAAAAATTAAAAATAATGGTTGACAGATACACCACTATCGTGTATTATATAACACGTGCCAAGCATAAGAGGGCACACAACTTAATACATGCGATAGTGGCGTAGTTGGTAACGCGCGACCTTGCCAAGGTCGAGACCGCGGGTTCGAGCCCCGTCTATCGCTCTTATAAAAGAGATATCTTTCATGGATATCTCTTTTTCATTATAGGAGTGTAGCGGAGCCTCTCACCCGCGGCGCAGAACAATTTATCAATACAACCGTTTTATCTGATATCGTCAAACTTTTTTAAAAAAATTTAAAATTACTGTTGACAGATGCTCCTCTATCGTGTATTATATAACACGTGCTCGACACAAGAGAGCTCACAAACATAACAAATGCGATAGTGGCGTAGTTGGTAACGCGCGACCTTGCCAAGGTCGAGACCGCGGGTTCGAGCCCCGTCTATCGCTCTTATAACATAAAAGAGATATCCTTCATGGATATCTCTTTTTCGTTATAGGCAGGAATATCTGTCATATTTGCGCGTCCCCACACATATTATATATAAAACAACCACAGGAGGCGCATATGAGTGCAAAAACAAAAATCGTCGTTGTAAAAATGAAGCATGTCATTCTCACCGGAGTGCTCCTTGGCATACTGCTTCTTCTGATAATTTTCGCTGCTACATATTTCTTTTCAGGTGATGAGCCAAAGCCTGCAGTCGAAGAAACCGGCATGTATACACCGGGTGTGTACAGTACATCTGTAGCGCTGGGTGGGGCGGCTATCGATGTGTCTGTGGCGGTGGACAGCAATAACATTAACTCCATAAGCCTTGAAAACATGACTGATTCGGTGGAAACCATGTATCCGCTTGTTGAGCCTGCTATGAACGAGCTCGTATCGCAGATTGTGCAAAACCAGTCCACTGACAATATTTCCTATGCCAATACCAGTCAGTACACCTCCAAAGTGCTGCTCAACGCAATTGATAACACACTCTCCAAAGCCAAAAAATCTGACAGCTCAAATACCAAAGAAAATGCAAAGACTGTATCTGAATCACAAAAAGAGCCCGGGGATTCTTCAAAAACTGAAAATACTGAAAATACCTCGCAGTAACCTGCGAGGTATTTTAACTTAATCATATAAAGCGTAAATATATGTATGTATCAAAAATATAATCTACTTCTCACTGTCTGTAGATAATCCCTTTAGATAATCGCTGACAGCACTGATATCTGCATAATAGCAGTTCACCGGACGACTCTTCTCATAGTACTGATATCCGGAGTAACCGCCCCAGCCTACCAATGCAACTACAGCCGCCGCTGCAACAATTCGTGCTATAACACGCTTTACTTTATTTCTGGCATTTGTCTTTTTACGATTTGCCTTTTCATTCTTATATTTATCAACCTTTGCCTGACTCATTGCTTTTCTCCTTTAACTCAATGCAATAATTCTACTACATTTTGCGGGAGATATCAAGGCATTTCATCATAGCTTCAAAAACACTGCTTCTCATACCCTTTTCCTCAAGCACACGCACGGCCTGGATAGTGGTTCCGGCAGGTGAGCATACCATATCCTTGAGCTCGCCCGGATGCTTTCCTGTCTCTAGAACCATTTTTGCGCTTCCAAGCACTGCCTGGGCTGCAAATGTATATGCCTGGCTCCTTGGCATGCCGCCTGCTACAGCTGCATCTGCCATAGCCTCGATAAACATAAATACATATGCCGGTGAGCTTCCGCTGACCGCTGTCACTACATCCATGAGCTTCTCGTCTATCATCTCAGCCTTTGAAAAGCCCGAGCACAAATCAAGCACTGTATCAAGCTCAGCCTGCGATACTCTTTCATTTGCACAGACTCCCATCATGCCCTCACCAACCATGGCAGGTGTATTTGGCATGGTACGTATAACCTTTAAGCGCTTTCCAAACATCTCGTCAAACCACGAAAGTGACTTGCCCGGTGCAATCGAAACAATTATTTCATCATCACTAACAGTGTCCTTTATCTCTGCAATAACCTCCTCATAGTACTGTGGCTTTACCGCTAAAAACAAAATATCTGCAAACTCTGCTACGCTCTTATTGTCCGCTGTCAGCCTGATTCCAAGCTCTGCTGCATTCTTTTCTCTGGAGCTTTCGGTCTTTGCAGATGCAAGAATATCGCTTGCCTGTGCCTTGCCTGATGCCAGCACTCCGTGTATCATTACCTTTCCCATGTTTCCACAACCTATGAAGCCTAATTTCTTACTCATATTATCCTCCTGCCGTAATCAATATATCTGACTATTCAAAGCATCCACAATCATGTTTAACAGTCAGTATTTTTGCAAATTATTTTAGCACACTTCATTCAATCATGCAAAATATCTTTTGACTCTCATATCATCTTATGCATCAAAACCTGAATGTACAGGCAGGCCTCTGTGCTCAACAGGAGTGGAAAAAACTATCTGTGTACTTGTCTTGCCGAATTTCTGCAGAGTGTTGATAAAGTCATCAAGATCCTCCGTATCTAAAAACTCCACCTCTATGAGCATAGAATACTCTCCTGTCACACAATTGCACTCTATGACATTCTCCACACTCTCAATAAACGGATAAAACTCTTCCTTTTGTACAGGCTCCAGGTCCAGATTGACAAAGGCCTTTATCTTATAGCCCAGATTAACCGAATCAACAGTGGCATGATAGCCCTTTATGATTCCCTTGCTCTCCAATCTCTCTATTCTGGCTGTTACAGCCGGTGATGACAAAAACACCTGTGCCGCTATCTCCTTTATCGCTATACGTGCATTTTCCTGCAGCAGCTCTACTATTTTCTCATCAATCATATCCAATGCATTCTTAGTCAATGTACCGCCTCCTAACCTCTCTTTTGTAAATGTGATTTTTCCAACAAAAAAGAGGGCGCAGATAACCTAATATCTGAACGCCCTCGTTCGCTTTACTTTTTTAATTAATTACTTTAGAAAAATAATATCATTAATCAATATTACTTGTCAAGCTTAAGATCTGTAATCTCCGTTAATTTTTACATAATCATATGTAAGATCACAGCCCCATGCCTTGGCTGACACCTCTCCCTGGTGTAAATCTATGTCGATGTAAATCTCATCCTCATGCAGTATTTTTGCTGCCTCCTCCTCTGAGAAGTCAACTCCGGCACCATTCTCGCACACCTTGATGCTTCCTGCTGTTGAGCGCAGGTGAAGCTCCACCTTGTCTATATCAAAATCAGCCTCCGCATAGCCTATAGCACAAAGGATTCGTCCCCAGTTGGCATCCTCGCCAAACATAGCACACTTTAAAAGTGGTGAACGGATAACGCTCTTTGCCACAATAATTGCTGTATCAAGATCAGGCGCACCTGCGCATGTGCACTCTAAAAGCTTTGAAGCACCCTCTCCATCCTTTGCAAGCATTCTTGTAAGATTTGAAAGCACCTCGTACAGTGCATCCTTAAAGGTCTGATAATCATCATTCTCTGTAGTAATAGGTGTGTTTCCTGCAAGACCGTTTGCCATGATGCTTACCATATCATTGGTAGAGGTATCGCCGTCAATGCTTAAGCAGTTGTAGGTAACCTTTACAATCTCGCTCAGGGCCTTCTGGATGAGCTCCGATGAGATGGCAACATCTGATGTGATAAAGTTTAAGGTAGTAGCCATGTTCGGGTGAATCATGCCGCTTCCCTTTGCCATACCGCCTACTGTACACTCACTGTCTCCAAGCATGAACTTTACCGCATACTGCTTTGGAACGGTATCTGTAGTCATTATAGCGTTTACAGCCTTGTCGTTGCCGTCTGCCGAAAGACCCTTTGCAAGCTCCTGTATATGGCTCTCGATAGGCTCAATAGGAAGCACCTGGCCAATAACTCCTGTAGATGCCACGATAACCTCGTTTGGATCAATCGAAAGCTCTGCTGCTGCAAGCTCGCACATTCTCTGGGCCTTCTCTACTCCGTCAGCATTGCAGGTGTTGGCGTTTTTGCTGTTGGCAATAACAGCCTTTGCCGTATGTCCTGATGCCTCAAGGTGTGCCTTTGTCACCTGAATAGGCGCGCCCTTCACCTTGTTTGTTGTGTAAACAGCCGCTGCCTGACACTGTGTTTCTGAATAAACTAAAGCCAGGTCATTTTTGTTTTTGTCACTGTTTAATCCACAGTTTAATCCGTTTGCAACAAAGCCCTTTGCTGCACAGACGCCCTTTTTTACCTTTGTAAAACTCATTTGTATAATACCTCGATTCTTTTAATATGTCCAATCCCCAACATATCGTATTATTGATGTATGAACGATAGACTGTAACATCCTCTCGTTACTCTATCTCTTTCATTACGCTCTTATAAGCCGGACGGATAATCTTGTTCATGCCGACAATCTCCTCAAGCCTGTGGGCACTCCAGCCAACGATTCGCGCAATGGCAAAAAGAGGTGTGTAAAGCTCCATAGGAATACCAAGCATCTCATAAACAAAGCCGCTGTAGAAATCGACATTCGGAGAAACACCCTTAAAGATATGGCGCTTTTCAGCGATAATCTCAGGAGCCACCTTCTCTATTGTATTATAGAGATTCATCTCCTTATCTCTATTCTTTGCAACTGAAAGCTTCTCCACATAGCCTCTGAATATACGCTCTCTCGGGTCAGAAAGTGAATACACCGCATGTCCCATTCCATAGATGAGCCCCTTGTGGTCAAATACCTCACCATCCATCATTTTTCTAAGGTATGCTCTCACCTCATCCTCATCATCCCAGTTCTTAACATGTGAACGGATATCCTGCATCATCTCCATCACCTTGATATTGGCACCGCCGTGCTTTGGTCCCTTAAGGGATGACATGGCTGCCGCGATAGCAGAGTATGTATCTGTACCTGCCGATGTAACCACACGGGTGGTAAATGTAGAGTTGTTTCCACCGCCGTGCTCCATATGAAGAATAAGTGCCATATCAAGCACCCTTGCTTCAAGCTCTGTATATTGATTGTCAGCTCTGAGCATCCTAAGGAAGTTTTCAGCTGTCGAAAGCTTTGGATCCGGCCTGTGAATATACATGCTCTGATCATTTTCATAATGATTATACGCATGATAACCGTAAACTGCAAGCATCGGGAATATTGCAACAAGTGATAAGCACTGTCTGATATTGTTGTCGATACCCGCCTTTGCTACAAGAGGATCATATGAAGCCAATGTCAGTATACTTCTCGTCATGGAATTCATGATATCCTTTGACGGAGCCTTCATGATGACATCCCTCGTAAAATTGGTAGGAAGGGTTCTGCTTCTTCCCAAAACCTCTGTAAACTCAGCCAATTCACTCTCAGATGGCAGCTGCCCGAAAAGCAGCAGATAAGCAATTTTTTCAAAACCAAACTCACCGGGTCTTAAGTTATTTGTAAGTGTCTTTACATTGTAGCCTCTGTACCACAATTGTCCGTCACATGGCACGCTGCTGCCATCCTCGCCCGTTTTAAATGAAACAATCTCCGAAATATTCGTAAGACCTGTCAGAACTCCCTTTCCGTTTACATCCCTAAGTCCTCTGTTGACACCATATTCCCTGAAAAGGCTATCTGAAATTGTGTCATTTTTAATACAGATATCCTGTTTTTTTGCAGCGTAATCCGCTAATAAATTATTGCTTTTTGTCATCCATTCACCCTTCCTTTTTACCTTTTAGAATATATTATATCCGTTTTCTTAGAAATTGGCAAACCCATTCATGAATCCGTAGCCAAAAATTTTATTTGGATAGTCGGTTTTTTCTTTTCTGCGGCAGTTTCTTACCATGACATTTTTTATATCCACTCCGTTTGCGAGCAAAACATTGCCTCTCACTATCATCCACTCCATGATGAGAGCCGCCACCGCTGCAGTGATTGCAGCAGCCGCCGATGTGCCACTTAGTGCTATATACATTCCTCTTAGATTTGCCCCTGTGATATCCACAGCCGGTGCTACGAGATCCGGCTTTATTCCACCATCTGCGTCAAAGCCCCTTCCCGACTCTAAAAGTATTGCATCATTTAGGGAATTATAGCCTCCCGCCGTTATCACAAGCTTAGCATCCGAAGGCATGGTCAGCGTGGTATCAGGCTCCGAGACAATAAAGCTCACATCAGTATCAAGAAGTCCTGTCATCGGGAGCCACATATTAAAAACGCCTCCAATAGTACTAAGTGGAAATACCCTGATGGTCCACACTCCCTTCACCACCTTTTCAAAGCGGATAAATATAAGCAAATCCTTCGTCTGTCTGCCGGTCTGCCTGTAGTCAATAGTCACCTGTGTTCCTTCAAGCAGAAATGAGTATTCACCGCTGTCTATTCGCATTGGTACCCCGGCTGGATTTGATTGTCCGCTAGGCGATATGACAGAAAGCGTAAATAGCTCAGGTGAAAGTGCCCAGCATTCCAGATAAAAGCCATCCATATCCTGCTCAACATTTATCTCAATATCATCGACTGTATCTGTTATGCGCCCTTTATAATGATGCCTGCTGTTCGCCTCATTGCCCGCTGCCGCAACCACAGCCCTGCCTCTTTTTGCCGTGATATAGTCCAGATACTCTGAAAGGTCCTCAGCTCCCGTGTGGCTTCCGTTATTGCAGCCAAGCGCCATGCAAAAGACAGCCGGTGCTCCCTTTTGACCTGCAAACTCATCTGCAAAATGCACTGCTCTCATCACATCAACCTCCGAGTACACTATTTTACGATCCGGAATAAAGTAGAAATCATACAGCTTTTGAGGTGCCCTTTTCAGCTTTACGACAATAAGCTTAGCCTGTGGTGCCACCCCTACAAAATCATCCTGCGGTCTGTCATTGCCACATATCACGCTCGCCACAAACGTACCATGCCCATCCTCATCGCCCGGTATGCTCTCATATGGATTTTCCGATAAAATAGCAGCATTTATCTCATCCTCAGAATAAACCGTATCCGTATTCTGATCCCAGAGCACTGCAATCTTCGTCTTACCCTCAGGTGTCATAAAAGCCTCCTGCGCATAATTCACACCTGTGTCAATAACCACCACATACACACCATTTCCGTATAGTCCCGGAACAAACTCCCTTTGAAGCCTGAACACACCGCTCTTTACAAGTCCCTGCGTGGATAAAGGAGCAAGACACTTTGGAATAGCCGAATACGAATAAACTCCCACCATAAGTGGTGGGAGTCTTTCGTAATCCTCATATGTCCATATCTCGTAATCATCGCCCAATGTCTCTATGATATCAGGAGCTATTACCGGTGGAATGAACTCCTTTTTTGATACTATGAACTGCATATTTTACCTCATATGATATAATATTTAAATATGAGGGTCAAAAGATATTTTGACCCTCATATAATTATATTCTATAAATAAAAATATGCTACCATATTTATCTAATATAAACAAAGCTTCGACCAAAATTTACTCGCGGCTTCCATGACATGTAAAATAAATCACCTGGTAATCCTGCGAAAGCACCGCAAGCAGCCTTCTGCCTCGAGCAAGCTTCTCATCATCCAGATTCACAAACGGATCGTCAAGTATGAGGAACGGCTTCTCGCCCGGATACATCGCATCCACAAGCGCAAAACGCATACATATGCCTATCAGGTCCTTGTAGCCTGCCGACATGGTTCTCACATCGCGAAGCTGCCCCTGCTCCTTCATCCTTATTGAAATATTGGCATCCACCTGCCAGTCTCTGTCTGTATTTTCTGTCAGGATACCGAAGTACTTCTGAAAGCCATTGGAAATAGGCGCCATGTATCTGGCAGTAAACTGCTCCCTTGCCCTGGTCAGATAGTCTGATGTAAGCCCAAGTATCTCGTACTTATGCTTTTCCTCAGCCTGTATCTGCTTACAGTTGCGATACTCCTGCTCCTTTTCATCCCTCATATCAAGCTGCTCCTGCAGATCATCCATCTGTCTGCCGTACTGCACTAAGGATGCCCTGATTTCATCGAGGCTGCCTTCCACCTTTGAAATCATCTCATTGAGCTCATCAAGTGTATACGGACACTCATTTGGTGCAAGAAGCTTGTCCATATCGTTGTCATTCTCAAACTGCGCTTTCTTCTGAAGCGCACTGTCCATATTTTCCTTTGCAAAGCCGGCCTCTGAGAGCTGCTTTTTCATCAGTGAAAGTGCCTGTGTATATTCTGCAGTACTGTCATATCCATAGAGACTTAAATACTCATCAAGCGAAGCCTTTGCCTTCTCATAGTCAGCCTTTGTCTTGGCGCGCTTTCCTATCTGCTCGTTGAAACGACTGTAGTCATGAGCCTTTGTTCGAAGCTCATAAAGCTTCTCCTGATACTGCGATTCATCTGCTTCAATCGAAAAGCTGTCAAAAAACTGCGATACCTCATGCTCCATTGATGTAATGCCGCTTTGAATCTGCTCAAGCTGCTCCTTTAATTCCTGAATCGGTATCTCCTTCTGCTTTATATTTTCCTCACGCTCAGCCATAAGCCTGATGTATGCTCTCTGCTTTTTGTTGTTCAGACGGATTCCATAGACCATCATGACAACACCGCAAAGCGCCATAGCGACTCCAGCTATGCCTACCACAAGAAACATGATTTCCTTCACATTGTACTTCTCATTCAGACTGAATACCGTGGCAACAGCCGCTGCCAAAAGACCGATAACCATAAGCACAATACCTGCAGGTACAAGCTTAGTCTTCTCAGGTGTCTCCGGTTCCTCCTCATCATCTGCCATCTTTGCAAGTGAGGTCATCTGCGAGAGCTTGAGCTCCATGTGGCTGTACTCATTCTTGACACTCTGGATGTTTGCAATCTTCTTTTGCATCTCATCAAGACCATCATCAGATGGCACACCATCCTTAAACATACCTGAAAGTGTATCTAAATACTGCTCCTCCTCAGGTGTAAAGCTCAGATTATCTTCTACAGCCTTTAAGCTTTCTAGCTCTCCGGCCTGCTTTGTCTTTTCCAAAAGCTCTGCCTCATCCGGTGCTTTTTCTCCAAAGACTGCCATTGCAGCATTGTAAATGCTCTCTTTCTCCTTTGCAACGGCACAAAGCTGCTCGTAGTTTTCACGAAGTGCCTGCTTTCTGCTGTCCTCAGATGCCACCTGAAGCGCCCTGCCGTACTCGGCTCTGATACCGGTAAGCTCCTTCTTCTGGGCAGTTTTCTCATCTATTTTCTGTGAAAGCTGTGCTGCCGCCTCATCCGCGGCCTGATACTTCTTAAGCTCCTGTTCCAAGGCTGTGAGTGTATTTACACGCTTTTTGATGGAGCCTGTGATACGGTTTGGTGACATCTTGTTCATCATGTCCTTAATGTCCGCTGTCGCCGACTCGAAGTTGTTGATGTCATTTGTATTTTCCGCCATATTGCCAAGCTTTGCGCTGATGCTGTCTGATGACGAAAACATGCAGTCTGCCTGTGCTATGTATATCGTTCTCTTGAACGAGCTGCGGTCGAGGTCAAAAAGCTCCTCTCCAAGCAGTGGTGAAAAATCATCACACTCAACCATGGTTGCAAGCCTGTATAAGTGAAAATCATCCTGCTTTTCTGTGAGGCCAAAGGTTCTTACAAGTCTGTACTCCACTCCATCGGCCTCAAAATCAAGCTCTCCACCATAAGTGCCGCCCTGCCATGGCTTATAGAGCTTTCTTTCCCTCTCAAACGCGCCCGGCTCCTTTTTCGTATCAAAGCCGTACAGCATAGCCTTCAAAAAAGCCGCAAGTGTACTCTTTCCCCAGCCGTTTGGCTGGTTTATGACATTGACTCCATCATTGAAATTGATATTAAGATCGGACAGCTTTCCGAAGTTGTTTATGTGACAAGCTATTAATTTCAATTTCTAAATCTCCTCCCCGCTAAGCGCCGATATACCACACCTGATGACCTCCGACTTCTGCTCCTCGGTCATATCTGAGCCAAGCACCATCCGTATGAACTCACCCTTAAGTGATGCATCCTTTTCGTATTCACTGTAATTGATGAGAAGTCTTGTCTCATCATACACCTTTTCATAGTAGAAATATTCCTCGAACATATCCTTGAGGAAGTCTGTGTTTATCTCACAATCCACGTCCACCTCACCTACAAGCACGAACTTTACCATGCTTCTCGATGAATATTCACTGTCCGAAATGGCTTTTTCCATCTTCACAGCCACATCCTGTGTGGTCATGGCTCCTGTCACATCCACATACAGCGTGTAGAGGCTCCTGTACGCAAACGGTACAAAGCTAAAGCCTGCCGTGAGCTTCTCATCATCTATATCAAGCACCACAAAGCCCTTTTGTCCACACTCATCAAAGCCTCTTCCCTCTAAGCAGCCGCTGTAGCAGTACATGCCACGGTTGTCAAGCTGTCCGCTCTGATACTCATGCACATGACCGAGCGCGAGATAATCAATGCCCTTATTCTTAAGGTCGCCTGTGGAAATCTCATCACCGAGCTGTCCGTGGAGAGTGACAACGTTGTAATTGTCATTGTCGAGCACAAGAGAATTGTACATGGCAGCCTGGTTAGACTTGTCTATCTCAAGACCTGTTATTGTGATATTTCCATAGCTGTATGAGGTCCACTGATTAGAAAAAAGCTTAAGGTTGTCAGGGATTTCATCGAGCTTCGATATGAAATTGTCCGAGTCGTGATTACCCTTAAGATAATAGAAATCAATATCCGGATTTGACGTAATCGAATCCTTTACCAGATTTCTGGCAGTCGCTGACACATTTCTCGTGTCAAATAAATCGCCTGCTATGATAATCGCCTTTACATCGTTATTTTTGGCGTACTCTATCATTCTTGAATATGTACGCAGTATTTCCATTTTTCTCTCTTTTGCCTGCTCCTTTGACAGATTCGAGGTCATCTTCGAATCCAGATGCAGGTCTGCACAGTGGATAATTTTCATTTTTCCAATTCCTCTTGATATATGAACGTTTATAAATCATTACAGACTACACATAGATTCATTACGTATAGCCTGGTTGCATCATTTACAGCCAATTCACAATTTCATAATCATTTAACAATTAAACGTGCTGACTGTCTGCAAGCTCAGGTGTACCTCTCATCTGAATGAGCGGGCCGCCCTTCTTCTCCACATAGTCCTTAGTGATTGTAACCGTGCCGATATTGTCATCCTTTGGTATCTCATACATGATATCGAGCATGAAATCCTCTATAATCGCACGAAGAGCTCTGGCTCCGACCTTCTTCTCCTTTGCCATCTTGGCGATGGCATAGAGTGCATCGTCGTCGAACTCAAGCCTTACCTCATCCATCTCAAGGAGCTTCTGATACTGCTTGATTATGGCATTCTTTGGCTCCTTCAATATCTTTACAAGCATATCCTCAGTGAGCGCCTCAAGTGAGAACATGATTGGAAGTCGTCCGATAAACTCAGGAATCATTCCGAATTTACGGATATCATCAACAGTTGCCTGCATGAGCAGGTTCTCATCCCCATCATACTTGTCCTTCAAATCAGCCTTGAAGCCTATAGAAGCCTCCTTGTTCAGGCGCTCCTTTATGATATCCTCAAGACCCGGAAAAGCGCCTCCGCAGATAAAGAGAATATTTCTCGTGTCAACTGTGGTCATCGGAACCATGGCATTCTTGCTGCTGGCACCAACCGGCACCTCAACCTCTGAGCCCTCTAAAAGCTTAAGCATACCCTGCTGCACGGACTCTCCGCTCACATCACGCTGGTTGGCATTTCTCTTCTTTGCAAGCTTGTCTATCTCATCTATAAAAATGATACCGTGCTCAGCTCTCTCCACGTCATTATCTGCAGCCGCAAGAAGCTTACTTACAACACTTTCGATATCGTCACCGATATATCCGGCCTCAGTAAGTGATGTGGCATCTGTTATGGCAAGTGGCACATCTAAAAGCTTTGCAAGAGTCTTTACGAGATATGTCTTTCCTGAACCTGTAGGTCCGATCATGAGCATATTTGATTTCTCAATCTCCACACCATCATATTTATTTGAAGCCTGCTTTGTACCGGTCTTCTCTTCCTCTGCCTTGTGCTTATTGTCAGCCATGACACGCTTATAGTGGTTATATACTGCAACCGACATAACCTTCTTTGCATGCTCCTGACCTACCACATAGTCATCAAGACTTGCCTTGATCCTATGCGGTGCAGGAATTGAGTGAATGTCAAGAATCGGCTCGACCTTTTTCTCTTCCTTTGGTTTTTTCTTCTTAAGCTTCTGGCTGTTTGGTATGCCTCCTGTCAGATCTGACAAATTTATCATGCTGATATTGGGCATATTGCCAAAATCCATATTGCTTATATTTCCCAGATTTCCGAGGTTGCCAAAATTACCGTTGCTCATGGAGTCAAAGGTCTTTTGCATACAATCGTTGCAGATGCACAGATTCGGCTGGATATGTATCATCTTGCCTGCCACGCTCTCCGGCCTGCGGCAGATATAGCAGACATCCTCGTAGTCGTTTGACTTGTTATCGTTTGTATTATCTATGTTATTTGTAGTTTCTTCATTATTATCCTGAATATTGTCAGGTACTTCCTTGAAATCATCATTATTCATAGGTGAATTACCGCCTTTGTATCATTTGGCTGCCTTATCAGCCATTTAACTATTATACACTACTGAATAAATGCGTGCAAGCAAGCTGAGGCTCTTTTGAAAAAAAAGAACCGACAGATCAAAAGACCTGCCGGATCCATTTTCTTAATATCTATTATAACAGCTCCATAAGAAGCTTATTGACAACAGCAGGATTTGCCTTGCCCTTTGTGGCCTTCATGGTCTGACCTACAAGTGCTCCGATGGCTTTCTTCTTGCCATTGTGGTAATCCTCCACTGCCTGTGGATTTGCATCGATGACAGCCTGGATTGTGGCTTTAAGCTCACCCTCATCATTCATGCTCTTAAGACCGTTCTCCTCGACATACTGCTCAGGGTCGATATCATCCGAGAATATTTTCTCAAATACTTCCTTTGCAACAGATGAGTTGATCGTGCCTGCATCTACCAGATCTACAAGCTTTGCAAGGTTTACAGGTGAGAATTTTATCTCATCTGCATCCATATCATTATCCTTTAACAGTCGCATTGTCTCAACCATAAGCCAGTTGGAAACTTTCTTTGGCTTGCCGCAGAGCTTTGTGGCAGCCTCAAATATATCTGCCATATGCTTTGACTCTGTGAGAATCTTTGCATCATACTCAGGGATGTCGTATTCCTTCTTGTAGCGTGCAAGCTTCTGTGGACGAAGCTCAGGCTGCTTTGCCTTTATCTGTGCAATCCATTCATCGGATACGACGATTGGCACAAGGTCAGGCTCAGGGAAATATCTGTAGTCCTGTGCATCCTCTTTTGAACGCATGGCATGTGATGATTCCTTGTTGTCATCCCATCTACGTGTCTCCTGTACTACCTTTCTGCCCATCTCAAGAAGCTCTATCTGACGCTCACGCTCGCCCTCGATGGCATGTGCGATAGCCTTGAAGGAGTTAAGGTTTTTCATCTCAGTACGTGTACCAAACTTCTTTGCGCCCACCTCTCTGACTGAGATGTTGACATCGGCACGCATTGAGCCCTCATTCAATTTACAGTCAGATGCTCCGAGATACTGGATGGTCTGACGCAGAGTCTCAAGGTATGCAATAACCTCCTCAGCGGAGCGCATATCAGGCTCTGATACTATCTCTATAAGAGGTACTCCGGAACGGTTGTAATCTACGATAGATACGTCCTCCCACTCGTCATGTACGAGCTTTCCGGCATCCTCCTCCATGTGGATTTCATGGATTCTGACGTTTTTCTTTCCGTTTGCTGTCTCAATCTCCACTGAACCGTTGCGGCAGATTGGCAGATAAAGCTGTGATATCTGATAGTTCTGTGGGTTATCCGGATAAAAATAATTCTTTCTGTCAAATTTGCTGTACTGTGTGATAGTACAGTTGGTGGCAAGTCCTACTGCCACTGCGTACTCTACAACCTGCTTGTTTAAAACAGGAAGTGAGCCCGGCTGTCCTGTGCAGACAGGACATGTATGTGTATTTGGTGCGCCTCCGAATGCTGTGGAGCAGGCGCAAAAGATCTTTGTTTTTGTAGCTAACTCTACATGGACCTCAAGTCCGATGACTGTCTCATAGTTTTTCATATCCTTTTTGCCTCCTTCCTACTGTGCACCGGCAGATTTATTGGTATCTGCTGTATTTTTGTTACTGTATTCCTCCGCGATAGTGCTGCGCTTAAGCTCTCTTGTTTTTTCAAAGCTGTAGGCTGCGCGGATGATATTCTTCTCCTTAAAGCAGTCTCCGATGAGCTGTAATCCGATTGGAAGTCCGTTTTTGTCCATGCCGCACGGAAGCGATATTCCCGGAAGACCTGCAAGGTTTACAGATATGGTGTAGATATCACCGAGGTACATCTGGATTGGATCACTTAAGCTCTCTCCAAGCTTTGGAGCTGTGGTTGGTGCTGCCGGTCCGAGTATCACATCATATTTAGCAAAGGCATCATCAAAGGCTTTTTTGATAAGTGCTTTTACTCTTAAGGCCTTTAAGTAATATGCATCATAATATCCTGATGAGAGTACGAAGGAGCCGAGCATGATTCTTCTCTTTACCTCAGGTCCAAAGCCCTCAGAACGCGATTTCTTGTACATGTTGTGAAGGTCTGTGTACTCCTTTGTACGGTATCCGTATTTGACACCGTCAAATCTGGCAAGGTTTGAGCTTGCCTCAGCACAGGCGATTACATAGTAAGCCGGGATGGCATACTCTACAAGTCCGAGGTCAAATTCTTCCACAACAGCACCTTTTTTCTTTAATTCATCTGCCGCTGCAAGGATTGCCGATTTTACCTCCGGGTCAAGTCCATCTCCGAGATAATCCTTTGGAATACCAATCTTCATACCCTTTACGTCATCGACAAGCGCCTCTGTAAACTTCAAATCGTCTCTGTTTACTGATGTCGAATCCTTCGTATCATATGAAGCGATTGCCTCAAGTATAGTAGCACAGTCTGTGACATCCTTTGCGATAGGTCCAATCTGGTCAAGCGATGAGCCATAGGCAATGAGTCCATATCGTGAAACTGTGCCGTAGGTTGGCTTGATTCCTGTCACACCACAGAAGGAGCTTGGCTGTCTGATTGATCCGCCTGTATCTGAACCGAGTGCAAACGGTACCTCCTCTGCTGCAACTGCTGCACAGCTTCCGCCTGATGAACCGCCCGGTACGTGCTCTGTGTTCCATGGGTTTTTGGTTGCTCCAAAGGCAGATGTCTCTGTGGTGCTTCCCATGGCAAACTCATCCATGTTGGTTTTTCCCACGATGACACAGCCTGCATCCTCAAGGCGCTTAACAGCCTCCGCTGTGTAAGTCGGGATGAAATTGTAGAGTATCTTTGATGAACATGTGGTGAGAAGCCCTTCTGTACACATGTTATCCTTTATGGCTACAGGCACACCCGCAAGCGCTCCTTTTAGCTCTCCCGCATCAATTTTTGCCTGAACCTCTGCTGCTTTTTTAAGTGCACCCTCTTCGTCTATTGTGACAAAGCTGTTTATCTTTTCTTCTTTTGCTTTTATAGAAGCAATGGCAGCCTTTACAGCCTCTTCCACTGTAACTTCCTTTGCCTGTATTTTCTTGCCGAGTTCCACGGCAGTTAAAGACATTAAATCCATTTTTCTCCTCCTTGCCGTTATTCGCCGATTGTCTTTGGTACCTTGAATCCGCCGTCCTTCTTGACCGGTGCATTGGCAAGTGTAGCTTCACTTCCGTCACCGTTTGTGACAACATCATCTCTGAATACATTGTTTACAGGGAATACGTGGCTCATAGGCTCAATTCCCGAAGTATCAAGCTCCTCGAGCTTGTCGATATAATCAAGCATATCTGCCATATCCTTCTTGGCAGCCTCAGCCTCCTCCGGTGAAAGCTCAAGCTTTGCAAGGATTCCGACATACTCCATAGTCTCGTCAGAGATTACGTTTCTCATGACTCCGTCCTCGCCCATCACCTTTGTGGTAACAGCCTGCTGCTCAGGCGTCTCATCCTCAGGCTCCTCGTCAAGTGCTGCACTTCTGACCTTTGCATATACCGCTTCATCGCATATACCCTGATTGTTGAAGCCTGCATGGCGTAAAGTACCCTCATAATCCATGCCTGCGGCAGCCATCACCTTGCCGGAATTTGGATTTTCAGTATCATGTCTGGCCCATACACGTCCGGCACCAACCTCATTGATAAAAAATCTGATGATAGCTGTGAGTGCCTCTGTCATGTAGCCCTTATTCCAGAAACGCTTTCCAATACAATAACCGATTTCAACCGACTCAACTCTCTCATCAATTTTAATTGCACTTATAGTTCCGATAGGCTGCTCGAGGTCATTAAGTTCAATAGCCCACTGGTAAAAATCTTTCTCGTCATACTTAGATATCCATTCCTTTAAAATAGTCTCTGTAGTATCAACACTCTCATGTGCCGGCCATGTAAGATATTTGGTCACTTCCGGGTCATTTGCCCAGTTGTAAAACATGTTCTCCGCATCTTCTATTTCAAATCTTCGAAGAGTAAGCCGCTCTGTGGCGATTTCTCTCGTTCCTAAATGATTCATATGTAATCCTTTCTTTTTCCTGATATTTAAATTTATTCTTGAAATGTACAAATATCTGCCCCCGGGTGCGCATCAACACCCTGCAGAGCATGGGTGTATATATATTGTGAAGACAAATTTTTAACAGTTCCGACGCTCACAGCCTTTAATACCTCACAGCATACATCCTGCCAATAACCTATCCGCAGGAAATGTCGGAACAAGCTTAAAAATTTTCTGAGCAAAATATATACACACATGCCACCACACAGCCTGCATGCGCACCTGCCACAACCCCAGAAGCTGTGACCTATGGCTCCAATCTGCTGAGATCACGAGGAAACAGTGTTGCCTCACGCACATTGTCCTCTCCGATAAGCTGCATTGTAAGTCTCTCAAGTCCTATTCCAAGACCTCCATGTGGCGGCATGCCGTACTTAAAGGCTGAAAGATAGCTCTCCATACCCTCTGTCTCCATGCCACGCTTTGCGATTTTTTCCATAAGCTTGTTGTAGTCGTGGATTCGCTGGCCGCCTGTTGTGATTTCAAGACCTCTGAAAAGCAGGTCAAAGCTTAAGGTGTATGTCTCGTCTGCCGGATCATCCATGGCATAGAACGGTCTCTTCTTTGAAGGATAATGTGTGACAAATACAAAATCACTGCCATACTCTTCCTTGAAGTACTGCCCGATAAGTACCTCCTCCTCCGGCTCTAAGTCGAATGGGTTTCTAAACTGTCTGTTATATTTTTCTGCGACACGCTGCTTTGCCTCATCAAATCTGACTCTCGGTATGCTTGTCACGTCAGGCAGCTTAATCTTTAAAAGCTCAAGCTCCTTGGCGTATGAGGTCTTTAAAAGCTCCATGGTGTACTGCAAAAAGCCGGTCTCCATCTCCATGATATCCTCGAAGCCGTCAATGTAGCCCATCTCGAAATCGAGTGATGTATACTCATTCAGATGTCTCTTTGTATTGTGCTTTTCTGCTCTGAAAACAGGTGCAGTCTCAAATACCCTGTCAAAGACACCTACCATCATCTGCTTGTAAAACTGCGGGCTCTGCTGTAATATAGCCGGTCTGTGGAAATATTCAAGCTTGAAGAGGTTGGCACCTCCCTCAGCTGACTTTGCACCAAGCTTTGGCGTATGAATCTCTGTAAAGCCATTATTATAAAGAAAATCCCTAAAGCCCCTTGTGATACCCTCCTGTATACGGAACGTAGCGCGCTCTCTTGGATTTCTGAGTGCCACTGCCCTGTTATTGAGCTTTGCCTCAAGCGAAGTATTCAGTTTCCATTTGTTGATCTGAAGCGGCATAGGCTCCGCCGGCTCAGATAAAATTGTGATAGTGTCAAGACGAAGCTCGAAGCCGTTTGGAGAACGGTCATCACTCTTGTATGTGCCGCATACCTCCACGGTATCTGCTTCCTTTAGATCATCAACGCTAAACTGGGATTTGCCCGGCTCGTATACACACTGTACGAGTCCGTCCCTGCGTCTTAAGACGATGAATGCAACCTCACCCATATCTCTTATGGTGTGAATCGCACCCTTTACTTTGATGTCTTTGCCCTCGTAGTCGCCTGCAAGAATTTCTGCGATACCGAGGTCTTCCTTTTGAACTGCTCCTGTTAAGAATTCCATATTTTTGTGCTCCTTTGATTTTTTAAGCGGGACGGAAAAAAGCCCCGGAGCATATCAAATTAATGAAATGCTCCGGGGCGAAAATTCTAAAAATATTCCGCGGTACCACCCGCTTTGAGAAAAAGGACTGTACCTGTTTCTCCACTCTTATCCGTAACGTGGATGAATCGTATCTGCCTACTTTTGATATATAAAAAGCTCACTTCACATACGATAAACCTATCTATGCAATAAACCATATCAATCATTCAACAGATCTGCTCCGGTAGTGTTCCTGCAATCATCTCTTCCAAACAGCGCTCTCAGTCGGTGACGCTGTATTCCTGTCGGTGTCTGGTGATCCAAGTCTCCTTCAACGCATTTATTGTTCTTTTGTTGTTTAACGTTATAACACAATAAACTTATTATTTCAACCCATCAAAGTCAAAACTTAAGAAAATAAAGTATAGGAATATATTATAGTTTTTCTTAATTGTGGTTATATCAGAGCCTTCTTTTGCAACAATTATTAAATAAATTTAGGCTATTCCCTATTGCCTTTATTGAATTCGTATTGTAGAGTATATCTGGTATATGAATTAATAATAATGAGGCAGGTAACACTTAATGAAAAAACTATTATTTTTTGATATAGACGGCACTCTCGTTGATTTCGGCAATAGCACCATGAGCCCATCAACCGCTGATGCTCTAATAAACGCAAAACAAAACGGTCACATGATTTTTCTTTGCACAGGACGCAGCTACAATCAGATTTATCCATCATTAAAAGCCTTTGATTTTGACGGCGTAGTGGCTGCTGCCGGCGGCTATGTCACTGTGGGTGATAAGGTAATTTCACATCATGTCTATGGGCAGAATCTGTTACAGAAGGTTCTTGACACTGTTGGTGACAACAACACAGGACTTATCTTCCAGACAAAGGATAAAAGCATCACCAACCACAAGTGGGCCGACAAATTCATATCAGCATTCTCAAAGCAGTTTGACATGCATGTAATACAGGACAACCCGACATTTAAGGATATCGTGATTGATGATGAATTATCAAGCTTTTCTAATCGATACGCCGATGTTGAAAGCACCATCTACTGCAATTGCAACTACCACATTGATGATTTAAGAAAGCTCCTCGGCGATGAATTTGTTGTAACCCTGAGCAGCTTTAAAGAGCCTGAACCTTACAGCGGTGAGATTACATTGCGCGGTGTCAACAAGGCAACCGGCATACGTGATGTGGTAGAGTTCCTTCACATGAGTCAGGCTGATACAATAGGCTTTGGCGATGGTCAGAATGATTTTGATATGCTGCGCTACTGTGATGTCGGTGTTGCAATGGGAAATTCCAGCGATGAAGTCAAGGCTGTTGCCGATATAGTGACAGACGATATCAAAGAGGATGGGCTTAAAAATGCCATGGTGCATCTTGGACTTGTCTAAAAATGCACCATGGCATACTCTATGCCTCAATATTCATAAATCTGTCCCACTCGCACTCGTCTTTTGATGCCGATACAATCAAGGTGTACGAGCGCTCATCTGTTCCATCGAATACGAAGGTATAATTTTCATTCTCCTTCTCGATTAAATATGCGTATCCGTCAAGGAAATTGTTGAAGGTGTCGATATAATCTGTCTCCTCTATCTCCTCGTCAGCCGTGGTGCTCTTTAGGTTGCCATCGGCATCATATGTCTTAAAGCCCTCGCGTATGAATGAAATAATATTTGCATCTGAAAGCTTTAATATAAGTCCGTTTGT
>OBCQ01000094.1_pt1 | contig 23591 bp, 14 predicted proteins | sample 1517991 | NCBI WGS metagenome assembly OBCQ01 (sample SAMN03418263, study PRJEB22391) | human gut metagenome | biome: human-gut; feature: organic feature; material: feces | host: Homo sapiens | place: Tanzania | collected 2013-01
CTTAGACATTCTACTGATATTCTTTACATTCTCGTTTTCAACTCTCTACATTCTCTCTTTATCCTCCTCGTTAGAATACGTCTTATCGTGTCGACTCGTGCGTTTTGTTCCTGCCGAGAAGCTATACGTAAGACTAACGAATAACTTGCGCGAAAGGAAATGAAAGTCGGAATGGTGCTCGAAACCGCCATTCCTGAATATCTGACGGTTCTTTCCTCGGCTGTTCAACAAGTCCTTTACGCCGAAATTCACATTCAGCCGATCCTTGAAACAATTGTAGTCGCCCTCAATATCGACGCCTACATAATCGGTTTTCTGAATGAGGTAGAGTTGCTTGTAATGTCTCACGTAGCGCACGTTTGCCATCGCCGTGAATTGCTTGGAAAGTCGGAACCGGTTGAAGCTGGAGAGCACAACGCCGAAGTCGTTGACACGCTTAGCGCTATTCTCGTACCAACTCTCGGTCAACTCCACATTGTTTCTACAGTTCCATACGCCCCACGTGAACGGAATGCCCATGTACAGCGTCAGTCGCCTCGTCGTGCCGTCGTTCTTCAGCGTGTAGCGTGTCTGCCGCTCGCCTACCTGCTCGTACATCTCGTTTATCTTTCGGTCGATGAAGAGTGCGGAGAATGAGAAAAAGTAGCGCGATTTCAGCACGAACTGCAACGCGGCGTTGTACAGCAACTCGCCTTTCAGATTTGGGTTGCCCTCCTTGTAGGATGTTTCTGAGAGATGGAACACGAACGGATTCACCATCTGGTACGACGGACGGTTGATTGACTGCGTGTAGCTCAGCGACAGAGCGTTGCCCTCGCCCACATCTCTCCGCACGAAGAACGACGGAAAGAGCGTGTTATCGGTGCTATTGTTACGCAACTGGTCTTTCACTCTCTGGCGAGTCTGCCATTCGGTATATTCGTCGCGCACGCCCATCTGCACTTCCCACGGGCGTGCGGTGTAGCGATACATTCCGTAGACGGCGTAGCGGCGTTCAAAGTATTTGAAGTCGTCACGCTGGTCAATGTCTTCCGACAACGCTCCGCCTAAAGTGGTGTTTCCGAGGTGCATCCTGCTATTGTAACCGATGTCTGCATAGACATACTTGGCGCCGATGGTTAACTGATGGCGCTTTAGAATCTTTGCGAAATCCACCTGCGCGCTATAAATGTCAATGCGTTCGTACGAGGGTTGCGACTTCGACACTATACTGTCCGCACCTGCGCCTAAGCTGTAGTTGTTCTCGTATTCGTACAAGTCGCGCTCGCGTTTGCCGGCATAATCGGCAACGATGTTCAGTCGGCTGCCCAACGTGTCTGTCGTCCATTCATAGTTGAGCGTGAGGTTATTGTTGTTGTCTCGCAATGTGTACGGCGCGAAACTTCTGATGCTTGTCGGCTGTGCGCTACGGTCGGCAATAGTAGAATTAACCCGACAGTCGTTGGAATAGTCTTTTGCATAGCTGCCCGACCACTCTACACCTAAATACTGCTTGGGAGAGATGTTGAGGTCGAAGCCCAACTTCGGCATGTAGTAATGACCTTTGACCGTGCTTTCCGAACGACTCTCAACGGTAGCGTCGCGACCGTAGTCGTTCTCGGAGGTCTTTGTTCTGCTCTCCGATCGCCCGAAAGTCATGTTGCCATAAAGGGCAAACTTGCCCCACGAATACGTCAGACCGGTAAAGTCGGAGAACGAGTTGCGGCTTTTGCGCTCGTATTCGCTGCCCACATACCCAGAGAGTCCGTACTCGTGCTTCTTCTGCCTATTGATAACAAGTATCGCCGTAGCGCCTTCCGCATCGTACTCGGCTGTGGCTTGAGGCAGAATCTCCAGACTCTTGATGTCGTTGCCGCGCAAAGAGGAAAGGTATCTCTTGAGTTGTGCCCCGCTCAAGTTCACCTTCCTGCCGTTTTCGTATATCTTTACGCCGTTGCCCAAGATACTAATGCCTCCTTCACCATCGTAATCGACATCAGGTATAAGGCTCAAGATGTTGGAAAGCGAGCGCGACTTGAGCAGTTTGCTATGCTCCACACTCACAATCATTCGGTCAGCCTTACGCTGAACCATCGGCCTTTCTGCAACAACGGTTACGTCAGAAAGCTTTATGGTGTCTTGTATAGAGGTAGGCTTGCCTTGTGCAAAGCCCGATTGCTGGCATTGCAAAAAGAATAAAGAAAGTATGTACAAATACTTTTTCATAGGCTTTCCGAACATTTTAAAAGGGGGTGCAGCGGTCTCCGCTGCACCAACCAAGCTGCTTAATACATTCTACTTGATTGGTGCACTTCTTGCTCTGGCAAACGGCAAAGCCGAGCGGAGACAAATGCACCCCCTTGTGGGTGAATGTTACAAATTGGTTGGTGCACTTCTTGCTCTGGCAAGCGGCAAAGCCGAGCGGAGACAAGTGCACCCCCTTATTATCTGAAGTTGTTCGGCTTCTGGCGATTGCCTGCAGCGTCGTTGGTGTCGCTAACATCCCACCAGAGGCGTGTGCCCTGAGTGTTTGCAGTCTTCAGTTCGGGATGCTCCTGGAAGAACTTGTTCTGCGACTCGTTGTTCGGATATTGCAGACGCTTTATCAGCTTGCCGTTAGGCACATCGCCACCCGAGAAGTTGCTCAACTGAGTGCGCAGAGCCGGATAGTCGGTGCGGCGGAAGTCAGCCCAGCCCTCGTTGCCATTCGGGAACACAGCCATCCACTTCTGAGTGATGATAGCCTCGAGAATGCGCTCGCGGTTGCCACTCTCGAATGTGCCGTCGTTGAGAGCCTTGATGCCGTTGATATACTTGTCGGCATCCTCCGCAGCGATGTGATAGTAGTCCATCGACGCCTTAACGCCAGCACGGAAATACTGCTCAGCACCCATTGTGAGGTCGGCACCAGCCCAACCGCGCAACGCAGCCTCAGCCTTGAGGAAGAGCGACTCAGCATAGCCGAGCCATACCGTCGGACGAGAGTAGTTGAACCAGTGATCGTCGGGCAGATCCTTTGAAGCACCATCCTTAACGGTGCGTGTAAGGCTGTACTTTAACGGATCCATAGAAATCTGCGGAGCCTGAGCACCACGCTCACAACCTACGAAGTCGTTGCGCAAAGCATCCTTACCTTCTGCCAATGTAGAAGATGTCATATTGCTGCGATACCAGCAAACGAGGCAGCGTGGGTCGATCTGCTTTGTAATCTCCTCCTTACGGCCCTTCTTTATGATATAGTCCTTGCCGCCGTCAGAAAGATTGCGGTAGAAGTCTTCCATATCCTTCGACAGAACGCTCTCGCCACCGTATGCTACAGAGCACATAGCCAAGCCGTTCTCGTCGCCGCCGGAATCCTCGCCGCCCATCTCAACCGGAGCATGGCGTGGCACGGTCTGCATGTTGTCGGCGTTGGAAGTCATCAAGCCGTACTTGTTGTTGAGTGCAGCCTCGGCCTCCTTCTTTGCACGCTCAGGAGCCACATTGCTTATACGCAGCGCAAGGCGCAGACGCAACGTGTTGGCAAAGCGCAGCCACTTGTTGGCGTCGCCGAAGTAGCAGATGTCGTCCTTGTCAATCTTGTACTGCGAAGCATCGTCGGGTTTGATGCTGTCTACAGCCTGCTCAAGCATGAGGAACATTGCGTCGTAAACCTCCTCCTGGGTGTTGTATGCAACGTTGTTCGTCTCCGGCACCTTAGCCTGCACATACTCCGTGAACGGCATATCGCCGTAGGTGTCAGTATTTGCAAGTGCAAGGAACGCATAGTAGATACGCGTGATGTAGAACATGTTGCGATACTTCTCAGGAGTATCGTTGAACTTGTACGCACGCACGAGGTCACGATACTCCGACGAGCGGTCGTTGTAGAAGAAGCTCCAACGCAGCGCCGACCATCCGTCGGTGTAGTTGTAGTCGGGCGCCTTGCCAGCATGCTTCGGCTGGTTGTTAGCCACGTATCCGGCATAGATATCGTGCGAGAGGTTGGTTGTGCGCTGATAGTCGTTGTAGTAGCCCTCGTAGAGGAACTTGCGGAACTTAGCCGGAGCATCTGCCAGCTGCTTCTTGTACGCAGCAGAGTCCTCTTTGCTCACACGATAGTTGAGGTTGATATTTGCATATTTCGAGTCGGTAGGCTCCTCGGGCGTAATCTCTCCGCCCTTGTCCGTATCCTCCACTCCGTACGGGTCGCGATTCATTTCATCAAGGTCATAGCACGAACCGAGTGTCAGCAGCGTTGTAGCTGCAATCAGACCAGTATATAATATATTGCGTTTCATTTTATTGTTTTAAATTTAGAATCCTACGTTAACAGAGAAACCGAATGTGCGTGTGTAAGGCACAGCCATATAGTCGATAGCCTGCGAGAACATCGTTGTGTCGTAGCCGCCGTCGGGGTTGCCCGGTGTGTGCTTCATGAGGAAGCAGAGGTTGCGAGCCACGAACGAGAGCTTGAGCTGTGTGAGCGGAGTGCGGCGCAGCATCTTCTGCGGGAAGCTGTAGCCGAGAGAAAGTTCCTTCAGCTTGATGTACGAAGCATCGTGAACGAACTCCTCTGCATAACCCTTCTGCGAGCTGTACAGACCGATTGTAGAATAATACTTCTGTGCGCTAACCTCCTGTGTGTTCACGCTGCCGTCAGCCTTAACGCCCGGCACTACCATGTACCAGTCCTGCACACCGTTAACGGTCTTGTACTCGCCACGATATGCTGTGCGCTCAGATGTACCTACAGATGTAGCCATACCCTCTGATACGGAAACGATGTCGCCACCGAACTTCATGTCGAACATTGCGGTGAGCGAGATGCCCTTGTATGTGAAGGTCGGAGTGATAGACATGAGCAGGTCGGGCTGTATGTTGCCGATAGGATGGTCGAGCAGGTACTGCTCGAGGTTACCGTCGCCGGTGGCAGCCATTGGCAGACCGTCGGCACCAATGATTACACGGCCTTGAACGTCGCGCTGCATGAGGTTGTTGGCGAAGATGTCGCCGAGCTTGCCACCCTTCACAGCACCCACCTTCACCGGCATGTTCGAGTCGCCTGCGAAGTAAACACGGTTCACGCCATCAGCCAGCTCCTTCACGGTAGAACGGTTGTGAGCGAGGTTGGCGGTGATGTCAAACTGGAAGTCGCGTGTCTTCACCGGCGTACCGTAGAGCATGAACTCGACACCGGTGTTGTTGATCTTGCCGGCGTTCACCCACTGCTGTGTCCAAGGCGACGAAGCGTCTACGAGCATAGCCTGGTTCTTGGTCGTATTGTAATAATAGGTGAAGTCGAAGCCGAGACGGTTGTCGAGGAACTTCATGTCTACACCCACCTCATACGAAGTCTTAATCTCGGGCTTCAGGTTGGCGTTGAGCTTGATGGTGTTGTTGATAGGCTTGCGGTTGCCCATCTCGAACTGATACTTGCGCACGTTGTAGAGGTTGTACGGAGCGGGGTCCTTACCTACCTGCGCAGCCGACACACGCAGCTTTGCAAACGTAATCCACGACGGCAGCTTATGGTCGATAGAGCGCATGAAGTCGGAGAATACCCAACTGAGCGATGCCGACGGATAGAAGAACGAGTTGTTCTGCTTAGGCAGCGTAGACGACCAGTCGTTGCGTGCTGTGATGTCGAGCGAGAGCCACTCGTCGTAAGCCAGCTGAGCCGAAGCGAACGCCGAGTACATAGCGCGGCTGTGTCCGTCGTCGAGAGCCGATGTGAGCTTGTTACCGGTGTTGAATATCCAGTTGTCCTTTTCGAGCATGTTCTGCACAGAAGCCGACAGCTGCTCGAACTTAAGATACATGATGTTAGCGCCGGCAGTGTAGCCCAGACGCCACTTCTTTGCGAGCTGGTTGTCGCCCATAAGGAGGAACTGTATGTTCTGCTCGAAGTGGTTCTCCTCAGCGCGTGTCATGCCGTCGTTGACGAGCTTGCCCTGCCATCCGGTGCCGTCGGTAGAGATAGCGCCGTCGCCAAGAGAGAGGTCGGAGGTCTGAAGACGTGTGCGATAGTAGTCGAACGAATACTTGGCGTTGAACTTCAACCAATCGGTGAGGTTCACGTTAGCCGAGTAGTAGCCGAATGCGCGCCAGCGTTCGTCGCTGTTCTTGAAGCGATGGCGAGCGTAGTAAGGGTTAGAATAGTGCTGGTCTGGACCGAACCAGTTCTGGTGCAGCTTATTGGGCGATGTATAGTTCTGCTCAAGGTCGCGCAGCGAGACGTTGCCCGGCATGAGCAGCAGCTGAGCCACCTCGCCGTTAAGACCAGTGTACGGACGATTCTCTGCCTTAGTGTTAGACACAGAAATCTTACCGTCGAGCGAAAGCCACTCGTTGATGGTAGCTCCGGCGTTGAGGTCGACGTTTATCTTGTTGAGCGACTCGTTCTTGAACAAGCCGTCGTTGCCGTTATAGCCTACAGAGAGGCGGAAGTGCGACTTCTCTGACGATGTGCCCACAGCCACGGTGTGCGCCTGCGAGAAGCCAGTGCGGAAGTAGTCCTTCAGACGGTCGCCGGTGTATGAGTAAGGCGCCTTCTCGCCGAGCCAGTTGGTCTGCATTGATCCGTCGAAGCGCGGACCGAACGCCAGTTCGCCCGTCATGGTTGTCTTGTTGCCATTCTCGTCCTCGTTGAAGAGGAACTGGCCCTGCGAACCCTGACCATAGAGCTTCTGCATCTTCAGGGTCTCTGCAGCCTGGCTCCATGTGAAGTTGCCACTATACGATACGCCGAAGCCCTGCTTGTGCGATCCGCGCTTTGTTGTAACGAGGATTACGCCGTTGCCTGCACGCGAACCGTAGAGCGCTGCCGCGTTCGGACCCTTAAGCACAGAGATCGACTCGATGTCCTCGGGGTTGATGTCGAATGATGTGCCGCCGCGATCGTAGCCGCCGTATGTAGAAGCAGAAGAAGTCTGGTCGTCGGTGAACGGTACGCCGTCAACAATCCAGAGCGGCTGGTTGTTGTCTGTTAATGAAGAGTTGCCACGTATGGTTATCTTTGTCGAACCGCCCAAGCCGGTGCTTGCGGTGTTCATCTGCAAGCCAGCCACCTTGCCGTCCAATGCGCCCACTACAGACGGGTCGCCGGTTACGTTGAGCTTGTCTGCCTTCACCTCCTGCACCGAGTAGCCGAGCATCTTCTTCTCGCGCTTGATGCCGAGCGCCGTTACAACCACCTCGTCAATCGACTGCTGGTCGAGCTGCATCGTAACGTTCAAGTTGGCAGCGCCGTTCACCACTTTGTCCTTGTAGCCCATGTACGAGATGCGGAGCATAGCGGTAGCCGGAGCCTTAGAAAGATTGATAGAGAAATTGCCGTCGATGTCGGTAACAGTCTTCAGGTTTGTGCCTTCGACAGCTACAGTTGCGCCAATAAGCGGTTCGCCGGTCTCGTCAGCCACATGTCCCTTCACGCTGTGTGTCTTGTCGGTCTGCACAACAGGAGCTGGAGCCTGATTGTTAAAAGGAGAGTTCTGCGAAAGCGCCGACGACTGCGTAGCCGAGGCGAACGCCCACTGCAATGGTGCTGCGGCAACGACAAGTGTCATTGCCCTCTTCGACCACTGCGGTCGGAATGATAATTTTGTATTCATTTTATTATAGATTGGTTTTTATCGTTAGAGAGTCTGCATCGCATAACATAATGCAGCAATGTTAGTTGTGCAAAGTTACTGCAAATCGAAGACAATACAAAATAAATAGATTTATTTTTATTGTTGAGATGCAGCGTAACTTATTTAAAGTTACTGCAAAAGCCAAATTGAGCTTATACAAACAACCGTAGCGGAGGTCTCCGGCCTCCGCAGCACCAAGTTTGGATTAGATTTATTGGTTGCTGCGGAGGCCGGAGACCTCCGCTACGGATAATAATTACGGATAATAACGATGTCACTTTCTGTCCATCACACGCCACACGTATGCGATATACGCAAACACGAACGGCACGAGGAGCGACACGTATAACATGGTACGCAGAGTGAACTCGCTGCTGCAGCTGTTGCTGATGGTGAGCGAGCTTTGCAGGTCGGCGTTAGAGGGATAATAGGCTGTGCCACCGAGTCCGGCGACGAGCAGGAGCGAGAGCACCACCAGCACCACGCCGATGCCTGCCGGCCAGATGCCTTTAACATACTTGTTGCTGAAAACCGTGCGCCCTACCCCATACAGCAGCAGAGCAACGCCGACGAGCGTGAGCACGGCGAGCAGCGGCATGGTGAGATAGTTGTGCAGGTACTTCATCGGCTCCATAAACACCACGCCCTGAGCATCTACGGCGTAACCGTCTTTCAGCAGAAGGCGCACGAAGAACGCAAGGAAGAACACGAGGAACGGCACGGTGCAGCCTACGAGACGCACACTGGCACGCGAACGGATGTCCTCATCGTCCACATTATTAATAATATAGAGTGCACCGAGCATTTGTGCGAGGAACATCACGGCGAGTCCGAACACGAGGTTCCACGGGTCGAGCAGAGCGTCGAGTCCTGCCGAAGCGTTAGCCCAACGGCTTATCACGGGCGACCCTATCTCCGTAAGCGAAGCCTTCTCTACAAGAAAGTTCGACCCGTCGAAGAACGTAGCCACGGCTCCGCCGAGCAACAGCGGACCCACTATGCCGTTCAGCACGAGGAACCAGCGATAGGTGCGCGTACCGAGCAGATTGCCTTTCTTCAACTGGAACTCGTAGCTCACGGCTTGCAGCACGAACGAGAAGAGGATAATCATCCAGAGCCAGTAGGCGCCGCCGAAACTGGTGCTGTAGAACAGTGGGAACGAGGCGAAGAAGGCTCCGCCGAAGGTGACGAGCGTAGTGAACGTTATCTCCCACTTTCTGCCGGTCGACTCAATCACCTTGCGCTGACCGTCTTCTGTTCTGCCTATACTGTGAACCATTGAGTTGGCGCCCTGCACGAACAGCAGGAACACGAGCAACGCCCCGAGCAACGAGACGATGAACCACCAATATTGTTGCAAAAATTCGTATGTCATAAGATTGTTTTCTTTATATGTGTTGAACATTCGGGTTGTCGTTCTCAGTGTTTTACTGTTGCTTCTCGGCGTTATAGTTGCGTATTACGCGGCACATGATGCTCACTTCTGCCACCAGCAGCACCGTGAAGAGCACGAGGAAGAGGAAGAACGTGAAGGCAACGCTGCCCGACTTCAGGTCGGAAACGGCTGCCACCGTAGGCAGCATGTCCTGAATAGCCCAAGGCTGTCTGCCCAGCTCGGCTACTATCCATCCGGCTTCGCTCGCCAGGTATGTGAGCGGTAGCATCACAAGCGCCGCAACATACAGCCAGCGATACTTCGCGGTGATGTCCTTGCGCCATGCTACGTGTCCGATGACGAGGAAGAAGAGCATTAGCAGCGTGCCCACGCCCACCATGACGCGGAACGCGTAGAAGTTGACGGGGATATACGGCACCAGTTCAGCACGATCCTTTATGTAGCCGTAGCCGAAGTAAGGCATGTCGAGCTTCAACTGTTCTACGAGTTCGGGCAGGCGCTTGTCGTTGGCGTCGGCAGCCTTCAGCTTGCGATACTCGGCAAGCGTAGATATAGCTCTGCGTCCGCGCTCCATCTTCTCCTCAGCCGAGAGTTCGCGCGTGCCGTCGGCACGTGTGTAGCCGTTGAGCAGGTCGTTCACGCCCGGCACGAAGCCGTCTGCCTTATGCGTAGCGAGCATAGAGAGGCCGTTAGGTATGGCTATGCGCAGCGGAGCCTCCCCACCCTTGGCATAGTCGGGCTGTTGGAACGGATTTACAGCTGCAACGGCTGTGAGCGCTACGCCTTCGCCTCCGTCGTACAGAGCCTCCATTGCGGCGAGCTTCATAGGCTGCGTCTCAGCCACCTTCACCGCCGACAAGTCGCCTGTAGCCATAGTCAGCACCGAAGCCACGATGCCCACGATGCTTGCTATCTTTATACTCTGACGCGCCATCTCCTGCTCGCGGCGCTTCAGCAGATACCAGCCGCTCACGGCGCACACGAACACGGCACCAATCACCCAAGTGGAGGTGACGGTATGGAAGAACTTGTCTACGGCGAAGGGCGAAAGGGCTACATCGGCAAAGCTCACCATCTCGTTGCGCACGGTGTCGGGGTTGAACTCGCAGCCCACGGGGTACTGCATCCATGCGTTAGCCACGAGAATCCACCAAGCGGAGATGGTTGCGCCGAGTCCGGTGAGCCATGTCGACGCCAAGTGGAAGCCGCGCGACACCTTCTGCCAACCGAAGTACATGACGGCGACGAAGGTGCTCTCCATAAAGAACGCCACGATGCCCTCGATGGCGAGCGGCGCTCCGAATATGTCGCCCACGAACCATGAGTAGTTGCTCCAGTTGGTGCCGAACTCGAACTCGAGGATGATGCCCGTAGCTACGCCCATGGCGAAGTTGACGCCGAAGAGTCGCTGCCAGAAGATAGCTGTATCCTTCCAGAATTGTTTACCCGTACGATAGTAGCACGTTTCCATGATGCCCATGATGAGGGCAAGTCCCAGCGTGAGCGGCACAAAAAGCCAATGGTAGATGGCTGTGAGTGCGAACTGAGCACGCGACCAGTCGATAAGTGTGGGGTCGATTGTCAAGAGATGTGTCATTGTTTTTTGATTGTCTTTTTTATTAATTGTTATTGATTCGGTTCATAAAACTTATTCTTTTGTCACGATGCAGCGGACGGAATCTGATCGGACGGCGTTCGAAATCCAATCGGATGGCGGACGGAATCCGATCGGGTGGCGTTCGGAATCTGATCGGACGGCGGACGGAATCTGATCGGGCGGCGGACGGAATCCGATCGGACGGCGGACGCCGCACACTACTTCTGCCGCACTTCTATACGCCTATTGCTCAACGCGCGCGCCCGTTAGTTCACCGGCTACATACGAAGCCTTGTCGCCGGCGGCTTTCTGCTCAAGCACATCGGGGAAGAAAAACAGTTTGAGCACGAAGAACATCACGAAGAGTTTTATGAGTATTACGGTCCACAAAACTTTTCCTATTGTCATGCTACGGAATCCGTCAACGTAAAGGCGGAATGTCTTGTATAACAGATTGTTCTTGCTCATATTATAGCAGTTTTTAGCGGTTGTAATAATTTCACTTTAATAATTTGTTTGCAAATATATATCATTAAAACCAACTTCACAACTTTTTACAGAATTAATTTCTTTGCAACACGAAAAAAAACGCCAATCACATTAAATCCTTGTGCTGCGGTGGGTGTTTATACGCTTATACATATATTAATTATATGCTTGTTGCAATTATGCGACATACATTATTATAAATATTCAATTCTTATGATTAACTTTGCAAAAATTATCTAAAAATTACATGTTTTTAGGTCTAAACTAAGATGAGATTACAACCGGCAGCGATGCCGCATATAGTTACAAAACACTACGAACAATTTGAAAACACCGAAACTCAATATAAAGAGGCCTGACTTCAAGTTAAGGAGGCCAAAGCGAAGCGACCTGACCCGACTCATAAGCATCGACCATCTCTGCATCACGCTGCTTGTGCTGTTCATGGGTTGGTTGCTCGCCTTCGCGTCTATAAACCTCACGGTGGTGAACCCCGTAAAGAAGGCTTTCAGCGACTTCTCCATGACTGACGTGTTCTACGAAATACAGAACAGCAGCGGCGTGAAGGAGATAAACAACGACATCGTGCTGGTGGATATGACCGAACTGTACGACAGACGCAAGATAGCCGACTGCATGACGAACATAAACAAATGCAACCCGAAGGTGCTCGTCGTCGACCTTATCTTCGAGCGCCCGAGCTACGACGAGGGCGAGAACGAATATCTCATCAATGCCGTATCGAGCCTCAACAACGCCATGTTCTCTTGCAAGCTCACCGACTACGACTATATCAACGACCGTTTCAGAAAAGTGCGACGCTCGTTCTTCAGCTATGAAGGCGACGGCATAACATGGGCTTTCAGCAATGTGATATCGGGCGAAGGCTACGGCTGCATAAGAAAATACTCGCAGAACGAACACATCAACAACAATGTGATTTACTCGCTGCCATACATGGCGGTATGCAAATACACAAACGCTAAACCGGAGGAGGCGACTCCGAAACAGCGCAACATCGAATACAGCCACACCGACTTTGTGGTGATTCCGCACAACGATGTGATTAAATACAAAAACTTGATAAAGAACAAAATCGTTATTCTCGGTACTATCAACGAGGAGGCTGACACGCATATCACGCCGCTGGGCAAGATGCCGGGCATGAAGATTCAGGCGTATGCCATGCTCTCGTCGATGTCGCACCACAAGGTGTTCGTGCTGAACGACTTCTTCTGCATTCTGCTCACCATCGTGCTCTGCTATATGTCGTCGGCTGTTGGATCGCACCTCACACAGAAGCATAAGTATTACTATCTGTACTGGATAAAGTTCTACTACTTCCTGCTTACTGCGTTCCTGGTGTGGATCAGCTTCCTGCTTTTCTCGAAATACAACTTCTACATCAGTCTGCTCTTCCCGCTCATCGGACTGGCTCTTGTAGAGACGGCGCGTCTGCAGTACAAATGGATTGTGATGATGCTGTCGAGACACACTAAACTGAAATTCATCAAAAAGTCAATATACTATGTGGAGAAATAAAAAACTAACAAGACTGACAATACTTCCGGCAATGCTACTCGCAACTATGACTTCACTGGCTGCACCGAACGAAGAACAAGGCAAGTTGCTGCTGCATAAGGGCGACTCGCTCTATCGCCAGGGCAACTTCGAGGAGGCGGCTATCGCTTATCTCATTTCGGCTAATGAGGGCAATGCAGAGGCGCAGTTCGACATCGCCTACGCTTATTTCAACGGCGAAGGCATCGAGCGCGACTATGCTTCTGCAGCTATGTGGTTCAAGCGTTCGGCAAGACAGAACTACGCAAAGGCGCAATATAATCTGGCTTATTGCTATATGAACGGTCGCGGCGTGCCACGCGACTACGACAAGGCGTCCGACTTACTCCACCAGTCGGCTAACAACAACTATAAGAGAGCGCAGCTCACGCTCGCCGACTGCTATGCCAACGGCATTCTTGTGGAACAGAACGAGAAGGAAAGCCAGAAGTGGATGGCTATGGCTGCGAACTTGCAGCCCGAACAGCCCAAAACAGAGCCGGCTGCTCCTAATACCCCCAGCACGCCCAGCATCCCCAGCGCCCCTAATACCCCTAGCTCCCCTAGTACACCTAGCATACCTAGCGCCCCCAACACACCCGCCCCAGCCCCAACCCTTCAGGCTCCTGCAAACAAAGCGACAGAAAAGCCCGACACAAAGAAGGAAACACTGGACGGCGACTTCGATATCGAGGTTGATATCCCAGGAATGAGCAGCACACCGAAACCAACAGCACCCGCTGTCGTTGCGCAGCCAAACGCTCAGCAACCTACAACCCCACAACCAACCGCTCCGCAACCAACAACAGAGCAACCAACAACAGAGCAACCCACCGCTCCGCAACCCGCAGAAGAACAGCCGAAACCTCGTATTATCAAAGGACCGGCACAGATTCAGGCAGAAAAGGAAAACGCTGCCAATGCAGAAGCAACCAAACCAACAGAGGAGAAGCCTGCTGAAGAAACACCTGCTACCGAAAACATAGCGGCTAACTCGGCTCCGGTACTTAAGATTCTCTACCCGGAAGACCAGTCGATGTTCCATACCGACCAGATAAAGCTGAAGTATCAGCTGATTGCGGGCAACTGCGCAGACAGCACACGCATCGTAGTAATGGTGGACGGTCAGCGACAACCTACGACAAGAGCGGTGAGAGCTGCTAACACTATCGACGTAGACCTGCCACGCCACGACTGCACCGTGATGATGTACGCTCAGAACAAGAACGGAAACAGCGAGCCGGCAACGATACGCCTTATCCGAGAGGCTACGTCTATGGAACTGCCGAAACTCTTCGTTGTGGCTATCGGCGTGGGCGACTATAACGACCCGAAACTGCCAAAACTGAGATTCACATGCAAGGACGCGAAGGACTTCTCTAAGGCTATCACATCAAAGAAGGGACTGCCCTATGAGGATGTGCAGGTGAAGATACTCTGCGACAACGAGGCTACACGAGCTGATATATTCGAGGCTATGGAATGGCTGAAGCAGGAATCGTCGCCTAACGACGTCTGCATATTCTTCTTCGCCGGACACGGAATGCGCGACGAGAAAGACCGATTCTACTTCATGCCTTACGGATGCAACACGGACAAGTTGTATGAGTGTTTCAGCGCTTCCGACTTCAGAAACGAGGCGGAGGATATTCACGGCAAACTCATCGCCTTTGTAGACGCCTGCTATTCAGGCGCTCTCTTTGAGGGCGGCAGATCGGCTGCCACGACTCACTTCATAGAGCAGCTGAAACGCTCGAAGAACGGCATGCTGCTCTACGCCTCAAGCTCGTCGGACACAAAGTCGCGCGAGGACGAGTCGTGGGAGAACGGCGCATTCACCAAGGCGCTGGTCGAAGCTCTAAACGGAGCTGCAAAGGAGGAGCACGCTGAGGGTCTATCTACTCAGGAACTTGAGCACTTCCTCTACAAGCAGGTGAGAAAACTCACCGACTTCAAGCAGACTCCGATATTCATTAACCCAAGTGGAATTGAGCACTTTAACATTTTCAATTATGAGAAATAAGACACTTGTGGCTCTCGCCACCTTGCTTTTCGCATTCGCTCCGATAGCAGCCAGCGCACAAAAGTACGTGGTTTACTCTGTTGTGGGCAAGGCTTACATACAAGAGGGCAAGACATTTACGCCGCTCTCTGCAAGAAAATACGTCACGCCGACTACGAAACTGAAGATTTCTTCTGAGAGTGCGGTGACTATCATCGACGAGAACAAACAGAAGATGCTGTCCTTCACACGCGAGGGAGTGAACACCGTAGGCAGTCTTGTGAGCATGTCGTCGAAGCGCACCAGGAATCTCACGAAGCAGTATATGGGCTATCTCGTGAAGCAGCTATTCAGTTCGTCTAAGAAGATGGTTCATCCCGACACCTACATGCAGGTGACCGGCACATCTTATCGTGCTGCGTCTAAAGACTCGCTCATGGCGGCTCGTCTTATTGAGATACTCAACGAAGGCACAGCAGCAAAAGGTTCTGCAGAACAGCAGCTGTTCAACAGCGAGAATGCCATTGCGTCTGACTTCGACGTGAGTCTCGAACTTGTGGACGTTGAAACCGGTCTGCCACTTGCGAACAGCGCAAAGCGCAACACGCCGTGCTACGTTCGTGTGAAGAACAACACCGAGGAGACGCTCTACGTCAACATTCTCAACATCGACAAGGACGGCAACAAGTATCTCATCCTGCCTATGGACGAAGAGGCAACGTGCTCAAACCTGCTTGTTCCGGCTAACAGCACCGTCGGTTTCAAGTCGGAGCCGTTCATAACGCCGGACATGCCGTCGCACGACGCATTCGTGCTTGTAGCAACTGAGGAGCCCGTCAACTTCAGCATCATGATGAACCCACTCACAAAGGGCGACATACAGCAAACCGATGCAAAGGTGGGCGTGGCAAGATTCAATCTTCTCACAGAATAGTTCTGCCACACATTATATTATATACATCATCAATATATTATATATAGCATTCATTTGATTTATATACAGCATTCATTGGAATCATGTATAGCATTCATTAGAATATCAACTAAAAAAACAGACTATATGCGACACAAACTATCGGGAATCGTATTGCTTCTCACCCTTCTCGCTACGCCTTCAGCTATGCAGGCACAGAAAGACCGCTTCGACAAGAAGAACGCCGACGAGTTCGTATACGAGCAACTCTCAAAGAACACGGGAGGAGAGGACTTCTGCAAGAAACTGATACTTAACAAGCAGAACCTTGCAGACACCAACGAGGAGAGAATTAAGTTGCTGCCAGGCAAGTCGTTCCAAATCAATTCGCTGCGTTCTGACGTGTTCATCGATGCAAAAACATGGAAACCGGTGTTCGACCATAGTTATCCTATGGAGTCGACGGTGAACTTGTTGATGAACTTGGCAGGCAACTGTAATGTTACGCTCACCCAGCATCAGTACGGCAACGTGAAGAAGACGCTCACCATGCCGCTGCACTCGGTATTCTTCGTGCTGACAAACGAGATGGACACCTACTGCAACGTAACACAGATAGACAAAGACCTGATAAAGGCAGACCTTGTGATGCACAACCCCAAACAGAACATCATACATCTCTTCATAGTGAGCATTCCTACCAACGAACTGTTCAAGAACGGAGGCAACATAAAGGCTGAATTATACGCAAACATACCGCAGAACGACATTAAAAACATATATAGCAAAAAAAGAAAATGAAAATGATAACACAAATCAAAAGCAGACTATTTCTTTTACTATTGGTTTTAACATGTGCAGGCAGCGCGCTTGCCGACACAACATTCAAGATTACGGACGGCGTTGTTGAGTCGCAGCTGAAAGACCGTATGGAAGCCAACACAAAAGCGTTGCTCGACGCATTCAGAAAGGCTGCCGACGACGGCGAAAAGACCGTAAAACTCTCGAAGGACAACGTATCGAAAACGGCTATTGAGGAGATTCGCGAGATATGGAAAAGCAGCGCTTTGAGCTGTCCGCCGATGAGCATACGCTGCCGCTGCTTGCAGACTAAAGACGGCTATCAGGTGCGTGGCATTCCGGTAGACATGCTTGAGGCTGACGAAGCTGACGCACGCCAGGAACTCACCGTAAACTACGACCACAACGGACTCATCACAAGCGTGGCTATCGCTATCGAGATGAACCGCTACGAGGAACTGATGGCTGCAAAGGAGTCGGAGCTCGACTATGCAAGACGTCAGATTATCGTAGACTTCATAGAGAACTTCCGCACGGCGTACAACCGCAAGGACAATGCGATGCTCAACAGCGTGTTCAGCGACAAGGCGCTCATCATCACTGGACGCGTGGTGAGAGAGAAGCCGAACAGCGACATGACTAAAATGACGCTTGCCAACAACAAAGTGGTATACATCAAGCAGACAAAGCAGGAGTATCTGTCCAAACTCGCAATGGTGTTCAAGACCGTGAAGTTCATCAACGTGAAGTTCTCTGACATCGAAATTGTAGAACACCCGAAGTACGACAACATCTACGGCGTGACGCTGAAACAGTTGTGGAAGACCGACCGCTATCAGGACGAGGGCTATCTCTTCCTGATGGTTGACTTCCGCGATTCGGACAATCCGCTCATCCAGGTGCGCACATGGCAGCCGTACAAAGACACGGCAGGCAACATCGTGACACAGAAGAAAGACGTCTTCCACCTCGGATCGTTCAGAATAGTAAGATAAAGACTTGACTAAAAAAACAAACAGACATAAAACATAAACATTTAACGTAATCATTATGAAAAGAATTATCTCACTCGCCGTGATGTGCCTCATGGCGTGCGTCGCTTTCTCACAGAATCTGCTGGAGATTACAGACATATCGCAGCCTAACGATGTGTATACCGGCGACAACGACAGAGCTGCTGTCATCTTCAAGTGCAACCAGTCGATTCCGCTCACCTTCGAATCGTCGATGGACAAGAGCGCTACGCCCTACAACACCGAGCTTGAAGGCTCTGACATGGTTTACTACATCGAGTTCCCTACCGGACAGAAGTATCGCGGACGTATGCTCACCATCACTTCGCCGGGATATGCACCAGCTACCGTGTTCATCGACGACTTGCAGCCGAAGCAGGTGCTTACCTACCAGGCTATCGACCCGAACAGCACCGTAGACGCAGGCTGCTACCGCGGACACCGCAACAAGGGTATGGAGGAGCTTAAGAACATGAACTATCAGGAGGCTCGCGACCAGTTTGTCGTGGCACGCGGCTGTACTGATGTCGACTCGCTTGAGAACGAGAACAACATTGCTCTGGTAGACACCATCCTCCACTACCGCGAGATTGGCGAGCAGAAGTTCAAGTTGCTCGACTACTACGGAGCCAGCGAATACTACAACCGAGTTATGGAGCTGAACCCGTACGACAACCTCGCTGCAAACCGCTACAACAACTGCCTCACAAAGTTCTTCAGCGAGTGCGATATGACCTACAAGCAGGCGGACTTCTACTACAACGAGAAGCAGTTTGACAAGGCACGCGAGCTTTACGCTCTGGCTGTGAAGAACAACTGCCCCACAAAGGTGCAGGCGCAGGAGCAGATAAACCGCATCGACCAGATTAAGGTAGACAAGAAGAGCCATGCAAGAGTGTTCACATACGAGTTCTCGAAGGACACTCCTATCGGCTTCTCTTACGGCAAGTACAAGAAGCATAAGGTGGGCGGATTCTTCAGCATGAGCCTCAACTCGAAGGTGTTCGAGATGATGCGCAACGACTGCCGCACTCCGGATATGCCTGAGGTGAACGTCAACTTTGGTTGGACGGTGAAGATTGTGAATCCGGTATGGATCTTCTTCGGTCCGGGCGCAACAACCAAGGTTTACTACGGCAAGTACGAGGTGACTGACGACCACGACGACATCTATCCTAACAAGAAGGGCTATCCTAACGACCCGGACGGCGTGTTGAAGCCGAAGGATGACGAGAAGGAGAACAAGAAGATTCAGGAATACACCAAGGACGACCAGAAAGCGAACCTTGCATGGGCTATCTCGCCGGTTATCGGTGTCTGCGCCAAGTATTCTTACTTCGCACTCCGCCTCACCTATCAGTATCGCTTCGCTATGGACTCTCATCTGAAGGACTTCATGGGCAGCCAGCGTTTGTCAATCGGTGTCGGTGTTAGCTTCTAACACCACGCACAAACAATCAGTCGGAAACACAATACAAGCATAAGAAAATGGTAAACATCGGACAACTCATCAAGGAAGAACTCGAAAAGCAAGGACGGTCGGCAGGCTGGCTTGCCAAAGAGCTTCACTGCAACCGCTCTACTGTATACAGAGCATTAGGACGCAACAGTATCGATACTGCCATGCTTGCAGACATCTCGAAGGCGCTGCACAAGGACTTCTTCAAAATCCTTTCTGACAACCTTTAAGAAATCTGAAAAACTAAGACATTAACACTATATAAGGTGGAACAATCATACGTATTGTTCCACCTTTTATCGTACAATAGCCCTATAAAAAACGGCTATCAAGAAGCTGTTACACTTCTGATAGCCGTAATATACTATAATCACGAATTAATAATTAGCAATCACCAATTAATAATTAATAATTACCAATTAATAATTTACTTCACGAGTACCTTCTGTACCGTGCCGTCAGCGAACTTGACGATGTTGATACCCTTCTGCAAAGCGTTGAGCTTTGTGCCATTCACTGTGTAGATGCCCTTAACAGCGTTCTGCACGGTAGCGTTGTTGATAGCTGTCGGGTCGCCGAACTGCTCGAAAGCCGAAACCTCAGCGAGCGACGGGTAAGAGTAAACATAGAGGTTGCAAATCACAGCGAGATACTTTGTCTTTACGCTCTCCGGGAAGATGTAGCTAAGCTCCGAAACCTCCTTCAAGCCAGAGAATGTCTTTGCGGTGTTCATGCGTGTGAGGTCGTCGCCCACAGCAATCTTCACGTCCTTGTTCACGTAGTTCATCTCGTTGTTGTCGTTCTCTGCGTAGTTCTTGTTCGGGATGTTCACAACAACCTTTGCAAGGTCCCACTGCTTGCCTTCCGGAGCTGTGAAGATAACCCACACGTCGTCGCGGTGTGTAGACGGCGCCTCGATATCGCTGAGAGCCTCGTCAGTCTTGTTGCCATCGGTAAGACCGCTGATGTCGTACGTGTCGTAAGCAGCCTCAAAAGAGTAGTCGCTCTTGTAGTGGCGCACCTCAGCCTTCTTGCCCTTGAGCACGTTAGGCTGTGTTGTAGCGTCAACCTCTACCAGCACAGTTGCCTCCTCGTAGTCGTCGCCGTTCTCAACGCGGATTGTAACGATGTCGTCGCCCATGCGCTTCTGAGCAGTAAGCGGGATGATGAATGTCGACTTCTTGGTGTTCTCCTTGATTGTGCCGATCTTCACGTTGCCGTTCTTGCTTGTAGCCGTACACTTGAACTGCGGGTCCTTAGCCACCTCGCCGAGGTCGTAAGTTACGTAGATGTTGTTGGTCTCGCCAGCGTTGATAGTCATCTGCTCAGGCGAAGCCGAAATCTTCATGCTGTTGTCCTTCTTGCCGTAAACCTCAAACTCCCAGATGCGGAGGATGCCGTTAACGTGCGGAACGAGCTTCACGTAGCGAGCGCGAGTCGGAGCGATGAAGTCAGACTTGATGCTCTCGCTCTGGCGGTTGTATGTGTCTACAACAGTTGTCCAGTGCTCGTTGTCCTCAGAGAGAAGAATCTGGTAAGAGTCGATCTGGTCTACGCCCGACTCCGGACCTGAGTTGCCGTCATATATCTTGAAGCCGTAGATGCGGTAAACGCCCTGGAGGTCGAATGTAACCCAGTTGTCAGCGCTCACGTTGCACCACTTGTCGCTTACAGAATAAGGATAAGTCTCGCCGTCGATAATCTTGTCTGGCACCTCCTGATAGTTGGTAGAGCCGCTGTAGCCGAGCACCTTCTTCTGATATACTACATTGTATATCTTCTTGTACTCCTCCTCGGTCATTACGTCGAGGATATTGCTTGAAGTAGTAGATGTGCCGATGGCGTTAGTCACCTCTACACTCACGCGCTGCTTGCCCACCTTCTCTGCAACTACGGTGATAGTCTGGTCGGTGAGTGAGAAGCCGTTTGCAAGCTTCAAGCCCTCGGGCAGAGTCCACTTGAAGGCAGTCGGATTACCCGTACCGTTAGCTGTGATAGTAGCGCTCTCGCCCACCTTCAGATAGCTGTTGCTGATAGTGAACGAAACAACCGGAGCGGTAGCCTGCGGGTAGTCGAGCACGATGCTCTTGCCCTTCTGCTGGCGCATGTCCTTCATAACCGGAGTAACGATGAACTTAACGTACGACTCGTTATCCTTACGCTGGAATGTCGGAACGTAGAACGCCTCGTCGCGTGTCTGTCCAACCAATGTCTGTGTGCCGTCCTCGTTCTCCTTATAGATATCGAAGTGGTCGAAGTCGGCTGTATAGTCGAAGTCCCATGTCAGACGAGCGTCGCCCTGCACGTTGCCCAGCGTGCTTGTCGTAGCCAGGTTCTTTACCTCGATAGCCGCGGGAGCGTAGTTTGCAGGCAGAACAGAGAGTTCGCCGAGCGAGAGTTCGTAGTCGTATACCGTGAACTTAGCCTTAACGTTAAGACCTATCATATAGATTGTCTTGCCGTTGAGCGAAGAGAGGTCGTACTCAGCAACTGTCCAACCGTTCTTTGTCGTAGTAGTCGGGTTAGAGAGCGTAACGTCCGGATTTACCGAACTTGTTGTAGAGAGCTTCACCTCTACAGAAGCATTCGTTGTGTTCGACGACTTGTAAACCAGGCGCAATGTGCCACCGCCGTTCACGGCGAGCTGAGTCTTGTACAGACGCCAGAGGTGGTCGCCGGTGAACGCAGAGCCGCCCTTCAGCTTAAGGCTCGAACCGAAGTTCCAAGCGTCCTCCCAGTTGATCTCGAAAGAAGCATCGTCCTTGTTCTCCATCCAGTAGCGCCATGTTGGCATGATGCTCTGCACGCCAGAGTGGTACCAGTCTTGCGAAGCCTTCACCTCGCCCTCTACGAAGCGGTGCTTGCCCACACCTACGCAGAACGACGTTGTGAACGGCATTGAGTTGATAACCGAACGCTCGAGCACGTGACCCGAGATGCCCGACCAAGCATCTGTAGTAACAGTGGGGTCGCCGGCATAGTTGGTCCACATCTGCATCTCGTTCTCGAAAGTTTTCGTTATAGCCTTGTATGCGTCAGGACCGGTATCGTTCTTGCCGAGCAAGTTGCGCACGTTGTCCTTCCATGTCTTCTCCTCAGGGCAGAAGAGGTCGAGCGAACCGACGTGTCCGCTGGTAGGCATTGCTCTATTGAGCGCACTTTCAAAACCGGTGTGTCCGTTTGCAGCCACCTGCACACCACCGTAAATCTTAGAGAATGTCTCCGCCTCTGTGCAGCCGAGCTGGCTTGCATAGCTGCGATAGTCGCCCGGCGAACCGTACTCGAGGAACTGCGATGTATTCTTGTGCGACTTCAGGATTGACACATTCGGAGAGTAAGAAGCGTTGTACCACTGAATCTCCATCTGTGTATCGCCGTTAGCGTCGGCAATTTTGTTGAACTCCTTGATGAAACCAATCCACTCCGAATCGGTACCGCCGCCGGTCTCCTCGTTGATGAACCATCCGTCGAAGCCGATGTATTTAGCAATCTCGTAGAGCTTCTTGGCGTAGATATACTCACCGTTCTCCTTAGTAAGCATCTGGCGCACCCATGCCTGGTTGCCACCGTAAGCGTACGGCGGGAAGAACACCTGACCCAGCACCTTCACACCGCTCTGGTGAGCAGCGTCGATAGAGCCTGCTGGCGGCGGGATGATGATACCCTCAGAAGCCGAACCTGCCCAATAAACGAGCTTGTCCATATACTGCCAGTAGGTAGGCTGATAGCCGAGGAAGTTGTAAGCGCCCTGCGACGGACACATAGAACATGTCGGGAAAAGGATTGGAGCGTTGCAGATCTGACCCTCATAATACTGGTTCTGGTTAGCCTTCATCAGCGTTGGCTCCTTGAAGCGCTTTGCCAATGGCACACGCGAGCGGTTAAACTTTGCGTCCTTGTCGGTCTCCGGCGACCAGTTCTTGATGTCGTCAGGATGCCAGCATCCGCCGTACGGCTGCTGTGCGTATGCTCCTTCTACGAACATCGCTGCTACAGCCGCGAGAATTAAACGATTAAGTTTCATTTCGGTTTGTTTAAGTTATTGATTAATTATTAATAAGCAGGTTTTCGTCTGGCTCTCCTACGTGTCGAGCCGGTTTTCAGGACCCTTATACCAAGCCCTTCTATTGTTATTAATGAGTTTACAAGGCGCAAAGTTACTCTAAAATGAAGATACTACAAAATAAATGGCAATTTATTTTTATTGTTGAGTTGCAGCCAAACTTATTAAGAGTTTACCTTAACACCACAAATTCTCATCGTGCACCGTACGCCGTCCGATCGGACACCGAACGCGACCCAATCGGACGGCGGACGGAATCTGATTGGACGGCGGACGGAATCTGATCGGACGGCGGACGGTAAACCACTCCTATTACATATCCTCAATAGACAAGCCTTTATACTCTATGTCGTATTTATTGAATCTTCCTGTAGTATGGAAGAAGTGCTCGGCTTTTTCTTTCACTATACCGATAACCACATCCTTAGCTTGCCGTTTAACCTCATAGAAACAAACAGTCCGTTCTATTTCGTCTACAGCTATTATGTCTATTTCGTTTTCACCCCTTCTATCCCACCATGAGGCTATATTAGTATACAGCTCGCTCTCTATCATCTTAGCCTTGAAATACCTCTCAAGCACCTTTCCGGTATACGTAGTATAGTCTCTGTCCATTATTATTTTCAGTTTCTTGTTGGCTCCCACCTCCAACATATAGTTGTATCTGTAGATATACCTGAACCAAATGCGCAGAAAGTTGTCTTCT
>OBCQ01000096.1_pt1 | contig 23548 bp, 25 predicted proteins | sample 1517991 | NCBI WGS metagenome assembly OBCQ01 (sample SAMN03418263, study PRJEB22391) | human gut metagenome | biome: human-gut; feature: organic feature; material: feces | host: Homo sapiens | place: Tanzania | collected 2013-01
CAATCCCTCCGCCTCACATTCGTTCGGCACCTCCCTTTACACAAGGGAGGCTGAAATGTAGCTGTCTTTATTCCTTGCTCATAACTTTTTTCTGCCAAGACCTTTTACCGCATTTCGGGCATTTCATATAACGGGTTGTTCCTAAATGCATTGCAAAATATACTGAACTGTACTTCGGTACATATTTGTTATGACATTTTTGACATTCATAATAGCCCGTTTCTGCTTCGATTTTCAATGCAAATGAAACGCCGACTATCAAAAAGGCGAAAGCAAATACAAACAATAATATTTGTGCGGTTGTGTTCTTTACAAAAAACACGGCGACAAGAACTTGTATCAGAAAAGAAATAGTCGAGCCGAAGCCGATAACATTTTCATACATCATCAGCTTTTTATTTTGCATTTCCTCTTTCTTTACCATTTCGAGTAAAGCTTTTTCTGCTTTTTCGTTGTAATTTTCCACGGATACAACCTCCCCACAAAGCAAATCATTGATTGTGATTTTTAACAATTTGCATAATTCGGGCATTAAAGAGGCGTCGGGTAATGATTTTCCCGTTTCCCATTTTGAAACGGCACGGTCTGTTATGCCGAGCTTTTCCGCTAATTGAAGTTGGGTTAAGCCCTGTTCTTTTCTTTTGCTTGCAATAAACTTTCCGATTTTAACTTGATTCATTTTGTCGCCACCTCTCGCTTGCTTATTTACATTTTAGCCGAATTATAATAAAAAGTCTACAAACCAACGGTTGAGTTGGAGATTGAATTTGATTTTTCACTCGTTACATATTATATCATAAATTACTTGTGCGGTAGCACAAGCGGAACGAAGTGACGGCGGCAACAGCCGCAATTTAGTCATTCAATGTTCTCCGAAACGGTCAAAATCTTTGATTTTGCAAGCGTTTCGTGAGGTTATTATATCATTGTAAAAAGTATTGAGCAACCAAACTTTTGTAGCATTTTCTCCTCAATTTATAGTATATAAGTGAAAGGGGATGAAGTAATGTCCGAAAAAATAGTGCAAAAGCGTGTTTTCAAAATTATAATTTCAATATTATGCTTGATTTTAACCGTGTCGGTTGCTGTTATAGGCTTGCAAAACCATAACAAAAAATCAACGGGTTATGTGCCGACCGTGTTAATCGGAAACGCACAATATGTCATTTGCGGTGACGAGGGCGAGGCGGAAATTTTGAAAAATTGCGGTTTACCTGCGAAATTGACCGCTGACCTTGTCGGAAATTTTGTTTCATATTTAGAATATGACGGGGAGCATAACTATACACTTACCGAAAATGAAACTGAAATTCCGATGTTTGAATATAAGCCTCAAACGAACACGAATGTTTATATTGTGCGTATCGACGGCAAATACTTTGCTGCTGTTAAATATTACGGCAACGGTTATCACGGCATCAAACAGATAGCACAATAAAGCTTTCTCCGTAACACCCCTGATAAAAAGCTTGCAAAGATTATTTCGTATGGTATAATATAAATCATAGTAATATTTTTATTGATTATCATTAAAATTCTTTATATCACAATGAACGAGGTATATTATGCGAGAAATGCAGGATAAATATGAAATTTTCTTGAAAATTTGCGAGACGGGAAGCTTTTCAAAAGCGGCTGAATCGTTGAATTATACGCAGTCGGGAATAAGTCAAATGATAGCAGGCTTGGAGAGTGAACTGGGTGTAAAGCTGTTTGCCCGAATGAAAAAAGGCGTTGTTTTAACGGACGGAGGTAACAGATTGTTGCCGTATATCCGTGAAATGGTCAACCAAAAGGACAAGCTTCGTCAGGCGGCTTTTAATATCAACAATAAAATCGAGGGAAAGCTGCGAATCGGTACATTTTCAAGCGTAACGGCGCTTTGGATGCCGCAGATAGTCAAGTTTTTCAACGAAAAATATCCACAGGTTGAAATTCAAATTCTTGACGGCAACTATGACGAAATCAGGGATTGGATAATTAACGGTCAGGTTGACTGCGGTTTTTTGTCGTATATCGTGGCGGACGAGCTCGGTTTTGTGCCGCTTTACAGAGATCCGCTTTTTGCCGTTATGCCAAAAGGACATCCGCTGTCGTTCAAGGATACAGTTACGCCCGATGAACTGATGAAATATCCGTTTATAATCGAAACACCCGGTTGCGACAACGATATTCAGCACCTTTTGGACACCTGCACCGAAAAACCTGAAATTTCGTACAGCTTTCGTGATGATAATTTGATAATGGCATTTGTGAAAAACGGGCTTGGCGTTACGATTTCACAGGAGCTTGTTATCAAGGCGGTGCGAACAAGCGGCATTGACGTCAGACCGCTTTCGCCTGAGTGGTACAGAACAATCGGCTTTGCGTTTTCAAAATCCGCAAACTCCGTGGCGCTTAAAATCTTGTCCGAATATCTGGAAGAGAATTTTTGCAATATATAGGGCGAAAATACAGATTTTGCGGTTGTCCGTAATCCGCAAAAGACAGCCAAAGGCTGTTGCGAACGATACAAAAATAATGATGACGTGGTAGGGCGGTGGCTTGCTGCCGCCGAGGAAATCAGCGTATTTATAATAACTTTCGGTATATAACAAATTGAAAATTTAGCACAAACACAGGCTCCCTTGTAAAGGGAGCTGTCGTTTTTTTGGAACAAAAAATGACTGAGGGATTTTACAAAATCATATAAAATCAACCTTACAATCCCTCCGAGTTGCCTGCGGCAACCCACCGTCTCACCTGCCGGTTCGGTCGGTGCTTCTGCATTAAATGCAGAGGTCTCCACAGGAGACCCGCACCCTTTACACAAGGGAGGCTGAATATGCGGTTGTCCCTATGGTTGTGCGTAATTATTGGCTTACGTTTCTTCGTCTTGCAAAAGATTGTAAAGGTTCGAATCCCAATAACAACTTACAAAAAATAAAGGGTATAGCAAATGCTATACCCTTTTTTCTTGGCGGAGAGCAAGGGGCTTTTTTCGGCGTACTGCCGTACGCCTTCGCATCGCTTCGCTCTTTAACAACGGACTTTCAAACAGTCCACCGGACTGTTTTCATCGGCAAAGCCGACCGTCCTTGTTCGAATCCCTTGCTGTCTTATCAACAAAAAACAAAGGGTATAGCAAATGCTATACCCTTTATTCTTGGCGGAGAGCAAGGGGCTTTTTTCGGCGTACTGCCGTACGCCTTCGCATCGCTTCGCTCTTTAACAACGGACTTTCAAACAGTCCACCGGACTGTTTTCATCGGCAAAGCCGACCGTCCTTGTTCGAATCCCTTGCTGTCTTATCAACAAAAAATAACGGTACAGTGTTTACAACACCATACCGTTATTTCTGGCGGAGAGCAAGGGATTCGAACCCTCGAAACCGTTTTGGCGGTTTACACGATTTCCAATCGTGCTCCTTCGACCAGCTCGGACAACTCTCCGTGTCACCTGTGATATTATATACGATTGTTTGAAAAAAATCAAGTGTGAATTGCAATGAATAATTTTTTGTTGTATAATATCTAAAAACAAGTGTTGATTTAATAGCTTTGCGCTTAAAATACGGAGTTAATATGTTTAAGAAATCTGTTTGCGTTATCACTTCTTTGATTTTAATAATGCTGTCATTCTGCGGTTGCTTCGGCAGGGGAAAGGCGAACAAATCATTTGCTGTGCCGATTATCGGCGAGCCTACGAGCCTTGATCCTCAAATTGCAAAGACCGACAGCGAAAAAATGATAGTTCTCAACTGCTATGAGGGACTTTTCAGAATAAATAAGGACGGGGCAATCGAAAACGGCGTTTGCGAGAGCTATACCGTGTCCGACGACGGCTTGCGTTACACCTTTAAGCTTCGACAGGACGCACAATGGGCGCTTTTCTCGGGGCACAAAAACGTTTTGGGGGAGAATTATGCCGATACCTTTGATATAAACGTTTATGCCGAGGATTTTGCGTTTGCTTTTGACAGGATTTTTGACCCTGCCATAAATTCGCCCTATTCCGCACTCTTTTCGTCCATAGCCTCTTACAGCGCAGACGATAAATACACGTTTTCAATTACTCTCAATTCAAAGGATGATAGTCTGCTTTACAATCTCGCTTCTGCAGGTGCTGTTCCTTGCGATAGGGAATTTTACGAGCTTACGGGCGGAAAATACGGACTTGACGCCAAGTATTCGCTTTGTAACGGTCCTTTCAACGTCGGCAAATGGATTGAAGGCACTTCTATCAGAATTGACCGCAACAATGAATACAGCGGCGAAAACAAGGTTATGCCATCGTCCGTAACGTTCTATGTGAACACAAGCCGTGATGCAGTTGCGGATAAAATGAACAACGGTATTTATGACGTTGCGTATCTCAACAATCTCAACTATTCACGCATTGCCGATAAATCGAGCTTTAACACACAGAGTGTTGAAAACACGGTCTATTCGTTCATATTAAATCAGTCCGATAAATATCTCGGAAATAAAAACATCAGACTTGCTCTCGCATATTCTGCCGATTTATCGCTTGCAGGCACAATTTCCGAGGATATTAAGCCTGCCGTAAGCTTTGTTCCGCCGTATTGCAAGGTCGGCACAACGCAATATACACCGTCGGATGCGACGGGCTCTGTATATACCTTTAATTCGACAAAGGCAAAGCAATATTTTGAGCAGGGCTTGCTTGAAATAGACTCGTCAAGCGTTGAGCTTGAAATTAAATGCACCGAGGAATACGAAACCTTTGTTAAGCAAATTGTTCAGGTTTGGCAAAAGACGCTGGGTGTAAAATTCGCTGTTACCGTAAGCGTAGCAGCAGGCGATGAGCTTGATTCAACGGTTGCTTCGGGCAATTATTCGGCTGTGTTTTATCCGTTTACCGCAAACACCGTCAATGCAAATGAATTCCTTGAAAGCTTCAGCAACAATTCAAAGTTGAATTATAAATCGGATCGCTTTGAAGCCGCTTTACAGCAGGTCAGAGCCTCCTCACGGGACAATTCTCAGCTTTTGGAAAGTTGTAAGAACGCTGAAAAAGTTTTAATCGACGAAGCGGTTATGCTCCCCGTTATATATGAATACAGCTATTTCATTCAAAATAAGGGCGTCAGCGGAATATATTTCTATCCGACAGGGGATATAATGTACTTTATCAATGCGGTGAAGAAGTAAAATGAGTAATAAAAGAAAATTTTTTATAGTGCTTTCGTGGATATTGGTTGTCGCTTGTATGATAACGATTTTTATGCTATCGGCTCAACCTGCCGTGAAATCTTCGGAGTCATCCGATTCCTGCATAAAATGGTTGTATGATATGTTCGGAATAAGAGTCAGCTCGCACTTTATACGAAAAACGGCGCACGCATTGGAATTTTTCGGCCTGTGTCTGCTGTTCAATTTGGCATTCGGCGCAACGACCTTGAAATTCAAACCGCTTATATCCTTTATATTGACCGTTCTATATGCAGTATCGGATGAAATTCATCAGATTTTCGTTGACGGCAGAGCGTGTATGTTTAAGGATGTCCTTATTGACTCGGGCGGTGCTGCCGTGTGCATAATTGTTTTGTCAATCGTTTATTTAATATATAAAAAACACTGTGGAAAAAGAGGAAAAGTATGTCAGTTTTAAGACCTTTCAAAGCAATCAGACCTAAAAAAGAGTACGCAAGCAGGGTAGCCGCTTTACCTTACGACGTTATGAATTCCGAGGAAGCTCGGGAGATGGTTAAAGGAAATCCTTATTCCTTTCTCCATGTCGATAAGGCGGAAATAGACTTGCCGAAGGACACCTATATTTACAGCGAGGAAGTATATAACAAGGCTTACGAAAACCTTTCTTCGCTTGTGTCGGACGGAGTTCTTCAACAGGACGAAAAGCCTTGCATTTACATCTATGAGCAGACAAGAGAGGGCAAGGTGCAAACAGGTATTGTCGGCTGTGCTTCTATTGATGATTATATGAACAACGTAATCAAAAAGCATGAGCTTACAAGAGCCGACAAAGAGGCGGACAGAATACATCATGTTGACACTCTCGACGCAAATACGGGTCCTATTTTCTTGGCACATCGGAAAAATGATATACTCAGGGAGATCATTACCGATTGGAAAGAGTATCACGAAGCGGAATATGATTTTGTTTCTGACGGCGTTCGTCAAGAGGTATGGGTAATTGACGACGATAAGGTTATCAACAGAATAACCGAGGAATTTTCAAACATTCCGTCGTTGTATATTGCCGACGGACACCACAGAGCCGCTTCCGCTGTTAAGGTCGGACTTAAAAGACGTGAGGCAAATCCGAATTACACGGGCAACGAGGAATTCAACTTCTTCCTCTGCGTTGTGTTCTGTGCGGACGACCTTGCGATTATGGATTATAACAGAGTAATCGCAGACCTCAACGGTAATACAAAAGACGAGTTTATAAATAAAATTTCCGATAAATTCGAGGTCGAAAAGGTCGGTAATTCCGCTTACAAGCCCGAAAAACGCCACACCTTTGGTATGTACCTTGAAAATGAGTGGTATTGCCTCAAGGCGAAGGACGGAACATTTGACGAAAAAGACCCCGTAAAGAGCCTTGATGTTTCGATTTTGCAGAATAATCTCATTTCTCCGATACTCGGAATTGACGACCCGAGAACAGATAAACGAATTGATTTTGTCGGCGGAATCAGAGGTCTCAGCGAACTTGAAAGACGTGCCGACAGCGATATGAAGCTTGCTTTTTCGATGTTTCCTACTACACTCGATGAGCTTATGGCGATTGCGGATGCAGGACTTATTATGCCTCCGAAATCTACTTGGTTTGAGCCGAAGCTTTTAAGCGGTTTATTTATTCACGAATTGCATTGAAAAAACAAGAGGTATAGTGTATAATACTCTGTGCCGAAAACAAAATAAAGGAATGAAATAAATGAAATTAGGAATAGTAGGCTTGCCGAATGTCGGTAAAAGCACACTTTTTAATGCTATTACAAACGCAGGTGCACAGTCGGCAAACTATGCTTTCTGTACAATAGAGCCGAACGTCGGTGTTGTCGATGTTCCGGATTACAGACTTGATAAATTGGCGGAGATGTATTCTCCCGACAAGGTAACTCCCGCTTCAATCGAATTTGTTGATATTGCAGGACTTGTAAAGGGTGCGTCAAAGGGCGAGGGACTCGGAAATAAGTTCCTTTCGCATATCCGTGAGGTTGACGCAATCGTTCACGTTGTAAGATGCTTTGAAAACGACGATATAATTCACGTTGAGGGCTCGATAGACCCTGCAAGAGATATCGAAACCATAAATCTTGAATTGCTTTTGTCGGACGCTGAAATTCTTGACAGAAGAATTGCAAAGGCTGAAAAAGAGCTTAAAGGCGATAAATCACTTCAAAAAGAGGTCGATTTTCTCCACAGACTTAAATCGGAGCTTGACAGCGGCGTAAACGCAAGAGCTGTCGAGGCTGATGAGGAAGAGGCTGAAATACTTTCGGGTATCGGTTTGCTTTCGGCAAAACCTGTTATTTACGCTTGTAATATGAGCGAGGACGATTTCAAGAACAACATTGAAACCAATGTTCGCTATAATGCGGTTAGAGAGCTTGCAGCTAAAGAGGGGGCAGAGGTGCTTCCGATTTGTGCAGAGCTTGAAGCTGAAATTTCTTCACTCGATAAGGAAGAAAAGGAAATGTTCCTTTCGGATATCGGCGTTGATAAGGGCGGACTTGACCTTTTAATTCAGCGTTCGTATGACTTGCTCGGTCTTATGTCCTTCCTCACGGCAGGCAAGCCCGAGGTCAGAGCGTGGACAATAAAGAAAGGCACAAAAGCACCTAAGGCGGCAGGAAAAATTCACTCTGATATTGAAAGAGGATTTATTCGTGCTGAGGTTGTTTCGTTTGATGATCTTATGGCTCTCGGCTCAATGCAGGCGGCAAAGGAAAACGGCAAAATTCGTTCCGAGGGTAAGGACTATATTATGCAGGACGGCGATATTGTCCTCTTTAGATTTAATGTTTGATAAAATTTGATTATCAGCGCCCGTAGCTCAGTTGGATAGAGCGTCAGACTCCGACTCTGAAGGCCGCTGGTTCGACTCCAGTCGGGTGCGCCACGTCGTCACGGACTTTGTATCGTTCGTGACGGCTTTTTTATTGAAAAATCCATCCCTCACTCACGCCGTCGTTCCTCCTTCCCGAAACAGGTCACGCTCAAGTCGCCTGTTCGGTTGTAAACGCCTTCACGACGGCTTTGTTTCGCTACCACCCTGTTTCGGTTGAGGCGGTATAAGTAAATTTGATTTATGTTTGTTTACCCGACGATTACATTGTAATTGTCTTTTCAGTTCTATTCGCCTTGCGGCGAGTTCTATTGCTTCGCAGTGATATACGGCTTTCAGCCGAGTGATATTGCCTTACGGCAGTTAAAGAGGCGAATATAATATCACTGCGACGAAGTCGCAATATCACTTTTGCGAAAGCAAAAATATCACACCGAACGAAGTGAGGTATATCACAAAAAATTTACTATATATTAGAGGTGTACATATGGCTGAAAGTGTTTTAAGAAATGAATCCAAAGACTTTGCGAAACGCATAATTCTTTTGTGTAAAGACATTAAGCCTACAACAAAAGAAACAGTATTAACAAATCAACTTTTACGCTCCGGCACATCAATAGGAGCTAATATTTACGAAGCACAATATGCTCAAGGTAAAAAAGACTTTATTTCAAAATTGGAAATAGCACAAAAAGAATGTTATGAAAGTGAGTATTGGATGGAATTGTTATTTGAGACAGGTTATATTACCGAATCAAAATACAAGCCGCTAAAAAATCAGTGCGGCACAATTCGCAGAATGCTTATTTCTTCTTTAACAACTGCAAAGAACAATAAAAATTAACAAGGCTGTGTGAAAGTCATACAGTTCTATTCGCCTAACGGCGAGTTCTATTGCTTTGCAAGCTGATTTTATATTTTCACAAAATTCCCTTAACTTTTTCTTTTGATTGTATTTTTATTTAGCTTATGCTACAATAAATTTATAGAATCTGAAAAGGCAAGGGCTTTTTCTTTATACGGGAGAATACTATGAATATCAAGGATATACTTTCAAAATGCGACCACACACTTTTGTCTCAGACGGCAACGCTTGACGAAATTAAAGAAACCTGCACAGATGCGATTAAATACGGTACTGCATCGGTTTGCATACCTGCTTGTTATGTCAAAGAAGCAAAGGAGTTTGTCGGCGATAAAACGGCAGTTTGCACGGTAATCGGCTTCCCGAACGGATATTCCACGACGGCGGCAAAATGCTTTGAAACCCGTGATGCAGTCGAAAACGGTGCTGACGAAATTGATATGGTAATAAATATCGGCTGGCTTAAAGATAAAAAATATGACGATATATTGTCGGAAATAAATGAGGTCAAAAAAGCGTGTAACGGCAAACTCTTAAAGGTTATTATCGAAACCTGCCTTTTGACCGACGACGAAAAAATCAAGATGTGTCAAATCGTTTCAAAATCCGATGCCGATTACATTAAGACCTCGACGGGCTTTTCGACTGCGGGTGCTACAAAGCACGATATTGAGCTTTTCAAGGCTAATGTTACGGGTGATACAAAAATCAAGGCGGCAGGCGGAATATCTTCCGTTGAGGATGCGGAAGAGTTTATAAAGCTCGGCGCATCAAGGCTCGGAACAAGCCGAATTGTCAAAGCGGTCAAACAGGGAAATCTTTTATAAGGAAATGATTTTATGTCAAAAAGAGTGTTTTTAATTGTGCTTGATTCCTGCGGCGTGGGCATGCTTCCCGACGCTTCGGAATTCGGCGATTATGATTGCAACACGTTAAAAAGAATATCGGCGTCGCCCGAGTTTTCGGCTGAAAATATGCTGAAAATGGGTATCGGCAATATTGTAGGCTGTGATTATCTCGAACAGACCGAAGCACCGTTGGCGGCTGTCGGAAAATGTGCCGAATTATCACGTGGAAAGGATACGACAACAGGACATTGGGAAATTGCGGGCGTTATATCAAAAAAGCCTATGCCGACTTATCCCGAGGGCTTTCCGAAAGATATTATCGATGAGTTTTCCGAAAAAACGGGCAGGGGAGTTCTCTGCAATAAACCGTATTCGGGAACGCAGGTTATCAAGGATTACGGCGACGAGCATATAAAAACGGGCAAGCTTATTGTTTACACCTCGGCAGACAGCGTGTTTCAAATTGCGGCGGATGAGGAAGTTGTACCGCTTGAAAAACTCTATGAATACTGTAAAATCGCACGCAAAATTTTATGCGGTAAAAACGCTGTGGGCAGGGTAATTGCAAGACCGTTTGTTAAAAGGGACGGCGAGTTTATAAGAACGGCAAACCGACACGATTTTTCACTTGAGCCGCCGAAGCCGACGTTGTTGGATATGCTTTCAGGCAACGGCAAAGCAGTTTATGCGATAGGTAAAATATACGATATTTTCGCTTCCCGTGGAATAACGGAACACGTGTTCACACATTCCAATAAAGAGGGAATGGAAAGGACTTTGGAAGCTGTTTCAATGGATTTTGAGGGGCTTTGCTTTACAAATCTTGTTGATTTTGATATGCTCTACGGGCACAGGCAGGATATTGACGGCTATGCCCGTGCTTTCTCGGAGTTTGATAAATGGCTTCCGTCTTTTACGGAGAAAATGCGAGATGACGACATTCTTATCATCACGGCGGACCACGGCTGCGACCCGGGCGATAACAGCACGGATCACACAAGAGAGTATATTCCGCTTGTGGTTTACGGGAAGAAAATTAAACCTGAAAATCTCGGTATTCGAAAGACCTATGCCGATATTTCCGCAAGTATCGCCGAGTATTTCGGAATTGATTACAGCGGCGCAGGGGAGAGCTTTCTATCAAAGGTCAAGAAATGAGGTAGCTTATGACTAAACAAGAGCTTTGCACTTTGGCAATTAAAAGTATGAACAATGCCTATTCGCCTTATTCGGACTATAAAGTCGGTGCGGCGTTGCTTTGCGATAACGGCAAGGTTTTCACAGGCTGTAATGTGGAAAATTCGTCCTACGGTGCTACCGTGTGCGCCGAAAGAACAGCGATTTTCAAAGCCGTAAGCGACGGAGAGCGTGATTTTTCAATGCTTGCAGTGGCAGGCGGTAATGAAAACGAATTGAGCGATAAGTTTTTGCCGTGCGGAATTTGCCGTCAGGTTATGGCTGAATTTTGCAAGCCCGATTTTACAATTTTGGTTGTAACGGGTCAAAGCACATACAAGGAATTTACTCTTTCGGAGCTTTTGCCGAACGCTTTTTTGCTATAAGTGTCTTAATTGAGACAAATTAAAAAGCTCACAAAAAATATTTTAACGGTCAAATGAACACTATATTTGACAAATTCATTAAAATATACGCTTAAAAATAACAGATGAACTTAAAATAAGCTTACGATTTAATGCTTTGAACTCATTTTGGGAATATTTGACCCTTTTAGCTTTTGAAAATAACGAAGTACCTCAAAAACGTTGATAATTGAACGCCTTTATAATTTTTGACAAGTAAAATTTTTAGTAATACAATACAGATACACAATCGATTTGTGTATTGCACAAAGGAGGAATGGTATTGTACGAGATAATAATCGAAAACACTACGGCATTTTGGCTGATACTTCTCGCCGCATTCACGATAATTGAAGCGGCAACCGTACAGCTTGTGTCTGTTTGGTTTGCGGTAGGTGCCTTAGGCGCACTCGTGTCGTCGTTTGCACATACGGATTTCAAGGTGCAGGTAATAGTTTTTATTGCCCTGACAATTTTGAGTTTTGTTGCTACAAGGCCGCTTGTTAAAAAGTTTACCAAATCCAAGATTCAGTCAACGAACGCAGACAGATGTCTTAATGAAACTGCCGTGGTGGTTGAAGAAATCGACAACCTGAACGCAAAGGGTCAGGTAAAGGTCAACGGGAATATTTGGTCGGCAAGAAGCATAGATGATAAAATAATTCCCGAAAACACGCTCGTTAAGGTTTTGAAAATCGAGGGCGTAAAAGTTATAGTTGAAGAAATAAAGGAGTAAATGAATTATGGGCTATGTATTTTTAGGTATTTTAGTTGTTCTTCTTGCGATTGTTGCGGCAAACATTAAGATTGTTCCGCAATCAAAAGCATACGTAATCGAACGCTTGGGTGCGTACAGCACAACATGGCAGACAGGCTTTCATGTAAAAGTTCCGTTTTTTGAGAGAGTAGCAAAAATTGTTTCTCTTAAAGAGCAGGTTGTTGACTTCGATCCGCAGCCCGTTATCACAAAGGATAACGTTACAATGCAGATTGATACGGTAGTATTCTTCCAGATAACCGACCCGAAGCTTTATACCTACGGTGTTGAAAGACCGATTTCGGCTATCGAAAATCTTACCGCTACAACGCTTCGTAATATTATCGGCGAGCTTGAGCTTGATGCAACTCTTACCTCCCGTGATACAATCAACGCTAAAATCAGAGTAATTCTTGACGAGGCGACAGACCCGTGGGGCATTAAGGTAAACCGTGTTGAGCTTAAAAACATCATTCCTCCCCGTGAGATTCAGGACGCAATGGAGAAGCAGATGAAGGCAGAGCGTCATCGCCGTGAGGCAATCCTTACTGCTGAGGGCGAAAAGGCAAGTAAGATACTTGTTGCCGAAGGTCATAAGGAGTCGCAGATTCTTGATGCAGAGGCTCAAAAGCAGGCTGCTATTCTTCGTGCCGAGGCTGTAAAGGAAGCTAAAATCCGTGAGGCAGAGGGCGAGGCTGAGGCTATCCTTGCCGTACAGAGAGCAAACGCAAAGGCAATCGAGCTTATAAATCAGGCTAATCCCAATCAGGCGGTGCTCACTCTCAAGAGCCTTGAAGCATTCGCAAAGGCTGCCGACGGTCAGGCTACAAAGATTATCATTCCATCGGAAATTCAGGGCATTGCAGGGCTTGCAACAAGCTTTAAAGAGCTTGTAACAGACGAAAACAAAGAATAATCAACACTCAAGGCAAAATAAAAAACGGCGTGTATCGAGCAACCGATATGCGCCGTAATTTTTGTCTTATGCTTTTATATAATTTTCCGAAAGGTGTAAATATCAGTTAAGCCAAACCCCATTTCTCCGTTTATTTTGTAAATGCAATAACCTGCCTGCCGACATTCATTTTTTCAATGAAATCTTCATCGCCGTTTGTCTTTTCACGGGTAGGAGAAAAAAGACGGGCGATAATCGGCTTTTTAATGTAATGAAAATTGCGAATTTCCTCAAACCCATCCCAAAGCGATAAAGCTTTTAAGTGGCAAACGTAATTGAAAATTGCCTTTTCGTGCTCTGAAAGCTCAAAATGATTACTGTCTGAAATCACACTAAAGCTGCCGTCGGTATTCAGCGCAGCCTTCAAATTACCCCCTCGGCTTATAGGCTCGGGAGGGGAGCTTTGCGTAAATTCCCTGAGCCAAAGTCGAAAGGCTTGCGTATTGACAGCTTTTTTTATGTGATTTTCAGAGCTTGTGAGCGTATCACGGTTGTAATATCCGTATATTAAGTCCTTTGCGGCTGAATTTTCAGCGTCAAAAAGCACCAAATTATCCTCGTCGGCACAATGCGACATTTGATACAGATACTTTCTTGTAACGTCGTTCCCATAGCGGTCAAACGCAGCTGTTACAAGCTCTTTTTTATCTGTATCGGGCATAATTTTAACCGTGTATTGCTTATCCGAGCACAGAATATCGGCAAGGATAAGCGTGCCGTCGTGAATGAACGCCGTTGGCAATGTAGGCTTCGGCGTAACGTTGAGCAATACAGTCAAAGCAAGGATAATTTCTTCCGAAAATTCAGTTTTTAGGATATTAACGCAGGAATTAAGGCTTGTTTCAAAGCAAGACAGCTTTCCGAGTCTTACTATTGTCAAATGTGTAATTATCGCTTTAGGCAGAGCAGAGGAGGCGTAGCTTTTGTTACAAAGCGACAGGGACAATTTTGCACTCATCTTTAATTTTTTTGATATCTGCTTCACAGAGCAGCTTCTTTTCCGCCAAAGCGGCGGCGAGCTTTTCTAAAAACTCCTTATTAAGAGCGATAATTTCTTTAGCCTTGCGATAATATTTTTCAACCTCTGCTGTTATAACCTGTTCTTGTGCCGATAGGTGATGCTGTGAGTGATCGTATTTGAAGTTGAAAAGCTGCAATCCGTCAATGCAGTTTTCTTCAACAAGTGTTTCAGCAAGATTAAATGCCCGTTCATAATCACTATGCGCACCCGAATCGACAGTCCCGAATTTTTGCTCGGTGCTTGCAGCTCCTGCCAAAACTGTTGTCAAGCGGCTTTTTGCCCAATATTGAGATGTTGTGTTTTGGTTGTTATAAAGATGAGTAATTCCCGATTCACGGCTTTTGCCGTTGCCGACATATATCAAAGAAACGCTTTCGGGGCATAAAACCTCCGATACGACGGCATGACCTGCTTCATGATATATGATTTCGGGGAGCATTAAGCTTTGAACGTCGGTGTCCGAATCGTCGTAGCACGGCGGTAAAAAGCCGAAAAACATTCTAAGACAAGCGCTTGTTATATGCTCCATTGAAATAGTGTCTAAATGCTTATATCCCGCATAAAGACCTGCTTCGTTTATAACCGTTTCAAGCTCTGCGCAGGACTTGCCGTCCAACAGCTTTGTAATCGCCTTAATATCAATGTCGTCTGAAACTTTTTTACCCTCAAGATAGTGGGCAATAATTTTTTCGGCATCTTTTCCGCAAGGTGCAAAAACCTCGATTGAACGGTCAAATCGTCCTGCTCTTAATAAAGAGTCGGGAAGAACTCGTGTTTCGTTTACCGTTGCGATAACGAATACGGATTTGCCTTTAATTTCATCTATGCAGGATTGAATTGTAACATATTCCTCTGCATCCCGATGCCACATATCGCCGTTTGTGAATTTATCCATATCATCGAGGAAAACGATTGACGGTGCATTTTCAACCGCCATATCAAAGGTTTTCTTGATTTCGTTTACGAATTCTCCGTTCGGCTTGTTTTTGCGGCAAACAAATACATTTCTGCCGCTGTCCTCGATAACAGCGTTTGCCATCAAGGATTTTCCGACGCCCGGGTCGCCGTACAACAAAAGTCCCGTTGGCGCAGAAATACCGAGCTTTTCGTAATTCTTGGGATTTTTCAGCGTGTCGCTGATTTGCTTAAGCTCGTTTTTGATTTGCGTGTAACCGATAATCTCATCAAATTTACTCATAGCTGTACCTCTTTCTTTTATTTTCAAGTACATTTTACCATTTCGCTGCGTACCAAAAACGGTGCTAAGCACTTTTTCTGAATTTTGCCGCCTGCAACCGATAATTTTCACAGCTCTCCTATATGACTTAATTATATGAAAGCAAATGCGACAAAAGCGGTGCATATAAAAAAGGAACCTGTTTGGCTGAGTGTTCATAATGAAGTATTGGTTCTCGCATAAAAATCCATTATGCTTTTGCCAAAAAGAATTTTTATAACTACGAAACTGCAACGCACTTCAAAATAATATATTTTTGATGCAAGAAAAGGCAAACCCCGCAGATAATGCTAACGCATATCTGCGGGGTTTAACGAATTATTGTTAGAAAAGCTGTTGTTTTGAAGCAAAACTGCCTTATTAACACTCAGCCTTTTCTAAAGCTATGAAATTTTAATGCTAATCGCTGTATTTGTTCATACCGCTGTTTATTGAGGCTTTAATGCTCTCTCTCAATGATTTCGGAGAAATAACCTCAACATAATTGATATATTGCATAGCCCAATGCTCCATTGCCATAGGACTTGCTTTAACGGATACCATAACCTTTGTCTCGTCGTCGGTTTTGATAAGCTTAACCTCGTTGCCAAACCAATCGACAATTTGGTCAACTATGCAAGTGTCGGCGATAAACTCCACCTTTTCGGGTTCGTCGGAGAACATATACGGCATAGAGGTAGTGAGCTTTTTATAATCAATGCCGTGTTCATAGCCCTGTACGCTTCGTATCGGCGTTGACTTTCTGTCCGAAATTTCCATATTCGTAATGCGGTCAAGCCTGTGGAACACCATATTTTTCCAATATTCGCTGTATGCCATAAGGTAATATCTCTGATTGTGAAGAATCATCAGGTACGGACTGACGTATTGCTGTGAGGATTTGTGTAGCTTTTTGTCAGTTCCGTATTTGTTGTAGTCATAGTGAAGCTGCAAGCCCTGCTCAATCGCCGAGTCAATAAGCTCAATATTATAGAACAATGCCTGATTGTCGGTCTTGCTCCAATCGTTTACCGAGTGAATGTGATTGACGCTTGAACGGAAATATATGTTGGAAATTCCGCAAAGGCGGTCGATTAAATCTTTTGAATGCTTTGCTGTGATGTGCTTACTGCCCAAAATTCCGTCGATGAGCATATGAAGCTCCGAATCCTCAAAGCTTCTGTATGCAAGATAGCTTCCTGCTCTGCTTGACTCAATTTCGGCACCTGCTTCCTTTAGCAAGGATATATTTCTGCTGATTGCCTTGCGTTCGATAAAAATACCGTATTCATTTTCCAAACGCTTGGAGATTTCCTCCTGCGTCAGCGGATGGTTATAATCGCTGTAATCCTTGAGAATTTGCCATATTCTTATCAGCGCCAATTTTTTAGGCTCAAAACTATCCATAATTCATCCCCCGAATTATTTACTAAATATAATGTACTATATTTAGTGCGGTAAGTCAAATGAAATTTATGTGAAATTGTACATGCCGTCATCTTAAAAAAACGGCTTAAAGCACTCTTCGGGAATATCCTCCGTGAAAACTGCATCGTCAAGCTTTGTTTTGTAAAAATATGCCCATTCAAGATTATTTGCGTATGAGAATACGGTACTCGTGCAATCGGCTCCTTCAAAATGTGTGTTATCAAAATTTGAAAAGGCAAAGTTTGCGCCTGTCAGATCGGTTTTGCGAAAATCACAGTCCGCCAAATCCGCACCGATAAACGAACCTGTCTCCGACATCTTTGCATTCTTAAAGTCCGTATCCCATAACAAAGCCTTGTAAAAATCTGCACCGTTAAGAACAGTATTCTTGAAATTGGCACCTACCGAATTGATGCCCATAGCCTGTACATCGGTCATATCAGCACTTTCAAAATCAGATTTGAAGCCCATATCTGCATTTATAAGAATAGCGCCGATTAGCTTTGAATTTTTGAAATTTGTTTTTCTCAGGTTTGCCCCGTAAAAGTTTGCTCTTGACAAATCCATGTTACTGAAATCATAACCTTCAAGATTAAGCTTGATAAAATCGGCACATTCGCCCTCTTTTTCATCGGTTTCAAGCCAGAGCTTGTGTTTATTAAGCTTCTCTTTGATTTCCTCCTCGGAAATCTTTTTTTGGTCTATGCGGCTCATAGCCATACTGAATGATATACTCATTTTAAATTCTCCTTTAATTATTTGCTTTCGTCAGTTTTCCGTTAATATCGTAAAAGGACAGATAAAGTCTTGCCTTGATTGACTTGTTGTCACGGTTGAATATTCTTATTTTCATTTAAGAATCTCTCAATTTCTTCAGTGGTAATACTTCGGCAAGCTTTGTTGTAAAGAGCGTCATAAAAGATTTCTGCTTTTTCTTTATCTCCGTTTATCCATTTGCTGACCTTTTTGAATATGGCTTCCGGTCCGTACAGCTTGCCTTTGTGCTTGCTCATTTTGTGTATAAACGAAGCCTTCGGATTGTCGGCGTTTACTCTTGCCGCACCACCCATAAGACCGATATGATATACAGAAAATTCGGGATTGTAAAATAGGAAAAGATTTATATCATCCTCCGCCTGATTTTTAATAACAACTGCATTAAACACATTCGCAAAAGGACTTGCATCAACTGTTACAATGTCCCCATGCTTGAACGGACAAATCAAATCATCAAGACGGGTCGTTGCACCGTCAAACGGTTCATCTGTCAGATCAAGCAGATTTTCGTCTTTCGGGTTTTTATGAAGCTTTGATGACCTCCGAAAATTAGTAACGGAAGCTTTTTCAACATAATACGTATAGGAAATATAAAGACGTCCTTTTTCATCAGGAGACCACTTGTCTATCTCATACCATGTGTTGCTCGGGGAGTTATCAATGCTTTCCTCATCGAAGCTTTTCCCCGTTTCAAACCCTATATCCTCTTTTATCTCTTTGATTGCATTCTCAAATGAAAAACTCGTTGCTATAAGATAATCTCTGTCCCCGAATATATCGGAGTCATACCAACAGGCTCTTACGGTAAAAACTTCGCCATCATGGCACTCATATTCCTTCAAAGCATTGCAGATTTCCCAATAGCATTTGATTGCAGAGCATTCAAGCACACAGTGAACGAACAAACCGAAGATTGTTGAATTAAGGATGTAGTCCTTATCAATTTCAGGGTCTATATCGTGATGATTTTCAATCCGATACAGTTCACGCAGAAAATCATCTGTCGGAAGAATGTGTTTGAGTATATCTTTTTTTGTTTCAAGCGGAATATATGCGCTCATCACAAGCTTAACAGTCTGAATTTTTGAAACAGGGTTATCAAGAAAATGCTTTTTGATTTCTTTTGACATACCGCAGCTCTTAATTACATATTCGTATAAGTCCTTCGGTAAATGATCGTTGTCAGGAATATAATCGGGATTTTCGGGAAGCATGGCATTAAGCTCATCATAGCTTTTAATCTCAGTAAGCTCTTTTGTTTCTGTATTATATACCAGAACAGGCTTTTTAAGAGAAGCCATATTTATCATATTGATAAACGCATCCACGCTTCTGCCGTTCCATATCATAAAGCCGCAGTCCGCTTCAACAGCCATAGCGGATTCATGATAAATCCATCTTGTAGCACAACCGGTATGCCTTTTCTCATTTTGCTTGACTTCCCAATTGCCTAAATTCATTCTCGCATTAAGCTTAATCGGGGAGTATACAGTTACATTTTCATAAGTCTTAATACAAAACTGAATAAGCGCATCAATACCGCTGTCATCATCGCCGACAAGGATTTCGTCGCCGTTATCAATGTAGCTCTTTATTATTTTCTTTGCTTTTTCGTCAAGCTCATTTATGCACTTTGTGCCGCTTATAAATATCTTCATATTAATCACCATAGCCTTTCAGACAACAAATAGTTTATTAAAAATCACCAGTTTAACCTGCGTTGTCTGAACAGGCGTGTATGGTGATTTCTGCCATCTCAAAATTTTGCCAAAGGCAAATTTTGAGGGCAATACAATTATTAATAGTGTGATTTTTCACACTATTTCTCCTCAAGCTCTTGTAAATAACGAATTATTTGTCTGATATACTGTGTTGCAAATTGCTGATTCATTGCCGTATACATTCCGAGAGGCTTTGGCATATTCTCAACATACAATTCCAACTTGCGAATATCCATTTGCTGTCCGAAGTTCATTTGGTTGCATATTCCAAGAGTGTAAAGGAAGCCACCCTTTTTACCCCAGCCACCGTAAACAGAAAAGCAGCTTCGCATATCATCAGTGAAAAAGGCTCGGGTTTCATCATTTACCTTGCCTATACAATGGCAGGGCTTATCGGCATAATCATAATTTGAATCGGCGGAAATTACCCCCCTAAAACTGTCGCCTATATCAATATCGGGACTGTTTTTACAAATCTCAAACACTTCATTTTTGAGTTTCTCTTTTTTTGCAAGCATAATTATTCTCCTTATAAAGTTCTCGATATTTCGCTGATTTCTTTTACTTTTTTCTATGGAAATTTTCACTCGCCTTGAAGTTGTAAATCGGCTTAATCGTTTTTTCTATCGTTACGGTTTCTTTTATGTTCTTGATTATTTCTTCCATTGGCTTATAAACCATAGGACATTCATCAATGGTATCAGCGGTAACCGAGGTTGTAAAAATTCCGTCCATTGATTTTTTGAAAGCGTTTAATGTAAACGAACTGAGAGCGTCTTTTCTGCTCATCAGCCGTCCTGCTCCGTGCGGTGCGCTGAAATTCCAATCCTCATTTCCGAGTCCCGTACAGATAAGACTGCCGTCACGCATATTCATAGGAATAAGCAGTCTTTCGCCCTTCTGTGCCGAAACAGCACCCTTGCGCAGTATCATATTTTCTGTATCAATGTAATTGTGTACAGTGGAAAAGCTTTCTTCCTCGTGCAGCTTCATACCGTCAAGTATAACTTCTTTGATTATTGTTCTGTTAAGCTCTGCAAATCGCTGCATAAATTCCATATCGTGAAGATAATCCTGCATAGCGTCGTCCTGTAAAAAGGCAAGCTCATAGGGAATTGCCGTTTGTGCTCTTCCGCCACACGCTTTGTAGGCGACGTTCTGGTAATATTGAGCAACACGAAGTCCGAGATTTCTGCTGCCGGTATGAATTACAAGATATAAATTGCCTTCATCATCTTTATCAATCTCAATAAAATGGTTGCCGCCTCCGAGAGTGCCCAAGCTTTCCTTTGCCCGTCTTATATCAACTCTTTTCACACAAAGAAGCTCATAAACGTCAAGCCGTCCGTGGCTCCTGTGGCTTCTTTCTCTGACGTCTCTGCCGCACGGAATGTTCTGCCTGATAAAGCTGTCGAGCTTTGGTAGGTCAATTCGATTCTCCCTTAGCTTAACCGTAAGCATACCGCAGCCAATATCAACGCCGACAACATTCGGCACAACTGTATCCTTAACAGTGAGCGTTGTTCCGATAGTACAGCCTTTTCCTGCGTGAACATCAGGCATAATACGGATTTTACTCTGAGCCGAATAAGGTTGGTCGCAAAATGTCTTTATAAGCCCCTCGGCAGACGGCTCAAGCGTATCGGTAAAGACCTTCGCTTTGCCGTATTTTCCTTTTATTTCAATCATATTTTTCATTCCTCCTTTTTCGAATATTCATACACACACATCCACGTCTGAGGGCAGATTTCTTCCTTCTTTTCATCCTTATAGCCGAAGCTGCAACCGATTGCCTGCTTCTTAAATCCCGCCTTGATTACCATATTTTTCGATGCCTCGTTCTTCATAATTATTTCTGCGACAACGCTGTCAAAGTTGTTTTCGGTGATTTTACCGTCAAGGTACAGCTCAACGAAGCTTTTGAGTGCTTCAAAGCAATAGCCGTTGCGTCTGTGTTCGGGGAAAATATAGTATTCAATATTGCTGTTGTATTCGGGTATTCCTATATAACCGACCATTTTTTGATTTTCTTTAAGAATAATCGAATAATAAATTACCTCCGGAGTAGGCTCTTGAATGTACTCAAGCAGCTCTTCTGTCGGCTCACAGCCGTACTGTACAAAAATTTCGTCCGCTTCGGTAACGTGCTTATAGTAGTTATTCCATTCTTTTTCGCTGATTTCACGAAGCATCAGCCTGTCGGTATAAAAAATCTTTTCTGCCATTGTTTTGCCTCCCTTATTCTTTCTGACCCCAATTATACAATGTTCAATGTGCCGTTTTTGGAACAGTCGTTTTTTTATAATTAAGCCACAAAATAAAAGGAGTGACTTTATTATGAAAAAAAGCTGTTGTTTTACCGGACACCGACCCGAAAAACTCGATATATCAATAGAAGAGCTTGAAGCAAGGCTCAAAACGGCTATTGACGAAGCGGTTAAAGACGGATTTACCACGTTTATAACGGGTATGGCACCCGGAACAGATCTTATTGCAGGCAAAGCAGTCCTTGACTTGAACAATCCCGACATTAAGCTTATTTGCGCAGTACCTTTCCCGAAGCATATACAGCCTTTGAGTGATGATTGGAAAGAAATTTACAGACGCCTTCTTGAAAATGCAAACGAGGTTCATTATGTCAGCGACGAATATTCAAGACAGTGCTTTCACTTGCGTAACGAGTGGATGGTTGACCGTTCGGATATGGTAATTGCCGTATATAACGGAACAAGAGGCGGTACAAGAAACACGATTTTATATGCAAATAAAAAAGGAGTGCCTGTAAGACAACTCCTTGAGGTTAGAAATGATGAATGAAATTGTTGAACACGAAACAGACAGCCTGATAATAAAAAAACTAAGCCAAATAGGCAAGCATTCTATCGGACGCAGATTATCGAAAAATATTTGTTTGGGCAACAAAAGAGTAATTAAATCTAACTTTCCCGTTTCAGACTACAAGCTACTGTTAGATTTATTTGAATATAACGCCGGTATTATAGTCCTGCCGGAAGGGGACGCTACAAAGAAAGAGCTTCAAGCCTATATAAACTCTCTTGCGGCTGAATGTTATCCGTTCGTCGCAAGCGGATACTTTCTAAAATGCGGTTGCTTGTTCTGTGACGGAAGCGATACATTTTCAAGCGATAGCCTTTCGGTAGGATTTTTATATGTAAGCTATGAACAGTTAGTGGAGGTTTCAAATGATATAATGCGGAAATTTATGATCAAGCAGGTGCTGCTAAAGGACGAAGATTCGGAATTTGTGTATTTGATTTCAAAAAAATGATTTTATATGGCGGAAATGTAACATATAGTGATATAATATAAAGAAAACGGATGTATTGAAGTCAAAAGCGGTAGCTATAAATCTGTAAAGGAGATAAAAGAAAATTATGGCACTTACAGGGCAGGAAAAGTATTTGATAGAAACATTGAAGGATTACGGAATGTCCGTAGACGATACAATTGGAATAATGGCGTTTCTGAAAACACCTCAAATGAAGGACGAGTTCTTGGATTGGATAGTTCAGAATCACACAGCAACCGAACGGGAAATAATGAACAAAGTAGGGGAAATAGTCAAAAATTCTCATTAAAGACAAATGTTGAGGAAACAAAGGATTTAATAGCCGTACATAATTTGACCGAAGCAAACCTACTCAAGAGTCTTGAGCTGGGTGGACAGTGTAAATACGCAAGTCAGCGATAAAAAAATATTTAATAACAGGGGCAAAGGTTTTGTCCTTGTTGAAGCACTGAAAACGGATATGTTGAAGTTGAAAGCGGTAGTTATGGTGAATTGAGGAGTATTTATGAACAAACATACAGAAAAACAACTTACAAGGTTTATGAGTATTCTAAAGTATTGCAATCTGAGCAAGGAAGAGATTTTCTCAATTTGTTCGATGATGAAAACAGAACAAATGTTGGTAGATATAGTAAAAAAATTGGAAGAGAAAGATTTCAAAACAACACATCAAGAAACAATGAATATTTGCAGTCAAGTGATAAAGAAAAATTCTTTATGATATAAATAAAATAACAGATGTCAAAGACGCTGTCGTTGCCTCTGTTCCGCCAAAAGGCGGAATGGGCTCAGCTGAGCTAAAAACATCTGTTATTGGGTGCAAACGACGACGTATCGTAGGGACAGGGCTCGCCCCTGTCCGCAACAAATTTGATGTAAAATCAAATTTACGGACAACCGCATATTTAGGCTCCCTCTGACGAGGGAGCTGTTGAGCGTAGCGAAACTGAGGGAGAGAAAGCAATAAAAATCAAATTTTCGTTATCTCTCCTTTCGTCACGCCTACGGCGTGCCACCTTCCTCGTCAGAGGAA